>Ga0070704_100001138_pt1 | contig 13873 bp, 4 predicted proteins | sample KBSK5252metaG_FD_65467 | JGI IMG/M metagenome (GOLD analysis project Ga0070704, IMG submission 65467) | Corn, switchgrass and miscanthus rhizosphere microbial communities from Kellogg Biological Station, Michigan, USA - KBS K5-25-2 metaG | ecosystem: Host-associated > Plants > Roots >...
CGATTCACCCGCGGCGCGCGTCGAGGCCAGCGTGATTGTTGCTGCATCGGCCGCGGTGAAACCGGTCGCCGTCGTCGCGCCGAGCGCGGGATCCGTCGCGCCGTACACTTTCGTGCCGCTGCCGGCCGTGACCGTCGCCGTCGCCTTCGCAATCGAGATCGATCCCGTGCCGGTGGCGCCGCGGTAATTTGGATCGCTGCTCGTGAACGTCGCCGTCGCCGCGTACGTTCCCGCATTCACGGGCGCCGACGATCCACCCGGGTTGTAGGTGATGTCGAACGTTCCGACGAGTGACACTCCGCCGATCCCGTGCGCGACGGCGCTCGCGGGGCGCGGCGTTCCGTCGTAGGTGAACGAGCCGCCTGTGACACTCACCGTCGGAAGGGTCGGCGCAATGACGACCGTGCCCGTCGCGCTGCTGCTGACGTAGTTCGGGTCGCTGCTCGTGAAGACGGCGACCACGCTATATGTGCCGGCGTTCACGGGCGCGTTCGCGCCGCCTGGCGTGTACGTCACGCTGAACGAGCCCGACACCGGTCCGCCATCGGTGCCTGTGGCCGTCGTGATCGCGTCGTGCGGGTTCGCGTCGTAGATGAACGATCCACCCACCGCCACGACGGCCTTCGGCCTCACGTGGATGGTCACGGTGGCCGCGTTCGAATCGAGCGAACCTGTGGCCAGGACGTCGTGCGCCTTGTACGTAAAGCTCGCCGTCCCGTTGAAGTGTGCGGCGGGCGTGTACGTGAAGGACCCGTCCGGCTGCATCGCGACCGAACCTTGCGCCGGCGTCACGTTCGACGCGAGCGCTGCGTTCAACGCATCGCCGTTCGCGTCGGTGTCGTTGCGGAGCACACCAGGCGCCGGAATGGTGAGAGGCGCGTCTTCGTCAGTCGCGTAGCTGTCGTTGTTCGCGACCGGCGCGGTATTCGCGGGCTGGCCGCCCGAGAAGCCGATCGTCACGGACTGAAGCGCCGGCGTCACCGCGACATCAGTCGAGCCGAGCGACGCGAAGTACTGGATATAACGCGATGTCGTGCCGATGGCGGATCCGGACGCGGAGATCGGCGTCTCGATCCACGTGCCATCGGGGGTCGACGTGTTGCCAGTGCGGACCTTGATGGCGAGGCTCGTCTTCGCCGGCACATCGGCCGTCCATGAAATGTTGCCCCACGCGGTCGGCGTTCCCGCATCGAACACACGCGACGCAAAGGTGCTCGACGCCGGATACGGCGTCATACGCAGCCAATCGACCGACAGTGACGCGCCGCCTGGGTTCGCATCGGTCACGATCGGCCGCTGGTTACTGCCGAGATTTCCAATGGTGTGGGTCGTTTTCAGCTGACCGTCGATCCAGTACTTCACAGTCGTGGAGTCGATCCAATCGATCCGATACCGGTGCGGAACGCCGAGCCACGGTCCGCCCAGAATCGGTTCATCCTGGATGGCCCCGGAAACGTCCTTGGTCCGGGCGAAAAGCGTGTCGCTCGTATTGAACGTGCTGAAGAGCGCCCATGGCCAGTCGACGTTGAAGCTCGCAGCGATGCCGAGGTGCTGGAAATCCTGCGCGCCGAATGTCGCGACGAACTCGATCGAGCGTCCAGGCCCGAAGCCGGGCGTCGGCTCCGGGCCGGCGCGAGCGCCGTCGACGGACAACAGCCCGCCGGCGACCGTCGCACTGCCGCCGGCGCTCCACGGCTGGCCGAGCCACCCCGCGGGTAATGCCGTCCCGCTGAATTCCGCGCCGATGACCGGCGCGAGGGTCACTTCGCCGTCGGCCGTCTCCGAGACGTACGTCCCCGTGCCCGAGCCCGCGGTGAAGTCGGTCACGGTCGTGTCGACGAACACGGCCGGCGGCGCCGGCGGCGTCGTGAAGCTGGCGGTCGCCGGAGGCGATGGCGACGTTGCGGTGTTGTTCTGATCGTCCACCGACCTGACGCGATAGTAGTACGTCGTGTTCGCGAGCAGGTTGTTCAGCGTCATGCTGTGTGATGCCACGAGCGCCGGGTCGCTGATGCTTCCCGTGAGCGCGCCTGGCGTGGTGCCGAACAGCACTTGCGAACTGGCGAACTTGTCAGTCGTCCACGTGATGACGGCCTGCGACGATCCCGGGAAGCTCGTCACGACGTGCGCGACGTTGGAGATCCTGGGCGGGAGCGTGTCCGCCGAAGGGCCGCCGACGCCGTAGCCAATCACCACCTCCGACAGCACCGGCGTGATCTGCGGATTGGCCGTCGTCAGTTGCGCGCGGTACTGGATGTATCGGGACGTGCCGCCGATCGTCATGCCCGGCAGGACCTGCGCGAAGCTGCTCCATGTCCCATCAGGACTGGGCGTGTCGCCCTTTCGCACGCTGATGGTCAGTCCCGTGCCGGACGGCGTGCTCGCGGTCCATGCGACGCTTCCCCAGTTCGTCGCGCTGCCGGCGTCGAAGATCCGCGAGTCGAACGTGCCGTTGGACACGTACGGCGGATTCATCCGCAGCCAGTCGACGGTGATCTTCCCCGGAAACGACGTGAAGTAGTCGCTCGCGGCAATCGGCCGCATCTGGACCGCGATTACAACCGGATGATTCGCGACCACCGTGCCGTCGATGGAGTACGTGATGCTGGTCGGGTTCCAATCGATCCGGAAGCGATGCATCGCGTTCAGCCAGCTCCCGGGAATCTTTTCCTTCAGCTCCGTCGTCCCGTTGTGCGTCTTGACCCAGAGGTCGGTGCCGGGGCAGGGAGCGGCCGGCGCCGGGCAACCGCCCTCGTTCGTACTGAATTGAGCCCACGGCGCCACCGCAAATGTCGTCCCGAAGCCGGCGTGCTGAAACGGGTCGCCCGTGAACGTCGCCCTGAACTCGAGCGAATGACCCGCCGAATAGAACGCGTCGGTGTTGACCCGCGCGCCATCGACCGTCAACACTCCGTTCGCGACCGTCGCACCGCCGCTCACGAGACAATCGTTGCCGTTCCACAAACAGCTGGACCAGCCAGGCGGCAACGCCGAACCATCGAAATCGGTCGAGACGCCCGGACCGAGGATCACCGCGCCATCGTCGATCAGCTCGACCTTGGTCGTCGTCCCAGACGAGCCCGCCGAGAAATCGGCGACGGTCGTGTCCTTGAACGCCGCGCTCGGCGTCGTGAAGTTCGCGATGGATGAGAGTGCGACATTGGGAAGCGGCAACACCGCATCCGCGGACTTGACCTGATAGAAGTACTGCGTGTTGGCAGCCAGTCCCGTCAGCGAGAGGCTGTGCGACGTCACGAGATCCGGGCTGGACGGTCCGCTCTGAAGCGCTGCTGCCGACGTCCCGAAGTCGACGTGCGACGTCGAGGGTTCGTTCGTGGTCCACGTGATGACGGCGGTCGAGAGGCTCGTGACCGTCGCGAGCACGTCGGAAATCAGCGGCGGCGTCGTATCGGGAGCGTAGATGGCCTGATACGAGCCGGCAGCCGCGTTGAAAAGCGCATAGTCCACGCCCTTGATCCTGTCGGGCGAATAGGAGACCGATGCGCCGGCCCGCGTCAGACGCGTGAGGGCCAGACTGCCCGCTCGAATCGGCAGCATCGCCTGGAGGCCGTTGGCGCCGGCCCCGAGGGAGATGGAGAAGCTGAGTGTGTTCGTGAGGCCATTCCAGGCGATGCCGCTGAACGCGGACGCGTTTCTTCCGTCCAGCCATGCGAGCATCTGCCGCGCCGTGACGATGGGCACGCCGCGCCCCTGCGCCGACAGCACGACCGCGTTCGATCGTTCCATCGAATGCTTGTCGTCGGTCGTGCTGTTGAAGTCGGTGTGCATGTTCGCCGTGAACGCGCCGAAGAACCCTTCGGGTCCGATCGCCTTGTCCAGCAGCGTATCGGGCGTCAACGGATAGAGCTGGTTGGACTCGTCCGTCATCTGCGTCGCCGCCTGGAAGACGTCGATCATCGTCCCGTCCGCCTGCGCGAAGCGCATCGGCATGCCGGATCCGGTGAACATGCCGGGTCTGTTGGCGACCCAGTCGGGCGGCCAGTAGTAGTAGTTGGTGTCGAGTCGGATGCCCTTGGAGAACTCGACCTGCGGCAGCGTCGTGTACTCGCTCCAGGCGACGCAGTGCGCCCGGTGCGTGACGCCCGGCGGCATGCCGGGGTAGTCCGCGTACAGAGCGGCGATCTGATCGGTGAACGCGGTGGTGAGCGCTTGAGCGTCCAGGCTCGCGCAGTTGTTATTGAGGTGCAGGAAGATCTCGAATCCTTGAGCCGAGTACGCCACCACCTCTGCGTTGCTCAACTTGCCGGGTTCTGAATAGATGTACGAACTGCCGCGGACGCACTCCCAATTGTCGACCGAGCAGTTCACCGGACTGAAATTCTTGTACTGCTCGAAGCGCGGTCCCGTTCCGCCGTTCCCATGGTCGTCTCCGGTCATGACGACGACGGCCTTCTTGCCGCGAGGGAAGTACCAGAACCGCGGCAGCGGCTTCCTGTCGCTGTTCAGATTGAGAATCAGGTTCGCGAGCAGCCGCTGCTGCTCGTCGGCCTGCGGAATCTGGACCTTGCTCAGGTTCACCCAATCCGGCTGCGGGTCAGTGGCCGACGCTCCAAAGAAAAGATCGTTCGAACGAATCGGAGCGACGCCGTCGCGATCCTGTCCGCTCCACGCCGGATTGCCCTGACGCGTGTACACGATCGAGCGCGCGAGATCGAACATGAACGCCGCCGCCTGACCGCCGTTCGATCCGACGCTGCGCATCGTCACCGCCGGATTGGCGGTCGCGGTCGTGGGGTTCGAATACAGCGTCGCGATCGTCGTCGCGCCGCCCGCCGTCACGAGATCCGCGTCGCCGTGATACTGAATCGGTTCGCCGACGAGTCCGGCGCCCGGTCCCGAGGACGTGTTGAACAGCAGATACGCGTTCGACCGCGTCGACGCCTGGTCGGTCAGTCCGAGCAGCGTGTAGAGATCCTTGTCGGGACGCATCGCGATCAGGTTCCCGCCCGCGTTCACCCAATTGCCGAACATCGTCGCGCCCGACGGCTGCAGCGGCATCTCGCCGAGAATCACCACGTCGTAGTCGGACAGTGCGACGGTCCCGGCGATCACGTCGCTGATGTCCGCGACGGCGAACGCGTTCAATCCTTCCGTACGCAGGATTTCCGCGTAGTAGGTGGTGAACGGATTGGCGGTGCTCGTCACGACGAGGATTGGATTGCCGGGGGCCGGTGGGACTGCCATCGGACGTTCGGCGAACAGCAGCAGACCGAGACACACCACGGCAAGACGGACGAATCTCTTCACCACGCTACGCATTCGTGATCCTTATTGGATTGGGAGTAGGAGTACGAGTACGACCAAGGTCCAGCAAAGACCTCGCCGACTGGGCCGAGAGAGGCCAAACAGCGTCGAATTGGTCAGTTAGTCAGCGTTTCGCGGGAAAACGCGAGCGGGCGGGCCGGAAGAAGTCTTACGGTCAGGTGACTAAAGTCTGCAGACCAAACCGGCTCAACGATCCACGAGGTGCTGGCTGATGGCGAAGAGCGCGAGCTCGAGACGGTTGGTGACACCCAGCTTGCTGAAAATCTTCGTCAGGTGGTGCTTCACCGTTTCCTGGCTCAGCGAAAAGCGCTGCGCGATCTCCCGGTTGCTGTAGCCGGCCGTCACCGATGACACGATCTCCAGCTCGCGCGGCGTCAGACCGAACTTCGACTCGGCCGGGCTGAACATCTGCGTCCGCAGCGTTTCGACCAGGCCGGAGACGCTGTCGCGGCCGATCCAGTACTCGCCCGCCATGACCATGCGCACCGCTTTCATCAGCAGCTGCGAGGCCGATTCCTTCAGCACGAGCCCCCGGGCGCCGAGCTGGAGCGCCCTGACGATGTCGTCGCGCTCGATGCTTGCGGTCAGCAGAATCGTCCGCGTGGGCAGCGAGCTCCCGCTGAGCGCCCGGAGCACTTCCAGGCCGGGGAGGCCGGGCATCGCGAGGTCGAGCAGCAGAATGCTCGGCTCCACCCGGCGCGTGACCTCCAGAGCCTCGTGACCGTTGAAGGCCTGTCCGACGACGGCGATGTCGTCCTCGGCCTCCAGCAGCTTCCGGAGCCCTTCCAGCAGAATCGGATGATCGTCGGCGATGACGACTTGAATGGTCTTATCCATTGGCATTCCGGGGTAACCAGATTTCCACGCGGGCGCCCTGACCAGGCGCCGATTCCACTGCGAGGGTGCCGCCGATCGATCGAACCCGTTCCCTGATCACGACGGGTCCCTTGCGTCCGATTTCCAGATCCGCCTGCGAGTGACGTCCCGCGAATCCGAACCCGCGGCCGTCGTCGTCGATTTCGAATTTCCAGTAGCCTTCGGGCGCGCTGACGCGGACGAGAACGGTCCGCGCGCCGCTGTGCTTGCGCACGTTGACCAGCGCTTCCTGCATGATGCGGGCGATCTGGCCGCAGACGCGCGGCGACAGCGTCAGCTGGTCGATCTCCGAGACGAAGTGCGCAGTGATGCCGCTCTGCTGCTGGAACCTTCCAACCAGGTCCGCGAGGTGCTCGAGGATCTGCGTCGGCTCGATCGACGGCGGCTTGAGCTGCTGCATCAGGTCGCGAAGGTCGAGGATTTCGTGCTGCAGCACCTGCTGGATGTGCACGAGACGATCGACCGACGGCGGATGGTCGGTGGCCGCCGCCCGGCGCCACACGTCAATCTGCATCTCGAGCCCGATCAACGACTGGATGACGCCGTCGTGCAGTTCGCGCGCGACGCGCGCGCGCGCGACCGCGCCGACTCGCGACCCCAGCTGACCGAGCAGATCGAGCGTGTGCATCGTGGGCGTGATCCGCGTCGCGACCGCACGCAGCAATCGGAGCGAGCGCGAGGTGGCCTTCGCGTCGAACACGAACAGGCGGTCGTGCCACTGGCCGCCGAACGACGTCGACACCACGAGCACCGACTGGAACGGGTGAGCGGCGACGAACTTCTCCGGAACGGCGATCGCGGCGTGGCGCGCTTTCACCTCGTCGCGCTGCAGTCCGCGGATCTGAAACCGATTGCGCGCGGGATTCCCGGCCGCGATCGCGAACCAGCTTTCAACGTCTGCCGGGAACAGATAGGTCGCCTCGTCGCACGGGAGCAGCTCGGTGTATCTCGCGACGGGCACGTCGGCTCGCTGCGCCTGCCACGAGTGGAGCCGGCCGGTGGATCGATCGTGCGCGACCAGCAGAATCGATCGCGCGTCGAGCAGTTTCAGCAACTCGGTGAACGCGGTTTGAATCGCTTCCCGTACGCTGCTGGCGGGGCCGATGCCTTCCGTGATGCCGGTGACGGCCGTAGCCTCGGCGCGAAGGTGCCGGTGCTCCCGCATCAAGGTGGTGATGCGCGCGGCCGCGAGGCCCATCACGACGAGCAGACCAAGGAGCGCACCGCCGCCGCCGTGCGTGACGAGCACGACCGCCGCAGTCCCGCCAATCACGAACGCGACGAGCCACGCCATACCGTCGCGCAGCGACTCGCCGCGCGGAAAATCAGCCTGATCGGCAGCGCCTGCCGAAACTCGTCCGAATGGGCTCCTGAGCGCGCGCGACGATCCGATCACGACCCCTCGTTCCCTCGCTGTCGGGCGCAGTTCGGAGCTGCCCGGTAAGACAGGCAGAATTATGGGCAATGCTACGTAAGATGGCAAGTGCTGACAACGGAGAATTCTATGGACACCAGAGTGAGTCACCGCGTCCGTTCGATCAACAAAACTGTAATTTGACATAGCGGCCAACCCGAAGGGAACGGCATGCGATCCGCAGGCATTCGGGCTGATGCCCACCGCAAGCGATCAGTCGCTCATGGACGATATGGAGTTCGCCGCCGAAATCGACAGGCTCGAGCTGACGGGCCCTCGCCAGGGATTGCCACTTTCGCACTCGGGCCATTCGGGATGGGACGACCTGGACGAAGGGCTCGTGGCCGATGTCGTCAGCGACGACTCAGAGAGCGCGGAATGGACGCCGAAGCGGGAGACGTTCGCTGACAGATCCGTATTCGCGGAGGAGGCGGCGTCCGAGGCGGCGGGCCCGAATCGGTCGTCGGTCGGCCGCACGATTCTGCTCGCGGCCGGCCTGCTGGTGATGATGGGTGTCGGCGCCGGCGCGGCGGCGATCGTTTTTCGCGACCGCCTGGCGCTAATCCTCCACTGATATCTCGAAGCCGTGTCGGTTCGGCAGCCCTGCAGGGCTGCGCGACAGGTCCTCGCGATCCGTCAGCGCGGCGGCAGGGGCTGCGATCTCCTGGCCAGCGATCGGTAGTACTCCTCGATCGCCTGCCGGAAGCCGTCGGGCACCTGATCGGATCCCGAGAGCGACAGCGAGTCGTTCCCCGTTTCGACCTTGCGACGCAGACCGAACTCGAACTTCTTCAGCTTGTCGAGCGCCGCGGCCTGAAGCTGCTCGAGACCGCGTGGATCGGTGTAGAGGCGATCGTTGTCGAACTTCTGCAGATCACGAATGATGTCCTCGAGCTCGCGCGGGCTGACGCCGGTCGCCTGCAGCTGGCGCCGCAGCGCATCGGCGTCGTTGAGCCATTCGCGATACTCGCGCCGCCACTGCCGGATGTCGTCCGGATTCCAGTAGCCGCCGTAGTAGCCGCCCCAGTTGCGCGCGTCGCCGCCCCAGTTGCCGCCGCGATTCGGCGATCCGTTGTTATAGCCGCCGTTTGCGCCGCCGTTCGCATTCTGTCCGTCCTGCCCCTGCGATCCCTGGGAGCCCTGCGAGCCTTGTTGTCCCTGCTGGCCTTGTTGCCCCTGCTGGCCTTGCTGGCCGTTCTGCTGCGACTGCTGTCCGTTCTGCGAGCCCTGCTGATCGCGTCCCTGCTGTCCCTGCTGTCCCTGCTGTCCCTGCTGATTCCGGCCGTTCTGCGAGCGCTCGCGCATGCGTTGATCGATCGACTCGAGGCCGCGCGTGAGGTCGCGCGCCTTGTCCGCCGCGCGTGACATGGCATCCTGCTTCGACGCCTTCCCCATGGCCGACGCGGCATCGGCGATCTTCTTCTGCAGCGCGTCGAGGTTCGTGCCGATCGTCTCTTCCATGCCTCGCGCGTACTGCGATCCGGAACCCTGCAGCGTCGCCTTCGAGTAGCGGATCATCTCGCGGATCTTCTTGTCGCGGATGCTGCCCGCCGCTTCGTCCAGGCGGCGGGACGCGTCTTTCTCGTCGCGTCGCGTTTCGTTGGCGAGCCGCTCGAGCTGCTGCTGCAGGTCGGCGACCTTCGCGTCCATCGCGTCCTTGCGCTGCGCGAGCTGCTGCGCGCGCGCCTGACGGCCGTCGCCTGCCTGGTCGAGGCTGTTCACGTCGGAGGCGACTTCCTTCTGCTCCTTCGCGAGCTCCTCCGCCTGACGCTGCGCGCGCTGGATGTCGCGCTCGCCGCGCCCGCCCTGGTTTCGTTCGAGCTTCTGCTGCGCTTCGCGCAGGCGATCGAGCGCCTGCTGGGCCTGAGCGCCGCCGTCGCTCGATCCGTTCGCCGCCGCGCGACGCATTGCGTCGGCCGCCTCCTGCATGCGCCGCATCGCGTCGTTCAGCTCCTGCCGCTGCTCGTCGCGCCGCAGCTGCTCGAGCTGCCGCGCGGCCTTTTCGAGCTCGTCGGCGAGCGCGCGCTGATTCGCGCCGCTGTTGCCGCCGCCGCTCTGTCCCGACTGCGCGAGCCGCCGCTGACGCTCCATCTCCTGCTGCTGGCGCCGCGCGAGCTCCTTCAGCTTCTCGACGAGCTGATCGATCTGGTTGTCGCCGCTCTGCTGCATCGCGCGCTGCTGCATCTCGTACTGATTGGCGAGCTTGTCGAGCTCGAGCTCGAACAGATCGGCGAGATCCTCGGCGTACTGATTGCCGCCGCCGCCTCCGCCGCCCCCGCCGTTCTGCATCGAGACCTGCAGCTCGTACTGCTGCTCGGCCTCCTGCAGCAGCTTCAGCGCGCGCTGCTCGGGCGACAGCGCGCTATCGGGCTTCACCGCCTTGAGATCGTTCTCCGCGAGCTTCATTTCCTCGGACGCTTTCGGCAGCACTTCCGCGAGCTTGTTGAACGCCGGATCGACCGCGCCGAGCCGCGCCTTCAGCTTGCCGACGAGCTCGTCGACCTGCTCGCGCAGCTTCGCCTGCGCGAGATTGATGAACACCACATTCTCGCGGAACTTGTCGGCCTTGGTCTTGGGCTTGTCGCGGACGATGTTGAACGTCGCCGCGACGATTTCCCGCTGCTGGCGCGACAACTCGCCGACCGCCTGCTGTCCGCCGCCGCCGCCGCCACCGCCCATCGCCTGCGACTGGGCCGCCTTGTAATCCTTCCTGAACGGCCGGATCTGCACGAAGTAGATGTCGCTCGTCGACGTCTTCGGCCCCTGCACCACGTCGGTGTCGGTGGCCTTCGCGTAGTACGACACGAAGTCGCCCGGCTTCAGTCCGAGCTCTTCGAGATAGATCGTGTGGCCGGCGCTGACTTCGTTCAGCGGTTTGCCGCCGCCGAACAGATTGATCGTCTTCGTCCCGCCGCCGTTCACCGAGTAGAACAGCTGCAGCGAGCGGACGCCGTAGTCGTCGTCGGCGCGCGCTTCGAGGAACAGCTCCTCGACGGGCGTCGCCTGCGTGTCGCGGCCCGGCTTCGTGAAATGGACGGCCGGCGCCTGATCGTCGATGACGTCGATCGTGTACTGCGGCGAGGCGTCGACCTTCTCGCCGTGCGGTCCGGTGAGCTCGATGCGATAGAAGCCCTGACGATCGATCCGGAAGCTGCCCGTCAGCGACCCGTCGCCCTGCGTCGCCAACGGCGCGGACGCGCCGTCGTTCAACAGGATGCGGCCCGACGGCGCCGCCATCGTCGGCGTGATGCGCAAGCGGACCTCGGTGCCGCGGATCGCCGCCACGTCGCCGCCATCGTCGACCTTGCGCGGCGGCAGTCCCGTGTACGACGGGAACACGTACTCGAGATCGAGCTGCTTCACGGTCGGGAGATCGACGACGGCGAGCGTGAACGTCTTCGAGACGACGCCGTTCGATTCGACGTAGTAGTCGGTCGGTTTTTCGAGGTGGAAGAGCATCCCCTCGAACGTGCCGTCGGCGGCATTGTTGCCCGTACCGGCGGCAGGCACCAGCGGCACGCGCTCGAACGGCGCGCCCGGCGAGGTGCGCATCAGGACGGCGGCGTCCTTCGCGGCGAAGCCGACGAGCTTCGCGCGAATCGCCTGATCCGCGCCGCGCGGGACTTTCGCGCTGCCCGGCGTCACCTCGATGCTGTACGGACTCGCGGCTTCCGCGCTGCGCGAGAACACGAGCAGCGCGGACAGACCGTGACGCAAGTACGCCGGGCCCAGCGCGGCGAACAGCGCCGCGATCGCGACGATCGCCGCGAGCGCCACCGTGTGGCGCTTGACCGCGGTCCGATCCACGATGCTGCCGCTCTCGACCGCGCGGCACTGCTCGATGGCCTGCTCGACGAGCTTCTCGACGAGACGCGGCGAGTGATCGGGTGAGCCGCCGTTGGCCGTCGCTTCGACGGCGCTGATGATCGCCGCTTCGAGCGTCGGATCGCATTCTTCGAGGTACATCGCGACCTGCGCATCGGTGACGCGGCGCCGCAGCGGCCACACCAGACCGTAGAGCAGCAATGCGACGAACACGGCGACTGAAATGATGCGGAACGCGATGATGGCCGTGGCGCTGAAGCGGAACGACTCCAGACCGGACGCGGAGAGGAACAGCGCGAGCAGCGTGCCGGCGACCACGACGAGCGCGCCGCGCATGGCGAGCCGCAGACGCCAGCGGTTTCGCACGCTTCGAATGACGTCGATCAAGTGCTCGCGAGGATCCATGTCGGCCTCTTCTTTTTTCAATGCGCCGGGGCCCTGCCCCCGGCGCCTGCCGCGCGCTCGAAACAGATTACAGGAACTTCTCTCTACGCGACAGACGATTCGCGATCATCGTTTCGACCGCAAGCAGTCCCACTCCCGCCAACAGGAGATACCACCACAGGCTCTGACGCCGCTCGGCATCCTCTCGTGTCATCTCCTGCGGTGCGGTCGGCTGCACCTCGACCGAAGTCGCGTGTCCGGTAACGGACGCTACGAGCGCGCCCGGATCCAACGGCGCGAGATCGGACTCGGCGGGGTCGAGGTTGACGGCGATCGCCTCAGGACGCCCGGCGCTCGCGCCGGTGCCGCGGATTTCATAGATGCCCTGGTCGTTCAATTCGAGCAGACCCTCGTTCCCTTCACCGAGCGTGCCTTGCGTCGTCCGTTCGCCCGACGGCGAGACGACGATGCGGGCGGCGCGCGTCCGTGCGCGCGCGGTGAGATCCAGGACCTGGCCGACCGTGAACCACGACGCGGCGGCCTCGTAGTGCGCCAGGTAGCGCACGAGTTGATGAACCAGCGGGAGGTACACGGGCTTGACCGCGATGTCCGTCGTCGTGTCGTCGAGCGTCGAGGTCCAGACGATCACACGGCCGAGCCCGACTCTCTTTTCCACGGCCGCCGCGGCGCCGTCGTCGTAGCGGGCGAGCACGCGATCGTTCGGTCCGGCTTCGAGCGCGCGGTACCGGAATATGCGGGCCGCTGAAAAGTCGCCGCTGCGCGGCGCTTTGAACACCTCGAACACCGGGTGGCTGTAGTCGCGGTAGCCGAGCGATCCGCTGCGGCCCGATGTGCGATCGACCGCACCGCCCAGGCGCCCCGGGAAGAGCTCCGTCTCGTTGGACGGCAGGGTCGTGCGATCGCCGGCGACGACGAGCAGTCCGCCACCCCGCTCGACGTAGCGCTTCAACGCGCCGCCCGCGCCGGGCGGGAAGGGCGTGTCGTTCAGCACGACGACCGATCGCTTGTCGAACGTCGCCGGCACGACGCGGCTCGCGGACGTGACGTCGATCTGGAACGTCGGCGTCGTGCCGATCGCCAGGGCCTTGGTGAGGAACAGGCTGGCGTCGGATCGATCCAGCGCGTCGACGATCACGATCGACACCGGCTCGCTGGGCGTCAGCACGAAGTAGAACGCGTTGTCGGCGGGCAGCGGATCGGACGCGGCGTGGATCGAGCCGCGGACGTTCGGGCCGACCAGCGTGAACGGCGAAAACGTGACCGATGAGGATGCCCGCGGCGCGATCGTGGCACGCGCCGTCTCGATGTCGTGGCCGTCGATCGACAGCACGACCGGCACACCCTTCAACGCCTCCTCACCTTTATTACTGAGGCCGGCGGTCACGGTGACCCGCTCCTGACCGGAGAACGACGCACGGCCGAACGACACCGACGGCACCGACAGATTGGCCAGCGGCTGCGACGCCACCGACGCCGTCGTCAGCGTGATGCCTTCCGGAAACTTCGCGTCTTCCGATCCGGTCCATCCTGTTTTCTGGAAATCGCTGATGAGCACCGCTTCGCGCCGCTTCACCGCGGAGCGGCTCAGGATGCTTTCGGCGAGCTTCAGCGCGGGCCCGTAGCGCGTGGCGCCCGACCCGACCTTCGCCGTGTTGATCGCCGCCTCGAGCCGGCTGCGATCCGAGGTGGCGCGCATGTTCTCTTCGGCATTGCGCGAGAAGAGGACGAGCGTCGCCTTGTCCTCGCGTCCGAGCCCGCGGACGACCGACCGGGCGGCATCGCGCGCTTTCTGCCAGTGATCGCCGTAGCCCATGCTCGCCGACTGATCGAGGAGGATCACGACTTCGCGCGCGCCGCCGGCGATGGCGGTCGCCGCCGCGCTCTGACGCAGGAACGGCCGCGCGAACGCGAGCACGATCAGCGCCACGGCCGCCGCGCGCAGCATCAGCAGCGCCCAGTGGCGGATGCGCCGCCGCCGCACCGACTGATAGGGAATCCGCCGGACGAACATCAGCGACGGGAACTCGACGACGCGCTTCCGCTCGCGCTGAATCAGGTGGATCAGTA
>Ga0070704_100001145_pt1 | contig 13835 bp, 4 predicted proteins | sample KBSK5252metaG_FD_65467 | JGI IMG/M metagenome (GOLD analysis project Ga0070704, IMG submission 65467) | Corn, switchgrass and miscanthus rhizosphere microbial communities from Kellogg Biological Station, Michigan, USA - KBS K5-25-2 metaG | ecosystem: Host-associated > Plants > Roots >...
GGGTCGCCGAGCTCAGCAAGGTCGCCAGCCGCATCATCCAGGAGGACGATCTCGACACTGTCTGCCGGTTGTTTCTCGAGGCGGTGCATGGGCATTCCGGATACACGCGGGCGGTCCTCACGCTCCTGGACGAGCAGGGGGGCGACCTGACGTTCTTCTTCACCGGATTCGACGACCGGCAGATCGACTATTTCCACTCCCACAAGCCGACGAAGGAGCAGCGCGAGTCGATCGTCCGCGAGGGCCGGCGAGTCGGAAACTCGTACCTGATCGCGGCGTCGGCCTGCAACGGCGGCGGCCTGCGCCCCGGCGCGGCGAAGGACCTCCTGTTCATCCCCCTGTACGGCTCGGGCTCCGCCATGGTCGGAACCGTGATGCTGGCGGAGCCGGCGGCGGCCCCGCCGGCCGCCGAGTCGCTCTCGCTCATCGAGCTCTTCGCCGGCCAGATGGGGCACGCCATCCAGAAGAAGCGCCTCGATCGCGAGATCAAGAGCATGGAGGCGAAGCTCCTGACCGTGCAGTCGCAGCTCCTGCAGGCCGAGAAGATGTCGGCGATCGGTCTTCTGATCTCGGGGGTGGCGCACGAGCTCAACAACCCGCTGTCGGGGATCATGGGTTTCGCGCAGCTGCTGCTCACCAACGAGCTCAATCCCAGGACCCGCAAGCACCTCGAGCGCATCCACAGCGAGGCGATCCGCTCGCAGAGGATCGTGGAGAACCTCCTGTCGTTCGGCCGCCGGCACAAGCCCCAGAAGACGCACGCGGACCTGCGCCGGGTCATCGACGGGGTCCTGGACCTGCGCGCCTACCAGCTCAAGGTGGACAACGTCGAGGTGGTGCGCCGCTACGACGCGCGCCTGCCGAAGACCATGCTGGACTTCCATCAGCTCCAGCAGGTCATCCTGAACGTGGTCAACAACTCGCACCATGCCATGATGGAGGTGGCGGACCGACCGCGGCGGCTGGTGATCGAAACGCGAGTGTCGGGGGCCATGCTGCGCGCCAGCTTCACCGACAGCGGCACCGGGATTCCGAAGGACCGGCTCGAGTCGATCTTCGACCCGTTCTTCACGACCAAGAGGGGCGGCAAGGGGACCGGTCTCGGCCTGAGCGTGTCGCGCGCCATCATCAAGGACCACCAGGGCTCCGTGACCGCCGACAGCGTCGTCGGGGAAGGGACGACGATTCACATCGATCTGCCGCTCGTCGGCGAACAGCGCGACGACACGCCGGAGGACGAGGCGAAGAAGGAGAATGTCCCTCTCCCCAGCCTGCGGCTCCTGGTCGTCGACGACGAGATGATCCTGGTGGAGCTCCTCACCGAGTTCCTGAAGATGAACGGCCACAAGGTCGACGAGGCGCGCAATGGCCAGATGGCGCTCAAGCTGGCGACCGCCAACGACTACGACGTGATCCTGTCCGATCTCAAGATGCCCGGCCTCGACGGCCAGGGGTTCTACGAGCGACTCCTGAAGCTCAAGCCCGCCATGGCGCGCCGCTTCATCTTCACGACGGGCGATCTGGCAAACCCCAAGACCCAGGCCTTCTTCCAGGCCTCCGGCTGCCCCTACCTCTCCAAGCCGTTCCGCCTCGAGGCGGTGCTCACCCTCCTGCAGCAAATCGCCCGGAACGCCCAGGCGGCCTGAACCCGGCCACCGGTGGCTGACGAGGGGCTGTGCCCGTTCGTCGTTGACAGACGCGGGCTGCGGCCGTACGCTTGGGTTTCCGTGAATCCGCCGTCGAATCATCGCGCCTTCCGCCGTCCCCGCGTTCTGCCGGGGATCGCGGCGCTTCTTGCCGCCGCGATGCTGCCCGCTTCGGCGTACTCGCAGACGCCGGCCGCTGCGCCGCCGCCCGAAGGGACATCGAAGGCCGGGGCGCCGCCGTCCGGCGAAACCCGGACCGGGCCGCCGGGAGTGGAGGATCTGATCAAGCGGGGGAACCAGGCCCGCCGCGACGGCCGGGTGCGCGAGGCGATCGCCGCCTACCGCCGGGCGCGCGACCTGGCGCCGCACACGTACGAGATCCGGCTGCTGCTGGCCGATACGCTGCGCCGCACGGGGGACGCGGCCCGGGCGCTGCCGGAATACGAAACGGCGCTCACGCTGAACCCGTCGCGTTACGAGGCGTATGCCGGGAAGGCGCAGATCCTGAGGGCGCGCTTCGACCACGAGGCGGCGGCGACGCTTCTGACCGAGGCCCTGGGTCGGGTGGCTCCCGAGTCGCGACCGGACATCCTGCTGGTCCTGGCCGAGACGCGTCGCCGGCAGAAGCGCTTCGACGAGGCCGGCCGGCTCCTCGACGAGATACTCGAAGCGCGGCCGGGCGACGCCCCGGCTCTCGGCATCCGGGCCCGCCTGGCGGAGGACCGCGGCGATCTGCCCGCCGCGATCGCGGCGTGGGACGGCTATCTCAAGGCCAAGCCCGACGACGAGCCGGCGGACGCGCGGCGGCGGGAGCTGCGCGAGCTGAAGGCTGCTATCGCGGCGTTGCGCGAGACCGCGTCCGGCCGGGGGAGCGCGCCGGTCCTGCGCGAGCTCGGGCGCCTGCAATCGGTGGCGGGGGACGCGGCCTCGGCCGCGGAGTCGTTCCGCCGCGCGCTCCGAGTCGACCCGGAGGATGCGGAGGCGCGGCTCGGGCTGGCGCAGGCCCTGCGCGACTCGGGCCTTCCGGGCGCCGCCCGGGCCGGGCGCGAGTTCGGGCGGCTCTTGAACTCGAGACCCGGCGACGCGGTCGCCCTGTTCAACCTCGCGGCGCTCGCCTTCGCCCAGGACGACGCCGCCGGCGAGGGGAGCGCCTGGCAGACACTGGTCGCCGCCCGGCCCGATGATCTGGCCGCCGTCCGAGGCCTCGTCTCGTTCCTCGAGCGCCAGGGTCCGGAAGCGCTGGCGCGTGCCGCCGCGGCCGTGCCGGTGCCGACGGACGGAGTGGACGGGGCGCCGGCCGGCGTGCTGCGCGGCCGGGCGCTCCTGCTCGCCGCGGCGGGACGCTGGGACGGAGCGGCGGACGCGCTCTACCGCGCCCTGCGACGCGATCCGACCGATCCCTGGACGCTGGAGGTGGCCACCGACATCCTGTTTCTGCATCCGCAGATCATGGCCACCCTGGGGGACAAGCTGCGGGCCGACCTCGCGGGGGGGGCGGGGTCGGTCGAGGAGCGCCTTCTCCTGGCCAGGCTGCACTGGTGGTCGGGGCGGGGGGACGAGGCGCTCATCATCCTGCGCCAGGCTGTCACGGCCTTCCCCGCCTCGGCGATGGCGCGCTCGGCCCTGGGGGAGGCCTACCAGGAGGTCGGCCGCAACCCCGGCATGGCCATCGAGGAGCTGGCGCGCGCGGTCGAGCTCGATCCCGCACGCGTCGCGGCGCACGTCGACCTGGTGCTGGCGATCCTGCGCACGGGGCGGCCGAAACCCGCGGAAGCGGCGGCGCGCCGCGCGCTGAGCCTTTTCCCGCAGTCGGCCCCCATCCTCTCCGTCCTGGGGGCGGCGCTCGCCGAGCAGGGGGACTTCCAGGCCGCGGCCGATGAGTATGCCCTGGCGGTGGCCGCCGATCCGGCCGACAATTTCGGCCTGGCGAGGGGACAGCTGCCGCTGGCGCTCGCCGCCGCCGGCCGCCACCTGGAAGCGCGCCGGGCGCTGCGCGGAGCGATCCCGCCGCTCCCCGACATCCTGTACCGCGAGGCATGGAGCTTCGCGCGCGATTCGTTCCGCGACAAGGCGTACAACGGCCAGGACTGGCTCGCGTGGCGGACGCGCTACCGCGGGGCGCTGCGGAGCGAGGAGGACGCCTGCCGCGCCATCGCGACGATGCTCGGCGCGCTCGGCGATCCGTACACCCGCCTGCGCGACCCGGAGGAGACCGCGGCGCTGTTCCTGACGCCCCGAGGATCGTCGTCGGCGACCGATCCTCTGGGACGGGCAGCGCTGCAGAGCCGGACGGTGGCCACCGGCGAGCTGCCCGGCGGCCTCGGCTATATCCGTCTGGGCAACTTCACGGACCCGGGGATGGTCGCCGACGTGCGCGCCGCGCTGGAGCGGATGCGCCGGATGGAGGGGATCGTTCTCGATCTGCGCGGCAACAGCGGCGGCCTCGGACGATCGGCGGACGCCATTGGCGACCTGTTCGTCGGCCCGGGGAAAGAGGCCGGTGTCGACGTCGGGCCGCTCGGCGAGACGACGCAGGTCACCGGGGGGGACGGCGCCCTGACCGAGAGCCCGCTCGTCGTCCTGGTGGACGGACAGACCGGCAGCGCCGCCGAGCGGCTGGCGCGCACGCTCGAGACCACCGGCCGCGCCACGCTTTCGGGGGAGGCGACGTTCGGCAAGGGAAAGGCGCAGATGTCGCGCGTCCTTCCCGGAGGCGCGACCGTCCTGGTCTCCTCGAGCGAGATGCTCGGTCCCGACCGGCGGCCGATCCAGGGGAAGGGGCTGCAGCCGGGCCAAGGCGTCGAACGTCCCGCTCCCACCCCGCAGAGCCCCTAGGACTCGGACACACGCCTGCCCCGGCCGCCGGGGCTCCCGTATCCGGCGTGCTAAGATACGCGCCCGATGCGCGAGCCGACGCGACACTTGAAGGGGCCCGACGCCGTTTCCTCCGGCACCCGCGAACGCGTCCGAAGCCGCGCCTGGGCCATCGTCGCGAGCCTCGCTCCGGGCGCCGCCCCGCAGGGCCTCGGCGGTTTCTGGGCCAACGCCTGGCCGTTTCCCGCCGTCGTCTTCTCCGCCTTCCTGATCTCCTGGGGCGCCGAGTGCGCGCAGTTCCTGGTATCGCAGGGGATGGCGCTCGCGATCCTGGCCTGGCTGCAGGCCATGCCGGAGTTCGCGGTCGAGGCGGTCATCGCCTGGTCGCAGAAGATCCACTTCATGACCGCGAACTTCACCGGCTCGCTGCGGCTGCTGGTCGGTTTCGGGTGGCCCCTGATCTACTTCGTCGCCGCCCTGGGGACCTGGACGCGCGAGCGGCGCCTGCTGCGCACCATCCGCCTGGACGAGGAGCACTGCATCGAAGTGCTCGCCCTCGGCCCGCCCATCCTCTATTTCCTGGTCATCTATTTCAAGGGAACGCTGACGCTCGTCGACGCCGGCATCCTGATGGTGCTCTACCTCGTGTACCTGTGGGTGCTCAGGAAGGTGCCGCCGCGGGAGGCCGAGGAGATCGAGGACCTCGAGGCGATTCCGCGCCGCGTCATGCGCCTGTCCCGCAGGGGTCAGGTCGTGGCGATCACCCTGTTCTTCGTGGTCGGCGGCGCCATCCTGTTCGTCGCCGCCGAGCCGTTCCTGCACAGCATGCTGCGCTTCGCCGTGTACTTCGGCGTGTCGGAGTACCTGTTCATCCAGTGGGTGGCGCCTTTCCTCTCCGAGTTCCCCGAGAAGATCAGCGCCCTGTACTGGGCGCGGCGTCCGGGCAAGGCGCCGATGGCCCTGATGAACATGGTCTCGGCCAACGTGAACCAGTGGACCATGCTCGCCGCGATGATCCCCATCGTCTATAGTTTCAGCGTGGGGGCGCCGACCAGCATCCCCTTCGACGACTTCCAGCGGGCGGAGATTCTCCTGACGGTCGCGCAGTCGATGCTCGGGCTCCTGCTCCTGTCCAACATGTCCTTCCACATCGTGGAGGCGGGCGGGATCCTGTGTCTCTGGGGCATCCAGCTCGTCGTCCCCCACCTGCACACGGAGGTCACCCTCGTCTATTTCGCGTGGGTCGCGTATGAGCTGTTCATGGCCATCGTCGTCCGCCGCCGCCTCGACGCTCTCGGCGCATTCGCCCGGACCTGGAAGGCCCACGGGGCGCGGGTCCGTGTCTCCGCACCGAACCGTTAGAAGGCCCCCGAGTTCGCCGTGACCCGCGGTCGTCTCGCCACGCTCACTCTCACGGTCGCCGCCGTGGCCGCCGCGGCGGTCTTCGGCCTGCCCCGGGCCAGGCTCTGGGGCGAGGCCCGGCTGCGCCGCGTCCTCGAAAAGCGCGCCAGCGCGCTGTGCGGCGCTCCCGTCCACATCGGGGGGCTCTCCCTCGAGTTCGTCCCCGCCGGGATCCACCTGGAATCGATCGAAGTGGAACGCCACGGCAATCGCGGCTCGGAGGCGACCGCCAGCGCGGGGCACGCCACGGTGCGAGCCTCGATCCTGACCTTCCTGGGGGCGCGCCGCGGTCCGGTGACCGTCAAGGTGGAGCGCCCGGGCATCAAGGTGCTCCTGGCCGAAGGACGGCCGTTCGACCTGTCCGGCCTGCTCGGCGACACCTCCGGTGGCGCGGGGGGGACGGCGTTCTCGCCCGGGGCGGCGCTGGCCGGCGTGCCTGGCGGATCGTCGCTGGCGATCAAGGACGGGGTCGTCGACATCGAATGGGCCGGCGGGCCGCGGGCGCACCTCACAGGGGTGCGGCTCGACGCCGCCCCCGGGACGACCGGCGGGCTCGAAGGGCACATGGCCTTCGACAAGGGGGAGTACGAGGGACCGGGGGGCGCCTGGCAGGGGCTCGGCGGCGATGCCACGTTCGCGGCCACGCTCGCCGAGGTCCGCTTCGATCCCCTGGCGATCCACGCCGAGGGGCTCGACCTCTCCGGTCGCGCCACCCTGCACCTCGAGGGGCCGCCCGTGCTGGAAGGGGCGCTCGATGCCGGCTTCCACCTCGATCGGCTGGCGCGCTTCCTCCCCGAAGGCTCGGCCCCCGCCGGCCAGGTCCGGGTCACTCTGCGCGGCAGCCTGGGCGGCGGGAAGACCGAAGCGCGCGGCGACCTCGAGATCGGCAACCTCGGCCTGTGGGGCGTTTCGGTCGGCACCCTGCGCAGCGACGTGGTGATCGACGAGGCGGTTCACCTGCGGGGCATCCGCGCCCATCTTCTCGGCGGCGAGGCGACCGGAACCGCCGAGATCAACCTCAAGGGGCCCTTCGCGGCGGAGACCGAGTTGCGGGTCGACGGCGTGGACGTGGCGCAGGTCCTGGAGCATGCCGCCTGGACGGGGCCGCCTCTCACCGGCACCATTCACTACAACGGACGCCACCGCATCGACGCGGGCGGGATCGCCAGCCTGCGGGGGGCCGGTGTGCTGGACGCCGTCGGACACTTCCGCTCGGGTCGCGGCGCCGACCTGCCGCTGGAGGTCACCGCCGGGCTGGTGATCGAAGGGAGCTCCCTGACGCTGACCAACGGGTCGCTGCGCGCCGGCTCGACGCGCGCCGGCTTCTCGGGGACCGTGGCGCCGGGCGAGGGCATCCGGCTCAAGCTCAAGGGGGGGACAGGCGATCTGACGGAGATCCTCCCCCTGTTCGCGCCCCCCGGCAAGAGGCCGCCCCGCCCGGCCGAGCGGCCTCCGGGCGGCAAGGTCGGAGGCAATCCCCCCGCCGCGCGTCCCGCATCCCTCTCCGCCCCCCGCCCCGCCCCCCGATTCCTGCTCGCGTCATGGCCGCCGCGCGCCCCGAGGTCGATCCCCTCGGCCCCGGGCCGTGCGGTCCGTTCCGCCGCGACCCCAGCCGCCGCGGCCCCCGCCCCGCCGTCGGGGCCGGAGGACGAAGGCGCGCTGGTGCGCATCACGCGCCTGCTCGGCGGCCGCTGGGAATGGGATGGCGAGCTCGGGTACGGCAAGGGGGGGGTCGAGTTCGACGGGACCCTCCGCGGCTTCGATCTGACCTACCGGGGAGCACCGATCGGATCGCTGCAGGCGCGCATCGCGTACCACGACGACGCCCTGGCCTTCGAGGAGGGGGAGCTGCGCCTCGACGAGGCGTCCTCGGTCCGCCTGCGCGGCCGCATCGATTTCCGCGGCGCAGGGACGGTCGCCGTCGAAGCCACCGCCACGAACTTTCCCCTGGAGCCGGCGCTGGCGGCGATCGGCATCCCGGCGCCGGCGCACGGGCGCCTGACCGGCCCCGTCGTCATCACCGGCCGGCCGGACGCCCTGGCCGGGCGGGCCACGGTCGAGGCGGCCCCCTTCGCCGTCGCCGGCGTACCGTTCGATCGCCTGCAGGGAGAGCTGATCTTCACGCCCGATCTGCTCGAGCTGCGCGGAGTGATCCTCTCCCTGGGGGAGGGGCGCATCGCGGTCGACGGACGGATCCCCTACCTCTCCGGCGACTGGCTGCCGGCCGAAGGGGAGGCGTCCCCTGGGCTGAGGCTCGACGGTCATGATCTCGACCTGTCGCTCCTCCCTCAGGCGGCGGGCGTGCCGGGGCTGCTCGGCACGGCCTCCCTGGAAGGACGCATTGAAGGGGCCCTGGCCGCTCCGGGAGGATCCATCGTCATCCAGGCAGCGGACGTGCAGGCGCGCGGCGCTCGCATCGGAGACGTGCGCGCGCGGATCGATCTCGAGGGTCGCGCCGCCCGGATCGATCTGCAGGCGCCCGCGCGGGGGCTCTCGATCACCGGCCGGGTCGGGCTGGGCGCGGGGGAGCCGTCCGACCTGCGCGCGGTCCTGACCGGGACGCAGCTCAGCGGCCAGGAGATCGTCCGCGGCTCGCCGGAGGACGCCCGGATCGTGCTGTCGGGCGAGGTGCAGGCGCGCGGCCTTCTGGCCACGCCCGAGCGTGTCGAGGCGCGGGCGGTCCTCGATCGGGTCGAGGTCGCCATGTCGGGGGTGCGGCTCGCCGCGCGCGCTCCCGTGGAGGTGACCCTGCTCGACGGCAAGCTGGCTCTCGCGCCGGTGGCGTTCGCAGGCGAAGGGACCGAGGTCGAGCTGCGGGGCATGGTCGACCCCGGCGCCGCCGGCCTGATCGATCTGGCCGCCTCCGGCAGCGTCGACCTGAAGCTCCTGCGGCTGTTCGTCAAGGGGCTCCAGGCGAGCGGCACGGCGCGGATCGCCATGAAGGTGGGCGGTCCCCTGGCGTCGCCGGTCTTCGAGGGGAGCCTCAAGGCGGATGCGGAGGCGATGCGTCACCCGGACCTGCCGTTCCCGATCGACCGGTTGAAGACCGCGGCCGTGTTCGAGGAGAACCGGCTGAAGATCGAGACGCTGGAGTTCCTGGCGGGAGGGGGCCTGGTGCAGGGGACGGGCGAGGTCCTCCTGGGGGACCTGGAACGGTCGGAGTCGCCGTTCGCCATCCGCCGGGCGGCGGTCCGTTTCCAGGGATCGAACGTGCATGCCGATTACCCCGACGGCCTGCGCTCGACCTCCGACGTGGACGTGACCCTCAGCCGGGAGCGCGGGGAGACCCTGCTCTCGGGGACGATCGATCTCATCCGCAGCGTCTACGCCAAGGACTTCCGCCTGGACAAGGGGATGGCGCCGGCGCGCGCCGGGGACGCGCTGCGGGCCGAGCCCGGAGGCCCGCTGGCCGGCGTGAATCTCGACCTCCTCATCCGCGCCCAGCAGGACGCCTGGCTGCGCAACGATTTCGGCGCCATCGAGGGGCAGGGGGAGCTGCGCGTGCGCGGCACCGCGGATCGGCCGTCGCTCTCCGGCCGCATCACCGCCGTCGAGGGGGGAACCATCCGGTTCCGCGGCGTCTCCTACCGCGTCCTGGCGGGCAGCATGGACTTCTCCGATCCCGAGGTGATCGACCCGTTCTACGACCTGCAGGCCGAGACCCATGTCTCGGAATACCAGGTGACCCTGCATGCCGAGGGGACGATGGGGGACTTCCGCTACGAGCTGACCAGCAACCCGCCGCTGCCCGAGCAGGACATCGTCTCCCTGCTGCTCACCGGGCGCACGCTCGGGGCCTTCGGCCAGGAGGGGGGCGGTCTGGCGGAGGAGACGATCTCCACCTACCTCACCGGACGCCTGACCGGCGAGCTGACCGACCGGGTGACGGGGAGGGCCGGGATCGATCTGTTCAGCATCGATCCGCTGCAGGCCAACGCGCAGGGGGATCCGACCACGCGCATCACGGTCGGCAAGCAGGTCACCCCGGATCTGTTCGTGGCCTACTCCAGCGATCTGAGCTCGACGCAGGGGGCGATCTACCAGCTCGACTACGCCCTGAGCCGCGACTTCCACTTCGCCAGCCTGCGCGACCGCGACGGCTCGATCGGCGGCGATTTCAAGTACATCCTCCGGGGGAAGCCGCCCATGGCGCCGGGGATCGTCGAGCCGGCCGCCCCTGCACCGATCCTGGGAGAGATCCGGATCGACGGGGACCTGAAGACGAAGAAGGAGACCCGGGTGCGACGCATCCTGCGGGTCCGGAAGGGGAGGCCGCGCGATCGCTCGGCGATCAACCAGGGGGTCGATCGACTCCTGAAGAGCTACCGCGATCGAGGCTACCTGATGGCGGACGTCGACTACGACGAGACCCCGGCGGCCGACGGCCGGGTGAACATGACCTTTCACGTGCGGCCCGGCCCGCGCGTGGCGATCGATTTCGAAGGAACCCGGGGACGGGCGGCGCTGCGCCAGGAGGTCGAGCCCTTCTGGCAGAAGGGGCTGTTCATGGAGGACATCGTCGAGCAGGCGCGGGCCCGCGTCGAGGCGGTGCTCAAGGACCGGGGATACCAGAAGGCCGCGATCGCCTCGGCGATCGACCAGGTGGATCCGGACCTGGTGCGGGTCCGCTTCACCGTGACCCGCGGGCCGCGCACCCGCGCCTCCGGAGTGCGGATCGCGGGCCCGTCGCGGCTGACGGAGAAGGAGGTTCGCAAGGTGATCCGCACCGCCCCCGACGGCCCGCTGTCGCGCGGCCTGGTGCGCGACGCGACCCTGGCGCAGGACTCCGCCGCGGTCCTGGCCCTGTATCGAGCGCGCGGCTTCCCGCTCGCCAGGGTCCCGTTGCCCGAGGTGGTCCTGGACGACACGGGGCGCACCGCGGAGGTCACGTTCCACATCGAGGAGGGGCCCCAGGTGATGCTCGGCCCGCCGCGCTTCGAGGGGAACGGCTCCTTCTATCCCGTGCTGCTCCGCAAGGCCGCGGCGCTGAAGGCGGGGCTGCCGTACACCGCCGAGTCGATCGACAGGGCGCTCGTCGGCCTGCGCCGCCTGTACGACGAGCACGGCTACCCGGACGTGCGGGTCACTTGCCGCCCCCTGGCGGCCGGTGCCACAGAGTCCCAAGGAGCCGGGGAGTATCCCGTGGTCGAGTCACCCGTCTTCGACATCGAGGAGGGGCGGCACCAGATGATCGGGGAGGTGCGGATCGCGGGCAACGTCCTGACGCACGACGAGGTGATCCGGAAATCGCTGACCATCGATCCAGGGACGTCGCTGAGCCGCGGCGACCTGCAGGCGAGCCAGACGAGGCTGTACGGGCTCGGCGTGTTCCGGTCGGTCGCGATCGAGCCGGAGCCTCTCCCCGCGGGGCCGCCCGGCGAAGCCTCCCTTCCCGAGGGGGCCGCGGCGCCCCCGGGCATCCTGACGCGGGACGTGACAGTGTCGGTGCGCGAGCTGCCGCCCCTGACGCAGGTGTTCGGTCTGGGATTCGACACTGAGGAGAAGCTGCGCGGCCAGTACGAGATCTCGAACCGGAACATCTTCGGGAGCGGTCGCTACCTCGGCCTGCAGGCCCGGGGGAGCGACGTGCAGCAGCGCGGCGCCCTGTCGTACCGCGAGAAGGGGCTGTTCGGGGGGCGCCACGACCTTCTGGCCTCCGCCTTCGCGGAGAACGAGAAGCGCCCGGCGTTCGACGTGCGCACCATCGGATCGTCGATCCAGATGAGCCGCCGCATCACGCGCGCCACGCGCACCCTGTACCGCTACTCGCTCAAGGACGTCAACCTCTCCGACACGACGGCGGCCTTCGACGGGTCGACGCTGCGCCTGGCGAGTCTCGCCACCTCGGTGCTGCATGACACGCGTGACGCGCTGTTCGACCCGCTGCGCGGGCACTATCTGGGCGGCGAGGTGCAGTTCTTCGGCCATGGGATCGGTTCGGAGGCCGATTTCGTGAAGATGTACGCCCAGATCTACCGCTTCAAGCAGGTGTTTCCCAGGACCGTCTGGGCCCAGGCGCTGCGCGCCGGCGCCTGCGTCCCGTTCGGGCGCTCGAAGGACGACCCGGCCGCGACCGGAGACGCCCTGTCGGGCGTCCCCCCCTCGGAGCGCTTCTTCGCCGGCGGCGACACGACGGTGCGCGGCTTCAGGCGCGACCACCTGGGACCCGACGTCAACGGCGACCCGGTCGGCGGCGAGGGGCTGTTCGTCTTCAACCAGGAGCTGCGCTTCCCGATCTTCCGGATGCTGGGGGGCGTGGTCTTCTACGACGCGGGCAACGTCTACCGCACGCTGTCGGACTACGACGTCTGGGACCTGCGCCACGTGGCCGGCTTCGGCCTCCGCCTGGCGACGCCCATCGGCCCGTTCCGCGTGGAGTACGGCGCCATCCTCGACCGCGAGCCGGATGAGCGGCGGGGGGAGCTGTTCTTCTCGATCGGTCAGGCGTTCTGATCCCGGCGTGCCCGATCGCGCCGCGGCCGTCCTCTAATGCCGGCTGAGACGTTCGGCCAGCGTCCCGCCTGTCGGGGTGCGTCCGGTCCGCTCGCCGATCTCGTCGAGGCGGGCCATGGCGCGCTGGACGTAGCGGACGCCGAGCCAGCGCAGCGGCTCCGGCTCCCACCGGGGGGACCGGTGCCCGGCGATCGGCAGCTCCGTCAGGGAGGAGCGCCGGCCTGTCAGCAGGTCCGCCAGAGTCCGGCCGGCCAGGTTCGAGGCCGACACGCCGTGCCCGGTGTAGCCCCGCGCCGAGGCGATGCCGGTCCGTTCCTCGAAGAGCACGCCGGGCATCCAGTCGCGCGGCATGCCGAGAGGGCCGCCCCAGGCGTGCGTGAAGCGCGTGGTCCCGAGGCAGGGGAACCAGTCGCGCGCGAAGCGCCGTAGCATCTCGTGGGTGTCGGCGTCCCGGTCGAAGGAGTCCTCGATCGCCGAGCCGAAACGGTACGGCGCCCCCCGGCCGCCGAACAGGATGCGCCCGTCCGAGGTGCGCGCCAGGTAGTCGATCGACAGGCGGAAGGAGGCCAGGCACTCGCGCCCCCGCCAGCCGATCTCGTCCCACTGCGCGTCGCTCAGGGGCTCGGTCAGGACGATCAGGGAATAGGCCGGCAGGACGCTGCGGCGCAGAGGACGAAGGCGCGTCAGGTACGCCTCGCCCGCCAGGACGATGGCCCGGGCGCGCACGTCCCCCCGCGCGGTGCGCAGGCTCGGCCGCACCGAGCCGCCGCCGGGGCGGATGCCGGTCACCTCGGTCTCCTCGTAGATCCGCCCGCCCAGGCGCTCGACCGCGCGCGCCAGCCCGCGCACCAGCCGCGCCGGATGCAGATGGGCGTACTGCGGGCAGTGCCACGCGCCGAGGGTTCCCTTGACGCGCACCCGGGTATCGGTCTCGGCGGCGCTCAGCAGTCCCTGGCGGTCGCCGAAGCCGAAGCGCTCGAACATCTCCGCGTACTCGCGCATCAGGCCGACCTGGTAGGGGAAGCGCGCCACGAAAAGAGCGCCGACCCGGGAGAACTCCGCGTCGATCCGCTCGGCGGCGCAGACCCGGCCGATCTCGTCCACCGTGTCGTAGAGCGCGCCCTGCAGCGCCCGCGCCCGGTCGCGCCCGTACATGCGGGCGACCGCATCGAGGCTGACGTTCAGCTTGCTCGAGCACCAGCCGCCGTTCCGGCCCGAGGCGCCGAACCCGGCGATCCGTCTCTCGATGATCGCCACCTGGAGGGATGGATCGCGCTTCAATAGATACCAGGCGGTCCACAGCCCGGTGTACCCGGCCCCGAGGATCGCCACGTCGACGTCGATCGGGCCGTCGAGCGGCGGCCGCGGCGTCAGGTCGTCCCCGCACGTCTCCAGCCAGAACGAATACCGGCCATAGATAGACGCGGGGGTCGCGTGAGTGGTTCGGGGCGATTCATTCATGCGTGCCTAGGCGGGGTTCCGAACGACCACGACGGTCTGATCGTCCCGCGGGCGCGCGCG
>Ga0070704_100001154_pt1 | contig 13815 bp, 14 predicted proteins | sample KBSK5252metaG_FD_65467 | JGI IMG/M metagenome (GOLD analysis project Ga0070704, IMG submission 65467) | Corn, switchgrass and miscanthus rhizosphere microbial communities from Kellogg Biological Station, Michigan, USA - KBS K5-25-2 metaG | ecosystem: Host-associated > Plants > Roots >...
TACCGCATGAACGACCGGATCCTGCGGCACCTCGTGGTCCGGGTCGAGAACGAGGCCCAGATCGGCCCGTCACCGATGATGAAACCTCGACCGGAGCGCGACGAGCTCATGGTCGAGCCGATGATCGCGCCCTAGAGGCCGGAGAGAACCGATGAGGATGGGAGGCAGGGAGTCCGGAGGCGGCCGCGGCCAGGACCGGGGCCGCAAGAAGCAGTACAAGAAGAAGTTCCTGTTCCGTAAGAAGAAGTTCTGCAAGTTCTGCGACGAGAAGATCAAGTTCATCGACTACAAGGATCTGAGGCTCCTCCAGGCGTTCACGCCGGAGCGGGCGAAGATCTTTCCACGACGGATTTCTGGCACCTGCTCGAAACACCAGCGCAAGCTGATGCAGGCGATCAAGAGGGCGCGCCTCCTGGCCCTCATCCCGTTCACCTCGGACTGAGACAGGGCGAAGGCGCCGGAGACGGACATGCAGATTGTTCTGAAGGAAGACATCGAGAAGCTCGGTCGGCGCGGCGAGGTGGTGAAGGTCGCCGACGGCTATGCCCGCAATTTTCTTCTCCCCTTCGGCAAGGCGCTCGCGGCGACCCCCGGCAACCTCAAGGTCATCGAGAGGGAAAAGCGCCGGTACGTCGCCCGCCTGGGCAAGGAGAAGGAGGAGAACGAGGCGCTGGCCCGCCGAATTCAGGCGGTGTCGGTCACCCTGGTCCGCAAGGTCGGAGAGCACGACGTGCTCTACGGATCCGTCACCTCCGCCGACATCGGCGAGTCGCTGCAGAAGGAGGGGATCGTCGTGGACAAGCGGCGGATCCAGCTGCCCGAGCCGATCAAGAGCCTGGGGATCTACTCCGTCCCGGTGCGCCTGCATCCCGAGGTCACCGCCGAGGTGAAGGTCTGGGTCGTCAAGGAGTAGCCCGGTGAGCGAAACGCTCGTGGAGCAGGCCGGACCGAAGGCCCATCCAGCGGCCGCCCCGTTCGTCTCCTGCGTCCTGGCCTGGCTGGTGCCCGGACTGGGGCATATGTACCTGGGCAAGCGGAACCGGGCGGTGGTGTTCTTCGCCGTCGTGGTCGGCATGTTCGGCCTCGGGGTGGTCAGCGACGGCGCCGCCTCCCTGTTCGAGGCGCGGCAGCCTCTCTCGTTCCTGTCCACGTTCGACAATCTGGCCACGGGGCCCATCGACCTGATCAGTCGCCACCACACCTACGGCAGCATCGTGTTCACCCTGCCGCCCGACGAGGGGGACCCCCGTCGAATCGAGCTCCTCGGGAGGCTGCGCGCCCGGGTGCGCGGCGTGACCTACGAGTACGGCAATATCTATCTCCTGACCGCGGGCCTGATGAACATCCTGTTGATGCTGGACTGTTTCGATATCGCCACGGGACGCAAGTCCTGATGATCCGAAGCCACTTCGCCAACCTGGTGATCTTCTCCGGTCTGGTCGGCGTGTTCTTCGCGTACCTGACGCAGACCGGCACGAAGGACCGCGTGCGGGTCATCCTGATCCTCGGCGGGTCGATGGTGGTCCTGTCGCTCATCATCGCCTACGTGATGTACCCCTTCCCGCTCAAGTGATCCCGGTCCGGGGAGCCCTGCGCGCGCTGTGGATCTGGGGCCCTCTGGTTGCCTACTGCGCCCTCATCTTCTATCTATCGGGCCTTTCGCAGGTTCCCTGGGCTTCGGAGTATCCCGACTACCTCGAGCACTCGCTGGAGTACATGGGACTGGCCATCCTGACAGCCCGGGCCCTCAACGGCGGCCTGCGGTTCCCGTTCTCGACCCGCGCGCTGGCTCTCGCGTTCGTGCTCTGCGTGGGCTACGCCATCCTCGACGAGATCCACCAGAAATTCGTCCCCAACCGGTTTGCCGACGTGAGGGACGTCCTGAGCGATGCCGTGGGGGCTGGGGTGGGGCTCCTGGGGCTGCGCGCCGGCGCGCGGCTCCTGGTCCGGGGCCACAACCCGTGAGCGGCCCGGGCGCGGCGGAGGGCGAAGCCGTGCTGTACGCCCGGGCCGGGTGCCCGCCCTGCTTTGCCCTCAAGCGCCTCGCAGGACGCTCCGCCCGGCACCACGGCGTGCGGCTGCGCGTGATCGAGATCGATGCCGACCCGGATCTCGTGGCACGATTCGGTGAACAGGTCCCGGTGCTCCTGCTTCCGGATGGAGGCCGCCTCCAGGGAGGGGTGGGAGCGCGGGAGGTGGACGAGGCGTTCCGTCGAGCGCACCCGCGCCCTCCATCCTGGGTGAGGGGCCTGCTCGACCTGGCGGCACGCGCCGTGGGTGCGCGACCCGGAGGAGGTCCGGCGACATGACGCGTATCGCGGTGATCCCGGGAGACGGAATCGGCGTCGAGGTCACGCGGGAGGCGGTCCTGGCGCTCCGGGCCGCGGCGGAGGTGGGGGGCCGCCCGATCGCCTTCGACATGCTGCCTTACGGCGCCGACCATTTCCTCAAGACCGGCGAGACCCTTCCCGATTCCGCCCTGGAAGAGCTGCGCGGCCACGATGCCGTGCTTCTGGGAGCGCTGGGGGATCCGCGCGTCCCGGACAACCGGCACGCCGCCGACATTCTCCTCGGCATCCGTTTCAGGCTCGACCTGTACGTCAACCAGCGGCCCGTGAAGCTCCTCGCCGACCACCTGACCCCCTTGAAGGGACGAACCGTCCGGGACATCGATTTCGTGGTGTTCCGCGAGAACACCGAGGGGCTGTACGTGGGGATGGGCGGGATCTTCAAGAAGGGAACGCCGGATGAGATCGCGGTGCAGGAGGACATCAATACCCGCAAGGGGGTCGAGCGCATCATCCGGCACGCCTTCGAGCACGCCCGCCAGAGAGGGAAGACGCGCGTCCTGATGTCGGACAAGAGCAATGCCCTCACCTTCGGTCACGATCTGTGGCAGAGGACATTCAGGCAGGTGGCGTCGGAGTACCCGGGTATCGAGACCTCGCACATGTACGTGGATGCCCTGGCGATGCAGCTGGTGAAGGATCCGTCCCCCTTCGAGGTGATCGTCACCTGCAACATGTTCGGTGACATCCTCAGCGACCTGGGGGCGCAGATCCAGGGAGGGCTGGGGCTGGCCGCCAGCGCCAACCTGCACCCCGGACGCACGGGGCTGTTCGAGCCGGTGCACGGCTCGGCCCCGAAGTACGCCGGGCAGAACGTCGCCAACCCGGTGGGGGCCATCCTCTCGTCCGCCATGCTGCTCGAAGAGGTCGGGCGGGCGGACGAGGCGCGTCTCGTTGAGGATGCGGTCTCCGGTGCGGTGCGCGACGGGCAGACGACGCGCGACCTGGGGGGAAGCCTGGGGACCCGGGAGGTCGGCGAGGAAATCTGCCGGCGGATCCGGGGCGCCCGCCAGGCGCCGGTCCGGGTATTCGGCCGGCCAGGAGCCTAGGAGCCGGCCGAATACTCGGACAGGCTCCTAGGGCCCCCCCGGCCTGGTCGGACCGGCCGGCGGTTGCGTCCCGTCGTCCTTCTTCTCCGCCACGTTCAGTGCGAGGATGCGCCCCTCGTCGCGGCCGAAACCGAGGGCCACGCGGCCCTCGATGAGCAGCGGTGCCGTGGTGAACCATTCTCCCGGCACGTCCAGCGCGAAGCGGCCGACCGTCTGCAGCCTGGGCAGGAACAATCCCACCACGCTCGCTTCCGTGAAGGGAACGACGAGCAGGTGATCGGCGGTCGCTGCCGGCTCGGAGTCCAGGCGGTGGCCCATGCGGACGCGCGTCAGCTGGTGGCCGTTTCGCTTGTTGAGGACGTAGATGTCGTTGTCGAAGCACAGGACATAGAGGTAGGAATCCCTGGGGATCGGGCGGACCGAGCAGGCGGCGCCGGTCCGTGTGGTCCAGCGGCGGTGGCCGCTCCTGAAATGGAGGCTCCGGATGGTCCTGTCCGCGGCCGTGAAGTAGACCCGCCCGCCGTCGTAGACGGGCGGCGAGGTGATCGCCGGCCCGGCGGAATGTCTCCAGAGAGGCGCCAGCGTCGTCTCGTCGAGGGCCAGGACCACCCCATGATCCGTGCCGATCAGGATCGCACCCGGGGCCGGCTCCGGCGCAGTCGAAGGGCGCCCGGGGAGATCCTGGCGGGCCTCGATCGTTCCGGTTTCGGTGTCGATCGAGTGCAGGGTGCCGTCGAGCGTGCCGACCAGCAGGCGGCGGCCGATGACGCGGATTGGCGCGGCGGGTCCGCTGGCCAGGTCGGCCGACCAGGCCGGGAGCCCGTCACCACCCTTCAGGGACAGAACACGGCCGGCCGCGGTCGCCAGGAAGACCATCGTTCCGTCGGTGGCCGGTCCCACGATCAGAGGCGCGTCGACGGTGGCTTTCCAGACGACCTCTCCGTCGGAAGGACGGAGGGCGGCGATCGCTCCGTCGCGGGCGGCGGCCACGATCGTCCCGAGGACTGTCACCGGATCGCCCGCCAGAGGCGCGGCGAAGCCGCTCCAGGTCCAGGCGGTGGTGAAGACAAGCGTGGGCGGCGCCTGCCCCTCACCCATCTCGAGGTTCCATTCGACCGGCTGGCTGCGGAACACGGTCTTCTGCCGCCGATCCGCACAAGCCGGTGCCGGGAGCAGGACGGCGAGGAGGAAGATCACCGGGACCGCGACCTGGATGGAGCAGGTGAGCGCGCGGCGCGCGGCGGAGGGCGTCATCGCGGCCATTATAGACGCCAGGGGCGTGCCCGAGTATCGGGGCCACTCCTGTCCGCCTTCCGCCCGGGCGGACGGGTATGTTATTCTGCCCGGCCATTCGCGGCGCGCCGCGCACGGCGCGCACTCCGGGGCATGGCATGATCGAGGCACAGAAGGGCACGCGGGACATCCTGCCCGACGAGATCGGGCGCTGGCAGCTCGTCGAGGAACGGGCCCGCGCCACGTTCGAGAGCTACGGGTTTCGCGAGATCCGGACGCCGATCTTCGAAAGCACCGAGCTGTTCGCGCGCACCATCGGAGTGGCCACCGACATCGTGGCGAAGGAGATGTACACCTTCCTCGATCGCAAGGGGCGCTCGCTCACGCTGAGGCCCGAGAACACGGCGCCGGTGGCGCGCGCCTTGATCGAGCACCAGATGCATCGCGGAGGGGGGCTCCAGCGCCTGTACTACATCGGGCCGATGTTCCGATACGAGCGGCCGCAGAAAGGGCGCGCGCGGCAGTTCCACCAGATCGGCGTCGAGGTGTTCGGGAGCGAGCACCCCGCGGTGGACGCCGAGACCCTGGACATGCTGATGGCGTTCCTCGAGAATCTCGGCATCGCCGGGGCGGAGCTCGCGGTGAATTCGGTCGGCTGTCCGGTCTGCCGCCCCGCCTACCGGGAAGCGCTGCTCGCGTACCTGCGGCCGCGCCAGGACACGATGTGTCAGGATTGCATGCGCCGGATCACTCAGAATCCGCTGCGCTGCTTCGATTGCAAGGTGCCGGCCGACCGGGAGACCATGGCGTCCGCGCCCCCCATCACGGACTCTCTCTGCTCCGAATGCCGCGTGCACTTCGCGCGGGTCGTCGCGCTGCTCCAGTCGTTCGGGATCGCGCACCGGATCGAGCCGCGCCTGGTTCGAGGCCTGGACTACTACCGGCGCACCTCGTTCGAGGTGACCGTTCCCGGGCTCGGAGCCCAGAATGCGCTCCTGGGGGGAGGGCGCTACGACGGCCTCACCCGCGATCTCGGAGGGCCGGATGTCCCCGGATTCGGCTTCGCGGTCGGAGAGGAGCGCCTGGTGCTGTCGTTGCCGGCGTCGATGCTGCGTTCGGAAGGCGGCCCCCTGCTGTCCATCGTCGCGCTGGGCGAGGCGGGAGTGGACCGGGCCCTGCGCGTGGGGCGCTCGCTGCGGCGATCGGGGCGCCGGGTGGTCTTCGAGCCGCAGCCCGACCGGAGCCTGAAGGCCCAGATGCGCCGCGCGCATGACCTGGGCGCGGCCTTCGTGCTCATCATCGGCGAGAGCGAAATCGCGGACGGATCGGTGACCGTCCGGAAGATGGCCGACGGGACGCAGGAGCGCCTGGCCGAAGGACGTGTCCCGGAGCGGCTGCGGGAGCTGGCCGGTGCCTGAATCATCGCAATTTCCCCAGAGGACCCACACCTGCGGCGCGCTCCGGGGGGACGCGGCCGGCCAGGAGGTGTCCCTCCTCGGCTGGGTGGACAGCGTCCGCGATCACGGCGGTCTCCTGTTCCTCGACCTGCGCGATCGCTACGGCGTCACGCAGGCGGTCTTCAATCCCGAGAAGGCCCCGGAGGCCTTCACCGCGGCGAAGAGCGTGCGCCCCGAATATGTCGTCGCAGCGCGCGGCCGCGTGGTGCTCCGCGGCGCCGCCAACCTCAACACGGCGCTGCCCACCGGCGAGATCGAGGTGCAGGCCACCTCCCTCGAGGTCCTCAACCCGTCGGAGCCGCTGCCGTTCCCCCCGGGTGACGAGGCGGGGGTCGCCGAGGAGGTGCGCCTGCGCCACCGCTATCTCGACCTGCGCCGCCCCCGGCTGCAGCGCATCCTCGAGACGCGCCATCGCGTGCTTCTGGCCGTGCGCCGCTATTTCGACGCCCACGGGTTCCTCGAGATCGAGACGCCGATCCTGACGCGCAGCACGCCGGAGGGGTCGCGCGAATACCTCGTGCCGTCGCGGGTCAACCCGGGTCGCTTCTACTCGCTGCCGCAGTCACCGCAGATCTTCAAGCAGCTCCTGATGGTCGCGGGGTACGACCGCTATTACCAGATCGCCAAGTGCTTCCGCGACGAGGACCTGCGCGCCGACCGCCAGCCCGAGTTCACCCAGATCGACGTGGAGATGTCGTTCCCGGAACCGGAAGCGCTGTACGCCCTGATCGAAGGTCTGATGGAGGAGATCTTCCGCGCCGCCGGCCTGTCGATCCAGGGCCCCTACCCGCGCCTGGCGTATCGCGAGGCCATGGAGCGCTTCGGCAGCGACAAGCCGGACGTGCGATTCGGCCTGGAGATCCGGGACGTGACCGGGACGCTCAAGAACAGCCCGTTCCGCGTCTTCTCCGACACGGTCGCCAAGGGCGGCGTGATCAAGGCGCTCCTGGTCCCCGGCGGGGGAGCCTGGTCGCGCCAGCGCCTGGACAACCTGGTGGATGCGGCCAAGGGACTGGGATCGAAGGGGCTCATCTGGATCAAGTCGACGGGAGGGACCATCCAGTCGTCGGTCCTCAAGCACCTGACCGAGGAGGGGTGCCGCGCGGTGCTGCAGAGCCTCGGCTCGGCGGGGGACGACCTGGTCCTGCTGGTCGCCGATGCATGGAAAGGGGCCTGCACGATCCTGGGGGCCCTGCGCCTGTCGATCGGCCGATCGGAAAAGCTGATCGACGAGACGCGCCACGCCCTGCTGTGGGTTCACGAGTTTCCCCTGTTCGAGCACAGCGACGAGGAGGGACGACTGGTCTCCTGCCACCACCCGTTCACCTCGCCGCGACCGGAGGACATCCCCCTCCTCGAGAGCGCGCCCGAAACGGCCCGCGCGCTCGCCTACGATCTGGTCCTGGACGGCATGGAGGTGGGAGGGGGAAGCATCCGCATCCACCGCAGCGAGCTGCAGTCGAAGGTCTTCCAGGTCCTCGGAATCGGCCGGGAGGAGGCCGACGCGAAGTTCGGCTTCCTGCTCACGGCGCTGCGCATGGGGGCCCCGCCGCACGGCGGGATCGCCCTGGGGGTCGATCGGACCGTCGCCATCCTGACCGGCTGCGCGTCGATTCGCGACGTCATCGCCTTCCCCAAGACGGCCAGCGGGATCGATCTGATGAGCGGCGCCCCCTCGAAGGTGACCGAGGCGCAGCTCAAGGATTTGTCGATCAAGGTCGATCTCCCCCCCGATCCCCGACCCCCGTCCAAGTAAAACGCTGTAAACGCACGACTTGCGAGAGGCCTCCGGGGGGGCATTTCATTGACAACCGGGGCGCCGGATGTTAACTTACGGCCATGGTCTTGAGCCCAACAGGACGCTGAGGGGCGTACCGCACCGGATGCGAAAAGTCACACTTCCCGAAGAAATCCTCGCCGACCTGTTCGGACACTACGACGAGAATCTCAAGAGCATCGAGAAGGACCTGGGGGTCCGGGTGTCGGCCCGCGGCACCGAGGTGACCGTCCAGGGGGACCCCGAGAAGGAGGCGCTGGCGGCGAACCTGATCGATCAGCTCGTCGGCGTGGTGCGCGGTGGCTACGCGCTCAAGAAGGGGGACGTGGAGATCGCCGCCCGGCTCCTGCGCGACAATCGCTCCGCCGTCCTGCAGGAGTTCTTCGCGGCCGGGCGCCTGCGCTCCACCAACGGGAGGTACGTCACCCCCAAGAGCCTCAACCAGAAGGCCTACCTGGAAGCCATCCGGGACAACGACCTGGTGATCGCCGTCGGCCCGGCGGGCACCGGCAAGACCTACCTGGCCGTCGCGGCGGCCGTCAGCCACCTGGCCGAGAAGAAGGTGGAGCGCATCATCCTCTGCCGGCCGGCGGTGGAAGCGGGGGAGAAGCTGGGCTTCCTGCCCGGAGACATGGCGGAGAAGGTCGACCCCTATTTCCGCCCGCTCTATGACGCCCTGTATCACCTGCTCGACCGGGACCGGGCGAACGCGCAGATGGAGCGCGGCGCCATCGAGGTCGCGCCCCTGGCCTTCATGCGCGGCCGCACCCTGAACAACTCGTTCGTCATCCTCGACGAGGCCCAGAACACCACGTCGGAGCAGATGAAGATGTTCCTGACGCGTCTGGGGACCAACTCGAAGGCGGTCATCAACGGCGACGTCACGCAGGTGGACCTGCCCCCCGGGCGGATCTCGGGCCTGGTCGAAGCGCAGGCGGTGGTCGCGGCGATCGAGGGGATCCGCTTCGTCTATTTCGACGAGTCGGACGTCGTGCGGCACCACCTGGTGCAGAGCATCATCAAGGCGTACGAGGCCTATCGCAACGGCCACCAGCCCGAGCCGGAGGCCTCCCCCGCGCCCCGCAAGCCCCATGCCGCGCGTCGCGGCCCGCGTCCACCCGCGGATCCTGCCAAGCGGGATTGAAAGGACGCATGGCTGAACCGCCCCCCGATAGCCGGGACCACCCGGCGTCACGCCGTCCGGGGCTCTTCGCCTCCCTGCGCGCCCGGGCGCACGACTCGCTGGAGAGCCTCTTCGCCGCGCGACTTCCATGGGCGGTGCTGTTTCTCGCCATCGTGATCCCGCTGGCGCTCGGGCCGCGTTTCGTCCCCGACGCCGCCGTGCCCCTCCCGGGATCGATTGCCGCCGCCGACTTTCTCGCTCCCGAGACCCGTGAGTTCACGGACGACCTGACCACGCGGGAGGTACGGGAGGCGGCGCGCGATGCGATCGGCCCGGTCTACGACCTCGACAGCCGCGCGCTCGCGGCCGCCCGCGAGCATCTGGCGGATTCCGGTTTCGACCCGGAGGTCAACGCGCGGCTCGAGCAGGTGCTGCGGCAGGTCTACGCGCGCCGGATCGTCGGCAGCCGCGCCCTGCTCCCGGCGGAGGGGCGCGTGACCCTGCGCGACCCGCGCTCCCCCCGCGAATGGGACGAGGAGTCGCCCGCGGGGGCGCTGTCGCTGGACGAAGCGCGCCAGATGGCGGTGACGGCCCTGCGCGAGACGGGAGCGCCCCCCCCGGAGGTGCGCGCCGTCGGCGGGTTTCTGCAGGATCTGGTCTCTCCGAACATGGTCTTCAACGGGGCGCTCAGCGAGGCGCGCCGGCTCGAAGCGGCGGAGCGCGTCGAGCCCCTGGTGGTGCGGATCCCGAAGGGCAAGATCCTGCTCCGCCGCGGGGAGATCGTCGCGGAGGGGGCCGCCCGCACGCTCGCCGGGTACGTGGGCGCCGGCAAGGCGATGACGGACCCCCGGGCTCTCCTGGCCAGCGTGCTGCTGGTGGCGCTCATCCTGTGGTTCATGCACCGGTACGTCGTGGCACACGAGGCGACGCACCGCCGGGAGCGCCATCTCTTCGCGCTCCTGGTCCTGGTCACGGTCTTCGCGCTGGTGATCGACCGGGGCTTCCTGTGGCTGTTCGACCACGTGGTGGTCACGCTCAGCCGGGAGCCGTATTCGAACCCCTCGTTGTACCGCTACATGGCGCCCCTGGCGGCCGGGGCCATGCTGATCACCCTCCTGTCGGGCAGCCGGGTGGGCTTCGCCTACAGCCTGTTTCACGCGCCGCTGTTCGGCATGATGGTGCGCTGGGAAGGGTCGCTCGCGTTGTTCTGCCTGATGACCAACCTGGCCGCCGTGCACTGCATCAGCGGGTATCGTCGCCGCACGGCGCCGATCAAGGCGGGGCTGATGCTCGGGGCGGTCAACGCGGCGGTCATCTTCGCGCTGCAGGCCGTGCCGGGGACGCCCGCGGCCCCCATGTCCCACCTCGTCTTCCAGATGACCTGCGGCCTGGGAGGCGGGGTCCTGGTGGCCGTCCTGGTGTCGTTCCTCCTCCCGCTCCTGGAGTCGCTGTTCAACATCCTGACCGACGTCCGCCTGCTGGAGCTGTCGAACCTCAACAACCCCCTGCTCCGGCGGCTCGCGGTGGAGGCCCCGGGGTCGTACAACCACAGCGTGATCGTCGGCACCCTGGCCGAGGCGGCCGCGGAGTCCATCGGCGCGAACGCCTTGTTCTGCCGCGTCGCGGCGTACTATCACGATGTGGGGAAGATGCTGAAGCCGAGCTACTTCATCGAAAACCAGAGGGAGGGGGACAACCGGCACGATCGCCTGAGCCCGCACATGAGCGCCCTGGTCATCGCCAGCCACGTCAAGGAGGGATACGAGCTGGCCAGGAGCTACGGGCTGCCGCAGCCGGTCCTGGACATCATCCCGCAGCACCACGGCACGCGAAAGATCAACTACTTCTACCAGAAGGCCCTGCAATCGGAGACCGCAGAGACGGGGCAGGTGCAGGAGGCCGACTACCGCTATCCCGGACCGAAACCGCAGACGAAGGAGGCGGCGATCTTCATGCTTTCCGACTCGATCGAGGCGGCGGCGCGGACGCTCGAAGACCCCTCGCCGGCGCGATTCAAAGGGCTGATCAGGAAGATCGTCTCGGACGTCGTGCTCGACGATCAGCTCGACGAGTCGGACCTGACGTTCTCTGACCTCGAGAGGGCCGAGGCGGCGTTCCTGCGCACTCTCAGCAGCATCTACCACCACCGCATCGACTATCCCGGCTTCGACTTCGACAGGACGCCGGAGCGATCCTTCCACGGGAGCCGGACGCACGACGAGCCCCCTCAGACGATCAAGCGATGGGGACGGTAGAGATCGTGGTGGCACACCCGGCCGGCGGGCGCCTCGCGAGGCGCTGCTCCACTCTGCTCAAGCGCCTCCTGGATGAAACCGGCCGCCGGGGCGCGGGGGTCACCCTCCTGCTCGCCTCGGACCGCGAGGTGCGCCGGCTGAACCGCGCCTGGCTCGACCACGACCGGACGACGGACGTCCTGTCGTTTCCCTCCGGGGGGGACCTGGAGCCGGGGCGACCCCACCTCGGAGAGATCGCCATCTCGCTCCCGCAGGCGGCCCGCCAGGCGCGCCGGGCCGGCTGGCCGCTGCGGGACGAGGTCGCGCTGCTCCTGACGCATGGTTTTCTGCATCTTCTCGGCTACGATCACGAGACGGACAAGGGGACGATGCGGCGCCTGGAGGAGGACCTCCTGAGCCGCACCGCCCGGATCCGGCTGGCGCGGCGCCGCGTGCCGTGGGGCACGCCGGGGACCGCGCCCGGACGAGGGCGCACGAGGCGCCCGGAGGACCGAGCCCGATGAGCGAGAGTCACGAGGGAGTCGTTCCGGAGGAGTTCCGCTGCGGTTTCGTGGCGCTGGCGGGACGGGCCAATGTGGGGAAGTCGACCCTGATGAACCGCATCCTGGGGTCGAAGGTGTCGATCGTCTCCGAGGTGCCGCAGACCACGCGCTTTCCCATCCGCGGCATCCTGCACCGGCCCGGGCTCCAGGTGGTGTTCATCGATACGCCCGGCATCCACAAGCCGCGCTATCGCATGAACGAGGAGATGGTCCGGCTGGCCACGCGCGTTCTCAGGGAGGTCGATCTCGTCGCGGTGCTGATCGACGCCTCCGAAGGCCTGGGCCCCGGAGACCGGTTCGCCTTCGATCTCCTGAAGCAGGCGCGATCCCGCTGCATCCTGGTCCTCAACAAGCTCGACCTGATCCGGAAGGAGGACCTGCTGCCGCAGATGGAGGAGGCCGGCCGCGCCGGCCTGTTCGAGGAGATCGTCCCCGTCTCGGCCCGGACCGGCGAGAACTGCGATCGGCTCGAGTCGGTCGTCGCCGCGCGCATGCCGCCGGGACCTCCCCACTTCCCGGAGGATATGCTGACCGATCTTCCGCAGCGCCAGGCGATCGCGGAGCTGATCCGCGAGCAGGTGTTCATCCAGACCCGGCAGGAGGTGCCCCATGCCTCGGCCGTGATGGTCGAGCTGGTGGAGACGGACGAGAAGGGACTGGTGAAGATCCACGCCACGGTGGTGACCGATCGCGATTCCCAGAAGGGGATCCTGATCGGCGAGGGGGGCCGCATGATGAAGGCCATCGGCACGGCGGCGCGGCACGGCCTGGAGGAGTACCTCGGCTCCCGCGTCCACCTGTCGCTCTGGGTCAAGGTCAAGAAGAACTGGCGCGACGACACCTCCCTCCTGCGCCTGATCGGGCTTCCGGTGGCGTAGACCGACGCGATCCCCGGGCGGCTGCCCGCTTCGATGGGATAGAATGGCCGCCGCTCATGAAAGACACCACCGTCCTGCTGGAATCGGTCCGCAAGCTCCTCCGCCGGGGGGCGACCGTCCATCTCCTCAACATGCTGCTGAAGGTCAGGCCCGCCGACCTGGCGGAGGCCTTCAAGTCGCTCGATGAGGAGGAGAAAGCGGCCGCCTTCCGCCTGCTGGCCGAGCGCGCCGTGCCGCAGGCGGCGGCCCTCCTCGGGCTGATCCACCCGGCGCACCGCGCGGATGTGCTGCGCGGCATGGGCCCGGACGAGCTGGCGCCGGTGCTGCAGCGCCTGCCCTCCGACGACGTCGCCGAGATCCTGTCGATCGGTTCCCAGGCGGACCGCGATCGCATCCTGTCGCTGATGCAGAAGGAGGCCTCCGAAGAGATCCAGGAGCTCCTGGAGTACGAGGAAGACACGGCGGGGCGGATCATGACGACCCGCTTCCTGGCGCTGCCGGAGTCCACCTCGGTGCAGGAGGCGATTGCCTCCGTGCAGAAGGCCCAGGAGGCGGAGATGGTGTTCTACCTCTACGTGGTCGATGCCCAGGGGGGGCTCAAGGGGGTCCTGTCCCTGCGAAAGCTCCTGTCCGTCCCTCCCGCGACCGCGCTCAAGGACATCATGACGGTGGATGTCATCTCGGCGCGCCCGGAGACCGACCAGGAGGAGGTGGCCCGGATCGTGTCGCAGTACGATCTCCTCGCGGTGCCGGTGGTGGACGCCGACAACGTGCTGATGGGAATCGTCACGATCGACGATGTGGTCGACGTCATGCGCGAGGAGGCCACCGAGGACATCTACAAGCTGGCCGGGACCTCGGACGAGGAGCGCCTCACGCGATCGACCCTCAAGGCGGCGGGACTGCGGCTGCCGTGGATGTTCGCCGCGTTCGGAGGCGGCCTGCTCGGGGCCCTGGTGATCCGGGCGTACACGCCCTGGATCGCCCGGGCGGCCAGCCTGGCCTGCTTCATTCCGGTGGTCCTGGGGATGGGAGGGAACATCGGCACGCAGGCGGCCACCATCATGGCGCGCGGCCTCTCCACGGGTCGCATCTCGCTGCGCCTGGTCTCCGAGGTCATCTTCAAGGAGATCCGCATCGCCCTGCTCCTCGG
>Ga0070704_100001155_pt1 | contig 13789 bp, 15 predicted proteins | sample KBSK5252metaG_FD_65467 | JGI IMG/M metagenome (GOLD analysis project Ga0070704, IMG submission 65467) | Corn, switchgrass and miscanthus rhizosphere microbial communities from Kellogg Biological Station, Michigan, USA - KBS K5-25-2 metaG | ecosystem: Host-associated > Plants > Roots >...
TCTGGGAGACGTCGCGGTGCAGGGGAACCTCGATCCCACCCTCCTGTTCGCGCCGCGCCAGGAAGTCCAGAAGCGGGCCACCGATCTCCTGCGCCGTGTGGGCCGCCGGCCCGGCCACATCTTCAACCTGGGGCACGGCATCCTGCCGCACACTCCGCTCGACAACGTCCTGGCCCTGGTGGACGCCGTGCACGAATGGGATGGCGCCTGAGATGGCCGCGTCGCCCGGCGCGCCCCCCGGCGGCGGCGCGCACGATGCGGTCCTGCTCCTGGCGTTCGGCGGGCCGGTGCGATCTCAGGACGTCCGGCCGTTCCTCGACAATGTCCTGCGCGGCAAGCCGGTCCCGCAGGAGCGCTACGAGGAGGTCGTCAGGCACTACGACGAAGTCGGCGGCGCCTCGCCGCTCAACCGCCTGACGCTCGAGCAGGCCGCGGGGCTGCGGGATCTCCTGGGGCGCGAAGGGCCGGACCTCCCGGTGTACGTCGGCATGCGGCACTGGGAGCCGTTTCTGGCCGAGACCCTGGCCGTGATGGTCCGCGAGGGACGGCGCCGGGCGATCGGCATCGTGCTGGCCGCGCACCGCTCGGCGGCTTCGTGGGACGCGTACCTCGACGCGGCGGCCGAAGGACAGAAGCGTCTCGGTGACCGGGCGCCGCGGATCGATTACGCCCCCTCCTGGTCCGGGCACGCGCTGTTCATCGAAGCGCTGGCCGCACGCACCCTCGAGGCGCTCGACCGCGTTCCTGCGGAGCGGCGGGCGGACGCCCGCCTGGTCTTCACGGCCCACAGCATCCCGTCCAGGATGTCGGCCGAATCGGGCTACGCCGAGGGACTGTCGCGCACCGCGGCGCGGGTGGCGGAGCGCCTCGGGATCGACGCCTGGTCCCTGGCGTACACCAGCCGCAGCGGCAACCCGAAAGACCCCTGGCTGGAGCCGGACATCGGCGAGGCGCTCGCCGGGATCCGGCGCGACGGCGGGCGCGACGTCGTCGTGTCGCCGATCGGGTTTCTCACCGATCATGTCGAGGTGCTCTACGACCTGGACGTCGCCGCGCGCCGGACTGCCGGCGAGCTCGGGCTCGGCTTCTTCCGCGCCGGCACCGCGGGGAGCCACCCGGCCTTCCTGCGGCTGCTCCTGGCGCTGGTGCGCGACGTGATCGCCGGGGCATGACCTCCGGACCGGCCGCGCCGGCCGGGGAGCCCCTCCGCGTGGTGATCGCCGGGGCGGGGATCGCGGGGCTCGCCTGCGCCCATCGACTGCTCGCGGCCGCCCGCGAGCGCCCGGTGCCGCTCGACCTGACCGTCCTCGAGGCCGCCGATCGCCCTGGAGGGGTGATCGTCACCGAGCGGATCGACGGCTGTCTCGTCGAGGGCGGACCCGACTGCTTCGTCTCCGATCGGCCGTGGGGGATCGAGCTGTGCCGCCGCGCCGGCCTGGCGGACGAGATCGTCGGCACCGGGGAGCGGCACCGCCGCTCGTTCATCCTCCGCGGGCGCCATCTTCTGCCGATCCCGGAGGGGTACCAGCTCCTCGCCCCCAGCCGCATCCTGCCGTTCGCCGCCACCCGGATCCTCGGCCTCGGCGGAAAGCTCCGCGCGGCGTGCGACCTGGTCCTGCCTCGGGGACCGGCGGCCGAGGACGAGAGCCTGGCGTCGTTCGTCAGGCGCCGCTTCGGCCCGGAGACCCTGGAGCGGCTGGCGCAGCCGCTCCTCGCCGGGATCTACAACGCCGACCCCGAAAGATTGAGCCTGCGCGCCACGATGCCGCGCTTCCTGGACCTGGAACGGACGCACCGGAGCGTCATCCTGGGGCTCATGCTGGCGCGCCGCCGGGCGCCGGAGGCGGCGCGGACGGGGGTGAGCGGGGCGCGCTACGGGCTCTTCGTGACGCTGCGAAGCGGCCTGCAGACCCTCACCGATCGCCTCGCGGCCACCCTGCCCGCGGGGGCGCTGCGGCTCGGGACCAAGGTGGCGCGACTCGATCCGGGGGATCGGAGCGCGGCGGCCGGACCGGCCGGCGGGAGCGCGGCGCCGTGGCGCGTGACCACCTACCGCGGCGAGTCGTTCCCGGCGGACGCGGTCGTCCTGGCGATGCCGGCCTGCGCCGCGGCGCTCCTGGTGCGGCCGTTCGACGACGCCCTCGGCGGTCTCCTCGGGGACGTGCCGTACGGCGGGGCCGCGACGGTCAGCCTGGCCTTCCGCCGCGCCGACGTCCCCCACCCGCTCGACGGCTTCGGCTTCGTGGTGCCGCGCTGCGAGGGGCGCCGGCTCGTCGCCTGCACGTTCAGCCACGTCAAGTTTCCCGATCGGGCCCCCGAGGGGACCGTCCTCCTGCGCGCCTTCCTGGACGGCCGGACCGCCGGGGTGAATGCCGCCCCGGACCTCGAGCGGATGGTGCGCGACGAGCTGCGCGACATCCTGGGCATCACCGCCGCGCCCCGCTTCGCACGCAGCTTCGTCTACCCGCGCGCCATGGCGCAGTACGAGGTGGGTCACCTCGCGAGAGTCGCGGCGATCGAGGCGGGGGTGTCGCGGCATGCCGGACTGGCGCTGGCCGGAAACGGCCTGCGAGGTGTCGGGATCCCCGACTGCGCGCGCAGCGGCGAGACGGCCGCCGACGGCATCCTGTCCCGGGCCTCGGTGATATCCTTGACCCCGTGACGACGACGCGATCCGGCCCGGCCCTCAAACGCATCCGACCCGGGCGCCTCTTCCGCGCCGCGGTGGTCGCGGCCGGAGTTCTCGCGGCCGGCACGGCAGCCCTCCCCGCCCACGATTTCTACCTGATTCCGGAGCTCTCCGCGCCGGCGGCCGGCGCGACGATCCGCCTGGCGCTGCACGTGAGCGAGGTCTTCCCCGGCGATCCCGTGGACTGGCGGGCGGACAAGACGAGCCAGTTCTTCCTGCAGGACGCGAAGGGACGGCTCGATCTCAAGGACCGGGTCCCCGAAGGGAAGCCGCTCATGCCGCGCGTCACCCTGCGCTCGCCCGGCACGACGGTCATTGCGCTGGTCAGCCAGCCGAGCTACATCGAGGTCGCCGCGGCCCCGTTCCAGGATTACCTGAAGCACGAAGGGCACGCCGATATCCTGGAGATGCGCTCCCGGATGGGGGCCGCCGGATCCCCCGGAAGGGAGCGCTACCGGCGCTACGTCAAGACCCTGGTCAACGCCGGGGGGGCGGGATCGGACGCCGCCCTCGCCAATCTGAGCCTGACGATCGAGATCATCCCGGAGGCGCAGCCGGCCGCGGTCCGTCCGGGAGGAAAGCTCCCGGTGCGCGTCCTCATGGAGGGGATGCCTCTGGCGGGCGGCCAGCTGTGCGCCACCCACGCGGGGTTCTCGAAGGAGCACGACGCCTACGCCTGGTGCGGCCCCCTCGACCCTCAGGGGCGCGCGTCCGTGCCGATCACCGCGAGCGGCTGGCAGATCATCAGGACCACCATGATGCGCCCCCTGGCGGGGGACGATCGCGCCGACTGGGTCTCCTACTGGTCGGCGCTCACCTTCGAAACCCCGGAGATCCGATGAAGATCGCCATCGGCAGCGACCACGCCGGCCATGCTCTGAAGCAGACTCTGGTCGGGCTCCTGAAAGGGGACGGCCACTCGGTGTCCGACCTGACCCCCGCGCTCGATCCGCAGGACGACTACCCGGACGCGGCGGCTGCGGTCGGGCGGGCGGTCGCCTCGGGGGGGGCGGAGCGCGGCATCGTGGTCTGCGGCAGCGGCGTCGGGGCCTCGGTGGCGGCCAACAAGATTCGCGGCGTGCGGGCCGGGCTGTGCCACGACACCTACAGCGCCCGGCAGGGGGTGGAGCACGACGACACGAATATCCTCTGCCTCGGGGCCCGCGTGATCGGCGACGCCGTGGCGGCTGACCTGGCGCGCGCCTTCCTCGGCGCCCGCTTCAGCGGCGAGGAACGGCACGCCCGCCGCCTGCGCAAGATCCTCGATCTCGAGAAGGCCTGACCCGGTCGAATACCCGGACCGGCTCCTAGACGAACAGCCGGATGAACAGGTAGGTGGCCGCGGCGATCGTCGCGGAGACCGGGATCGTCAGCACCCAGGCCCAGATGATCTGGCGCGCCACGCCCCAGCGCACCGCCGACAGGCGGTGCGTCGCCCCCACCCCCATGATCGCGCCGGTGATGGTGTGGGTGGTCGAGACCGGGATCCCCCAGAGCGAAGCTCCCAGGATGGTGATGGCCCCCGCGGTCTCGGCGCTGAAGCCGCCGATCGGCCGGAGCTTCGTGATGCGCATCCCCATGGTCTTGACGATCCGCCAGCCCCCCATCAGCGTGCCGGCCGCGATGGCGGCGTGGCAGGTGAGGATGACCCAGACGGGGACGTGGAACTCCTTCATGTATCCCGAGGTGTACAGCAGGATGGTGATGATCCCCATGGTCTTCTGGGCGTCGTTGGTGCCGTGGCCGAGGCTGTAGAACGCCGCCGACACGAGTTGCAGGCGGCGGAAGCGCCGGTCCACGCTCGCAGGCTGGGAGTAGCGGTGCAGGAAGAGCAGCAGGAGCATGGTCGAAAAGCCGATCACGAACCCGATGATCGGGGACAGGACGATGAACAGGAGGATCTTCCCCAGCCCCTGCGGCAGCAGGACCGCGACCCCCGAATGGGCCACCGCGGCCCCCGCCAGGCCGCCGATCAGCGCGTGCGAGGAGGAGACCGGCAGCCCCAGCCACCAGGTGAGCAGGTTCCAGACGATGGCGCCGACGAGGCCCCCCAGGACCACCCAGCGATCGATGGCCGCCGGATCGACGACCCCCTTGCCGAGCGTCGTCGCCACCTTGACCCCGAAGCCGAAGGCGGCGATGAAATTGAAGAAGGCCGCCCAGGCCACCGCCGCGTTCGGAGAGAGCGTGCCGGTGGAAACGATCGTGGCGACCGAGTTGGCGGCGTCGTGAAAGCCGTTGAGGAAGTCGAACACCAGCGCGATCGCGATGATGGCGATGACGGTGATCAGGACGGTATCGATGGGCGGCTCCCGGGCGCAACCGGCGGCGGTCGCGGGTCTACTGGTTCTTCAGGATGATCCGTTCCAGCACGATGGCGATCCCTTCGGCCGCGTCGGTGGCCCTCTCGAGGGTCTCGATGATCTCCTTTGCCTTGATGATGAACACCGGGTCGCGCCCCGAGTCGAGGATGCGCACCACCGCCTCGCGGTAGAGCCGGTCCCCCTCCTTCTCGAGCTGGTTGATGCGGGCGCAGTGCTCCATGATCGCCTTCGGGTCCTTCAGCCGCGTGACCGCCAGGCGAATCTCCTCCGCCTGCCGGTGGATGATGCGGGTCAGGTCGGCCGCGTCCGGGATCTCGCCGCTGACCCGGAACATCACCGCCCGGCTGGCCGCGGCGTCGATCAGGTCGACCAGGTCGTCCAGGTGCGATCCGAGATCGTGGATGTCTTCGCGATCGATCGGCGTGATGAACGTGCGGTGCAGGGCCTTCACCAGCTCGTGGATCAGGACGTCGCAGCGGTGCTCGATGTCCTTGATGCGCGTCCCGCTCGCGGCCGGGTCCTCCCCCTTGCCGTTGCGGAACATCTCCTCCAGGACGAGCGCCGCCTCGGCCGCTCCCGCCGCCAGGGCTTCGAAGGTCTCGAAGAACAGGCGGTCGGTCTTCTTGACGCTCAGGATCATTCGCTCCCTCCGGTCGGCTTGCGGAACTTGGTTCGGGTCTCGGCCATCTTATGGTAGGCACCGTCGCAGTACAGCAGCGGGCGGCCTTCCGTGTGGCCGGCCGCCTCGACGCGGCCGACGAAGATCGTGTGATCGCCGCCGTCGTGGGCGGCCTCGAGGGAACAGTCGAACCAGGCCAGGCAGTCGTTCAGGATCGGCGCCCCGGTCTCCGCCTTGCGATGCGTGTATCCATCCAGCCAGTTCCCGTGCTCCCCCGCGTGGCCGGCCGCCATCTCGGAGAGGCGCTCCTGTCCCGCCTTGAGCACGTTGATGGCGAAGGCGCGGTGCCTTTCGATCTGCCCGTGGCTGCGAGCCTTCTTTTCTATGCAGGCGAGGACCAGCGGCGGGTTGAGGGACAGGGAGCAGAAGGAGCTGACCGTGATCCCCAGGATCCCCCCTTCGCGCCGCGTGGTGAGGATCGACACGCCGCTCGCCCAGCGGCGCATGGCGCTCTTGAACTGATCGGCCGTGACCGGCACGCGGCGGCTCCCAGGAGTGTGTCCGAGCGGTGCGGGCGAACGTGACGCGCGCGCACGAAGCGGAATACTATCCCGACTTTACGAATCCCGGGCAGGGAACGGACAGGGAGGCTGGGATGGGGGGCGCGGGCCGGGGAGAGGGGATCTACAACGTCGTGGTCATCGGGGGGGGCACCGCCGGCCTGGTGACCGCCGCCGGGACGGCCGCCCTCGGGGGGCGCGTCGCGCTCGTCGAGCGCCACCTGATGGGAGGCGACTGCCTGAACTACGGCTGCGTCCCCAGCAAGGCGCTCATCGCCTCGGCGCGCCTGGCAACCCGGATGCGCCGCGCCGGCCGGCAGGCGCTCGATCCGGTCGACGTCGCGGTGGACTACGGCCGCGTCATCCGGCGACTGAAGACCCTGCGGGCGACCATCGCGCCGATCGACTCCGCCGAGCGGTTCGAGGGACTCGGCGTCGACGTGTTCTTCGGCGCCGCCGCGCTCGAATCCCGGCACGCGGTCGCGGTCGGCGGGAACGTCCTCAGGACACGCCACATCGTGCTGGCCACCGGCGGGCGGGCCGCGATCCCCGATGTCCCCGGCCTGCAGGAGGCCGGGTTCCTGACCAACGAGACGGTGTTCGAGCGCGAGGAGCCCCCCGGCCGGCTCCTGGTGATGGGGGGCGGGCCGATCGGCTGCGAGCTGGCCCAGGCGATGGCGCGGCTGGGAGGGCGCGTCACCCTGGTCGATCGGGGGAGGCAGCTCCTGCATCGCGAAGACCCGGACGTCGCCGCGCTGATCCAGGCGGGGATGGAGGAGGACGGCGTGCGGGTCCTTCTGCGGGCCCGGGTGATCTCGGTCGCTCCGGGGAGGGGCGGGCCGCACCGCGTCCACGTCAGCCAGGATGATGGCAGCGGCGCCGCGACGGCCCGGGAGGTCGAGGCCGACACGATCCTGGTGGCGGCCGGCCGCCGTCCCAACATCGAAGGCCTCGGCCTGGAGAAGGCCGGCGTGGGCGTGAGCCCTCATGGGGTGACGGTCAACGCGTGCCTGCAGACCACCCGGTCGAACATCTACGCCGCCGGTGACCTGTGCGGCCCTTACCAGTTCACCCACTTCGCCGAGTACCAGGCGCGCCTGATCGTCCGCAACATTCTCCTGTCCCCGCTGGGCGGCCTCGCCAGGGGGAAGGCCGATTATCGCGTCGTGCCGTGGACCACGTTCACCGACCCGGAGGCGGCGCGCGTCGGCATGAACGAGACCGAGGCCGCAGGGGCCGGGGTCCCGTTCGATGTGCACCGGTTCCCCTGGTCCCGGCTGGACCGCGCCGTCCTCGAGAGCGACGAGGTCGGGTTCGCCAAGGTGATCGCGACGAAGGGGAGGGACACGATCCTCGGCGCGACGGTCGTGGGGGCGGGGGCCGGGGAGATGATCCACGAGCTGGCGCTGGCGATGCGGGAGCGGATCGGCCTGTCGCGCCTGTCATCGATGATGCACGTCTATCCGAGCTGGTCGCAGGCGGTGCAGCGCAGCGCCGACGCCTTCATGCGGACCCGGCTCACGCCGGGGGCGCGCGCCCTGTTCTCCCGCCTCTACGCCTGGCAGCGGAGATCGACGTGAGCGGCGCCGGAGACGGGGCGCCACGCCGCGGCAAGCCAGGCACGTGGCGCCTGGTCGGCTTCCTGGCGGTTGCCGCGGCGCTCCTGATCGCGGGGCGCGTCCTGCCGGCCGGCGCATGGTTGGCGCAGCTGAACGGCCTCTTCACCCGGCTCGGTCCGTGGGGGATCGTGCTCTTTGTTCTCGTCTACGCTTTGGCCGCCGTCCTGTTCGTCCCCGGATCGCCGCTCACGGTCGGGGCGGGCCTCGTCTACGGTCTCGGGCCGGGATTCGCGGCCGTGTCGGCCGGGTCGACGCTCGGGGCCGCGTGCGCCTTCCTGGTGGCGCGCTACCTGGCCCGCGATCGGGTCGAGCGCTGGGTCCTCAGCGATCCCCGCTTCCGTGCGATCGACCTGGCGGTCGGCCGCGAAGGTGGGACGATCGTCCTGCTCACCCGCCTGAGCCCCGTCTTCCCCTTCAATCTGCTGAACTATCTCTACGGCCTGACGCGCGTCCCGTTCCCCATCTACCTTCTCGCCTCGTGGATCGGCATGATGCCCGGGACGTTCCTGTTCGTGTCGATCGGGTCTGCCGGGCGCGCAGTGGCCCAGGCAGCCACAGGCGGGGTGTCGCGCTCCCTCGCCGAGTACCTCTTCTGGACCCTCGGCCTGGTCGCGACCATCGCCGTGACCCTCTACGTCACGCGTCTCGCGCACCGGGCACTCGGTCAGAGGGCAGGGGTGGGAGCGTGACCCGGATCGAATCGTTCTTCGTCCAGGGCCCGGCCGGCCGCCTCGAATGCCTGCTGAAGCTCCCCGCCTCCGGGGCCGAGGGGGGCGGCGCGGCGATCATCTGCCACCCGCATCCGCTGTTCGGCGGGACCCTGCACAACAAGGTCGTGCACGCCGCGGCCGAGGCCCTGGTGGCGGCCGGCCTGCCGACGCTGCGATTCAATTTCCGCGGCGCGGGCGGGAGCGGCGGCGCCCACGACGGCGGGCGCGGCGAGCAGGACGACCTCGAGGCGGTGCTCGATCACCTCGAAGCCCGCTTCCCTGGGAGGCCCCTGGTGCTCGCCGGATACTCGTTCGGGGCTTACGTGGCGCTCCGCGTCGGCTGTCGCGACGGGCGGGTCGCCGCCCTCGTCGGCATCGGGCTGCCGATCACCATGATGACCTTCGACTTTCTCGCGGACTGCGACAAGCCGCTCACCCTCATCCAGGGGGATCAGGACATGTTCGGGCCGCTCCCCCTGGTGATGGCCGTGGCGGCGACCCTCCCGCAGGGTGCCCGGGTCGTGGCGATTCCGGGGGCGGCGCACAACTTTGCCGGGCGGCTGGAGGAGCTGGCGCTCCGGGTCGGCGAGGCCGTCCCCGCCCAGTTGGTGGGGGCTCGATCGGAGTGATATCGTAGCAGGGCCGGCAGCGGTGCGAGAGGAACATACACTCGAGGAGGAAGCCATGAAACAACGCCTGGTGGTTGGGACGGTACTCACGATCGGGATCGGCCTCGCCGCGGCGTGGGCCGACGAGGGATCGAAGCCGCCGGCCGAGAGGGGGCAGGAGGTGTACACCGCCCAGCACTGCAGCATGTGCCACTCGATCGCCGGCAAGGGGAACACCAAGACCCCGCTCGATGACGTCGGATCCCGCCTGTCGGCGGACGACCTCAAGAAGTACATCACCGCCCCGAAGTCGGTGAAGGCCGATTCGAAGATGAAGGCGTATCCCACCCTGCCGGCGGCGGACCTCGACGCCCTCGTGGCCTACCTCAAGACTCTGATCAAGAAGGGGTGAAGGAACCCCGGAAGGCCCGGCGCGTTCGAATCGGGATCAGCGCCTGCCTGCTCGGCCGGGAGGTGCGTTACGACGGCGGGCACAAGCGGGATCGGTCGATCCTGGCGAGCCTCGGCCGGCGCTTCGAGCTCGTCCCGGTCTGCCCCGAGCTGGAGCTCGGCCTGGGAGTGCCGCGCGAGCCGCTCCGGCTCGAAGGGGGTCCGGACGCGCCGCGGCTGGTGTTTCGCCATTCCCGGCAGGACATCACCCGGCCGATGAACGCCTTTGCACGGCGGCGACTGCGGGATCTCGCGACCACCGACCTGCGCGGCTTCGTCCTCAAGAGCCGCTCGCCGTCCTGCGGCCTCGAGCGCGTCCCGCTTCATCAGCCGGGACGCCGCGGGGCCCCGGCGCTCCGGGGCCGGGGGCTCTTTGCCGGCGCCCTGCGCGAGCGCTTCCCCTCCCTGCCGGTGGTCGAGGAGCAGCAGCTGCACGATCGCGCCGGCCGGGAAGATTTCGTGCGCCGGGTCCTCGCCTTCAAGGGGCAGGCCTGAATGGACGCGTCGCGCCTTGCGGGACGGGCGACCCCCGAGGCGACGCGGGCGCACCTGGCGGCCTTCACGGCGCATGCGCCTCACGGCCAGACGGCGCTCGGAGAGACCGGGCTCCTGGTCAGCCGGATCGGCTTCGGCGGCTACCGGGTGGACGACGAGACACCGGAGCACCGCCTGGCCCTGCGCACGGCCCTGCTCTCGGGCTGCAACCTGATCGACACCTCCACCAACTACACCGACGGCGGGAGCGAGCGGCTGGTCGGCGACGTCCTGCACGAGCTGACGCGCGACGGCCGCCTGCGCCGCGAGGCGGTGGTGGTCGTGTCGAAGATCGGCTACGTCCAGGGGGAGAACCTGCGCCTGGCCATGGACCGCGAGCGGGCCGGCTCGCCGTTTCCCGCCATGGTGAAATACATGGACGGGTGCTGGCACTGCATCCATCCCGAGTTCCTGGAGGACCAGCTCGAGCGCTCGCTTGCCCGGCTGCGGCTCTCGACGCTCGACGTCTGCCTGCTGCACAACCCGGAGTACTTCTTCTCGGACGCGAAGAAGCACCGCGTCGGCGAGACGCTCGACGTCCTGCGGGGCGAGTTCTACCGCCGCCTGGGAGAGGCCTTCGCCTTCCTGGAAGAGGCGGTGCGCCGCGGCAGCATCGGCGGCTATGGCGTCTCGTCCAACAGCGTCACGGCGGCGGCGGACGATCCCGAGGCCACCTCGGTGTCGTTCATGCTGAAGGCGGCGCTCGAGGCAGGCGGCCCCGGGCACCACTTCCGCGTCCTGCAGCTCCCGATGAACCTGCTCGAATCGGGGGGCGCCCTCCTGCTCAACACCGGCCCGGAGCGCGGGCAGACCGCCCTGGAAGCGGCCGGCGCGGCCGGCCTGGCCGTCCTGATCAATCGCCCGCTCAACGCCATCGTGGGCAATCACCTCGTCCGCCTGGCCGGCGGCCCGGCCGATCCGCCGAGCGGATCGGTCGAGGATCGCACCGCCGAGCTGAAGAGCCTGGAGGAGGAGTACCGCACCCAGATCGCCACGCCCGCCGGGACGCCGCAGGATGCCGTCGATCCGTTCTTCGATCTCATCGATCAGCTCGCCGGGCTGCCGGCGCAGATCGAGGACCTGGAGCACTGGCGGCAGGTGGAGCAACAGTACGTCGTCCCGCGCATCAACCACACGGCGCGCGCCATGGGCCGGGAGATCCCGGCCGACCTGCAGGGGCGGTGGACGCAGTGGTGGAGCCGCTGCATGCCGTCGCTCGAGGGGCTCCTGCAGGCGATCGCCCGCGAGGCCTCGAAGCGCAGCCGCTCGCGGACCTCCCCGGTCACCGACGCCCTCGATCCGCTCCTGCCCGAAGCGCGCCGCGCCGAGCCGCTGTCCCGCAAGGCGATCTGGGCGCTCCGCAGCACGCCGGGCGTCACCTCGATCCTGGTCGGGATGCGCCGGACCGAGTACGTGCAGGACGCCCTCGCCGTCCTGGGCTGGCCGCCGCTGGACGATCCGCTCGAGGTCTACAGGCGGGTCAGGCGGACGCGGGTGAAGTAGGCCGGCCGGCCGCAGTACAGAAGGCCCGGGCCATGGCGGCGATCGGCTCGACGAGCGGCGGCGCGTGGCGTCTCGCCCCGGCCCGCATCCGCTCTCCCCCTGCGGCCCCTCCGAAGTCGCGCGCTTCCGATTCCCCCGCGGCGACGAACCGGTCCACCATCTCCGGAGTCACCTCGGGATGGAACTGCACGCCCCAGGCGCGCGCGCCGAGACGGAACGCCTGGTGCGGATACAGGTGGGACGAGGCGAGCAGGACGGCCTCCCCCGGCAGGTCGAAGGTGTCGCCGTGCCAGTGGAAGAACACGGTCTGTGTCGCGAAGACGCCGAGGAGCGGATCGACCCGCCCCGCGGCGCTGAGCGTGACGGGGAACCAGCCGATCTCCTTCCCCCTCCCGGCGTACACGCGGGCGCCGCCGGCCGCCGCCAGGATCTGCGACCCGAGACAGATCCCGAGGATCGGCACGCCGCGGCCCAGGGCGTCGGCCGCCAGGGCGATCTCGTCCAGCAAGTGGGGATGCCGGGCCGACTCGTAGACCCCCATCGGGCCGCCCATGATGACGATCCCGGCCGCGCCCTCCGCGACGCGCGGCACCGGCTCCCCCGCGAAGGTGCGCACGGTGCGGCACGTCAGGCCGCAGGCCTCGAGGGCCGGCAACAGGAGTCCCGGCCCTTCGTGCGCCGCGTGCTGCACGATGAGCGCCTCCCCCTCGCCCACGGGTCCGCCTCTCACGCAGGGATCATGAAGTAGCATGGCGACATGAAGATCCTGGCGTTCGCCGGTTCACTGCGTGCCGGCTCGTACAACCGCAAGCTCCTCGGCGTCGCCCTCGAGGCCCTGCAGGGGAAGGCCGACGTCGACCGGCTCGACTTGAAAGAGATCACCCTGCCGCTGTACGACGGCGACCTCGAGGCCCGCGACGGGCTCCCCGAAGAGGCGCTGCGGTTCAAGGGAAGGATCGCCGACGCCGACGCCGTGCTGATCGCCACTCCCGAGTACAACAACTCGGTCCCCGGGACGCTCAAGAACGCCATCGACTGGGCCTCCCGGCCGCCCGGCAACCCGTTCCGGGGAAAAGTGGCGCTCCTGATGGGCGCCTCTCCGGGACAGTTCGGCGCCGTGCGCGGCGTGCTGGCCGTCCGCCAGGTCCTCAACTCCCTCAACGTGATCGTCCTTCCCCAGACGGTGCAGATCGCCCATGCCGACCAGGCGTTCGACGAGGCGGGCCGCCTGAAGGATCCGAAGAGCGCCGCGCTGGTCGCGAAGGCCTGCACCGAGCTGCTGCGGGTCGCGGCATTGCTCAAGGCCTAGTCGCCCGGCCGGCATCCGGACGGACGGCGTTGAGCGCCCAGTCGTAATCGAGAAACCCGATCGACGGCTTCCCCTTCTGCTGCTCGATGAACCGGGTGACCTCCGGAGCCGACCGGCGCGCCACGTACGCCGCTATCGACGGCGCCGTCCCCTTCCAGCCGGCGGCGGTGAAATCCGATCCATACCAGTCGAAATAGCGCGACAGGAGCAGTGTCGAGCCATCGGTCCGGACCTGTGTCGCGTCGGCCAGGAAGGCCCGGGCCCGCTCCTCCAGCTGCGCCTCGAGGCGATCGCCGTCGTAGGCCCAGCCCGGCAGCGGCGCGCACGAGCGTGAGGCGCAGTTCAGCGCGAAGTGAAGCCGCGGGTCCTTGAAAAACGGTTGCAGGATCCGGTGCTCGATCTCGTCGAGCGTCAGGTCGAAGCCGCCGACCCTGTGCCGCCTCTCGCTCCAGACCCCGGGGATGTCCCGGATCGAGGCGACGTCCGGATGGTCGAGGATCGACGCCACCGTGATCGCGTTGTAGGCGTTGATCAGGAGCGCCTCCAGGTGGGCCGGCGCCAGGCGATCCAGCGAGGCCTCCGAGACGGACTTCGTGTAAGCGGCCAGGTCGTCCCGGTGGTCGCTCATGAAACGGTAGTCGACCAGACCGCCCGCGGTCCCCTTCTCGAGGAGCCGCCCCCAGGCGGACGAGTCGAAGCGATCGGTCCCCCCGCGGAGCGCGGCCTCGACCGCCCGGGCAACGTCCCCCGTGGCCCGCTCGGCGGACGGCGCTCCGCAGGCGGACGACAGCCCGGCCGCGGACAGGACGGCGGACGCGACGATTGTGATGAGGAGCCGGTTCAGCGGGGGGGCTGCGCAGGAGA
>Ga0070704_100001157_pt1 | contig 13785 bp, 10 predicted proteins | sample KBSK5252metaG_FD_65467 | JGI IMG/M metagenome (GOLD analysis project Ga0070704, IMG submission 65467) | Corn, switchgrass and miscanthus rhizosphere microbial communities from Kellogg Biological Station, Michigan, USA - KBS K5-25-2 metaG | ecosystem: Host-associated > Plants > Roots >...
AAAGCCACTTGCCGCGTGCGCTTCATATTCGACTCGCGCTATTCATCTAAACACTTGCGAGCTGTATCCACGGGTTTTGTATTCAACCCAACAAACGCGGGCCCAGAGGGACTACATCACTAGAAAAATGGGGTTCTAATGATGATTTTCGTGCATTTGCGGGCTCTCTAATCCGTTACGGTTACTGTGATCAGTTGCCCAGAACCGATTCCAGGATCGCCGGCATAATTGGCTTCGACAATGTATTCATAAGTGCCACCAGTGGCTGTGGGTGATGCGGTTATAGTCAGAAAGCCGGCATCTGTTATCACCCATCGATAGCCTATCGTTATATTATCACCCATCCTTGCTTTTCCTTTTGCTAAATTGTCCCTTGATAATGCTACGCTTTTTTCGTCGAGGGATAATGCAAGTTCGCTAGCGTCAAGGACTTCATTTTCCTGCTCTATCGGAGCGGGATTTACCGAGAGGTCCAGGACTATCTCTAGATTTCCTATTGATTCAATTGTGACAGGCACCCTGACCGTTTCTCCTTTCTTTACAATCATATCTCTTTAAGGTAGGGCAACTCCAAAGTCTATGGAAATTGTCTGCCCTGTCTCTCCGAGAACCACTGGGGAGTTACTGCCATTACTATTTATCAAAGATGAAGTGAAGAAAATAGAAAAGACAACTACAAAGCCGAATCCGACAGCCAGACCAGATATTACTGCTGCTGGCAGGGTAAGATCACTAGTCATTCTTCTTACAAATGGACTTGAAATGAAATCCGCTACTTGAGCATTGTGCATTTTGTAACCATCTTTTGAGCGTTTGGCTACATCCTTTATGCTAGGGTCCTAACTTGAATAGCCGATAGAAACAATATACAGTAAACCCAACGAATCACTAGTGAGACTTGCTCTCAGATTGAGAGAGATCCCGATCTTAAAGAAGCGATGAGACGCCTCGCAGCGATGTAGCCTAATAATCAAATCAGACCCACAAGATTGCCATAGAGCGGCACAAGTTGCGAGGACAGCTGCGTGTTGGTGGCGACAGACAACTCTTGATATAATCATTAGCCTAAAACTCAGCTATTCGTCGTTAGGATAGGCCCAATGAATTGTCAGATTCAACATTGAGAAAGGACATTTGGAGCATTATAGGCGTAATAACAGCCATGTCCCTAATCAGCGTCATAGTCGTTCTCATTGTAACAGAACAGGCGATCTCAAAGCAGACTGAAGATATCCTCGAACAGAAGGCCGTTACGGCAAACGTCCTAGCCAGCAGATTTCAGCTCAGAATCGCAGACGCGACCAGTGCACTAGAGATTGCAGCAAGGAGTGAGGAGTTCGCAAGCGCAGATAGTCTCGATGCTGTCTCGGAACAATACAAAGGGCTTCCAATCGGGTATGAAGAAGAGAAGAGAAAGATCGCAAAAGATGTTCTTGAAGAATATGATAGCTTTGAAACCTTTGCTTTCGCCCTTCCCAATGGGGACATCTATTTCGTCGAACCGCACGATAGGCAGCTAAGTTTACCCCGGCTGAACTATGCCGACCGGGATTGGCATCGCATGCCCATTGCGACAGGTCAACCGTTCGCTGCTGATGCACTTATTTCGACGGCTACAGATCATCGCGTCATACCAATCGGAATTCCTGTTTATGCTGATGAATCCTTGGTCGGAGTAGTAGTTGGTGCGATGGACTTGGAAAACTTGGAAAGCCAGCTAAGATCGGAGCTAAATCTGTCTGATAATAACAGGGTTGTATACGTTGACGACAAGGGCAATGCAATTGAAGACTTGAGTGGCACAAGTTCTGATACCTACACGAGCATTGCATCACTGGCTCATCTGCAAAGCGTAAAGAAGGTAATTGGCGGCGAAGCAGGGCACCTGATCGAAAGCATCGACAGCAACGACATTTTGACCGTCTATCGACCAACAACGATTGATGGACGCAATTGGGGTGTGCTAGTCATGCAGCCGGTTTCAGATGCGTTTTCCACAATTGAATTTTTGAGGAATCAGGCATACACAATGTTGGCAATCCTAATTGGCATTTCAGCTGCATCGGGATATTTTCTCATCTCATTTAGGATAAACTCTACACTCGCAAAGGAGCTCGCCAAAGCAAATGCAATCTTAATCGAGAAGGAACGGATGAAAGACGACTTTCTTAAGCTGGCCTCTCACGAGCTAAGAACGCCCATACAGCCTATTTTGGGTTATTCGTCTCTAGGAATGCGTGGTTTGGTGAATGATGACAGGGCATGGCATGTTGTCCATAAGGAAGCTCAGAGGCTGATGAAGTTAGCAAACAACATCGTGGACATTACCATGATTCAAAGTGGTATGATGTCCTACGAAATGACGGACATCAAAATTGTGGACATCGTGCAAAGTTCTGTTGATGGAATTAGGACTGCTGCAGAGGAAAGGCATCTGACCTTGGATCTTAGCGTTGACGCAAAATGTCAGGAGATAGCAGTTCATGTAGACGCTTCTCGACTAAAACGCGTTTTTGACGAGATATTAGAGAATGCAATAAAGTTCACATCAAAGGGCGGAATTCGCGTAGAGTGTAAACCAAGTCAGGAATCACAAGAATTTCTAGTGAGATTTAGTGACACAGGCACGGCTATTGCACCCGAGATGCTTCCAAGGATTTTTGACATTTTTGCAAGCAAGAGTGTCAACGATCCAACGACACAAGGCGCAGGGCTTGGATTGTTTATCTGTCAAGCTATCGTTAGGGCCCACCAAGGAACCATAGTAGTCCAGAATATTAGTGATGGAACTGGTGTAGTATTCGAAGTAAGACTTCCTATTTCGTCCCAATATCGTAGCAAAAAGATTGATGCGCAAGCGAATTAGCCAATTGTCACGGGTGAAATAATTGAAAGACGGTATTCTTCTAAGTCCATGGTAAATTGAAGCCCAGCATAACATGTTATAACATGTGGAGCACCAAAGGGAGAGGGAATACAATCCATTTGACGAAGGAATGAGAAATGTAATGGACTAGAAAAGTCACATAACGATTAGGACATGTCTTGGCTCTGACTATGGAGTCATCCGAGGAAGAATAGAATTCAGATGGACTCGACATTTTCATAACAGGTATCGTTCGAAAAGGGCAGAGCCATAGGTGGACAATCATCAGCAGAAGCAGCTGGAATCAATCTAAATTTGCAAGAAAGAAACCGGGTCGAAAGCTTGATGCGACCGGCGGCAGTCTATTCAAAGGAAGTCCAGCAAGTGCCGATTGTCAAAGGTCTATGAATAAGAGCGAATAAGGTTCTGATCCTCCATGAAGGGGATTGTATCAAGGTCAAACAAAGAAAATGGCTAGATAAGAAGGACTGGCGGGAAATTCACCCCATTCTAAGGGTGCAGGGTTTCAATTGGCTAGCCAATGGTAAGGATAGCTGTTGGATAAGGATTATCGAACAAGCCGTTAGCTAACGGCTATTTCGAGCGTGCTAGAAGAGATAAAGTCCCAAGTTTGTGTTTCTGCAAGTACTGAATGAATAAAGTAATAATTTCCTGCAGGTATGTCGTCTGGAGCTGTCAAGGTAAGGTTGACTGTCTCAATAGTGATGCCGCCATTCGAGTTGGCAGGCACACTAAACGTTTCGATGTCTAGCGAACCCCTGAACCCATGTGTGAATCCTTTTTGTCCCAATTCTTGGAATCGCTGTTCAAGATCACCGTCGTCTGACATGGTCTCTTCCTGGGCAGATTCAGGCGAATCCGTACTAAAGATCACGATTCTCGCCTCAAGCGGCTCCTTCGATAAGATTCGTAATTCAACGGGTATGACCTTTGTCTCACCCCTTTGCATGACGACTCCTTCTTGCGTCAGTACCTCGATGTCTGGCATTTCTCCCTGGCTCTCATCTTGGGCACTAACGCTGGCCTGATAATTCAGGACTATTGCCAGAGCAACTCCAACCATAACAGCAGCTAGACCCGCAACAATGACAAGTTTGATAGGTTTTGGCGATACTGACATTGGATTTACAAACTCTTAGAAAGCTGGGAATTATATTAATAATCTGCATCGTAGTCCAGTATTATTGACGAACTCGGGCGGCACTCCTTGATGCTCGACAAGAAATCCCTGTCTGAAGCAGTTAACACCCTAGTTGAAGCATCATTTTATAACTCCCGAGTACGGAGCAAAACTTGACTATGAGTTCTGGTGGGAAAGCGACTGATATTCTGTCGTGGTGGGAATCGGCTGATGACAGTCATTAGGCTTTGTATCCCTTTACGCGAACTTCTCCAGTGGCCAAGTTTACCGTCCCGACTCCCCACACTACAATCGAGTTCACCCAAGCATGTGCCGGGTAGTTGGACTTCAACGTCACGTTCTCCCGCAGCTGGACGATACCCTTCGCGTCGATAGTTCCGACCCCATCGGCGAACATCGAGACTTTCCCCCCGTCAGTCAGGTCGAACTGTCCATGGATGTGAAGTTCTGGCAGACCATCAGCACGAATGTTGAGATAGTCCACTCCGTGCCATGAGCCTTTGAGCTTTGGGCCATCGACGGAACCTTCGACCGATATATCGAACCGAGCACCCTCGGGAGGCGGAGCGGCCTTTCCCGCGGCTATTGCCTGTAAGTTTGCACCGTAGTCAACAACCCCTGTGATGCGCAACGCAGACTCGTAAAGGATTTCGGGTGATTCCATTGGCTAGGATTTCGGCCTCTTGGTAATAAGACTGTGTCCCCAAACCGGATCATATGCTTAAGAATCAACACTCGAAATGTAGTTCAGCTGGGGAATCGACTGATTAATTCGGACTCATCCCATGAAATCCATCATGGAGCTCCGCTGACCACGTCTTGCCCTTTCTAGTTCTTCCCTTTCCGCAGCCTTTTGCTCTGCTCGTTCGAGTTTCCTTCGCTCTTTCTTAATTTCCTCAAGCCTTAATTCCGCTTCTTTCCGAATGAAAAATTCTTTGTAGTTAGTAACGCTTCTTCCTTTATTTCTGGACGTACTGATAATTACTTCATCCGTACCATTCTTCTGTTCATGTCTAATCTTGATGAAGTCAATTGCTTTTAGGAGGCGCAGAGCTCTGTTAAGCTTGCTTTCCTAGCAGCTAGATCCTCATGGTCTGAGTGTGATTACATCGCATCCAAAGAATGTATACCCCACTCCTTCGATGTTTATCTGGCCTTTTGCACATGCCTCCATGTCACTCTCCCCTAAGCCAGTCTCCGTTACCCTGAAGTGGAGTATCAAATCCTGATCTCCCGCCTGAAGATGGCCACGTCCGTGCGTCTCGGTCGCTCCGCCAGGAGGTTCAACTCCAAGCAAGACGTCACTTGGACCAAAGTGCACACTCAATGGATCAATCATTGATGCATCGATTGCAATTGGCAGCCCATTCTCACCGGCATCTGTACTAAGTATCGCCACTGGAATTATTCCTCCGCTCTTTAGATTGACAGGGTTCACGGGACTACCAGGGTGGATGTCGATCAGTACCGGGATCAGACACTCTAACTGCACAGTGAGATCAGCTTCATTGTTTGAGAGATCCGGGTCGATGCCATCTACGGGAGCTATCGTGTCAGTGAAAGTCACTTCCTGCGGTCCGGGCTCTGTGCACGTCACATTCAGGCTTTCGGTGAATACTGAAACATCTCCAATTTCAACTGCAGAAATAACTTCTGCAGCTGCGGCTGGATCGATGTCAAGCCCTGCACTAGCAGCAGTGGTCACGCTTACATTGACATCAACTGGGCTGGAAGGACCATTGTTCACTATGGTCTTGTTCAAGGTCACCTCAAATGGAATCCCTATAACCGCCTCAGTCGGGGTTGACGACACTGTAAAGCTCGTTATAGCTAAATCCGCTTCGGCAACTATCGCAGTGCTAATGACTACAGTATTGTCCGCCGTATTCGGATCAAATTGATTCGATGTAGCAGAGACCGTATTCTCAATTGAGGTTGTTCCCCCGAATACCAGATCAGCAGGCACCTCAACTGTGATGTCAAAGTCAGCACTAGTGCTCGGAGCGATAGATCCCAGATCACATGTAAGCGTACCTGCTGGCGCCTCGACACAAGAATCCGTATCGCCTACGTAGGCTACCTCAGGCGGGAGTGTGTCTACAACTACAACACTGTCGGCAGTATTTGGCCCATCATTAGAAACTGTAACCGTATAGGTGAGCTGCTCGCCTGCCACGGCAGGGTCTGAACCGGCCGTCTTTTCGACAGAAATATCCGCGCCACAGTCGGGGAATCTAAATTCCCCAATTCTTGTCGCCCAGTTCGGGCTGGGTCCGTATAGTCTCATGTATTCGCTTGTAAACCAGAACGTGCAGTCATCAACAGGATCAACATTCATGGACGCGTAGTCGCCCCATCTGTTACCACAGGGACCGTTTGTACACATTATCGGGGGCTGCGAAGCGGTTCCGGAGACGAGGGTGAATTCACCTTGCGGCATGGTCCCAGCCGGGTCCGTCGCGAGCCTGCCTGCATACCTGATGCCCGGAAATACAGAGTCACTTGAAACGCTATACCCAAGCGCAATATTGCCAAACTTGTCCATCGACATGCTGCCCATCCAGCGATGTGTGTCGTCCGGCGAGTGATCTCCCTGCTGAGCAATAGACCATACTCCACCTACCTTCTGGAGCTGGTACCATCGTATCCCGGCGGTATCGGCACCATCGGCATCAACTGAATGGTTGACAACAAGCGTCTCTGAAGCGCCAAAGTTGCGGTACTGCAAGCGGTACATCGGTTCGCCTCTCAATGTGTCAAGTAGCTGTCCAGTCCCCGGCTGGTCTATGCATTGTGGGCGAAATCCAAAGCCGCATAGGTTCGAATCGAAAGGAGCAGTTGCTAGGTCAGGAAGGAACGTAAAGGTCGACAGGGCGGGAGTGCCAAAGTCTGCGTGGAACTCTGCCAGTTGCAATCTGTCTACACCGCCAAACTCGGCACCTTCCACAAACCGCATGAACACGTTTGACGCGCCCGGCGGCGGAGCAGGACCTTCCAGATCACTTGGCAGCATGAACGCGCCCCCGACATTGAATCTTATGAATGTGGCAGGGCTCCCAGCAAGCATGTTTATACGATCAAAGGCCCACGCATGACCCGTGGGATAGCCAGCATTGGTTCCCATGTAGTAGGCGTCCGGCCACACTCCAAACTTGGGGTAATCAGGGAAAACATTTGACTGAAAATCGTAAAGGAACCATCCGCCCGCAACGGGATCGCTTGTCTGCGAGATCGCGATACATTCGTGAAAATCACCCGCACCTGCTGTGTCAGGTGGCACTGCAAACTGGCTTACCAGCCATCGGTCAGCAAGATGGTCGTATTGTACTATTGGATCCCCGTCGTTGTTGGCCTCACACATATCATTGGTGTCTGCGAGAATCCACAGCTGGTTGATGCTCATCGGGCCAGCAAGGGTATTTCCATTCTTGTCAAATATCGCAAATTGGGTATTAACTGCTTGGACATAATTGCTAGGCCCTACATCCCCTACAGTGTCTGGCGGCAGAAATCCTGTTGCTTGGATTCCGTCAAAGTTCTGGCTAGGAGTTGAAAGAGACGCTGTAATTGCAGATGCCGATGGCAATTGTGGATCAAAAAAGTCAACCACCTTACCGACTGCAGAGGCTACTGTTGTCAGCGCGCTTGAGATTACATTGCTTTCCGGACCACCTATTTCTGGAGGCTCAGGCTCTTGTTCACCGGGAGCCTCCTCGATTGGATCTCCAGGTTGCCAAGGCTCTTCGGGAGGCACTTCACTAAGGTCTGCTTCAAGTACAACCGGGTTCACAGGCTCGCTAACAAAAACCGGTACGCTTTGGGCAAAAGCCTGCTGCCTAGTTTCAAGAGGAACAATTCCAAAGACGTAACTTGCCAGTTGCAACAAAAGTATGGATGAAAGAAATGCAACAAGACCAACTCTTAACTTTCCGTCCACACCCCCACCCATTTTGTTTTCGAACTTTTTGCGAATGTAATCTACTTAAGTCTCGTGCAAGCGTTGTAAAGAGCAGAAATCTTTAGCGGTACTTCAAAAATGGAAATCCAAAAGAGCAAGTTGTGTGCCCAGAATCTTGGACCGCAATTTATCAAACCGATTATTCAAATTATACCGCACAACGGGCTGGTACCTCTAGTGTTTTCACGGTTCGGTTCCGCAAACAAAAAAAGTTCAAAAAGCACGAGCGTTGTGGCATCAGAGGTAGTGGACTGGGACGGGGCAGTTCAGTCAGGAAAATGAAAGGGAATTCTAATGGCCCCGTCTTTTGCATCAGTTTTCTGATCATTTTTTGCTGGTTCAGTATCAGAGCCATGGCCACAACCTCAAAGGGATCTTTGGCTACGCTTGCTTTCTCCAAGGTCTCTGGGTCTAGCTCTGACATCATTTTTTCAAACAGCATCCGGTTCTCTTCCCTAAGTGCAAAGCCAAATGGCTGAAATAGCAAAGTGTAATGCCTGAAATACCGATGACCTGCTATAAGTTGCAGTGGCGGCGCGGAAAGACTCGCCAACCACTTTCTGTGGTGACTCCTAGCTGATTCACAAATATTGAAGTCTAGAATGCTAGCAGAATTACAGTAAGATTTAACTAGTGTCTCGATCGACAATCGCTCGACGCATTCCAATAAATCGATGTCTCGCTCATATGGACGGAGCTTTGCCAAGGCCCTATCGCTTGGCCTGATATCCGTTCTACTGCTAAATGTCGCAAGCCTAATATTCAATCATATTGGGTTTCCGATCGAGGCTAGTGCCCAGCAGTCGCGCACAATTCATGTCGCATTCAACTATGAATACTTCCAGCAGTATGCTGGCACGAGCCAATCTTGGACATACACCGGAAGCGCAGATCTGACCCCCGTTGACGGCGGCTATGATGGAATCGGAACAGGCACATATGAAGGCCTTGACGAAGCACCGCCTTTCGCGGATTGCACCGAGCCGCAGCGTACAACGTACGCCGGTACTGCAGATTTGATAGTAAACGCACAGTATTCAATCGACAATTCAGTCACAGGAGGGCCTGACACATCCATGTACAACAGCAGCACTACAGTGATTGAACTACTTGTGAGCGGCGACAACATCTCTGCAGAGAGCACGGGCGAGTGGGATGGATCTCACGGATGTACTACTCAAAGCTGGACAACAAAGGTAGGTTTTGATTGCCATTTCTATGGTATAGACTTCTCGGTCGGCGGCACCTATCAAAAGGCCGACGAGGATGCTCCGGATTCTTCAAAGTGCTCAATCACAATCACTTCGGTTGCCGAAGACCTGCGAATCTTTGGAACCGTCAAGGGTCTTTTCGGAAGCCAGGGAACAGAGGGGCTTTCAAACTCAAGGGTAGTTATGGCAAGGTTGGACGAAGTATCCGTAGAAAAATTGAGCACATCAAAACCAAACTTCCTAAAGAAAACAGCCACCACCGATGATGATTCTGCAAAGTATGAATTTACATTCGGCCGGGATCCTGGGAGGCTCCCTGCCATTCTTGTGGTGTCTCTCTTGTGGTACGAGGGAAAGCCAGAGTTTGCCATAACAAACGGGAAGGAAACAGCAGGGCGCCTCATCCCGGTCTACCAAGCTCTTTGTGTAGACGATAGTCCAGCCAGTAAATGCGAGAAATGGAAGGAGACCAGCTACGGGTATGAGGCAGAAGTCAATTTTGAGTATGGCAGCGAGGATAAACTTCTTGAAAACTGGCAAATCATGGAGCCAGAAGAATGGATGGGGATTAACCTGCAGAATTCAGGCGGGCCTCCAAGCTCAGGTACGGCCACATATTCTTCGACTGGCACTACAGTGATGATGGCAGATTCGGCCTACATGTATTACAACGGCTACAGAGCAATGAAATACTTTGAAACGCTGGGACTACGATCTCCGCTAAACCCGCTTGTTATTAGGTCTCACGATTTTGATCCGAAATGCCCAACCGCTGGGGCTTGGTATAATGGTAAGGGAATAGATCCCGCGTTTAGTAGGTGGTTTGGAGATCTTGGCACTTTTACCGACAGGGTTGAAGCAACTGGAGGCGAAACAGTACTTTGCGACGTAGATCAGAATAGCTCCCTAGACTACCCTGAGAATCCAAAGATGCCATTTTGGCATGAGATTGGACATTATCTGCAATTTCAGATGTACGACGCTGATAATTTACCCGGCCAAGGTCATGCAGGTTACGCGAACCCAAATACGAATGACTCATTTGTCGAGGGTTTCGCATCATTTGTTGCGTTCTTGATTGACGAGTATTACGGAGGTCCTAATCCTTCCGAATTCTACGGTGTAGATAAGGAACTAGACATCAAAGTATGGGGGGATGGAACTGACGAGGAGAACGCGATATCAGGCATCCTGTGGGATTTTCATGATCAAGGAATTGAAATAAATCGTGGACATTTTCTGAATGCGACCATTTCCGGAGGTTCCTATTTTGGTGGTACGCTTACGCAAGTCTCAAGAGTCTATCCGCAATCGCTAGATCAAGTTTCTCTTGGTGCTTCGACAATCCTAAACGTGATAGATAGGAACGAAGTGAATACACTAGTTGACCTTTACAATGCTTTCGTTTCGACCCAGATATCCGCAGTGGATTTGGACATGATACTTGTCAATCACGGGGCGTTTGCAGACGTTGTAAACAGAAACTATGTGCACGACTCCGCGGCAGAGAAGCCGGGTGAAACCGGATCCAAAACTTCTCCCGTGCGACTGATCAGAAGTACTCCGCCGCCACATCTTCCAGGGTCTTACATCGTATCGGATACGGATTCTACCTACAATGTCACTGTCAACTTTGAATCCCCTTTTAGCTATTATGACTACTCTTATCTACGAGAAATGAAAACAGGCGAAAGGATGTACTTTACAATGCCTCCTCAGTACTACCCGTCGGTCGCAACCATAACCCCTGTTTCAGCCGATGGTGAACAATCTCCATTGGAGCCAATCAAAATCCAAAGTGACGTATACTGGAGTTACGTTCACTCAAACCCTCCGCGGGATGCGATATTCAAGCATGTCTCCGAGTCGGGAGACTCCAGCGCAGTTACGGCAATGCAGTACATTCAAAATGTTAGAGACCTTCTGAGCAGAGCCTCCGCAGAATACAAGGCAGGGAATTATACCGGTGCAGAGGAGCTGACGACGATGGCTTATCTCGACAACTTTGAGCAAATCGAAGCTGATTTAGACCAACGCAATGCGACAGAATTGAAAGAGCAAACGGCGCAGCTAATGCATGTCGAGCTGCTGGGACTGATCAGGGATAAGGCCGATCCGCAGGCGGTAGATGGCAAGATAGCTGAAATAAACTCAAAGCTCGACGAAGCTATAGTAGTAGTGCCAGAATTTCCACTCGGTATTTCTCTACTGATTGTCGCCTTCGCGCTTACATCAGCTATCCTTCTCGTAAGGTTCAAGCGGAAGGATGTTGGGGCTGCGTCCGGTCACTTAGCTATTTAATTATCATCGTTAGAATAGTGCGTTGGATCAACTTGCTCAAATGAGAGTGGAGCTTGAACCCGAATCGCCCACCACTGAAGGAGGGATAATCGATCTCACTGTTTTTGATTCTGTCAGTACCGAACCCTTAGCCGAACGATGGATCATCTGTAACAATCGACGTTCCTTTTTAAATGAAATTTAGAAGATCACTATACATGACCTCGAGAGCTGTAGTCCCTCTCGCTGCCCTTTTGCTAGGAGTTACGCTCTTTTCCTTCCTAAGTTACGCAAAAGCCGTCGAGCAAGTCGGCAACGAGACTGCGCTACTCAATGGCACTGGCAGCGTGGAGCTCAACAGCACTGGTAACAGCGATATTCCTATGCTCGAGCAGCTTTCAGACAAGGGGATCTACCTTGTCCAGTTGCGTTGGGCGCAACTGCAGCTCAGCGCAGATCAATCAATCTCCATGGAGCTAGTGTTTCAAAACGCAAGCATTCCCCGCAATGAAACGATACCACTAACCGACCAACAGTCCACCGGCCACGAGAATGAGGTAGGATCAGGAGCCATTGAAGTACCGAACTCGGTTCCAGTTAAGAGCTATGATATTGCAATCTATGCGGATGACGGCAGGCAATTATGGAACAAGACCGAGCAACCAGCTCAAGGAGGCCGAGGCGGCCAAGTAGTTCCCTTCGCGAATTACACTGGACCAATAAACGTGGAGGTAACAAACATAATTCCTGGATGGGACACCGGCGATGTTAATCCTGAAGAAATGAAGGATTCAGTAACTTTCTCAGCAGTTGTCGTTCCAGAGTTTCCCGTTGTTGGGGTAGTAATGGCGACAGCTATAGGTGCAATGATCGTGCTCGCATCTAGATTCAAGCTCCGTAGTCTTGGTGGCAGAATGTATCCGTCTTAGACGTACGAGCTTTCATTTTCTTTTTCAATCCCATTCAAGATGCCGAATAATCGAAGACGATAATTGCAGCTCGCTCTTGGTCTGTTTTCTAGGCAGCACTGATTGATTCTCTTACGTTTTCTGCTTCATTTCTTCGTCAATGCTCACTCGCCCAGCTGAAAGAAGCTGGACATAATCGAGGTGGCATCCAAATTACTTATCCTGAAGGGCCAGGCTAAGCATGGATTTTTTTTACCTAACAATCAAGATAAAAAAGGAGGATCTAGTACGATCCTTTTTGTCTAATCTTTGCCGCAGCGTCTGCAGCCTTTTCTTTGGCAATCCTCGAGGCGTCAGATAGCGCCTTGGCGGTCTCTGGCGCAGCATCAGCTGCCTCGTGAGATGCGGCTCTTACATCCTGCACAGCTGCCTTAGCTGCCTTTGTTGTCTCCTCTATTGCCACCATCGTATCCCGGATCGATCCATCGTCTCTGATCTGCCTGGCTGCGGCGCTTATTTCCTTTGAAGTATCTCGTGCCGCGATTGCGATTTCCCGTACTGCGGCCGCAACTTCAGTTATTGCGCCGCTTTCCCTCAGGGTTCTTACGGTATCGCGAATAATTATCGCCTGTTCCTTCATTCGTCGTGCCGCATCTTTCATTCTCTGACTAGCTTCTGTGGAAGTAGCAGAGGGATCAGGGTTAGACTGATACGTGTCCCGTACTTTGCTTTGTTCCGTCATACCAAAATATTCGTAAAGGTCACTAAAAAAGTAGACAGAACGTTCTTACGCAATTATCTTGCAGATAATACATGAGCAAATGGAGTTTTGTAATGCTTGCATGGCAGAACAAATCATCGTCTTATTGTATGTCACAGGGCCAATAACTCGCATGTTACGAGGCGATCATACGGTTGATATCACGCTGCCCGAGATCGTAATGGTTTATCTAGACAAGGTTGCACATTCGCGTTAAATGAATACGGTCTTGGCTCTGAAGAGGCTGCCGTCGTTTACACCGATATTGAACCCAGTGACAGTTCTATCCCTGTCAGTAATTCTCACCTAGGCTTCCTTTAGCAGGTTAAAGCCCTTTATGCTAAGATCGTTATTGAATCATACTCCTAAAACTCAGTAGTCGCATAGAATGTTTAAATCACATTTTGGTTAAAAGCAATCATGTCAACTAACACCGTGCGCCTACATCGGGTGATTGCTGCAAAGCCGGAGAAAGTTTATCGCGCGTTTCTAGAACCCGACGCTCTAGCTAGATGGCTTCCACCCAATGGTTTCACCTGTAAGGTTCATCATAGTGACCCAAAAGTTGGTGGGTCCTACAAGATGTCTTTTACAAATTTTACCACGGGCAAGAGCATGTCTTTTGGGGGAGTGTATCGTG
>Ga0070704_100001160_pt1 | contig 13758 bp, 19 predicted proteins | sample KBSK5252metaG_FD_65467 | JGI IMG/M metagenome (GOLD analysis project Ga0070704, IMG submission 65467) | Corn, switchgrass and miscanthus rhizosphere microbial communities from Kellogg Biological Station, Michigan, USA - KBS K5-25-2 metaG | ecosystem: Host-associated > Plants > Roots >...
GAATGCTGCCGCGAGCCTCAACAGCAACGTCGACACGGGAACGGTGCGCTTCCTCGGCACCTACAATTTCTCGACCGGCCCCTTCACGCCCTTCGTCACGGGCGGCGCCGGCTGGAGCTACGTCGATACCAACATTCCCTCGGGCCTGCCGCAGAACGTGTGCTGGTTCTATCCGTGGGTCGGCCAGGTCTGCACCGGGGTCACTCCGACCTACTCCACGACCCGGTTCAGCTACAACGCCGGCGCCGGCCTGCGCTACAACTGGGGCCCCAACTATTTCGTGCGGGGGCTGGTCAACGAGCAGTGGATCGACTTCGGCGGCTCGTACGGCACCGCCAACCTGACGCAGTACCGGATCGATTTCGGATTGCGCTTCTGATCGTCCGGCTGTTCGCCCCCGCTGCGTGCTGCATCGCGCTGGCGGCGCGCGCGGCCGAGCGGAAGCTGGGGCGTCGGCGCGGCGCAGTCGACGCGGCTGCGCGGCGACCGGATGCGCATCGACGGCTTCCTCGGCTATGTCGACCTGCGTTACCCCCTTCTTCGGCGTCGGCTCGACCGCGGGCAGCGCCGGCGTCTCCGTGCCAATCGTGCAGAAAGGTTACGCCTTTGTTCCGGAGCTCCTGTACCAGGTCGCGAAAAGTACGTTCCTCGGCGCACGGTTGCGCGCCGTGCGCGTGGAAACGGCGCTTGACGGCTCGCCCCCCGCGATCGTCGAGCCGCTCACCGGCCAGTCGATCCTCGTCACCAGCACCGGCGTCGGTCCCGTCGCCGTCTACGACACCCGCGACAACGAGATGAATGCGGCCTCCGGCGTGCTGATCGATTTCCGGCAACTTCGCCGAGCAGAACCTCGGCAGCGACCTGGCCTATCAGACGTACACCCTGGCGGCGAACTACTACCGCCGCGCTTCGGATGACACGCCCCTCTTCGACCTGTGCCTGTTCGGCGCCGGCAGTGACCTGCGCGGCTACGAGGTGGGACGCTACCGCGACCAGCGCATGGTCGCGTTTCAGGGAGAATACCGTTTCCCGCTCACCGGCCGCTTCGGCGCGGTGGTGTTCGGCGGCAGCGGCAAGGTCGCGCGCACGTTCAGCGAAATGGGCGACGAGCCCGACTTGTGGAGCGTCGGCGCGGGCCTGCGTTGGCTCGCCTCGGAAAAGGCGAAGGTAAACCTCAGCGTCGACGTTGCAAAAGGGCGCGACGGCACCTCGGCCTACGTCTACGTCAAGGAGGCCTTTTGATGCTACCGTTGCGAAGGATGACTCGATGAAGCTTTTGACCGCCGCTCTCCTCGCGGCCGCCTGCGCCCTGGCCGCGCCCGGTGCCGCCGCGCAGAACTGGGTCACCTTGCTCAAGAACACGCCCGCGGAATCCTTCGACGACGAGGACCTGCGCCTATTCCTCGACACGGCGCGCAAGGCGCTCGACGGCGGCGCGCCGGAGAACCAGCCCCTCGGCTGGGAGAACCCGAAGTCGCGCAACCGAGGTGAGATTACGGTACTGCGCAGCTTCGAGTGGAAGGGGCGCTCGTGCAAGGAGGTCCGCGTCCGCAACGAATCCCGCGGGCGCAAGTCCGACAACCGTAGGAGCCTGTGCAAGGTGGATGACCGTTGGCGGCTCGTCAGCGAAGCACAGTTGAAAGGCAAGTGATGACCCAAAAAGCATTCGTTCTCGCTTCTATCGTGACCCTCGCGGCGCTCGCTTCGCCCCCCGGTGAAGCGCAAACGCTCGACAAGATCCGCAAGCAGGGCGTGATCACGCTCGGCTACATCGACGGCGCGGCGCCGTTCTCCTACGCCGATGCCAACGGCGACCCGCAGGGCTACTCGGTGGAGCTCTGCCGCGCGGTCGCCGAGGGAGTCGCGGCCCAGCTCGAGCGCCCCCAGCTCAAGACGCGCTGGGTGAAGCTCAGCATCCAGAACCGCATCGACGCCGTGCGTCGCAATCAGGTCGACGTCGAGTGCAGCACCACCACGTGGACGCTGGGACGCCAGCGGCTGGTCGACTTCAGCCTGGTCACCTTCCTGGACGGCGCGAGCATCCTGACCAAGCTCGACACCGACGCGCGCCGCCTCGCCGACTTCGGCGGCAAGCGCATCGCCGTCATCGGCGGAACGACCACCGAGACCGCCCTGCGCCAGGCGTTGACTAAGAGCCTCGTGAAGGCCGAGGTCGTGGGCATCAAGAACCGCGACGAGGGGCTCGAGCTGCTGCGCCAGGGCCAGGTCGACGGCGTGGCCTCGGACCGCACGACGCTGATCGGCCTCGTCGTCAAGAAGGCCGCCGGCGGCGATGCCTACAAGCTCCTCGAGGAGGACTTCTCCATCGAGCAGTACGCGCTGATGCTGCCGCGCAGCGATCCCGACTTCCGCCTCGCGGTGAACCGCGTGCTCGCGCGCCTGTATCGCAGCGGCGAGATCCGGCGCGTGTACGACCGCTGGCTCGGGCCGCTCGGAGCTCCTAGCCCGCTGCTCTCCGCCACGTATTTCATCCAGGGCCTGGCGGAGTAGCCGTGGCGTCAGGGCTTCGCTGGCTCGCGGCGCCGGTCGCGCTGATCGCGGCCGCGGCCTCGGCCTCGGCCCAGATCGACAAGCTCGACCTGCGGCTTCCCAAGGTGACCGACGGCGTCGTCGCGTCGATCCGCCAGGTGAATTCCGGCTCCGAGACCGCCCTCGCCCCGCGCACCGGTCCGCGTCAGGTCGGCACCCAGTCGGCGCTCGACCAGGCGCCGCTGGTCGGCGCAGTGGTGTTCATGCCGACCGGCCCCGCGAGCCCCGACCAGTGGCAGTTCGGCGCCGCGGGTACCTCGGAGATGCAGCCGTGGCTCTCGGAAGGCGGGGTGGAAGTCATCGTCACCATGGACGACGGCGAGCGGCGCACCTTCCGGCCGCGCGAGCCGGCACGCCTCTACGTCGGCCAGCGCGTCACCGTGCGCGAAGGCGAGCTCGTGCCGCTGGGGGGCCGCAAGGACGGGGGCTGACGCCTGCGCGCTCGAGCGCTCCTCGCGGCGGCGTTCACCCTGACCATCGCGATCTGCGGCTGTGCCAGCCTCCCGGCCAGCGTTGATCGGCAGCACTCCGCGGCGCTCGCCGACACCGGGAATACACGCCTCGGGCGCGCGCTCGCGCCGCTCGTCCGGGCGAACGCCGGCAAGAGCGGAATCCACGCCCTCGACAACGCGCGCGATGCCTTCGCCGCGCGCGTGCTGCTCGCCCGGGCCGCCGAGCGCAGCCTCGACGTGCAGTACTACATCTGGCACGCCGACACGAGCGGCGGGCTGCTCGCGCATGAACTCTGGCAGGCTGCCGAGCGTGGTGTCCGGGTGCGGCTGCTGCTCGACGACAACAACACCCGCGGCGCGGACGAAGCGATCGCCGCGCTCGACGCGCATCCGAACATCGAGGTGCGGCTCTTCAACCCGTACGCCAACCGTGGCTTCCGCCTTGGCGAGCTCGCGACCGACTTCGCGCGTCTCAACCGGCGCATGCACAACAAGTCGTTCACCGCGGACAACCAGGCGGCGATCGTCGGCGGGCGCAACGTCGGCGACGAGTATTTCGGCGCGGACAGCCCGGTGGAATTCGCCGACCTGGACGTGCTCGCGGTCGGCGCGGTGGTGCCGGAGGTATCGGCAGCGTTCGACGCCTACTGGAACAGCGAGTCCGCCTACCCCGCGGCCAGCCTGATCGACCAGGCCGGCCAGCTTCGACCTCTGGAAAGGATCGAAGAGCAACCCGACGCGGCGCGCTACCTCCAGGCGGTGCGCGCCACGCCGCTCGTCCAGATGCTGCTCTCGGGCAGCCTGCCGCTCGAATGGGCGGCCGCGCGCGTGGTGCAAGACGACCCGGCCAAGGTCCTGCATCCGCCGGAGAAAACCGAGCTCCACCTATTGCCTCGCCTGGAGAAGGCGATGGGCAAGCCGCTGCGCGAGCTCGACCTCGTGTCGCCGTATTTCGTCCCGACCAAGGACGGCGCAGCCGCCCTAACCGCACTCGCCGAAAGCGGCGTCCGGGTGCGCGTGCTCACGAACTCGCTGGCAGCCACCGACGTGTCGCCCGTGCATGCCGGCTACGCGAAGTACCGCGAAGAGCTGCTGCGTGCGGGCGTGCGCCTGTTCGAACTGAAACCCAATGTCGAAGACGTTAAGACGAAAGACAAAGGCCGTGGCGCCGGGAACTCGGACGCCAGCCTGCACGCCAAAACGTTCGGCGTCGACCGCAGCCGGATCTTCGTCGGCTCGTTCAACTTCGATCCGCGCTCTGCCCGGCTCAATACCGAGATGGGCATCGTAGTCGAAAGCCAGACGCTCGCGAGCCGGCTGTCCGAAGCGCTCGATCGCGACATGGCGAACGTCGCCTACGAGGTGCGCCTGTCGTCCGACGGCAGCCTCGAGTGGGTCGAACGCGATGTCCGCCACACCTCCGAGCCCGGCGCGGGCGTGCTCAAGCGACTTTGGATCGGGTTTCTCTCGATCCTGCCGATCGAGTGGCTGCTTTAAGGGGCTGTTCAGTAGTTGGTTGTCTACAAGCTTGTACGCAACCCAGCGACGGCGAGGCCACGTCGCGCGTTTCTCTCCGGCACTTGCGGCCGTCGACTTGCGGTCGCTAAGAGCCCTACATTGACCGACTGGGTGTGCCCGTTCTCTTCCTCCGCGATTGCCACCTGCCCCTACGTACGTCGCGAGCGCAACGACCGGCTGTCGATTGCAGATGCCACCAAAGAGAAGTACCGTTGCCAATGCGACGCCCGTTGGGCGGCGCACTCCCTCCGATCGACGGCTCGCTCTTGGATCACCTCCGCTTCAAGCCGGCCAGCATGGCGTCAAAGCGCCCGGTGATCAGGCTGCCGAGCTCCACCACGCGAACGCCACTCAAAGGACCTGCAATGAAAAACACTCTTGGACGCTTGCTTGCGTCGATTTTAGGAGCCGCCGCCGCGGCGCCGGCGTTCTGCCAGGAAGCGATCCCCGAACATCCCGCGTTGCGCGACCGCTTCTACTTCGCCGCCGGAATGTTCTTCCCGCGGACCACGACCTCGGCGGAGCTGGAATCGCGCACCGGCGTCGGTGCCAACATCGATTTCGAGAACACGCTCGGCATGAAGGAGTCGAAGGACGTGCCGATGGCGATGGCGCGCTGGCGCAGCGGCAACCGCTGGCGCTTTGAAGCCGAGTACTTCCAGATGAACCGCTCCGGCGACAAGACCGTTGACCGCACCATCAACTGGGGCGAGCAGACGTTCCCGGTGAATTCCACGGTGAGCTCGAAGTTCGACTTCTCCGACCTGCGCCTTTCCGCCGGATACTCGTTCTTCAGGACCAAGGACAAGGAGGTCGGCGTGGGCCTCGGCGCGCACGTCGCGGCGTACAACGCGACCCTCTCCGGAACATTCAACGGCGCCCCGATCGGCAACCAAACGGAAAAGGTCACCGCCCCGCTGCCGGTGCTCAGCTTCTACAGCCAGTTCGCCCTCACCGACCGCTGGGCGGTCGCGGGGCGGATGGACCGCTTCGCTTTGAAGTACGACAAGTTCTCCGGCAACCTGACCGGCATCGGGCTGGACGTGATGTACCAGCCGTTCAAGAACGTCGGCTTCGGGCTCGGTTCGCGCGCGCTCGCGCTCAAGATGTCCGCCGAGGACGAAGGCCGCAAGGCGGAGTTCAAGCAGACCTTCCAGGGGCCGGTGCTCTACGTGAACGCGAGCTTCTAGGCCGCGCGGCGGCGCCGCCTGGCTTCAGCGCTTGGCGGCGGAGTAGCCCTTGCCGGTCATGCACTTCTGGAACTCGTCGGCCTCGTACATCGCGCGCTGCTCTTCCCGCGTCAGCACCTTCGACGTGACCGACGAGGTCGGCGACCCCATGTAGCGCTCGGGCAGCGGGGTGAGGCGCGCTTTCACGCGGCAATCGTCGCTGTCGTTCTGGACCGTCGTCTCGGTCGCGCCGGCCTTCTCCCAGGTGGGCGGCGAGCTGCAGGCAGCGAGGAGCAACGGAAAGACCGCGACGGCCAGCCAGGCAGGACGGGAGGAGTTCATGGGGTCCATTCTAGCTCCCGCTCCATTTCACCAAATCAACTCGGGATGCTGGCGCCCCGGATGATGTACTCGGGCAGCTTGGCGGGCGCGGGGTGTGCTTCGATGTAGCGGACGTTGTCGAAGGGAATCACGAGCAGCACGCCGTCCACCTCGGCGACGATCTGGCGCGCTGCCAGGATTTCCTTCAGCTTCAGGACCGTGCCGGTTTCGTTCAAGGTCTGCTTCGGAAAGTCGAGCCTCAGCTTCGAGCCGTCGACGAAATAGATCGTGATGCCGCGTCTTTCAGCCACTTTCGGGCTCCCTTCTCGTTGATTGGGCCGGTGCCGGCAGGCTAGCACGCCGCGGAATGAGAAAACGCACGGCTTTTTAGCCGCTTATAGGACCTTGGTCCAATATCGCCGCAGCGGCCGAAAAAGGCAGACTCTCAAGGTCAGGCGATACCGAGGGCGAGCCATGCTGGGAGGCAAGGGGTTCTGCTGCGCACTGCTGCTCCTGATCTCGACCGGGGCTCTTGCGCAGTCGGCGGACGATATCAAGGACGGCAAGGTCTGCGCGAACTGCCACGCCGACGCGCCGCTCATCTGGGGCGGGAAGCACGGTACCAAGGCCGACAGCCGCACGCCGATCGCGATCGTGGGCTGCGCCACCTGCCACGGCGACCCGAGCGAGCACCTGAAGAGCGGCAGCCCGATGCCGAACCGCTTCAGCAAGATGTCCGCGCACGACAAGAACGAGGTCTGCCAGAGCTGCCACCAGGGCCGCGAGCGCATGCACTGGCCCGGCAGCACGCACGAGCGAAACGACGTCTCGTGCTCCTCCTGCCACAAGCTGCACACCGCGCACGACCGCGTGCGCGACAAGCTGACCCAGCCCGAAGTGTGCTTCGCCTGCCACAAGGTACAGCGGGCCGAGGTGAACCGCCCGTCGCGCCACCCGATCCGCGAAGGCCTGGTGTCCTGCTCCGATTGCCACAATCCGCACGGCTCGGTAGGGCGCGCCATGGTGCTGCGCGACAGCGTCAACGACACCTGCTACGCCTGCCATATGGAGAAGCGCGGGCCGTTCGTGCGCACCCACCAGCCGGTGCAGGAAGACTGCGCCAATTGCCATAACCCGCACGGCACCACCGCGCCCAACCTCCTCAAGTTTCGCCAGCCGTTCCTGTGCCAGCAGTGCCACGAGCCCACCAGCCACCGCGGCAACGTCGCCTCGCTCACGGGCACCAGCACCGGCGCCAACACGCTCGCGCGCGGCTGCCTGAACTGCCACACCAATATCCACGGCACGAACAACCCGGCCGATCTTTCCAACGAGCGGACGTTCCGGCGTTGAGCGGCAGCGGAGGCCATATGAACCGACTTGGCACTTTCAAGCTCTCGGGGATCGCGCTCGCGCTCGCCGCGGCATTCGGCCCGGCGCGCGCGGTCGAGCCAATCGTGACGCAGAACATCGACCCGGCGGCGCCCGCCGCGTTGAACACCGGCGCGAGCACCGCGAGCGTCGGCATCGGCTACGCGAGCGACGACGCGCGCCAATTCGGCGTGTACAACGGAATCAACGAGGACGGCTTCTACGGCCTGATCGACTTCAACTGGGTGAAGCGCAACGACCAGACCGGCACCTGGACGCGGATCTTCGGCCGCGACGTCGGACTCGACGACCGGCAGCTGCGCTTCGAGCAGCAGCGGCAGGGCAACTGGGGCTACTCGATCGACTACAGCCGCATCCCGCGCTTCGAGCCGTTGATCGCCAACACCGCGGTGGGCGGGATCGGCTCCAACAACCTGGTCATCCCGACCACGCTCACCCCCGGCGGGCCCACCGAGCTCAAGACCAAGCGCGACGTCATTGGCCTGGGCCTCGAAAAATACTTCACCGGCAACTGGGACCTGCAGGTCAAGTTCCGCAACGAGGAAAAGGACGGCACGCGCATCTTCGCGCGCGGCACCACCGGGACCGGGCCGGCGGGGAGCTTTGGGCAGTTCGAGTTCGCGCCCGAGCCGATCGACGCCACGACGCGCCAACTCGAGGCGAAGGTCAACTACAACGGGGGCGCGCTCCTGCTCACGGGCGGCTACTACGGCACGATGTACAACAACAAGTTCGACAGCCTGAACTTCACCGGAGGCCTCGCCGGACTGTCCACATTCACGCCGATCGGGTTGCCGCCGGACAACCAGTCGCACCAAGTCTACGTAAGCGGCAACTACGCTTTTACGCCGACCACGCGGAGCACCTTCAAGCTCGCCTGGGGTCAGATCACGCAGGACGCGCAGTTCATCGTTCCGGTCTCGGCCGCGCTGCCCAGCAACCTCGGCGGGCGGATCGATACCAAGCTCGCGCAATTCGGCATCACGGCGCGGCCGATGCCCAAGCTCTCCGTGTTCGGCGACGTCCGCGTCGAGGATCGGGAAGACAAGACGCCGGTTCACGATTACTTCACCAATACCACGTCCTCCACGTCGAACGGCGAGAACGAACCGCGCTCGATCCGCACCACGACGGCCAAGGCGGAGGCGAACTACGCCCTGCCCGAGGGCTTCCGCATCATCGGCGGCGTCGGCTACGAGGAGAAGAAGCGCAACTTCTCCGCGGTGCGGGTGGTCAGCGCGCGCGAAATCACCGACGAGAGGACCTGGCGCGTGGAGTTGCGGCGTCCGCTGTCCGAGACGCTTACCGGCTCGGTCGCCCTGATACGCAGCGATCGCGACGGCTCGCCTTTCCTGACGACGGTCCAGACCAGCGGCGCCGTGGGCAGCAACCTCATCGCCCCGGTGTTCCTCGCCGACCGCAAGCGCGACAAGGTTCGCGTCAACGCCAACTGGGCCCCCATCGCCCAGCTCAATATCCAGTTCTACGCCGAGAGCGCACGCGACGACTACAGCGGACGCGACGGCTCCTCGCTGGGGCCGCGCAAGGGCGAGGCCACGAACTACTCGCTCGATGCGGCCTACGTATTCAACGACCGCTGGCAGGCGAACGCGTGGTATTCGCGTAACGACACGCTCTTCGACCAGGCCACCTGCGAAGCCGCTTCATCCGCCGGCGTGTGCCCCGGCAGCGCGGCCGATCCCACGTGGAGTGCGAAGCTGCGTAACCTCAGCGACAACCTGGGCGCCGGCCTGCGCGCCAAGCCGACCGGGCAGATCGATCTCGGCGCGGAGCTGACCTACTCTCAGATCCGCGACCAGTTCGACATGGGGACGATCCAGGGCGGAGCAGTTACCTCGCTCCCGGATATCCACACCAAGCTCATGCGCCTCAACCTCTTCGCGCGGTACGCGTTGCAGAAGAACACCGGCGTGCGCCTGGACTACATCTTCGACCGCTTCAAGACCGACGACTGGACCTGGCCGACCTGGACCTTCGCCGACGGCACGACCCTGACGCAAAACCCGAGCCAGAAAATCAACTTCCTGGGCGTGTCGTATTACTATAAGTTCCAGTAGGACATCCAAAACCAGGCACCAAAGGAGAGCGCAGCATGAAGATGACGTGGATCGCAGGGATCATCGCGGTCGCCGCCGGAGCGGCATTCGCGCAGTCGGGCGGCGACGTGGTCAAGTCCAAGGGCTGCCTCAACTGCCACGCGGTGGACACGAAGAAGATGGGACCGTCCTTCAAGGACATCGCCGCGAAGCACAAGGCCGACAAGGGCGCGGCCGACGCGATCGCCGCGAAGCTGAAGGACGGCAAGGGCCATCCCAAGGTCGCTGCGTCCGACGCCGAAATCAAGTCCGCAGTCGGGTACGTGCTCTCGCAGTAGGAGCGTGGCGCGGGCATGAAGCTCGCCAGGTACGTCAAGTTCCGCGAGGAGAAATTCGGCGGCGTGCTGTTCGAGACGCGCTCCGAGAAGGTGTTCACCCTCAACCCCACCGCGACCGCGGTGGTGCGCGAGATCCAGGCCGGGAGCGAGGCGCGCGACATCCCTGCCCGGCTGAAGGCGCGTTACAAGGACGAGGGTGATGCGATCGAGCGCGAAGCGCAGGCGTTCATCGCCGAGCTGCGGCAGAAGGGCCTGGTGGAAGACTGACCGTGCCCATCCCGGCGAGCACGCCGGCCGCCACCGGCTCGGGCGACCTCGGCGCGCCGCTCTACATCGCCTGGCAGGTCACGAACGAATGCAACCTCGCGTGCCTGCACTGCATCGAGGAAAGCGGGCCCGGCAAGGCGTTCCCCGACGAGCTCGACGACGAGCAGACCTTCGCCGTGCTCGAGCAGGCGATGGACCTCGAGGTCCCCTACCTCTCGTTCTCGGGCGGCGAGCCCATGGTGCATCGGCGCTTCTTCGACATGGCGCAGTACGTCTGCGGCCGCAACGGCCAGCTCAAGGTCGAGACCAACGGCCATTACCTCGGCCCGGAGAACTGCGCGCGCCTGAAGGAGATCGGCGTCAAGGCGGTGCAGGTGAGCCTCGACGGCGCGACCCGCGACACCTTCAATCGCATGCGGGTGCGCGGGAATTTCGATACTGCGGTCCAGGGCGTGAAGAACCTGCACGCCGCCGGCGTGCCGATCGAGATCAACTACTCGCCCACGTCCTTCAACGCGCACGAGATCGGCACCGCGGTCGATCTCGCTTTCGAGCTCGGCGCCTACAGCTTCTATACCGGGCGCACGATGTACACGGGCAACGCGGTCAAGACCTGGCACCGGATGGCGCCCAGCGAAGAGCAATACGGAGCGTATTTCGAAACCCTTCACCGCAAGTCCGAGGAGTATCGCGGCCGCATGCGAGTGCATTTTCACGAGATGGGGCTGCTCGAGGAGCTGCGCTACCGGCTGCATCACCCGGCGGCGCTCCTCATCGTGCTGCCGAACGGCCTCGTGAAGCTGATCAACGCCCTGCCTTTCGTGTGCGGAGACCTGCGGCGCCAGACCCTGGCCGAGATCTGGGGGCGCTTCCAGAGCGCCTGGCAGGACCCGCGCGTCGCCCGGTTCGTCGACGACCTCGCCACCGATCCGCGCAAGACCGCGACCCTTCATCAATGGATCTATCTCTAGATCTCCCGTGGAAGCGCTTGTGGCTGGTGTTCAGCCTGGTGCGCTACCGCTTCTTCCTCTATGCCGGGCTGCTGCCGTATCTGCTCGGGGCCGCCTGGGCCCATGCAATGGCCGGGGCCTTCGACGCCGCGGTGTTCTGGAGCGGACTCGGCGGCGTGGTGCTCGCCGTCGTCGGGGTCGAATCGTTCAACGAGTACTTCGATTCGCGAATGGGCACCGACCGCGTGTTCAATCCGGATGACCTGCCGCCGATGTCGGCGCTGGTGCTCTGGGTCGGCATCGCAGCCTTCGCCGGTGCGCTTGCGGTCGGGGTCTACCTCACCTACCGCGGCGGCTGGCCGATCTTCGCTTTCGCGCTCGCGGGCGGACTCGCGGCCATCTTCTACGTCGCGCCGCCGATCCGCTGGGCCTATCGCGGCCTGGGTGAAACGGTGATCGCGCTTTCGTACGGGCCGTGGATGGTGCTCGGGAGCTTCTACCTTCACACCGGCACCCTCTCTTGGGGCGCGCTTTGGGCCTCGCTCGTACCGGGGCTCCTCATCATGGCGCTCGCCGTGGTGAACGCGATCCCGGACTACCACCAGGACCGGCTGGTCGGAAAGCGCAACCTCGTCGTGCGGCTCGGCCGCAGGCGCGGCGTCTGGCTATACATCTCTCTCGCCGCGGCGGGGTTGATCGTCGCGGCGGCCGGCGTCGCCGCCGGCGTGTTTCCGGTGGCGTGCCTCGCGGCGCTCCTCGCGACGCCGCTCCTCGTGCAGAGCGCGCGGGTCGGCGTGCGAACCTACGAATCGCCGCGCCAGTTCGTGCCGGCGATCCGCGCCGTGGTCACTTGCTACCTTGTCGCCGTCGCTTTGTTTGGCATCGGAATCCTGGCTCATGCCTGAAACAGTGGAAAAGAATCGAATCGACAATCTGAAAGCACCACTGTTAGTTTCCTGGCAGATCACGCGCGACTGCGATCTCGCCTGCCTGCATTGCTGCACCGAGTCGGCGCCCGGCAAGCGCCTGTCCGATGAGCTCGACCGCGAGGAATCGATGAAGGTCGTGGGCGAGATCGTGCGCAGCGAGGTGCCCTACGTCATGCTCTGCGGCGGCGAGCCGCTGGTGTCGCCGCATTTCTTCGAGCTCGCCGAAGCGCTGGGCGCGGCCGGGATCAAGCTCAAGATCGAGACCAACGGCCAGCGCCTCGACGACGAAGCGGCCGGGAGGCTGGCCCGGCTGCCGGTGCGCTCGATCCAGGTGAGCCTCGACGGGGACACGCAGCAGGTCTACGAGCGCCAGCGCCCGGGCGGATCGCTCGCCAAGGCGCACGCGGCCTGCCGTGCCGTGCGCGCGGCCGGGCTGCCGCTCGAGATCACCTTCGCTCCCACGCGCCTCAACCTCCACGAGGCCGCCGCTGTCATACGCCGCGCGCGCGAGCTCGGCGCCTTCCGCTTCAACTCCGGACAACTCATGCGCGTCGGCACCGCCGCGCGCCACTGGCAGCGCCTCGCGCCGCCGGCCGAGGCGTGGAGCGACTTGCGTGCGCGCTTCGCGCGCGAGGCGGCGGTGGGCGGCATGGAGGTCTGCTTCGAGCCGTTCAGCCTCGCCGATGGCCTGCGCCGGAGCGCGCACGAGCCGCCCGCCACGCTGCTCGTCCTGCCGAACGGCTGGGTGAAGGTCGCCGCCGCGCTACCCCATGTATGCGCCGATCTGCGGCGCTGCAGCCTGCAAGACGCGTGGCACGCCTACCAACATGCCTGGAACAAACCTTTAATACGGGAAGCCGTGCGCGATGGACTCGCTGATGAGTCACGCCATCGGCTGGCGAACAGTTGGCAGCCCCTGCACCTCATCAGCGCATAGACCTTCGAGCGATTTCAAAGGGAGAACACAGCATGGCAATCGAACCGGGTAAGGCTGGAATCTGGCGGCGGCTCACACGGCCGAGCATTCACTGGTCCGTGCTGACGCTCCTCATCATCGGCATCATTGTCGGCGGGGCGGCCACGGTCGGCACCGCGGTCATGGTCGAGGTCACCGGGACCGACAAGTTCTGCGGCACCGCCTGCCATTCGATGCAATGGGTGGCACAGGAGCACAAGGCGAGCGTGCACGTGGCGAACCGCACCGCTTTCCACGCCGGCTGCCACGACTGCCACATCCCGAAGCACTACCCCGAACTCCTTGTTTACAAGGCGAAGGCGGGCCTCAAGGACGCCATCGGGGAAATGCGGGGCGTCATCGACACGGAGGAGAAGTTCAAGAAGGAGCGCCTGCGCATGGCGAAGGAGATCTGGGGCGAATACAAGGCGAACAATTCACAAAACTGCCGCAATTGCCATCAGTTCACCCCGGAGGCGCTGAAGAAGCAGAAGGAGTTCGCCCAGCCGATGCACCAGCAGGTCCTCGAGGGCAAGGCCACCTGCATCGACTGCCACAAGGGCGTCGGGCATGTCGCGCCAACGGAATGAAATTCTGCTATTCTGGTTTCGAGGTTTTCTTCGTCGGAGGCAACGATGGGTCACGCTGAACCGAATCTGCGGCAAGAGCAGCAAGAAACGAGGACCGAGAAATCCGAGCCGGCCGAGCGCCTGAACTGGGAAACGCCGAAGATGGAGGACGTTTCCGAGCAAGTGATGGCCCAGCCTTACATCCGCTTCACCTGAAATAAGCCAGCAGTCCGAAATGCCGGGGCGCGCGGTAGAGCAATACCGCGCGCCCCTTTTTCTTGCCTGGCAGCT
>Ga0070704_100001161_pt1 | contig 13754 bp, 7 predicted proteins | sample KBSK5252metaG_FD_65467 | JGI IMG/M metagenome (GOLD analysis project Ga0070704, IMG submission 65467) | Corn, switchgrass and miscanthus rhizosphere microbial communities from Kellogg Biological Station, Michigan, USA - KBS K5-25-2 metaG | ecosystem: Host-associated > Plants > Roots >...
CTCTGGCGTGGCCTGCGCGTTGAGCGCAATGACCAACGGCGTGCTGCCGTCTGTTCCACCACTGAAGGTGCCAATCGTGACGCCCCCGTACTGGATCTCTTGGCCGCTGACTCCGATTTCGCCCGCGGCGGTGCCTTGATGCAGAACGGCCAGTCGGTCTTCCGCCGTGCCTCCGGTGGAAAAGTCCACCGTCAAGGTGCCACCGTCGAAGTCAGGCGTATCCAGATCGGTGACGGTGGCCGTCCCATCGAGCACCACCTTTCCGCCGTTCTCGCTATAAGCCAGGCTGAGGGCCGGCAGGGTCACGACAGGCGGGACTCCGGCATTGATGGTCAAGGTGCCATTGGCGTGAGTGATGACGTAATTGGCATCGGCGGCGCCACTCGCAGTGATCGTGTATTGACCAGCGGGACTGGCCAAGGTGGCCGTCGTACTCAGTGTCACGGGCGAATCCAAGCTGGCCGCCGTGTCGCCGAGCACAAAACCGGAATACGATGCGGTCAACGACGGGTTGGGTTGCAAATAGGCGCGGCTCTTGTCGACCGCGGTGATGCTCAGCGCTGCCGGCGTTACCGAGAGACTGCTGCCGTGATGCATGATGGTGTAGTTCGCATCGGCGGCTCCCTCTGCGGTGATCGGATAGCTCCCCACAGGACTTGCGGCCGTGGCCGTCGTGGTCAACGAAACCCCCGTATCCAGATTGGCCGGCGTGTCTCCATTGACGAAGCCTTCATAGGTGGCGGTTAACGTCGGAACCGCCGCCCCATAAACCTTCGTCTGCAGGTCGGCCGTGATGCTTAACGCGGCCCGAGCAACCGTCAGCGTGCCGTCGTGATGCGTGATGATGTAGTTGGCGTCCGCCGCTCCCGCCGCGGTGATGGCGTATTCACCCACCGGGCTGGCGGCCGTGGCGGAACTGGTCAAGGTCACCGCCGTATCGAGGCTGGCCGGCGTGTCGCCGTTGACGAATCCATCGTAAGTGGCGGTGAGGGCGGGCAAGGCCGCGCCGTAGACTTTGTTCTTGTTGTCGGCGGTGATGCTCAACGCCGCGGGCGTCACCGTGAGCGAACCTTGCTGATACGCAATCGAATAGTTCGCACCCGCAGCTTCGGCTCCAACAATCGGGTAAGTCCCAACCGGACTTGCGGCCGTGGCGGCGGTGGTTAACGAAAGCGGCGTATCGAGGCTGGCCGGCGTGTCGCCATTGACGAAACCATCGTAGGTCGCTGTTAACGCCGGCAACGCGGCACCGTAAACCTTGGTCTTGTCTTCCACCGTGATGTGCAACGCGGCGCGGGTCACGGTCAGCGTGCCATCGTGGTGAGTGATGATGTAATTGGCATCGGACGCACCGGCCGCCGTGATGGCGTATTCCCCCGCCGGACTGGCTGCCGTGGCCGAACTGGTCAACGTCACGCCAGCATCGAGGCTGGACGGTGTGTCGCCGTTGACGAATCCATCGTAAGTGGCGGTGAGGGCGGGCAAGGCCGCGCCGTAAACTTTGTTCTTGTTGTCGGCGGTGATGCTCAGCGCCGCGGGCGTGACGGTGAGGGAGCCTTGCTGATAGGTGATCGTGTAGTTCGCATCCGCAGCATCGGCGCCGGTGATGGCATAAGTGCCAACCGGACTCGCGGAAGTTGCGGTTGTGGTCAACGAGAGCGGCGTGTCCAGGCTGGCCGGCGTGTCGCCGTTCACAAACCCGTCATAGGTCGCCGTCAACGGTGGCAACGCCGCGCCGTAGACTTTCGACTTGCCTTCCACTGTAATAAGCAACGCGGCCCGGGTTACCGTCAGCGTGCCGTCGTGATGGGTGATGATGTAATTGGCGTCGGACGCTCCCGCCGCGGTGATGGCGTATTCGCCGGCCGGGCTTGCATCGGCGGCGGTAGTGGTCAAGGAGACCGGCGTATCCAAGTTGGCGGCAGTGTCGCCATTGACGAACCCATCGTACGTCGCCGTGAACGTTGGCAGGGCAGCGCCGTAAGCTTTGCTCTTGTTGTCGGCCGTGATGCTGAGCGCTGCGGGCGTCACCGTCAGCGACGCTTGTTGATAGGTAATCGTGTAATTCGCATCCTCGGCATTGGCCCCGGTGATGGCGTAAGTGCCAACCGGGCTTGCGGCGGTGGCCGCGGTCGTCAAGGAGAGCGGCGTATCCAGGCTGGCGGACGTGTCGCCGTTGACGAATCCGTCGTAAGTGGCCGTTAAGGCCGGCAACGCGGCGCCGTAGACCTTGGCCTTGCCTTCGACCATGATGGTCAAGGCAGCGCGAGTGACCGTGAGCACGCCGTCATGATGCGTGACGTTGTAATTGGCGTCGGAGGCACCGGTGGCCGTAATGGGATACGAACCGACCCCGCTCGCCGCGGTGGCGCTCGTGTTTAATGACAGTGGCGTGTCCAGGCTGCTCGCCGTGTCGCCATTGACGAACCCATCGTAAGTTGCCGTCAGGACGGGCAGCCCAGCCCCATAGAGCTTCGATTTGTCCGCCGCCGTGATGGTGAGAGGAGCCTTGGCCACGTTGATGGACACAGTCACCGTTCGGCTGTTGTAATTAACTGCGTCGGTGGGCGTAAAGGTGGTTGAAAGCACCTGGCCATTGCCGGCGTTCAACACTGTCCCCGCCGTCGGGGTGTAAGTGAAGGTCCCCGGCACGTCGGCCGTGGCGTTGAGTTGGGCGGACGAAAGGGCGGTGCCGTAGACAATGGCCGCCGGATTGGCCCAGGTAATCACCGGGTCATCGGCGACAGCCGTCACTGAAACAATCAAGGTGGCCGCTGGACTGGTGCCGCCGTCGCCGTCCGTCGCCACTGCCTGGATGGTTCGCGAAAGCGTCGAGGGCGTTTCCGAGACATTCTCATAAGTCACATGGCGAAGCAGGGCCTGGGCGGCCGCGGGCGATGAGGAACCATTGAAAGCAATCACCAAGGGCGAACTGCCGCTGCTGCCGCCGCTGAACGTGCCGATCACAACGCCTTCGTATGTGACGGAGTCGCCGTCCAGGCCGATTTGGCCTGCGCCCGTGCCTTGGTCGCGAATCGCCAGGCGATCTTCGGCGGCGCCGTTCGCGGCGAAGTGAAGAGTTAAATGTCCGCTGGCGAGATTCGGGCTGTCCAAGTCGGCAAACGTGGCGCCGGAATCCAGTAAGACCGGGCCATCGTTCTCTGTGTAACTTCGCGTGCCGGCGGGGAAGGCCAGGCTGGGAGCGTCGTTTACCGGGTTCACCGTCAGCACAAAGCTCGAGCTCGCTGACAGCGAACCGTCGCTGACTGTCAACGTGATGGTCGCGCTGCCAAATTGATCCGCCGCCGGCGTCACCGTTACGGTCCGGCTCGCCCCGCTGCCGCCGAACTGAATCGCTGCGGTCGGAACGAGGCTCGGGTTGGAGGACGAAGCGCTCATGATCAGGCTGTCGGCCGCCGTTTCCAAATCCGACACGCTGAAACTCAACGCGCTGGTGCTGCCATCCTCGCTGATGGTTTGGTCGGCGACATCCGAGATGGCCGGCGCTCTGTTGCCGTCCGGATTGCTGCCAATCGACTGGTCGGACACCAGCAGCGTGTCGAGAATCGTGCTCGAAATTGTCGTGCTGGTTCCAATATAGAGGCGGGCGACGGCCTGGCCCGAGCCCGTCGACAGGCTCGCTTCGGGCGAGCCGGGCTTGGTCCCAGTGGTGGACAGGTACAGATTCATCGTGCCGTTGGCACCGGAGCCTTTGGTCCATTCGAGCCAAAGATGGTAAGTCGTGTTGGGAGCGATCAGGGTGCTGCCGCTGTCGCTGGCTCCGCCATGGATGATTTGCAGCGCCCCTCCGGATGTGGACAAGCTGCCGGAGGCGTTGAAGGAGTTGTCCTCGAAATAGAACAGCGTCGCGCCATCGACGAACCTGGCCCAACGCACGCGGGCGTAGAAATAAAACGAATTGGCAAACGCGAAGTCGCGGCGAAGGATGCTTCCATTGGTCAGCAGCAGAGAATGGTGATCCTTCAAAACGACTGCCGTATAGTCGGGCAAGGGCGTTCCGATTTCGATCCAGCCGGGATTCTCATAGCCCGGCCCTTCGAAGCCTTCATTCAAAACCCAGGAACCATTTCCAGGACTCGCCGACAGGACCGTGAGCACGAAGGTGTCATTGGCCGAGAGCGCACCGTCGCTCACGGTAATGGTGATGGTGGCGGAGCCGGATTGGCCGGCGGCTGGCGTCAAAGTAATCGTGCGGTTGGCCCCGCTGCCCCCGAGCGCAACGCCCGAGTTCGGAACCAGGCCGGTGTTGGAGGACGAAGCCGTCACTGTCAGGCTCCCAGCCGCCGTCTGCGCATCTCCCACCGTGAACGCCAGCGGTCCCAGCGGAGTGTTCTGACTGGTGGTCTGGTTGCCGATGTCCGAAATCGTCGGCGCCGTGTTCCCCACCGTCAGCAGGAAGGTATCGCTCCGAGTTCTGGAACCGTCGCTAACGGTGACCGTGATCGTCGACGTGCCCGATTGGCCCGCGGCGGGAGTCAGCGTCAGAGTTCGTGACGCGCCGCTGCCGCCGAAAGTGATATTCGCATTCGGCACCAGCGTTGGGTTGGACGAAGAGCCGGACAGCGTCAGGCTGGCCGCCGGCGTTTCCAGGTCGCCCACGGTAAAGCCGAGCGGTCCCAACGTCGCTCCCGTGAGGATGGTCTGGTTCGGGATGTCAGAAATCGTCGGCGCAGCGTTGGCGTCCGGGGCGTTGCCGATCGGCGCGTCACTCACCAGGATTTGATCGAACAAAACATCGGCTCCAGGAGAGAAGGGACCGATAAAGATTCGATCGACGGCATTGCCGGTACCGTTGGCAACCGAGGCCTCGGGCGCGGCCGGTTTGATGCCGTCGGTGGAGAGGTAAAGTTTCATGGTCCCGTTGGCGCCGGTGCCTTTGGTCCATTCGAGCCAGGCATGATACAGAACTCCCTCCTGGATGGTGGTGGAGCCCATGGCGGTGCCGGAGCCGTGGAAGATCATCAGCTTGTCGAAGTCAGCATAGATGCTGGCAGTGGTGGTGGTGGCGACATCCTCCCAGTCGATCACGTTGTTGCCCGGATCATAGATGTCCCAGCGCACCTTGAAGTACATGTAGAACTTGTCCGAGTAATCAAAGGAGCGGCGGATGAGCTGGCTGTCGACGCAACGCAGTGAATGCGCGCCTTGCAACGGCGAAACGCTGTAGTCCGGATCCGGCGGCGGCTCCCCAAGCGGGGTCCAGCCGGTGTTCTCGTACCCGGGCCCTTCGAAGTCTTCCGCGAAAAGGGTCGCGCTGATGGCGCGGTTCGTGGTGAGGCTGAGGAGAAGCAGGAAGAGGAGAAACGGCAGCCCGGCCCATGTGCTCCCCTGGCCGTTTGCATGCAAACGGCCCCCAACATACATCGCTTTCAAGTTCGAGTTATCTTTCAGGTTTACAGTCCCCTCCGTTCGTGCCCACACGACACGACCCGAGTGCAATCGTCCTCTGTTTAGAAATGGCATCGGCAACCCCTTGTCCAAAATTAAGCCAGTGTCCCGTCGACAAACTCCGTCCCCATCGTGGCGTTTATACATCCATCAAACGCCACTCCCACCGTCTGCCCGCGGTAATAAGGCGGGCGGCTAAAATGGCTGGGATATCTACCTCGCCTCACCCCGGTTGTCTAACGGTGTCGCCTGCGGAAATCTAGTAATTGAACTAGGGGATTTACGTAGCAACCAGAATTCGTTGGACGTCCAGGGATAATGCTTCAAAATGACCGCTGTCCCCCGGTGACTGAACGATGAGCGACGAACTGGCCAAAACTGCCGAAGCCCTCGGCCTCGAGAAGTATTCCCGGCATATATTTCTCTGTGCCGATCAAACCAAGCCCCAATGCGCTCCCCGTGACCGAACATTGGTCGCCTGGGATTTCCTCAAGGGCCGCCTTAAGGAACTCGGTTTGGTCGAGCCCAGCCCGTTGGTCTACCGGAGCAAGGTTAATTGCTTACGGGTGTGCGTCGGCGGGCCCATTGCCGTCGTCTATCCCGATGGCGTCTGGTACCACTCGTGCGACCCGCCGGTCTTAGAGAAGATCATCCAGCATCACCTCATTGGCGGCGAACCGGTCAAGGAATACGCCTTTGCCTACAATGCGGCCGGACAGGCTCCACGCGGGGAGGCGCAATTCTGAACCGCGGCTCGGGCCCCCGCAGCCCAGGAGCATCGAACGACAGGAGGAGCATCATCGCCGTGAGAGTTTCGAGGATACTGCAGGGGCAAAGCTGCCGCTCTGCCCGGAGCGCCGCATACAATTTTCGAGCTATATACGTAGGCGACGAACGACAAAGAGATTCGCAAGAAGAGCAAGCAAACGCGGGCAACCCTGCTGAACAATTAAGGCTAAACGCCGGCCCTAGTGCTTTGGGCGTGACCCCAAGATTCGCCCGTGGCAGGCTCGGGGGGTGACTTCAAGTGAAGCCCTGACGATGCTCACGCGCGTGCGCGACGGGCAGGTCCAGCTGGATGAGGCGCTGCGTTTCTTTCAAGCGGCACCGTTCTTCGATCTCGGCTTCGCCCGCCTGGACACACATCGTTCACTCCGCAAAGACTTTCCGGAAGTCGTCTATGGCGAAGGCAAGACGCCACGCCAAGTGGCCGCCATCGCCGTCGCCCTGGCGCGACGGGAGTCGAGGTTCCTGGTGACGCGGGTGAACCATGAGCAGGTGCGGGCCCTGCGTCGCCGCGTTCCGCGCGCGGTGCATCATGAACTCGCTCGCTGCGTCACCTTCGAGAAAAAAGTCGCGCCGCGTCGTCCCGGCGCCATCGCCGTGCTGGCCGCCGGCACCAGCGATCTGCCGGTGGCCGAAGAGGCGGCGATCACCGCCGAGATCATGGGCAACCAGGTCGAACGCGTTTATGACGTCGGTGTGGCGGGGTTGCATCGGCTCCTGGCTCAGCTCGAGCGCATCCAACGGGCGCATGTGGTCATCGCCGTGGCGGGCATGGAAGGGGCGCTCCCCAGCGTCGTCGCCGGTCTCATTTCCTGCCCAGTCATCGCGGTGCCAACCAGCGTGGGATACGGGGCGAACCTCAAGGGATTGACGGCTCTCTTCGGCATGCTCACGAGTTGCAGCAGCGGGTTGACGGTGGTGAACATTGACAACGGGTTTGGCGCCGGATACGCGGCCAGTCAGATCAATGCGCTGGCGGCCCGGGTCTCCACTCGTGCGGCCTGGAAGCGCGACGGCACCGCGGCGTCGGGTGCGAGACGCCGCAAATCCCTTCGCACCCCACGCTCGTGAGCACTCTCTATCTGGACATCTTTAGCGGGATCAGTGGGGACATGTTTATCGGCGCCTTGCTCGACCTGGGCGTCGAATTCTCTCGGTTGGAAGCAGAACTTGCCAAGCTCGGGCTGGACGAATTTCGATTGCGGACCTCCCGCCAACAGCGGGCGCAGATCAGTGGGACGAAGTTCGACGTGCACTTGCTGGAAAGGGCGGGAAAGGCTGCTGCCTATGCCCAATCGGCAGGAGGCGAGAAATCGCATCAAAAGCAGTCGCATTCGCACTCTCACTCCCAGGGTGACAGCCAAGATTCCGCCGGTGCCCACAAGCATGTTGAATCCGAGCATGACCACCAACACGAGCATGACCACCAACACGAGCATGACCACCAACACGAGCATGACCATGAGCATGGTCGGAGCTTTGGGGATATTCGGGAATTGATCCAGCGCAGCGGGCTTTCGGATTGGGTCAAGGGGAAGGCGGTGGCGATTTTTGAGCGCTTGGCGGTGGCGGAAGGCAAAGTTCATGGGCGCCCGAAGGAGGACGTGCATTTTCACGAAGTGGGCGCGGTGGATTCCATCGTGGATGTCGTGGGGGCGTGCATCGCGCTGGAGTTGCTCGGTTGTCCGACGGTCCTGGCCGCGCCGGTGGTGGAGGGAACAGGGTGGATCTATTGCGCGCATGGCCGCTTTCCCCTTCCTGCACCGGCGACACTGGAGGTGCTGGCGGCGCGAGGTGTTTCGATCTCGCAGTGCGATGAGGCACAGGAATTAGTCACGCCGACCGGAGCCGCCATCCTGGCCGAGTTGGCAGAGAGCTTTCGCCCGTTGCGCGACCTGCGCGTGCAACGGGTGGGGTATGGCTTGGGCACACGGGAGAATCGGACCCGGCCCAACGTGCTCCGAGTGTTGCTGGGAGAGGAAACCAGTGAGAACGCCGCGGGGGGCCTCGACTGGGAGCGCGACACCGTAACGCTGCTCGAGACGAGCCTCGACGATGCGAACCCGGAGGTGTTGGGAAGTTTTGTGGAGAAGGCTCTCGTGCAAGGAGCCTTGGACGTCTTCTATACGCCCATCCAGATGAAGAAGAACCGCCCGGGGGTACAGCTCAGTGTGTTGTGCGCCGAGGCTGATGCAGATCGTTTCTGCGAGTTGGTGCTGCGAGAGACGACGGCCTTCGGCGTCCGGCGGCAGTCCTGGGAACGACGCAAGCTGGCGCGCGAGTTCCGAACCGTCCGAACGCGGTTCGGTGACGTGACCGTGAAACTGGGGCTGCTCAATGGCCAGGTCGTCCAGGCCGCGCCCGAGTACGAGTCGTGTCGTCGGGTGGCGGATGCCTCCCGCGTCCCGCTCAAGCAAGTTTACGAAGAGGCCCGAATCAACCTGGCCCTGTGAACCAGGTGGGCATATTTCCCTTATGATCGACCCCAACTTGTTGGCACAACTACGCTGTCCGGAGACCCGGCAGCCACTGCAGGCCGCTGAGCCCGCCCTTTTGCAACAGTTAAACGCCAGCATTGACGCCGGCGAGTTGCGCAACCGCGGCGGTCAGCCCGTCAAACGCCGGTGCGACGGCGGCTTGGTCCGCCAGGACGGGCAATACCTTTACCCGGTTTGCGAGGATATCGCTGTCTTGCTGGTGGACGAAGCCATCCCGCTGGAAGCCGCCCAAGCGAGTCCCCCAGGCAAAGGAGTGTAAATTGCCGCTCCACCCTCACCCTCTCCCCCAGGAGAGGGAACGCGCTTAGCTGTGTCCTGGGGGATCCATCGCGACGGAATACCCATGCGTTCCGTTCCCGCCGGACGCGCCCACCCCAACCCTCGCCCGGGGGAGAGGGTTGGGGTGGGCGTACTTTCATCACACTCTGGGCCTACAGTTCGTTTGCGTCCGGTGCAAAAACACGCCAAAGTTCAGCAAGTCACCGCGAGGCCTGGGAGCCGGGCCGCAGCGGTTGCAACCGAAACTGCGACGCAACGAATACGAAGCATATGGGACAGGCGATAATGGATCCGGAACAGGTGCGGCGATTCGCCGAGGAGCTCAAGCGGTTCAACAATGACCTGCAGAATCGGGTGGCCGCATTGCAGGCCCGCTTCGCCGCTCTGGGCGACACCTGGCAGGACCAGGAGCACCTCAAATTTTCCGACGAGTTCAAAGAGACGCTTAAGGCGCTGAAACGATTCATGGAGGTCTCCAACCAGCACACGCCTTACCTCCTGCGCAAAGCACAGCGCATCGAGGAATACTTGAATCAGCGGTAGTCCATGCCGGAAAACGCCCACGTCACTTCCGTCGCCGCCATCGAGGAATTTCGCGCCCACCTCGTCGTGTTTGTCAGCAAGGCGCGCCCCACGCTGGAGGAGGTGCACTCCGACGTGGTGCGCCTGCGCGCCTGGCTGGAACAAGAACAGCGGCGAACCCTGGAATCCCTCGTCCATCGCCGGCAGAAGGCGTTGGAGCAAGCCCAGTCTTCGCTCTCCACCGCGCGCATGTCCGTTCTGCGCGGCGAGTGCACGAGCGAGCAAATGGCGGTCCGACAGGCCCGACGTGCGCTGGAGGAAGCCGAAAGCAAGTTAAAGCGTCTGAAGCTCTGGACGCGGGAGTTCGACAACCGCGTGGAGCCGCTGGCCAAGCAATTGGAGAAGGTTCACACCGTGCTGGCTCACGACATGGTGAACGCCATCGCCCACTTGTCGCAGACCATCCAAACCCTTCTTAATTACGCCAACGTGCCCGCTCCAGTCGTCGCGCCGGAAGAGGCGCCCGCGGGCGCGGACCCGGAATCGGAACCGGAACCCCCGACAGATGCCGCCCCGTCCACCGGGGCAGGAGGCGCATCATGAGTGGCGCCGGCTCCAGGTTGAACGCGCTCACGCGGGATCTCGCCAACCGCTGGCGCATGGCCAAAGAATCGTGGCGCGATCGCAAGGCCGAAGAATTCGAGCACAAATATCTTCAGGAACTGTACGCCAACGTGGATCGCGCCGTGCAGGTTATCGAACAGCTCGACCGCCTGGCCGCCAAAATCAAAAGCGATTGTGAGTAGCATGCACGGCGTAAGCCACATCCTGGACCTGACGGAACACCTGCGCGTCACCGTGCGGGAGTTCGCGGCCAAGGAAGAAGCTGTGCTCGGCGAATTTCGCGCCAAGTCCAACGCCGCGCGCCGCCGCTACGAGGACGAAAAGAACGCGCTGCAACAGAAGTTGCCCGTCGCGTTGGCCGGGGCCGATAGCGTCCACGTGGCCGCGCGCGAGCGGATATCCTCGCGCCACTCCCAGCGCGCCGCACGTATCGTCCGGCTCCATAAGTCGTTGCGCAAGCGCGCGGCCGACTCGATTGAGGACAAGGAAGGCCGCCGAAAGCATCGCTTACAAACCGAAACACTCCAGAACCAGCGTGGCCGCGAAACCGGCATTGCCCAGACGGAAAAAAACTACGCGGAGTATCTGGATGCCCTCGCCGCGGAGCAGGCGGTGTTGTCCTCGCTCGCCCAGGATGCGCGTCGGGCCTTCGCGGGTATGCCGGGATTTCGCAAGCGCTTAAGCCAGGCGGAGTCGTTGTCAGACGCGGACCGCGCGCGGGATGAGACGCAGTTGTTGGACGAACTCCGCGGGCTCCGCGATCGCGCTACAGCCGAGCTCAAACAATATCGCCGGCTGCTCTTGCCGGCGTTGATGCGGGTCTGGCCGGTCTGGGTGTTGGCGGCGGCGGTGCCTGCCATGGCCGTGCCCATCCTCGAGCGGGCGGGGCGCGCGGGGCTGAGCTATGGGCAAGCCGGCGCCGCTTCCGGAGCCATCGCCTTGCTTGGACTGATTGTGTTCTGGATGGCCCGGCAGCGCGGGGATGCGCCGGCGCGGAGCCTGGCCACGGCGTTGACGCGGGCGCAGCGCTTGCATGATTTGGGCGGAGAAAAAGCCGCGGCGCGGCGCGAAAGCGACCTGGAGCGGATCGAGACAGACTTTGCCGCCAAGGCCGACTGGATCACCAACGAATGGGATTCTACTGTCGCCACCGCCCACACTGCGCGCGGCTCATTGCCCAGGGCCGTGGACGAAAAAGCCCATCGCGCCGCCGAACGGAACGAGGAATGGAAACGCTTTTGGATGGACCGACTGACGGCCAAACATGCCGAGGCCGTCCGACAAGCTCGGGAGGGAACCTCAACGGCGCTGCAGCGCTGCGAAGATGATTTTGCGGCGGTGCAGACGCGGCTGCAGTCCGAGCTTGCCGGGCGCATTCAAGAATTGACGGTGGCATGGAAGCCGCGGATCGAACGGCTCTACGCCCAACTTGAGCAGGCCAGGGCGGAAGGGGCCCGAACCAGTCCTCCTTGGGACGATGCCCGTTGGCGGAACTGGTCGGCGCCGGCGGAACTCTGCCAGGGGGCGCGGTTCGGCGGGTTGGAAGTGGACTTGGCGGCGCTGACCGAAGGGCTGCCGAAAGATCCCGCCCTGGCGCTGCCGGGCCCCGCATCATTCACACTGCCGCTGGTCTTGGCTTATCCTGAGCAAGGCTCGATCGTATTTGAGACCGGCGGCGCTGGACGCGAGGATGTTTTGGCGGCGATGAACAATGTCATCTTGCGGCTGCTGGCCAATGCCCCGCCGGGGCGGATGAGCTTTACCATTTTCGATCCCGTGGCCCTCGGACAAAGTTTCTCGGGCGTAATGCACCTGGCGGACCTGGCCGAGCACGTGATCAACAGCCGGATTTGGACGCAGGCGAATCAGATGGAGCAGCGTCTGGGTGATCTGAATGAGCACATGGAGAAGGTCATTCAGATGTATCTGCGCAATGAGTACGCCACCATCACGGAATACAATGCCCGGGCCGGCAGCATTGCCGAGCGCTATCACTTCCTGGTCGTGGCCGATTTCCCGGCTAATTTCACCGAAACGGCCGCGCGGCGCCTGTTGAGGATCGCCACGAGCGGAGCGCGTTGCGGGGTTTACACGCTGCTCCATTGGGATCGGCGCCAACCACTCCCGGCGGACCTCGTTCCGGATAGTCTGCGCTCCGGCAGCGTCTATTTCTCCTCCAAAGGGCGTGAGATTGCGTTTGGCGGAGAGACCCGGCCAGGGTTGCGGGTGGTGCTGGATCCGCCCGCTCCGGCGGAGGTGGCCACGTCGCTTATCCATCAGATTGGCCTGGCCAGCCGCGATTCGAATCGCATTGAAGTCCCATTTTCCCAGGTCGCGCCGCCGCCCGCCCAACGCTGGACCCTGGAAACGACCGAGGAACTGCGCGTGGCCATTGGGCGCACCGGCGCCACGCGCTTGCAATATCTGGCCTTTGGCAAGGGCACGCAGCAGCATGGCTTGGTGGCGGGCAAAACCGGCTCAGGCAAATCCACGCTCTTCCACGTCTTAATTACCAATCTTTCTCTCTGGTGCCGGCCTGAGCAGGTGGAGTTTTACCTGATCGATTTCAAGAAGGGCGTCGAGTTCAAGTGTTACGCGGCTCACCGATTGCCGCATGCGCGCGTGGTGGCGATTGAAAGCGACCGCGAATTCGGGCTCAGCGTGCTGCAACGCCTCGACGACGAACTGCGCCGGCGCGGCGATCTCTTCCGCAAGCGCGGCGCGCAGGACCTGCCCGGTTACCAGCGCGCCGGAGGCGAGGAGCCACTGCCCCGCGTGCTGTTGATCATCGATGAGTTCCAGGAATTCTTTGTCGAGGATGACAAGGTGGCGCAAACCGCTTCACTGTTGCTCGACCGGATTGTGCGGCAGGGACGCGCCTTCGGCCTCCACGCGCTGCTCGGTTCGCAAACTCTCGGCGGCGCCTACACCGTCGCTCGCACCACTCTTGGCCAAATGGTCGTCCGCATCGCCCTGCAGTGTAATGAGGCGGACGCCTACCTCATCATGGACGACAGCAATCCGGCGCCCCGGTTGTTGTCACGTCCGGGCGAAGGCATTTACAACGACACCGCAGGCACCGTCGAAGGCAACAGCCCGTTTCAAGTCGTTTGGTTGCCCGACCAGGAACGCGACCGCGCGCTGGGCGACGTCCGGGCTTTGGCGGACCGGACCGGGAACTATCCGGGCCCACTGGTCTTCGAGGGCAATGCGCCGAGTGAGATTCGCGAGAACGCGCTCCTGGCCGGCCTGCTCGACGCCACCGCCCTGGCGCCCGCCGAAAGCCCGCGGATTTGGCTGGGAGCGCCCAACTCCATCAAAGGCCCGACCGAAGTCCTGTTTCATCGTCAAAGCGGCAATCATCTTCTGATCGTCGGCCACAGCGAAGAGGCGACGCTGGCGTTTTTCTCCGCTGGTCTCGTGGCCTTGGCCGCGCAACTTCCACGCAACGGGGCCGAGGTGCTTTTCTGCGACGGCAATACTTCCGGCACGCCCGCGCGCGATTATCTCGAACGAGTGCTGCGAGCGGTCCCGCTTCCTGTTACGCTGGTCAAGGCGGTGGATTTAAGTGACATCCTGCAGAAGGTGGCGGCCGAGGTAAACCGTCGCGCAAGCGAGCCCCAGAGCGCTGAGGAC
>Ga0070704_100001163_pt1 | contig 13731 bp, 13 predicted proteins | sample KBSK5252metaG_FD_65467 | JGI IMG/M metagenome (GOLD analysis project Ga0070704, IMG submission 65467) | Corn, switchgrass and miscanthus rhizosphere microbial communities from Kellogg Biological Station, Michigan, USA - KBS K5-25-2 metaG | ecosystem: Host-associated > Plants > Roots >...
GCACCGGAGGACCGGCTCTTTCCGGTCTGCCGCGAGCTGGACATCGGAGTGATCGCGCGCGTCCCATTCGACGAGGGCACGCTCACCGGCACCCTCACCCACGAATCGTCCTGGCCGGAAGGTGACTGGCGGAATTCGTATTTCGTTCCGAAGAATCTGCACGCCAGCGTCGAACGCGCCGAGCGTCTCCGGCCGCTGATTCCCGACGGCATGTCGATGCCCGAAGCGGCGCTTCGATTCATTCTCTCGAACGAAGATGTGGCGACCGTGATCCCGGGGATGCGCAAGCTGCACCATGTCGAAAACAATTTCGCGGCGAGCGATGCAGGGGCGCTCCCTGGCCCGCTGTTAAGCGCATTGCGAGCCCACCGCTGGGACCGGTCGCCGACGGAATGGTCGCAGTAAGGGTGGTGGCCGACTAGATTTGTGCCATGCGTTTCTTCCTGCTTCTCTCCCTCTTTGCGACGTCCCCACTCGCGGCGCAGGCCCCGAATGGCACCACGCTCTCGGGCCTCTGGCAGCTCGAAAAAGGCAAGGTCAAGTCGGATGGACCGAAAACGGTCATGATCCGCGCCGACTCCAGCGCCTCATGGGGCAAGGAAACCGTGCGCTGGCGCCTCAAGGAGGGCCAGATCATGATTGCGCTCGGAGGCGAGTGGGAGATTTACAGACTGAAACTCAAGGGAGACCGTCTGACACTCTCGGGCGGTGATCTCCCCGATCCGATCACGCTCAAGAAGGTGGGACCTGCGACACCCAGGCCGGCCAACGTGCCGATTCCGCCTGACCCGGAGCTCGAGCCGCCGGTGTGATCACCCGTGATCGAACTGCTTCAGACCGGCGCCTCCTCGGGGGCGCCGTTTTTCGTCGCGGCTGCATCGTCCGCGAACGCCGGGAAGGGGAGCGTCAGGGTATCGGTGAGAGGGAAGGGCGCCAGTGGTGAGTCCTGGGTCGCGATGACCAGGCGGCCGGCGAACCCTGCCGCCCGAAGCACCGGCTCGACGGCTGCCCGCGCGGCGTCCGGCGTGTTGCAGCGGCGGCTGAGATGCGCGAGCACGACAGTGGTGAGCCCCGGGTGATGCAGCTCGAGTAGCAGCTGAGCGCTTGCCGTGTTGGAGAGATGTCCTCCCCCGCCGGCGATGCGATGCTGCACTGATGCGGGATAGGCGCTGGTCCGGAGCATCACCTCGTCGTAGTTGGCTTCCAGCACGATCGCGTTGAGCGAGCGGAAGTGATATCGGAGCGCCTGCGTCGCCCGTCCGAAGTCATAGGCGATCCCCACCGTCACCCCCGCGCTCGTGGTCACGGTGAGCGCCAGCGGCTCGGCGGCATCGTGCTGCAGGTCGCACCCCGCCAGCGTGAAGGGACCGCATTCGGTGCGGCTGGTGCAACGCAGCGGGAGATGGCGGACGCCCCGCCGGCCACCGAGCGCGGCCCAGGTGCCCGCCGAGGCGAGGACAGGCACATCGTGCTGCTCGGCGAGCCGGAGCGCGCCCTGTGCGTGGTCACCGTGCTCGTGAGTGAGGGCAATTCCGGAAAGGCGGGTGAGATCCACGCCGGCGACCGCTGCCCGCCGCGCGATCTCGCGTGCGCTGAAACCGGCGTCGATGAGCAGGACCATGCCCTCCGACACCAGTGCAAAGGCGTTTCCCGCGGAACCCGATCCAAGGACGCTGAGCGAGGTCATCGCGGGGCGAGTCTCGTGTGCAGGGCGCGCAGCGAAGCTTCGACCGCTTCGTTGACTTCGACATGACGGCGCGGCATCACCCGCCTGGCGATCCGGATAAAGCCTTCGGCGTCGAGGCACTCGCTGGTGCCGGCGCCCCAGGCAAACGGCGGCACCCATCGCGGCACCGCCGCGCCGACCACATTGGCACCCGGGCCCACCACGCTCCCGGTGGAAAAGAGGGTGCCGATCGCGGTTTTGGCGTGATCGCCGAGGAAGGTGCCCACATTGATGCGCCCGGTGGAGATCCGCCCACCCGGCAGATCGAGCCGCACTTCGCCGTAGGTGTTCTTCAGATTCGAAGTCGTCGTTCCCGCGCCGAAATTCGCCCATTGGCCCACGACGCTGTGTCCGACGAACCCGTCGTGGCTTTTGTTGGCGTAGCCGAGGAATACGCTCGAGGCGAGCTCCCCGTGAATGCGGCACTGTGGTCCGATGGCGGAGTGACGAATCGCGCCGCCAAGCAGCAGCGTCTGCGGTCCAACGAACAGCGGTCCCTCGAGTCGGGTGCCGGAACGGACCTCGACGCCCTCTTCCAGCACGATGACACCCTTCCGCACATCGAACACCACTCCCGGTTCGACCACGGCGCTGAAGCAGGCGATGTCCCCTGGATCGCCCAGGATGAGCACCCCATCGGGAATGGCGTCGGGGCCCGCCGCCAGCGCTCCGGTGCAATCGGCCGCGAGGAGGTGCTCGAGGGCGGTGAGCAGGTCCCAGGTGCCCTCGAGGAACAAGCCTTCGATCGCCTGGGCATCGCCCTCCTCGTGCGGCTCCCGCCACACTTCGCCCTCGGCGACGAACCACGCGACGGTGCGTCCGTCATGGACCAGCCGGCGCGGCTGCGTCTCGAAGTCGAGGCTGCTTCCAGCCGGGGCAAAGTCGGAGCGTGCCACGATCGCGGGACCTTCAATCGGACCGGCGGGGAGCAGCTCGGCCGAGTCGACGTCCCGGAATCCGGCGGCGTGATCTCCCATCACCAACGCCTCGTCTGTTCCGAGGACGCCGGCCCACCGGTCGCGGATGCGCCAGGCGCCGGCACGGAGCTCGGCGATCGGGCGCGCGCCGGTGAAGGGTTGCCACGCCGATCCGGGGTCGGCGGGCTCGAGACAGATGAGCCGCGTCATACGGGGAGATTCCGGATCTCGGGCGGCAGATCGTCGAGGATTCTCTTGAGGTCGGCGGCTTGCTCGCGTTTGACGACCAGCACCCGTCCATTCGCGACGACCACGATGACATCGCGCAAATCCACCAGAACGATCGGCGTGCCATCGCTCCATGCGATGCAATCGGTGGTACCGCGAAGGGCCACCGGACCGACAACGACGTTACCCCGCTGATCTCTGGAGCGAACCCGAGTCAGCGCTTCCCACGTCCCGACGTCGTCCCAGTCGAAGTGTCCGGGGACGACGGCGACCCGCTGGCTTCGCTCGAGCAGCCCGACGTCGATCGAGACAGCGCCGACCGCGGCAAAGAACCCGGCAACGTCCCCCTCGGCGAGACGAATGAGGTGCGGGGCAATCTCGGGCGTGTGCTCCCTGATTTCCGCCAGGAGTCGGGTCGCGGTCCAGGCGAAGAGTCCGCTGTTCCATAGCGCGCCTTCCGCCATGAGGTTGAGCGCGGTTTTCGCGTCAGGCTTCTCCGCGAAACGCGCCACCATCCGGACCGTATCGTCGAGCGGCGACCCGGGCACGATGTATCCGTAACCGGTCTCCGGCCGGGAAGGGACGATGCCGACGGTGATCAGACGGTCATGATTGCGCGCCGCGAAGAGGGCGGCTTCGGCGGTCGAGGCAAAGGCGGCGGTGTCGCCGATCGCCCAATCGGCATGCAGCGCCAGCACGGAGGCGGAAGGGTCGCGGCGAAGCGCCTCGCATGTCGCCCAGACCAGCGCGGGCCCGGTGGACGCGGCGCGAGGCTCCACCAGGACGTTTACCGGATCCAGCCCGAGGCGGCTGATGAGTGGTGCGGCGATCGCGCTGCCGGTCACGACGAGCGTACGGCTCGGAGGAATGAATCCGGCGAGGCGCTCGAAGGTTTCCTCGGCCAGGCTTTTCGCCCCGGCGAGCGGCAACAATTGTTTCGGATGTGTGGGTGAGGAAAGCGGCCAGAACCGCACGCCCGATCCGCCTGCGAGGATGACGGCCCAATCCATCGTCAGAGCAGGCCGGTCAGTGTGTCGCGGCGGGTTCGAAGCTCGTAGAGCAGGGGGCCGAGGTCGCGGTCGGGGCGCGCGAGCACCACCAGCGTGGCGCCATCGCCGAGCATCGTGAGAATGGCGGGACCGTTACCGAAGTCGAGAACCGCCGTTCTGAGCGGGCCGCAGCGTCCGGCGCCGCCGAACTGCTCGGCATGCCGCATCGTCGTCACCGCAAGAGCGGCCACCGCCTCGCCATCGGCTTCGGAGGCGAGCGCATCATGGATGACGAGGCCGTCGTCGCCGACGATGGCCGCGCCCCGAATCGCGTCCCGGGAGTTGAGGCCCTGCATGATCTCCCGCAAGCCGCCCATCGCGCCTCGCAGAATTGGTGGGAGGAAGTGGCCGGAACGTAAGGGGGCGCGACGACCGAAGTCAAGAAAACACCGTGGGTTGACCCTACTTCTACGCGCCCTTAATCTTCGGGTTCTGCGATGCGCCAGACCACCCTTGCTTCCGCCCTCTCCGCCCTCGTCACCGCGGCCCTCCTGACTGCCTGTGGCGACGCGCTGAGCCTCGCTCCGGCCTCCCTCGAGAACCGGGTCGACACCCTCAAGCTCTATTCCGTCGGGCAATCCGCGATCCATCTTCCGAGCGCCTTCATCATGGCCGCACGGCAGACCGCCCGGCTCGATCAGCTGGTGAATTTCGACTTCGTCTACGGGACCGACGCATCGGGGGGACGATATTTTCTTCCCTTTGCCACGGTGACTCCGACCTCCCAGACCGTGCGCTTGCCCGGATTCCTCGCGACCGCGTCGTCGTTCGACGCCATTACGGTCGCCGAGCAGGTGGGCTACATCACCAACGACACGATTCCGATCACACTGGGCCAGGTGCTGTACGTCCGCTCCGGCGTGGACCCGAATTGCTTCGTCGGCACGCCCTATTACGGCAAGCTCCAGGTCATCGGCTTCAACGAGGCGGAGCACTCCGTACTGTTCCAGTTTCTCATCAACGTGAACTGCGGGTACCGCGGACTCGAGCTCGGAATTCCCAAGAAGTGATCGACGTGCGGTTGCTGCGTCAGGACCCCGCCGGCGTGCGGGCGTCGCTCATGCGCCGGGGTGACCCGGCCGTGGGAGAAGGAGTCGACGCCGCGCTCGAGCTGGACCGGAAGTGGCGCGCCGTCGTCACCGAGGCCGAAGCGCTCCGCGCCCAGCGCAACGCGCAGACCGAGGAGGTCGCGCGGAAGAAGCGCGCCAGGGAGCCCGCCGACGAGCTGCTCGCCCTGCTCAAGACATCCGCGGAGCGCGCCAAGGCGCTCGACGCCGAGGCACGCGAGCTGGATGATTCGCTTCGCGATCTGCTCGCCCGGCTCCCCAACCTTCCTCATCCCGCGATTCCCACCGGAACCGCCGAAGCCAATCGCGTTGTCCGCACCTGGGGCGAGCCGCCTTCGTTCGACTTCACCCCGCGCCCGCACTGGGAGCTCGGCGAGTCGCTCGGAGTGCTCGATCTCGCGCGCGGGAGCAAGATCTCGGGCTCCGGCTTTCCGGTGTTCACCGGTGCGGGTGCGCGGCTGGTACGGGCGCTCGCCAACTTCATGCTGGATCTCCATACCACCGAGCATGGCTACCTGGAGGTGGCACCACCGTACCTGGTTTCGCGCGCGACACTGACCGGCACCGGCCAGCTGCCCAAATTCGAAGAAGATCTCTACGCGTCGCCCCGAGATGATCTCTTCCTGATTCCGACCGCCGAGGTCCCGGTCACCAACCTGCACCGGGATGAGATCCTCGAAGCCGACGCACTTCCGATGGCGTTCGTCGCGTTCACGCCCTGCTTCCGCCGGGAAGCGGGCGCTGCGGGGAAGGACACCCGGGGCCTGCTCCGGGTACATCAGTTCGACAAGGTGGAGCTGGTGCGCCTCGTTCGGCCCGACGCGAGTGAGGCCGACCATGAGCTCCTGACAGGACACGCCGAAAAGGTGCTGCAGCGCCTCGAGCTCCCCTATCGAGTCCTCGAGCTCGCCAGCGGCGACACGGGTTTCAGCGCGGCACGCACCTACGACCTCGAGGTCTGGGCCGCCGGTGTGGGCGCCTGGCTCGAATGTTCGAGCGCAAGCACGTTCACCGATTTCCAGGCGCGCCGCGCGAACATCCGGTTCCGGCCCGCACCCGGCGCCAAGCCGGAGTTCGTCCACACCCTCAATGCGTCTGGCGTCGCCTTTGCCCGCACCATTGCCGCACTTCTCGAAAACAATCAAGCCGCCGACGGCACGGTCGGAATCCCCGCCGCTCTCCGATCCTACTTTGGAGCGGACCGGCTCCGGCCTCGCTGATATGACGGCCGGATCCGCCGGCCGGGACTGGGCCCGGGCGCTGAACGCGGAACAGCGCGAAGCGGTTGCCCATCTGAACGGGCCGCTGCTCGTGCTGGCAGGAGCCGGATCGGGAAAGACCCGCGTGCTCACCACCCGGCTCGCGGTGCTGCTGGACGAGCACGGTGTGCCTCCCGAACGGGTATTCGCGGTCACGTTCACCAACAAAGCCGCCGCCGAGATGAAACACCGGGTCGCGACCCTCCTGGATCGCGATCCCACCGGGCTCTGGATCGGCACCTTCCACAGTCTCTCCGCGCGGCTGCTTCGGCGGGAAGCGGAGCGGCTGGGATTCTCCCGGCAGTTCACCATCTTCGACGAGGACGACCGGCTCGCCCTCATCCGCCGGTTGCTCGAAGAGCGGCAGATCTCGCCGAAGCTGTTTCCCGCCCGCGCGGTGCAGGCCGTCATTTCGTCTGCGAAGAACCGGATGCAGAGCGGAAGCGACCTGGCGGCCTCGGCGGGGTTCGACCGGCTCGCCCAGATCGCGGCCGAGCTGATGGATCCACTCGCCGCCGCGCTGCGCCGCCAGAACGCGATGGACTTCGACGACTTGATGCTCCATCCGCTGACGCTCTTTCGCGAACATCCCGACCGCCTGGCCTGGTGGCGGGACCGGTTTGCCTTCGTCATGGTAGACGAGTTCCAGGACACCAATCGGGCCCAGTACGAGCTCATCCGGATGATCGGCGGCCACGGCAACGTCTTTGCCGTGGGCGACGACGACCAGTCGATCTACGGCTGGCGCGGAGCCGAAGTGAAGAACATGCGCGAGTTCCAGAGTGACTTCAGCGGCTGCCGCATCGTCCGGCTCGAGGAGAACTATCGCTCCAGCCAGGTGATTCTCGATGCGGCGAACGCGGCGATCGCCCGCAATGCCGGCCGCCTGGGGAAGACGCTGCGCACCCGCCGGAGCGGGGGCGAATCGGTCACCGTCGTCGCGGCGGCCGACGAGCGCGACGAGGCCGAGTATGTGGCGCGTGAGCTCGCCAAGCGGAGCGCGGCGGGAGAGTGGACGCTGGAGGACATGGCGGTGCTCTACCGCACCAACGCCCAGTCGCGTGCGATGGAAGAAGCATTCCGCAGGGCCGGCGTCGCCTACCGGGTGATCGGCGCCATCAGCTTCTACGACCGGCGCGAGGTGAAGGACCTCCTGGCGTACTTGAGGATCGTGGCGAATCCCGCCGACGACGAGGCGTTCCTGCGCGCCGTCGGCGTTCCGCGCCGGGGCATCGGCGAAGCGAGTCTCGAAACGTTTCGAAGCGTGGCCGCGGGATGGAGCAAGCCCCTGCTGGAGACGGCACGGATCGCCGACCGCATCACCGGGCTCCGCCCGAACGTGCGCGACGGACTGCAGCGCTTCGCCGCGCTGATCGATGAGCTGCGCGCGAAGAGCCAGGATTCGGCGCCCGTGGTGGTTCTCGAAGAGCTGATTCGCGCCATCGACTACGAGGCGGTGCTGCTCGCCGAAGGCCCCGAAGGTGCGGACCGGTGGGATAACGTCCGCGAGCTGGTCGCCGGCGCGGCCGAGTGGTCGGAGGTCGTGGACGAAGACGAGAGCGGAACGCCGCTCGAGCGATACCTCGCCGAAGCCGCGCTCGTGTCGGCTGCCGATTCGTCCCAGGGCGACGATGGCGTCACCCTCATGACGCTGCACACGGCCAAGGGGCTCGAATGGCCGGTGGTCGTGCTCTCCGGACTCGAGGATGGACTCTTTCCCCTCGGCCGGGCCATGGAGTCACAGGCCGGCCTGGAGGAAGAGCGGCGCCTGTTTTACGTCGGGCTCACCCGCGCCAAGGACAAGCTCTATATCTCCTGGGCCCGGGCGCGACGGCGCGGCGGTGAGCTCCGGCCCGGAATCGTGTCCCGCTTCGTCGAGTCGATCCCGCCCGAGCTGCTGGAAGAGCGTAGCACCGCCTCGCTCTGGTCGCCGCGCCGCACCTCCGGAGGCTGGCTCGCGCCCTGGGAAGTGACCAGCGTGCCGCGCGCGACGCCGACCCGGCTGTATGCGATGGACGAGGAGCAGCACAACCAGGACGCCCCGCGCCTCATCAAGGGCGAGCGGGTGCGCCATCGCCGCTTCGGCAGCGGGACGGTGCAGGGCCTCGCCGGCGCGGGGAAGGACCTGAAGGTGAGCGTGCTCTTCGACGACGAGTCGTTCGGGATGAAGCAGCTCCTGGTCGCGTTTGCGGGCCTCGAGCGGGACTTCGGCGAAGGCGGCGCATGAGCGTCTCCCCTGCCGACGTAGAGCGCATCGCCTCGCTGGCGGAGCTGGCGGTGTCGCCCGAGGAGCTGCCCGAGCTCACCGCACAGCTGGACCGGATCATCGGGTTCGTCGCGCAGCTCTCGGCGTCCGGCGACACCGCTCCGGAAGGCGACGTGCAGATCGGCCCTCTCGAGACGCCGCTCCGGGAGGACGTTGTGATTCCGGCTGCGCTCGTGCGGGGCCCCGCGGAAATTGCGCCGGAGTTTGTCGAGGGGTTCTTTGTGGTGCCGAAGCTCGGGGCGATGGAGGAGTGAGCCCGCGCGATGTGGCAGCGGCCACTGCGCTTCGCCTCGCGGAAGCGGATCGGGCCCGGCTCAACGCCACACTCGCCTGGTCGGAGGAAGCACTCGCGGCCGAAGCCGAGCTGATCGGCAGGTCGCGCGAGCCCGGAGCGCTCCAGAATATCCCGGTCGCGATCAAGGACAACATCGTCACGACCGGGCTGCCGACCACCTGCGGCTCCCGCATTCTCGAAGGTTATCACTCACCATTCAACGCGACCGTCATCGACCGCCTGCACGCCGCGGGCGCGATGGTCGCGTGCAAGACCAATCTCGACGAGTTCGCGATGGGCTCCTCGACCGAGCACTCCGCCTTCGGCCGGGTCCGGCATCCGCTCGATCCCTCCCGCGTCCCGGGAGGATCATCGGGAGGCTCGGCGGCGCTCGTCGCCGCCGGTGTGGTCCCCGTGGCTCTGGGCTCGGAGACCGGCGGCTCCGTCCGGCAACCGGCGAGCTTTTGCGGGATCGTCGGCGTCAAGCCGACGTACGGGAGGGTGAGCCGCTATGGCCTGGTCGCGTTCGGCTCCTCGCTCGACTGTGTCTCGGTCTTCGCGCGCACGGTCTCCGATGCGGGTCGTGTGCTCCGCGTCATTGCCGGCTCCGATCCGCGCGATGCCACGACGCTCACCACTCCGCCGATGGCGTTGCCGGCTCCCCGCGCCTCGCTGGCCGGGACGACCATCGGCATTCCGCGGGAGTATTTCCCCGCCGACCTCGATCCGGGTGTCCGGGCCGCCTGCGACGACGCCCTGGCAAGGATGCGGGAGCTCGGCGCGAAAGTCGTGGAGGTCTCGCTTCCGCATTCATCGCTGGCGGTGCCGGCCTACTACATCCTCGCGCCTGCCGAAGCGGCGGCCAACCTCGCGCGTTACGATGGGGCGCGGTATGGCGCGAGGGCTGCTGTCCCCGGCGACGTCAGGGCGCTCTATCGGGCGACCCGCGGGGCCGGGTTCGGAGCCGAGGTGCGGCGGCGAATCCTCGTGGGCACTTACGTACTGAGCGCGGGGTACTACGACGCGTACTACGCCCGCGCGCAGGCCGCGCGCCGCCGCGTCGCCGCTGACTTTTCCCGCGCCTTTGCCTCCGGCGTGGACCTGCTCTTCACCCCGACGACGCCCACGACCGCGTTCAAGGCGGGGGAGAAGACCGGCGACCCGGTGGCGATGTATCTGGCCGATGTCTTCGTCTGCCCGGCGAGTCTCGCCGGTCTTCCCGCGATGAGTCTCCCGATCGGACGAAGCGACGGTCTCCCGGTGGGAGGCCAGCTCATCGCGCCTCCGCTCAAGGAGACGGAGATGCTGGCGGCGGCCGCCGCGCTCGAGGGCGTCCTCGAGGCCGACACCGAGGTCAGCCGATGACATGGGAAACGGTGATCGGGCTCGAGGTGCACGTGCAGCTCGGAACCCGGTCGAAGCTCTTCTGCGGTTGCTCGACCAACTTCGGTGATCCGCCCAACAGCAATGTCTGCCCCGTGTGTCTCGGCCTGCCCGGCGCGCTCCCGGTGCCGAACGCGATGGCGGTGCGCCTGGCGGTGCGCGCGGCACTCGCGCTCGAATGCGGCGTGCAGGAAGTCAGTGTCTTCGCGCGCAAGAATTACTTCTATCCTGACCTGCCGAAGGGCTATCAGATTTCCCAGTTCGACCGGCCGATCGCGACCAACGGCAAGCTCCAGATCGATTCGGCGGACCGCGGCCCGGTGGCAGTCTCGATCCAGCGCCTGCACATCGAGGAAGACGCCGGCAAGTTGCTGCACGACAGGATTCCCGGAAAGACCGCCATCGACCTCAACCGGGCCGGTGTCCCCCTCGCCGAGATCGTGAGCGGACCCGACCTGCGCTCTCCCGCCGAGGCACGGAGCTACCTCACCGCGCTGAAGCAGATCCTGGTCTACTCCGGCGTCAGCGAATGCAACATGGAAAAGGGCAGCCTCCGGGTGGACGGGAACATCTCTGTTCGACGGCCCGGGGAGCGGGAGCTCGGCACCAAGACGGAAATCAAGAATCTCAACAGCTTTGCCAACCTCGAGCGGGCGCTCGGCGCCGAGCGGGTTCGGCAACTGGCGCTGCTCGAGGGCGGGGGACGGGTCGAACAGGTCACCCTCCTCTTCAATGCCGGCACCGGTGAGGTTCGACCGATGCGGTCCAAAGAGGAGAGCCACGACTACCGCTACTTTGACGATCCCGATCTTCCGCCACTCAAGGTCGGCGCGGGCACCCTCGAAGAGATTCGGGCCGAGCTGCCCGAGCTCCCCGGCGCCAAGCGCTCCCGGCTCATGTCGGTCTACGGGATCGGGGCGTACGATGCGGGCGTACTGGCCAGCGAGCGCTCCACCGCCGACTATTTCGAGGCGGTCTGCCGGCTCGGCCCCGATCCGAAGAGCGCGGCCAACTGGATCATGAACGAGACTGGCGCGCATCCCGCGCCGGAAGCGCTCGCGGAGCTGATCGGGCTCGTGGCCGACGGGACGGTGAGCCACCAGGCGGCCAAACGGATCTACCCCGAGCTCCATGGTGGCAGCGCGCCGCGCGAAGTTGCCGCGCGTCTCGGCATACTTCAGGTGCGCGACGAGGATGCGCTGCGGCGGTGGGTGGACGAGGTCGTGGCTGCCCACCCGGACGAAGTGGTGCGATATCGAGCCGGGGAGAGCCGTCTCCTCGCCTTTCTGACCGGGCAGGTGATGAAGCGCAGCCGCGGCACGGCGGACCCCAAGGGAGTGCAGGCAATGCTGGCTCGACGACTGGAGGACTCGTGACGACGACGGTGCAGGTGACGGGTGTGGCCCGGCTGGATGCGATTCGCGCCGAGTTCCCGGCGCTGGCCCGGGTGCACCGGGGACATCCGGTCGCGTATTTCGACGGCCCGGGCGGTACCCAGGTCCCACGCCGCGTGGCCGACGCGATGGTCGATTACCTGTTTCATCACAACGCCAACACTCACTGGGCCTATCCCACGAGTGTCGAGACGGATGCACTCCTCGACCAGGCGCGCGGCGCCACGGCCGATTTTCTCAATGCGGCGCCCGATGAAGTGGCATTCGGGCTCAACATGACTACGCTCACCTTCCACCTCGCGCGCGCGCTGGGCAGGGAGTGGTCGGCGGGCGATGAGGTGGTGATCACCGAGCTCGATCACCACGCCAACGTGGCGCCGTGGCAGGCACTGGCGAGGGAGCGCGGCATCGTGCTGCGCACCGTTCCGCTCCGGACCGGGAACGGGACGCTCGATCTCTCGGTGCTCCCCGGTCTCCTCGGTCCCCGGACGAAGCTGGTGGCGGTGGGCGCCGCCTCGAACGTGCTGGGCACCATCAACGACGTCGCGGCGGTGTGCGCGCTGGCCCGGCAGGCGGGCGCACTCTCGTTCGTGGACGCGGTGCATGCGGCATCCCACATGCTGGTCGACGTCCGCGCGATCGGTTGCGATTTTCTCGCCTGCTCCGCCTACAAGTTCTACGGCCCCCATGTCGGGCTCCTGTTCGGCCGGAAGGAGCGGATCGAGCGGCTCGATCTGCCCCGACTCCTTCCCGCGCCGGACACCGCGCCGGAACGGCTCGAGACCGGGACGCAGAATCACGAAGGCATCGTGGGCGCCCTGGCCGCGATCGATTTCCTGGCCGGGTTAGGAAGCGGGCCGAGCCGCAGAGCCCGGCTTGCCTCGGCGTTCTCGGAAGTGCACCATCGCGGCTCGCTGCTGCTGGCCAGGCTCTGGGAAGGACTCGCGGCGGAGCGAAAGGTCACGCTCTACGGTCCGCCGCCCGGGGCGCCGCGGACCCCGACGCTCTCATTCACGGTGCAGGGAATGCCTTCCGAGACGGTGGCACGACGCCTCGCCGAGCGCGGGGTCTTCGTGAGTCATGGTGACTTCTACGCGCTGACGGTCCTCGAGCGTCTGGGACTGGTGGAGGAAGGGCTGGTCCGGGCGGGGTGCGCGTGTTACACGTCGGCGGAGGAAGTCGACCGGCTCATCGACGGGGTGACGCGCCTTGCACGCAACTGATCATCACCACGTGACCAGCCCGACCTACGTACCTTTTGGAACACCACCCTACTGAAGGTGGCGCCACTCCGCCTTGCAGTAACCGTCTTGTTCAGTCTTTCCCTGGCTGGCTGTGGCGTGATCAGCGGGCCGGGCGGGTACGATCTTCCGCCGGAGGATTTCAGCCTGGATCCTTCCAGGCTTCGAGTCGGTGAGGAGATCTACTATTGCGGTGACTGGAATCGCGTGACCGGTCGCCCGAACGCGCCGTCGGTATTTGCCGACGTATTCTTTTTCCCTGGATTGGAGCTGGCACGCCTCGATCACCCCCTCGAAGTGCACCGATACATCGTCGAGCAGGTGGGGGCGAAGGTTGTAAGGAGCTTCCATGCTCCAGGCTTTCGGGTTTGGATCACCACGGATTCGATTCCCTCCCTCTATGCGCATGGGGGTATCGCCATTCGTGCCGTGCCGGACCCGAGTCGATTCGATTTGCAAGTGATAGTTTTCTACGGCGGCGCCGGCGTCTTCGATGGGTCCGATAGTATGCACGTCACCACCCTGGGGGGACGCGTCATTCGAAACTTCGAAAACCTGGGACTTGTCACGCTGCAGATTCCGGATCGCTCACTTGCACAAATCCGCAGCGACGCAAGAGTTCAGTGGATCGAACCAGGTCCAGACTTTCTGTGTCCGCACTAGCGAATCACGCAGGTACTTTCGCACTGTCGATCTGCTCGGTGTGGTTCAATTGGTGGTGGTTGGAATGTGTCGTGTCTGTGAAATCTGTGGTTCCCCAAGCGACTCCCCGACGCTGGACCGCAGCTACTGTTCCTCCAATACGATCTGCGGCAGGTCGTCGTCAGTGGGCAGCTCATCCGGAGTTTCGAGCCAGGGGCGGTCCACCGAGGACGCCGCCCAGTGCCCCAGCTCCATCGCGCGCACCGCAAAACTCGCGTCGGCCAC
>Ga0070704_100001164_pt1 | contig 13729 bp, 9 predicted proteins | sample KBSK5252metaG_FD_65467 | JGI IMG/M metagenome (GOLD analysis project Ga0070704, IMG submission 65467) | Corn, switchgrass and miscanthus rhizosphere microbial communities from Kellogg Biological Station, Michigan, USA - KBS K5-25-2 metaG | ecosystem: Host-associated > Plants > Roots >...
TGGCGGAGAGCGAGTAGGGAAACAGAAAGAATCGGCCGTTGCCCTCGACGGATACGCTGTCCGGCTCGGGATACGCGCTCTCCGGGAGGAGAAGGTTCCACACCCGTCCTGCGTATTGCTTCGGATAGCTCGCGTTGAATGCCGTCACCCAGCCCGGCAGGCTGTCGCGATACCACCTGCTGGTGGTGAATATCCCGGGGAAGGAATACCAGTACACGTCCTGCTTCGATCGCCCGATCGGGAGGATGGCGCCGCGATCCTTGAAGGAGACGGAGAGCGCGCGCGTGGCGGGGTTGGCGGATGTGAGCCAGTCGGTCAGCGTGGTGCCGCGGAAGCGCGCCGGCGAAGCGCCGAGTCCCCGCGCTCCCGCAAGCAGCGGCGTGCTGTCGTTCACTCCCGCGAGATTGCGCGCGATGCCGGTACTCCGGGGGAAGCGCCCCGACATGGTGCTGGCGTGCCCCGGTGCCGTTTCCGTGATTGCGTGGTCCTGGTGTGCGTTGGTGAAGAACGCCCCGCCGTCCAGGAGCCGCTTGAGCCCGCCGGTGAACTGGCTCTTCCACTTGTCCAGATAGTCCTCCCGCATCTGGTCCACGGTGATGAAGACCATCAGGGTCGCCTTCGTGGCCTGCCTCGCGGGCGTCTCGGCCGGGGCCGGAGGGGCCGGCGAGTGTGCGGGCGGGGCGCAAAACAGGGCAGCGAGGAGGGGGCCGGAGAGCAAGGAGCGCAGAGGCATGGAATCTGGGGCTAGTGGTCAGTGATCAGTGATCAGGGGTCAGGGGTGATGGATCGAGTTCGAGGCATGTGCGCACTGACCTCTGACCCCTGACCACTGACCCCTAAAACTACCCCCCTCCCGCCACCTCCGACACCGCGCTATCATCGACTGGTTCCCCACCCCCGGATCAGATATGCCCGCCCACGTCCGCTCGCGCCTGCTCGTTGCGCTGATACTCTCCGTCCTTCCCGCCGGCCTCGCGGCCCAGGCGGGGACGCCGGATGCCGCCAAGCCGAAGCGGGATTCGACCGCCAGCCGCCCCGGCCGGCTCTTCCGCTCGACCGATCCCGTGCAGGTGTGGCTCGAGGCGGACTTCAAGACGGTGTTCAAGGACCGCGACTCGACCAGCACCAAGCGATATCCGGCGACGCTCCGCTGGCTGGGCGAAAAGGGCGATACCCAGTCGACGCCGGTGCAGCTGGCGACCCGAGGGCATTACCGGCTCCGTATCTGCTCCGTCCCGCCGCTCAAGGTGTATTTCGACAAGGAAAAGACCAAGGGAACGCTTTTCGGAGGCGAAGGCTCCTACAAGCTGACGCCCCACTGCCAGAATGGAGACCGGTTCTCCCAGAATCTGCTGGTCGAGTATGCGACCTACGGCATGTACAACGAGCTCTCCCCGATCAGCCTCAGGGCACGCCTTGCGACGATTACCTGGGTCGACCCGAAGGATCCCAAGTTCACCATCACCCGCCCCGGCTTCTGGACCGAAGACGAAGAGGAGATGGCCAAGCGGAACTACGGGAAGGTGCTGATGCAGATGGGCGGGAATGCCGCCGAGATGGATCCGAAGCAGATGGCGCTGACCGACGTCTTCCAGTACATGATCGGAAACACCGACTATTCGCTCTCCTACCTGCACAATTACCGGATCGTGCAGACCGATACCTCGATGTCGTACTATCCGATGGCGTACGATTTCGACTGGTCGGGGCTGGTGAACGCTCCGTACGCGAAGCCCGATTACCGGCTGCCGATCAAGCGGGTGATCGACCGGCTCTATCGCGGCGGGTGTCATTCGCCGGAGATGCTGCGGGAGACGATCGGGCTCTTCCAGGCGAAGAAGGATGCGATCTACGGCCAGCTCAAGGCGATCAAGGATCTGACGCCCGCGCGCCTCAAGGAGGCGACCGAGTTTCTGGACGAGTTCTACAAGATGAGCGCCGACGAGAAGAACGTGAACCGCGAGCTGCGGAGGGTGTGCGACCGGTAGCTGGGGGCTGGGTGCTGGGTGCTGGGTGCTGGGTGCTGGGTCGTCGAGGGAAAATCCGGAGGCACGGTAGTTTCCAGTACCTAGTACCCAGCACCTAGCACCTGGTGCGTAGCACCCAGCACCTACCGCCGCAGCAACGCTTCCAGCTTCTCCTCCTTCACCAGCGGCATGAACCGCGGATCCGCCTTGAGCCCGGCCAGCAGCGGATTCGTCACGATCAGCCGGAAGCGCTTTGGCCGGTGCTCACGAAGTTTGATCACCCAGTCCATCGCCTGGGTCCACTCACCGAGCTGGCCGTACAGGGCGATGAGCCGTTCTTCCCGTAACGCCGGCACCGTGTCATCCGGCAGCTTGTAGGGCCGGTTGAGCGGCGCCTCCAGCACGGCGATCTGCCGGTGGAGATCCTCCCGCCGAACCTCCTCGTAACCCGCGGCCCCCGTCGCCGCATACCCCCGCGCATACGCGGCCGCTCCTGCGCTGTCGCCCCCCTGCCGCCGGGCCTCGATTGCCTCCTCATATCGCTTGAGGTGCTCGAGGCTGATGATCAGCCGCCGGCGCGGTCCCGCCACGGTGGGGTCCAGATCGAGGGCGTGACGCGCCGCCACGACCGCCGAGTCGTAGCGCCCCGCCCGCATGAAGAGGTCGGCGAAGGTGTTGTATTCCAGATTGCTGGGTTGCAGCTGCACCGAGCGGCGCGCCAGAGCAATTGCAGAATCAATCCGGCCCTCGATTTCGCCGACTACGAGCGAGGAGGAGGCGAGCACCTGAGCATCGTATGCGCTGAGCCGGAGCGCCCGCCGCGTATTGGCGATGGCCTCGGTCCAGTCGTCATCCAGGTACATCGACTTGGCGATGATGTTGATCCAGGGATCGCCCAGCGTGCTGTCCACGGCGAGGGCCCGCCGGCTCCAATACTGCGCCGAATCCATGAACTCCTTGAAGGGCGCAAACCCCCGAAAGGCCTGGACAAAATAGATGGTGCTGAGGAGCCCGTGGGCCTGGGCAAAGTTCGAGTCCAGTGCGATCGCAGCGCGGGCAAAGTGCATCGCGGAATCCAGCAGCGTCCCGGCGTTGCTTCCCAGCGGAACGCCCCGAAGCTGGAGCCGGCTACCCTGCAGGTACAGGTCGTATCCCCTTCCACTCGCCGTGGGGCGCCGTCCCATCGAGGCGTACTCGGAGCCGCTGACCTGAATCCGGAGCGAGTCCGCCACCAGCTGGGCGATGCGGCCCTGCATCGACGCCACGTCGTCGGACGGATGTCCGTAGCGCGCGCCCCACACGAAGGCGCCACCCGGCACCCGAAGCAGCTCGGCGTTGAGCACCAGCGAGTCGCCGGCCTTCTTGAGCGACCAGGTGAGAATGGCTGCGACCTTGAGCGTCTCCCCCAGCTGCTCGGCGTTCATCGCCGGATTCTGCCGCCGCACCTGCGACACCAGGCTCGGCGCCGTCACCTGGAGCTGAGGCACCCGGCGGAGCAGATTCGCGACGGCGTCCAGGATGCCTTCGCTCAGATAGGCCGTGGCACTGTCCCCCGGCTCGGGCGCGATCGCGAGGCTCGTGATGGTGGAAGCTTTGCCGGAGGCCGTGAGGCGTGTCAGCGCGAACACCCCGGCCCCGAGCAGCACGACGACCGTCGCGACGAGGCCGACCCGGCTCTTCCGCACCGACACCGGCACCGACACCGGGGTAAAGAACGGCGCCGAACCCGTTCCGCCGCCGAGGACCGCGGCGAATTCGCTGGCGGATGGGAACCGCTCGGCCCGCTCCACCGCGAGCGCCCGGAGCAATGCGGCTTCCACGTGCGGCGGAACGCTGGGCGCCACCTCGGTGATTCGGGGAGGCGCCGACGAGAGCCGGCGCATCAGGAGCGATCGAATATTTCCGGTCTCTCCCGGCGGCTTGCCGGCCAGCGCCTCGTAGAGCACGCACGCCAGGGAATACTGGTCCGAGCGTCCGTCGATTTCTCCTTCGCCGGTGATCTGCTCCGGGCTCATGTACTGTGGCGTGCCGAGCGTCTGCCCGGCCTGGGTGAGCGTGGCGGGTCCCGCTTCTCCGAGTGCCCGCGCGAGCCCGAAGTCCGCCACCACCGCGTGTCCCTCGGAGAAGAGAATGTTTTCCGGCTTGATGTCGCGGTGCACCACTCCCTGGCGGTGGGCGTAGTCGAGGGCGTCGGCCACTTCGCTGGCGATCCGAATCGCCTCCTGCATCGGGAGCACCGGCGTCCGCTCGAGACGGGCACGCAGCGATTCCCCCTCGACCAGGGGCATCACGTAGAACGGGGAGGCGATTTCATCCGGTCGGAGGGTGACGGCGCCGCTGTCGAGCAGAGGGAGAATGTGGGGGTGGCTCAGCCGGGCCGCGATCTGGATTTCCCGGCCGAATCGCTCGACGCCCACCGCCCGGATCAGCTCGGCGTTCATGAGCTTGACCGCGACCCGGCGGTTGTGGCGCTCGTCGTGGGCGAGATAGACTGACGCCATCCCGCCCCGGCCTATCAGCCGCTCGACGCGATACCGGCCGGCGAGGGCCGTTCGAAGCAGGTCCAGCGTTTCGGGTCCCACTTCAGACAAGATAGCGCTCGCGGAGAATTCCGAGGTGGTGCGAGGCGTGCCCGGCGATGATCCAGGCGAGGCCACGGACGCTGACTTCCTTCCCGCTGGCCACGCCCCGCCGGGTCACCGAATCGGCGGGAAGGTGGCGGAGCAGTGCCAGCGTCGCCGCCCGTACGGCCCGGAGCTCGCCCAGGAGGTCGGCGATGGTGCGGTCGTTGGCGCCCGACAGGGGAACCCACGCCTTTTCGTCGAACCCGGGAAGGGGTGTCTGGTCCCCCCGCGCGATCCGCATTGCCCGGTAGGAAAAGACCCGTTCGGCATCCACCACATGGCCGAGGAGCTCCTTGATCGTCCACTTCCCCGGCGCGTAGGCGAATCCGCTCCTGGCCTCGGTGATCGGGTTCAACGTCTGGAAGTACTCCCCGACCTGTGCCTCGAGCGTCGTGAGCAGATCGCCGTCGGGCACCTTGGCCACGTACCCTGCGTAGAAGGGGGCGTACTCGGTCGCGTCCGGACGGTCGTAGTGAGGGGTCTCGGTCATCGTGTCATCTCACTTCTCGCCTCTCACCGCGGTAAACCTGAGGTGGCGCACCCGTCCCGCATACAGCACGAACCCGCTGATCCGCCCCTTGCGGTCGCGCTCGAACCGGGCGATCTCCCCGCTCCCCAGGATCATGAACCCGTCACGATACACCGGGATCAGCCGTTCCGCATCCTGCCATCCCAGCTCGAGGCGGAGGGTGTCCCTGGAAACCGAGAAGTGGAGCGTGGCATCGAGCTCGGCGCTCCGATACGCTCCCGCGTAGGCGGCGAGCGAGGCGGCATCGAGCCGGGCTCGCGGGACCGCGACGAATTCAATCGTGCGCGTGTTAGGCGCGCTCACCTGGAGCGTGAGCGGCGCTCCCGCCGCCGCGGGCACGACCGACAGCGTCCGGTCGCTCCCACGATACTGGAACTTGTTCGCGGCCAGCGGAATCAGCACCGTGTTGCCCTGCGCGCTGTCCGCCAGGGCTCCGCTCTTCGTCACGTAGAGGACCGTGGCCTGCTCGGTGCGCGGCGAGTAATAAGGTCCCGCGAGGGCGGCGAGCGTCGCGGCGTCCACCGGGACTCCCGCCGGGTCGGCGGGTGCCGCGGCCAGCGCCGAGCCGAGCACCAGGGCGGCGACCCGCTGTGCCGTCTGTCCCGGATTGATGCTGCCCAGATTGCAGAGCAGCGCCACCGCCACGTTCTGATCGGGAAAGCGATAGAGTGCGGCGCGATAGCCACCGGTGGAGCCGGTGTGCGACACCGACTGCACCCCGCGCCAGGTGGACACGCCGACCCCCAGCGCGTACGTGATACCGGTGCCCTCGTTGAGCCGCATCGTCCGCTGCAGCGAGTCGCGCACCGCGCCCCAGGGTCCGGCTCCCGTCTGCAGCGCCGCTTCCCACTTGAGAAAATCTCCGACGGTGGTGAGGAGACCCCCGCTTCCGATCACCCGGGTGAATGGATGATCGTTGCGGTATCCCGTGGCGAGGGTGCCCGAGTACGCCGAGGCGCGTCCGGGGACTACCACGCGATGATCCTCCCGCCACCGCGTGTCGTCCATGCCGAGGGGGCGGAACATCCGCTCGGCGGTAAAAGCCTGCAGCGACTTGCCGCTGGCCCGCTCGACGATCGTGGCGGCGACGATGAAGCCGGTGTTGCTGTATTCGTAATCCTCGCCGGGATCGAAATTGAGCTCGCGCAGCCCGGAGAGGACGCTCAGCACTTCGGCGTTGGTGTGATCCACCACACCGGCGGCACGGTTCTGCACGTCGTGCAGGGTGTAGCGGTCGGGGAGTCCGCTCGTGTGAGTGAGCAGGTGGCGGATGGTGATCTTCTTGCCGAACCCTTTCACTTCCGGAATCCACTTGCTGATGTCGTCCTCGAGCGAGAGCACGCCGTCCTGCGCCAGGAGCACGATCGCGGTGGCGGTGAACTGCTTGGCGACCGAGCCGCTCTCCGAGATCGTATTGGGAGTCCACGGAGTCCCGGTCTCGAGATTCGCCATCCCGTACGCCCGGCGCAGCAGCGGCTTCCCGCCCTGATCCACCCCGACCGCGCATCCCGGCGTGGTGGTGCGGCTCCACGGGGCAAAGATCGAATCCACTCCCCGCTCGATTGCGCCGTTGCGCCCTTCCGCCATCACGCCCGTTTGCGCCGTTGCGCCGTTGCGCCCTTGCGCCAACACAAGGAGCCCGACCATCACGACGACCCTCATGGCGTCTTCCCCTCCGGCAGGAGCGTCACCCTCACGAATCGCTTCTTGTCCAGGTACCGCCGCGCCGCATCCCGGATCACCTCGGGGGTGAGCCGCGCCAGCTGCGGATCGAGCGCGAGCCGGGCGGCCATCGAGTCGCCCTCCCGGCGCGAGGCCATGATCTGGCCCAGCCACCATCCGTTCTGCCGGAGACTCGTCTCCCTGGTCCGCACCGACGTCTCCTTGAACTTGGCGAGATCGGTGGCGCGCGGCCCGGCGGATTGCAGCGTGTCGATCTGCGCGAAGACCGCCTGGACCAGCGAATCGACTCGCTCGGGGGCGGAGCCGAAATTGATCGAGAAGGTGTACTCCTCTTTCGGAATCCGGGTGATCGACGAGCCGACGCTCACACTGTAGGTCCCGCCCAGCTCTTCGCGCAGCTCCTCCCGAAGCCGGATATCCAGAATACTGCTCACCGCGTCGAGGGAGAATCGCTCCTCGCGGGTCGCCTTGGCGGGACCGACGAACACGATCGCCGTCTGGCTCTTGGGCTCGATCCCCTTCCGCACCGTCCGCTCGACGATGCCGGAGGGACGCTGAATCCCCGGATCCTTCGCCTGATCCACCGCGCCGTGCGCGGGCAGATTGCCGAGGTATTTCTGCACCAATGGACGGATCGAGTCGGTGTTGAAGGTGCCGACCAGATAGAAGGTGTAGCCCGAGGCGTCGGCAAAGCGCGCCCGGTAGAACTCGAACGACTTTGCCGGATTGACCTCGTCGATCAGCGCCGCGGTCACCGGCCTGGCCCAGCGGTGATGCGACGCCAGCGTCACGCTCAGCGTATCGGAGAATGCCGACTGCGGGCTCGCGGCGCGATTGGCGAGCGCGGCCCGGATATTTCCGAGGAAGGCACCGACCGCGGCGGTGTCGAGTCTCGGCGCGGCAAAATGGAGGTAGGCGAGCTGAAAGAGCGTTTCAGCATCCTTGGGCGACGCGCGCCCGGTGAGGCCCTGCTCGTACGATCCGATGAAGGGCGAGACGCTCACCGCTTTCCCGGCGAGCTTCTTCTGCAGGTCCACCGCATTGAACTCGCCGAGGCCGCTCAGGCTGATGACCTGCGACGCGAGCTGGGCGTTCACGAGCATCGAATCGGGCGCCAGCGAAATACCCCCGGGGGCCGCGGCCTGGAACAGCAGCTCGTCGGCTTTGAAGTCGGTGGGTTTGAGGACGACCCGCACCCCGTTGGCGAGCGTCCACTCCGTCGTTCCCGCGATGCTGTCGCGCCGCTCGGAGGTGATCGCCACCGGCGGAAGCGCAGCGGACACGAGCGCAGCCCCGGAAACGTTCTCCGCATAGGCCGCAATGTCGGCGCGCTTGACCGACGCGAAGAGGCCGAGAAGATCGGCCGGCGTCGGGAGCATGGCGCGGTTCTTCTCGGGCGCGTTGACCAGGATCACCGGCGCTTCACCGGCAAGCCATCCCTTCGCCACGGCATTGAGGTCGGCGAGAGTGATCCCGGGGAGCACCTCCTGCGCTCGCCGGAACTCGTACGCGATACCCGGAATCGCCTCGCCGGTCAGATAGTGTTCGACATACTCGCCGGTGTGGGAGCTCGACTCCGTCTTCTCACGCTCTTCGTACCCCTGTTCCATTCCGCGCAGGTATTCGATTCTGGTACGGTCGAGCTCCGACTGGGTAAAGCCGTGCCTTCCCGCGCGCTCCAGCTCGGTCAGGACCGCGGTGAGTCCGACCCGTATGCCGGTGTCCGGAACCCCGGCGCCGAAGCTGAAGGCCTCGGAGGTCCGTACCAGCGAGCTCCGCCCGGCACCGGCGCCGATGAAGGGAGGATTGGACTTCTGGGTCAGCTCGTAGAGCCGCTGGTTGAGAATTCCCGCGGCGATGTCCTCCACCAGTTGATCGCGCCAGGCGCCGATCGTCCCCCGGATGCCGGATGGGCGTTGCACGTAGACCGAGACCGACGTGCTGGTCGCTTCGGGATCGGTCGCGATGGAAACTTCCGGAGTCTGATGCGGCGGGACGCCCGGCGTGGGCCGCGCCCTCGGTGCGCTCCGCCGGGGAATTCCCGAAAAGCGCTGCCGGATCAGGTCTTCGATGACCTTCGCGTCGAAATCTCCGACCGCGACCACCGCCATCAGGTCCGGACGGTACCAGTCGGCATAGAAACGGCGCACCGCCTCGGGAGGACATTTCTGAATGCACTCCGGCGTCCCGATCGGCAGCCGCTCGGCGTAGCGCGATCCGCGAAAGAGGACCGGGAGCTGCTGGTCGAACATCCGCTGCCCCGCGCCGCGTCCGAGGCGCCATTCCTCCAGCACCACCCCGCGCTCCTTCCGGATTTCGGTGCTGTCGAAGGTCACTCCGTGCGCCCAGTCCTCCAGAATCTGGAAGGCCTTCTGGACGATGTGGGCGCTGTCGGTCGGTACCTGCAGCTCGTAGACGGTTTCGTCGAATGAGGTGCCGGCGTTGAGATCGGCCCCGAAGCGCATGCCGATCGATTCGATGTAGTCGACCAGTTCCTGCTTCTTGAAATGCGTGGTGCCGTTGAAGGCCATGTGCTCGGCGAAATGCGCAAGACCGCGCTGGTCGTCATCCTCGAGCACCGAGCCGGCATTCACCACCAGCCGCAGCTCGGCCCGCTTGGCGGGACGATGATTGACCCGGACGTAGTACCGGAGCCCATTGGGAAGCGTGCCGACCGTGACCGCGGGGTCCACCGGGAGCAGGGAATCAGTCGGGGCTTGGGCGCTCGCAGTCGCTGCGCAGAAGACCGCAAGCGCCGCGTGCAGTAGCGTCTTTGCGCCGTTGCGCCGTTGCGCCTTTGCGCCGCGACCCCGCGCCTTCGCGTCCTCGCGTCCTGTTTCACCGAAATAGCTGCGCATATCTCCTCTTGAATTCGGACTTCCTCGCGGAGGCGGTCGCCCCCGGGATCCCCCGGCAGATGGTCCCCGCGTGGCCATCCCACCCTTCAGGCCACGATTGAAAAACCAGCATCCGGCAGGCGGGGCAGCGTACCCGCTTCCCTACGACCTGCCCCACTGAAAGTTCCTCTGCGTTGACGATCACACCGTCGCCATCGAGCCGCGGCAGAAGCGAGCGCTGCGATGGGCCGCGCTCCAGCGGCACCCGCTCGAGCAGGGCCTCGAGCCCGAGCGCGAGCGCCTGGAGGGCGACCTCTCTGTTCAAGCCGGGATTTGCGGCGAGGAAGGAGTCGAGATCCTTCCCCCGGTCCAGGTGATCCATGAGAGAGCGGACCGGAATCCGCGTTTCCGCGAAGACCGGCGCTCCGTCCCGGACCTCGGCTGTCCGCACCATCACCTGATGCAGCGCCCTCAAGCCCCCTCCCTGCTGCGGGTTGCCTGTTGCCTGAACCAAGATAGCTTGCCGCACCATGTCGGAGCCCCGATCCGTCCTCGTCGAAGCCTGTGTGGCGACCGTCGCCTCCGCCCTCGCCGCCGAATCAGCCGGGGCGGGACGGCTGGAGCTCTGCGGCGACCTCGTCGAAGGGGGGATGACGCCGAGTTATGGCATGCTCACCCGGGTGGTGGAGCGGGTGACCTTGCCGGTGCATGTCCTGATCCGCCCCAGGGGCGGCGATTTCCTGTTCGATGGAGACGAATCAGAGGTGATGCTCCGGGACATTTCCGCTGCCCGGACCGCCGGCGCTCGGGGGGTGGTGATCGGGGCACTCGACCGGGAGGGCCGGATCGATATCGGGCTCACCCGCCGGCTGGCCGACGCCGCGCGTCCGATGGCGGTGACCTTCCACCGGGCCTTCGACCTGGCCCGCGAACCCGCCGAGGCGCTGGAGAGCCTGATCGGGCTCGGCATCGAACGGTTGCTGACCTCGGGGCAGGCGCTGAGCGCCCTCCGCGGCACGGCGACGATTGCGGCGCTGGTGCGGCAAGCCGGGGGCAGGATCGTGATCATGGCGGGTGGCGGCATCAACGAAGCCAATGCGGCCCGCATCATCGCGGAGACGGGGGTGACGGAGATTCACGTCGGGGCGACCGGCATCCTCGACAGCCCGATGGAGTTCCGCCGTGAGGAGGTGTTCATGGGGAAGCCGTATCAGCCCGACGAGTACCGGCGGGTGGAGACCGATGGTGAGCGGGTTGAGCGAATTGTGAAAAGCGTCAACGGTCAACGGTGAACGGTCAACGGCACCACACTCAGCACCCAGCACCCAGCACCCAGCACCCAACAACTATAGTCCGAGATGCTTCAAAACCTCGGGCGGCGGCCCGTCGAATTTCGGCAGCGCCATGTTTCCGATGTACTGCAGGTCGCGCATCCCCGCGTCGGTGGTGTAGAAACCCACCGCCGTCAGATCCCGCACCAGATCGAAGAATCGCGCCGCCGACTGGAACTCCGGCTTCGCCTTGGGCAGGTAGCAGATATCGTCGCAGATCTGGGTCCGCTCTCCCGCGCTGAGCCGGGTAAAGGCCTTCCCGAATCGTTTTTCACTCTCGACGGTGAGCCATGCCAGTCCGCCCCGCACCCGGATCAGATCCCGCATCTGCCCGTCGTACGGCGCGCTCACGTACTCGTTGATCCACGCCGGCACCCCCACCGCGCTCGCTGAGGGAGACTTCGCGTCGGCGGGAATGATGGTGTCCACCAGCACCGCCAGCGTGGCCAGCTCGCCCGGCGAAAGTTTTCTCGGCCAGTCCTTCTTCGGATGGAGGAGGTCGGGATCGGTGGGCGTGCCGCGAGGCCCGACCACCGGAAACTGCACCGCCGGCCGGTTGATCGGCTGCGGCTGCTGCGCGGCGAGTGAGCTCGCCAGCACGGGAAGTCCCGTGGCGGCCGCCATCGCCTTCAGCGCATCGCGGCGCTCCATCCCGGGTACAGTGGGGGAAACCACAGATTTCACAGATTCAACCTCATTGTTGTTGTCTTTCTCTGTGGTATCTGTGGTTTCGGAGTCGGGGGAGCGGTCAGTTGGTTTCACAGGTTCCCCCTTTTCAGTTCCTCGACGAGACGATCGGTGGACCGCCAGGCGAGCGCGAGGATCGAGAGGGTCGGATTCTTGTCGGCATTCGACACGAACGGCGCGCCGTCAGTGACGAAGAGATTCTTCACATCCCACGACTGACACCACTGGTTGAGCACCGACGACTTGGCGTCGGTCCCCATGCGGCAGGTGCCCACCTCGTGAATGATCTGGCCCCCCCGCGCAATCGCCCGCGCGCCGTCGGTTTCCACTCTCCCCCCGACCACGGTTCCGCCCATCGACCCGATGATCTCGGAAAAGGTCTTAAGCATGTGGGCCGCCTGCCTGGTCTCGTGCTCCGACCATTTCCAGTGGAATCGAAGCACAGGAATGCCCCACTGGTCCACGGTGTCGGGGTCGATCTCGCAATAGGAGTCTTCGTTGGGGATCATCTCGCCCCGCCCGTCGAAGAACATGAACGAGCCGTAGTAGCGGCGCGCGTCTTCCTTGTACCGCTTGCCGTAGGAGCCGTTGGTAAAGTTCTCCAGCCCGCCGAAGATCCCGCCACCCGGCATCCCGCGTCCCCCGCCGAATTCGATGTGGTATCCCCGCGCGAAGCCGAGCTGCCCGGCGAGCTGCTCCTTGTAGAGCCACCAGGGCATGTACATGTGCATCCCCGAGGCGCCGTCGGTGTTGTGCGGGGGACAATTCTCCAGCGCCGGGATCTGCCCCTGTAACCCTGCCCCGACGGTATCCATCAGGTATTTCCCCACCAGCCCGCTGCTGTTGGAGAGCCCGTTCGGGAAGGTGCCGCTCTTGGAGTTGAGCAGGATGCGCGCGGTTTCGCAGGCGCTCGCCGCGAGCACCACGACCCGGGCGCTCACGTGCCGGTCGCGCCGGGTCAGCTTGTCGATGTAGCTCACGCCATTCGCGCGGCCCGCCTTGTCCACGGTCACCTCGCGCACCATCGCGTCGGCCACGATGTCGCAGTTGCCGGTGGCGAGCGCAGGCGGGATCAGCACGGTGGTGGACTGGAAGTTCGCCTTGATGGAACAGCCCCAGCCGCAGGGCGTAGCGTAGAAACAGGCCTGCCGGCTCCGCATCGATTGCGCGAGCACCCGCTGGGCCAGCCGGTTGCCGGGATGCAGCTTCTGCGGAAGGGTGCCGGCGTCCTGCCGGGCGGTCATGATCGCGAGATGCGCCGGGATCACCGGAATGTTGAGCGGAGTGCAGCCTTTCTTCGCCAGCAGCTCGGTCGCGCGCGGGGCCGGCGCCGGCTGCAGCACGCCGGGAGGAGACCCGGGAGTGTTTTCCAGATCATCGTCGCCGCCGTAGACCCCGATCAGCATCTCGGTCTTGTCGTAGTACGGCGCCATGTCTTCATAGGTGATCGGCCAGTCTGCCCCGAGTCCGTCCCGGCTCTTCGGCTTGAAATCGTAGGGGCCCTGCCGGAGAGAGATCCGTCCCCAGTGGTTGGTGCGTCCGCCCAGCATGCGGGAGCGCCACCAGCGAAAATCGGTGCCCGGCGCCTGGGTGTAGGGCTCTCCCGGCACTTCCCATCCCCCATCGACGGTGGCGTCGTAAAAGCCGAAAGGCTTGTCCCGCGTGCCCCCGCCGCGGAGCGGAGCCTCGCGAGGCAGCTTGAACATCGGCGTCTCGCGCACCGGGTCGTAATTCCGGCCCGCCTCGAGCACCAGCACCTTGAGGCCCGAGACGGCAAGCTGATACGCCGCCATGCCGCCCCCGGCGCCGGAGCCGACCACGATCACATCGTAGGTTGTCTGCGACTTGGGATTCTGGAGGAACACTGGAAGGTCGCTCCGGAAAGAAGTTCTGCTTTAAGGTATCACCCTTGCGCCCTTGCGTCTTTGCGCCTTTCCGCCGCGCCTCATCTCGACTTCTCCAGCAGCTCCCGGAGATACTCCCCCCAGATCGCCGGCAACGAGTGGGTCCCGTGCCCGCGCGTCTTGTCGCTGATCGGAATCAGGATATAACGCCCTTGCTTCACCTTGCC
>Ga0070704_100001165_pt1 | contig 13721 bp, 9 predicted proteins | sample KBSK5252metaG_FD_65467 | JGI IMG/M metagenome (GOLD analysis project Ga0070704, IMG submission 65467) | Corn, switchgrass and miscanthus rhizosphere microbial communities from Kellogg Biological Station, Michigan, USA - KBS K5-25-2 metaG | ecosystem: Host-associated > Plants > Roots >...
ACGGTGCCATTGGCAGCCACGGCCACGTTCGACACACCTTGCGGCGCGCCATTCTCTGTCCACCACCCGGCGGTGTCAACGTGACGTGACGCGCGTGTGACGTTACGCGCGCCGATGAGCTCGTCACATCGCATGTGAGAAGCTCTCTTGCGCAGGGTTCGTGAGGTCCTGAACAGTTCGATGTCATCGCACAACTCCGTCTTCGCCTCTAGTCGGCCGGGGTGAGTCATATCGAGCGACGCTGCAATCCGGACGGAGGGCTGCCGTGAAGGACCGTCCGGCTGTCAACGACCGGCGCCGTCCACGACGGAAGTTCGCACAACCCACCACCAACAAACAGGTGGTGCCAGAGCTGTGTGCCGACGACAGCACAGAGCGCCATCTCGTAGAAAAGACGGAGGGGCGGGGCGCACGCGCCGCGCCGGACCCGACTGAATACCTCGTCGACGCGCTCAGGAGAGAAATACGGTGTCCGCCGCAGCGACTCGGCGCTGAGAAGCTGCTCGACGTACGGAATCGTCCCGGTCAGCAACGTGTTCGCGAAGGGCGCCAGGAACATCCGCTTCGGTCGCATCGCCAGCTCCTTTGGCAGGAGCTGCCGCGCCGTCAGACGCAGCAGGTGCTTATCGCCTGTCAGCCCGCGCAGCTTCCAGCGCGGATCGATACGACAGCACAAGTCAATCACCGATTCATCGAGGAAGGGGTACCTGGTTTCGACGCTGTTCGCCATCGCGGCGCGATCGCCTCGATGATTGAGCAGGAGGCCGGGGAGCTGCGTCTTGTATCCCATGTAGAGGGACTGATTCAGCGGGTGCCACCGCCCGACGCGGCTGCCGTCGAACTCCAGCTGGTCGTATGCGGTTTCGCCGTCCGTCTCGGCGCGCCACTCGTCGCGGAGGAACCACCAGCGCGGCCTGCTCGTGAGGTGGTAGACGAGCGTTTGCGCGTGCAAGCCGCCGAGCACGGCGTTGATGCGTCGGAACTCTCCGCGCGGCGCGTTGCGGAACGCACGGTAGTAGAGCTTTTCGGCGCCCCACACCGCTGGTCGAGCACCAGGCCACCCGAGGCCCGTCATGACTCGATGTGCCTTGAACCAGACGTAACCCGCCAGCGCTTCGTCGGCGCCTTCGCCCGAGAGTACCGCCTTCAATCCCGCCTGATGAACGGCGCCGGAGAGTGCGTGCAGCGAGCCGGCGGTGGGATCGACGACGGGGCAGTCGGCCGCGGTCACGACGCAGGGATAGAGATCCACGAGCGCTCCCGCACCGCAGTCGACCGTGCGCTGGTGACATCCGAGCTGCGCCGCTGCATGCTCGGCACGCGCCGATTCGTCCAATCGCGGATCATCGATGCGCGCGGTGAAGGTGGACATCGGGCTTTGCGTGATCTCGCGGCACTTGGCGAGCATCAGGACCGAGTCGACGCCCCCGCTCAGATACGCTCCGACTTCCACGTCCGCTCTGAGTCGGCGGCGCACCGCATTCCCCAACGCCTCGTCGAAGGCGTCGACCAGTCCTCGCGTGTCCAGCGCTCTGTCCTCGTCGCCGCGATCCGGGAAGTCGAGATCCCAATACGTGTGCTCCTGCACCACTGGAGCCGGCGTCACCACGCCGAGCTCGGCCCGGACGAAGTGTCCTGGAGGCACAGCATTGACCCCGGCGAAGGCGGTGCGGCGCCCGGGCATGCAGAAGAACGTGAACACGTTGTCGAGGCCGCGCGCGTCGGGAACGGCCGGTACGAGTCCCGACGCCAGCAGCGCCTTGATCTCGGATGCAAACACGAGCCAGTCTCCCTGCCGCGACCAGTGCAGCGGGCAGATGCCGACGCGGTCGCGTCCGAGGATCAGGCGTTGCCTCGGCAGGTCGATCAGCGCGAACGCAAACTGGCCGCGAAGATGCGTGAAGAATTCGTCACCGAACTCCTCCCAGAGATGCACGACGAGCTCGGAGTCGCTGTGGCCCCGGAGCACGTGCCCGCGGCGCTGGAGCGACGATCTCAATTCGGGGTAGTCGAAGAGCTCCCCGTTGAAGACCGCCACGACCGAGCCGGTCTCGTTGTACACGGGCTGCTGTCCGTCGACCAGGCCGACGATGCTCAGGCGACGGCAGGCGAGGCCGATGCCCTGTTCCAGGAAGAAGCCTTCTTCATCAGGCCCGCGATGGCGCAGGCTGCGCGCCATCCGCAAGAGGGCGTGCGAAGGAACGGGACGCAGGCGCCGAAGGTCGACAATGCCCGCAATGCCGCACATGGCCGGACAGGCGTTCGGTTACTTGTAGGTTTTGGTGAAGCCGTTCCGGGCGTTGGTGACCGTGAAGCTGCCATCGGTCTGGGCCGACACTTTGATCCAGTACGCCGGTCCATTGTGCTGGGGTGCCGGCGGGGCCGGCGTGCCCCGTTGCGCTGGCGGCAGTGGCGCAACCGGGACGGTGGCGGCCTCCTCCACGTTGGCGATGAATATCCCTGGCACCGTGTACTCCTGGCCGCCCAGCAGCGCGAAGTGAATCTGCCAGAGATCCTCGAGACGGGGCGAGTTGAGCAGCACGTTCATCGCCGCGGGTTGTCCGCCTTTGCGGGGTCCGTTGTTCATGATGGTCACCCGCGGCCGAACGGCGTGCACGAGCGCCTCGGAATTCGAGCTGGGCTGCCCATGCCGTGACACGACGAAGAGATCGACGGTGCCAATGCGGTTGTTCGGACACATCAGCTCGACTTCCTGATTCCAGTCGAAATCGGCCAGATACAGAACCCGGAATTTTCCGAAGGTGATGTGGCTCGCGACGGACTGTTCGTCCTCGGTATTGCCGAGCGGTCCGCCTGACACGGGGTTCACGTCGTGTCGCTTGAAGCCGGCGCAATACGGATTCGGGGCACCGGCGCCAGACAGGGGCGTCTTCAGAACCTGTCCCGTGGCGCTGACGATGCGCCAGTCCAGACCGGTGACGGAAATCCTGGTGCCGGTCTTCGCAATGGTGTGCTTCGCCCTGGCGGCAAGCTCTCCATACTGCTGGAGCACCGGATCGATTTGTGCGCCCGGCTGCACGTTGGCCCCGTGGTCGATGAATTCTTTGATGGGAATCCGCGTCGCGAGCTCGGGAAGGCCGCCGACGTGATCGGCGTGGTAGTGCGTCGTAATCAGATGATCGATCTGCGTGAGCCCGGCGTCCTTGACGGCCGCCATGATGCGGTCCGCATCGCGGACAGCGGCGGCGCCCGCGTTCCCAGTATCAACGAGGACCGATTCGCCTGAAGGCGTGACCCACAACTGAGCATTGCCGCCCTCGACGTCGACGACGTAGATGTCCAGGCTCTTCGCCGCCCGGGTCTGCGCCGCCGGAAAGGCCACGAGCAACACGAGAGCCGACAGGAACGCCAGTGCTGGGCGCATCAGATCACTGCCGCGACTGCTCCACCCATGATCTCTCGCTAGTTCTCACCCGTGCCGCGAATGTTGGAACCCGTCCCTCGCGAGTAGTACCTGCCGTTCACTTCCATTCCCATGAACTCCGCCGTGCGCTGGGACTTGTCCCTTGGAGGATGGGCGATGATCTTGACCCGATTCCCAACCTTGAGAATCTGTGGCGAGATCCCGGCCGCCACCATGGAAGCGGCCCCGGAGCCTTCAAAACCCCAGCTCTGCGTCTTGCCGTCGGGAGCCGGCACGTCGAGGGTGACCCACATGTGCGGATTCCTCCACTCGACCTTGGTGACCACCCCTTCGACCGACACCAACTCGTTCACGTCAAACATCGCACGCGAATGATGAGCCGACAGTGGCGCCGTCATCGGCACGAATCCGAGAAGCACTGTCAGGATGCCGACTGTCTTCCACGCCATACATGCCTCCATCAAAACTGCAACCGCGGTTCGCGCTCCAGTGGTGCATTCACGATCCGAGGCGTGCGAGATAGGTATCCGGGCCATCCTCCGGGCGGCACAGGACCTCTTCGATCCTGTCGACCGCCTGACGCGTGAACGTCACCGTCGGCGTCTCCCACGGCGTCGTCAGCGTGTTCGGATCTTCGACCCTCGCCTGATACTCGAGCCTGTCGGCATCGATACGACGCCACCGCTCGATGACGTGCAACGCGTCAGAAGTCAACCAGACGCCTGTACTGGCGTTGGTCGGCCTGTCGTGGGGACTCGCCAGCCAGCCTTCCCCGTTGAAGGAAATCACGTCGACCACCAGCGTGTCGCCTTCCCACCGCGCCGTCGAGTCGCCCATGTGGGTGGGAAACAGATACTGCGGCGCGGTGTGCGGCCTCCCGGTCGTCGGAATGATCCGGAAGACCGGGTACGCCTCGGTAAAAACGAATGCGAATCCAGGTCGCTGAATAATCTGGACCGCGTGCCCCAGCATCGCGGCGCGAGGAAAGAGCGGAGGCGTGCAACGCATGGTTGGGTCGTCGTTGGCCGAGTGTTCCTTCATCCGTGCGCGCGCCTCGGGGGTATAGAGTCCCTCGAGCTTCGCCAGATTGAACGTATCGCGCCCCGAATCGGCGCCAAGGGGCGTCGCTTTCCACACGCCAGTCAGGTTCGGTTCTCCCCACCCTGTCTTCGCGGCATAGGAACCGCTACTCGTCGCGGCGCCGTCAGTTGCTCCGTTGTCTACCGCCATCCGCACGCCGGCCAGCAGGGCAACCCCGACGACGACCGCGCCAGCGACGATCGCCATCGCACGTCTGCTCATCGGACTGCTCCATTCTTCTTTGCTTGCCGGGCGGCAAATTCCCGGTGTCGCGCGTCCAACTCGGGATCCAGGAAGCAGAGTGATTCCTGGACCGAGTCGTACGGCACGATGCCCCGGCGGTCAGTCGATCCGGTCCATGGACCGGTGAGCATTTTCGGATCGTCAACGACGACTCGGTATTCGAAGATCTTCGCGTCCGGCCGACTCCAGCGCTCGACGATGTGGAGTGCGTCAGACGAGGTTTGCGGCAGCCGGTCAGGCGGCTGGGCGTTGCCGAGCCAGGGTTTGCCGTTGAAGTTCGTCACCTCCACAACGAGCGTGTCACCCTCCCAATGCCCGACCGACGAGCCTTGAAAGGACGGCTTGCGCGACGGGCTCGGTTGTCGTCCGTCCTCACCAACGATTGGGATGATCCGGAAGTTGCTCCCGCCCTCGTTGAGCAACAGGAGGTATCCCGGGGCCGACACCAGTTGGACGGTTCCGCCCATCGAGCCGTTGACGGGGGCCGGCGGCCAGCAGTGATAGTTCGGCGTGTCAATGCCGCGCCAATCGATCAGGCCTGCGGCGGCACCGCCGTGCTCCCGGTATTCGCGTGCCTCCGGTCGGTACAACGACTCGAGCGGCACCGGGGGCCGTGTGACTGTCGCGTCGGGCCAATAGACGCCGGAGAAGTCCGGCTTGCCGTCCCACGGCGTCCGAGGCACCGGGTATTTCACAGGGTCTGGTTTATAGGCAGCGATACGTGCCGTCGCCTCGGCGCGACTCTCTACGCCTAGAGGGAGAATCCCTTCAATCCGCTTGGTCCAGTCCGCTCCCGGCGGCGCCGTCTGTGGCGGCGTATAGGTCCGTATCTGGGCCGATACGCGGGAAGCGCCGATGGCAACAACGAGCGCCAGTACTGCGATACCGGAAGCGGCCAGCATCGCCATCACCGCAAGCTTTCTCACGCTCACAGCACACCTTCCTGTGCGAAAGACGAGAGACTCGGCCGAGGGTGAGAAAGTAGCGCACTCGGCCGCCGTATTCAATCTCTGTTCACAACGCGCGTGGGATGCTCACCGATTGCCAATAGCGACAAGTGGGAACGGCGAATCCGTGCTGGCGCCACCCGATGGAAAAGCGCGTACGATGGTACACGTGAGCGAGGCAACCATCCGAGCCGCAGGGCTTGGGATCACGATTGCTTACGCGATCCTGATCGGGTGGATCTTCGCTCGCCAGCCTGCCACTCTCGCTGAGGTGACCGGCGGCCTCTCCTCCGCCGTGGGTGCGTATCGCGTCGATCCACAGGCGTTTGATGACGGCCTCCGATACTTTCGCAATGACCAGTTCGCCGAGGCTCGCGCCGCGTTCGAGCGCGCCGACCCGGCTCATCGCGATGCGACGACGCAGTTCTACGTCGCGTATGTGTTCTATCGCCAGGGGTGGGGCCGCCTGTATTCGGACGACGACCTGTATCGGCAGGGACTGGAGGCGGTGAACCGTGCTATCTCGCTCGCGCCCGGAGGCCGGCTCGTGGTCGAGCAGCCGGGGCAGCAGATCCGGACCGCCGACGAACTGAAGGCGGAGCTCGAAGCCGGCCTGCGGCGCGACGCGTCCGATTTCGACCCCAGGCGCGTGCTCCGCCCACGCAAATGACCGCCGCACGCGAATCAATCTATCTGCCCGTACTCTTCCTGACCGTGGCGCTGCTCGCCGGTTTCAGGCCCGGCGCGCCCCTGCTGCTCGCACCTCCGTCGCTCTTTGCGCTGGTCCTCGGGGTGCTGCTGGCGGTCGTCCTCGTTCGAAGCGGCGCACTCGACCCCTTACGGGTGATGAACTCGTCGCGCGAGCCGCTGGCGAACATGAACGGATTCACGGTGCTCGCGACGCTGTTCGTGTCCAGCGCGCAGATGTTCTCGCTGCTCACGCCCGACGCGGGCCTTCCGAGGGTTCTCTTCAGCGTGTATTTCCTGACTCAGATGCTGACCACGATGGCCGCGGGCCCCGACCGCGTTCGCGCGCTGCGGAGCCTCGCGGTGATCTTCGGCGCCGCCTTCGTGCTCAAGTTCGTCGTGCTCGATGCGGTCTCCGATCCTGCAGGCGGACGGTTGGCGCGCGTGCTCCAGTTGCTCTTCGAGGGCGTGACGTTCGGTACGCTGACGCAGGAGGTGCACCACCCGGCCGCTGGATATCTGGCGTTCGTCACGATCGGCCTGTTCCTGATTGGTGTATCGCTGCTTCCGGCCGGCGGCGGTGCTCCGCTGACGTCGCGAACCCTGACGTTGCGCGAAGGCTGAGACTAAAACAGCCTTCCGGTTCGTTTCGGCCGTATCATCTGACCCCTCTGGCAATCCCTCCTGCCCCCGCGCGGTACACCCTCACACAAGGGAGGCTGACGATGAATCGCACGTTCGAGCGCTCCTGCAGATCGATCCCCCTCGCGATCGCGCTCACGGAGGATGCCTCCCCATGTCCCTTGTAGCGGAAAAACGCGGCCCCGTGACTTCAAACGCCAGCGATTGATCGTCTGTGCTGGTCCCTCGTCGCGTTTTGCGTGTCGGCCGGTGTTCTCAGCGCGTTCTGGCTTCGGTGGCGGCAGGCTACCCCCGAGGACGGGGGCGGTACCGCGGATGCTGCCGACCTTGTTCGCTCTATGGCATGCAACGGAGTCTTCGTGTCGACCGCGTTTGGACACCACTTGTCAGCTGGGATGTCTCCACGATTGTCCCTTCGTCTCCGGGGTCTTGGCATCGCCGTGGGGGTGAAAGCTGCATAACCACGCCGGCCTAACCCAAACGGTTTCACTTAGTCGCACGCCTACTCGAGCGCGACGACTGCCGATCGGATTTCCAAGATGTGCACTCCCTTAGCCGTTGTGCCTGCACGCAAATCCGCATCGGTGTAGATGGGAACTGCACGACCAGCCGCCGCATACACCGCGGCCAGCGCAGCCCGAAGCTCGACGAAGTGTACGGCGCGGATGGCAGTCACGCCTGCGAGGAGTGACGTGTCGGTCCAATTGAACGCCGGCAACCCCTGGCGAGTACGCAGCAAATCGATGCGCACCCGAAGCTCGATGATGTGGACGGCCTTCATCAGCGTGGTTCCGGGTGTCAATTCACTATCCGTGAACGGGCATCCGGCCGGCGTCGTCGTGAAGGTCACGTCCGATCCATAATTTGTTCCCATCAGGTTCGTGGCCCCGGCGCGGAAGTGATACACCGTGTTGCACGTCAGCCCCGTGATGTTGCCGTTCCCGATTGCCACGCTCGAACCGCCGGATCCGAGGCTCGCTACTGCCGTGGTACTTCCGTAAGTCGTCGTTGCTCCGTACTCGAAGAATCCGGTGGCAGTCGTCCCCCTCGGATTGGCCGTGCCGTTTAGTGTCGCCGCCATCCCACCGAGCCCGGTCGCGACCCCTGTGAACACCTGAGGCGATCCGGTATCGGGGGTCCTGAAGGTCCACCAGGTTCCGCTGTTGGCCTCCGTGGTGCCGGCCGCGTTGAAAGCCCGAACTTGCCAGTAGTATGTCGTGGCTCCCAACAGGGCGCCGGTCCTAGCATCCGTCGTGACTGTCGCAATCCAACCACCGTCGCAACTGTTGTTATTGATGGTGTCGATGCAGTACTCATACGAATCGGCGCCGCCGGCGACCTGCCAGCCCATGGGAACGCCTATGTTCCCGAACAGGTTCTGACCATTGAATGGAGAACCCTTGCTGAACGCTACGGGAGGCCCGACTCCAAACGCAGCCGTGACACTGGATGCCTGGGTCATCGTCACCTGGCAGGTCTGCGCGATGCCGGAGCATCCTCCACTCCATCCTGCGAACGCGGAGCCCGTTGTCGGCAATGCGGTCAACGTCACAACGGTTCCGAGCGTATAGGGCTCCGCACAGTCGGTCCCACAGTCGATTCCAGGTACGCTGCTCGTAACCGTTCCGCTGCCTGCCCCTGCTTTGGTCACGGTCAACGTGTAAGACGGCAGATTGAAGACGGCGGTGCACGTGCGGTTGTCCGCCATCGTGATGACGCCGTCGGCGCAGTCCGGGTCCCCACCGAACGACACGAATGTTGAAGGGGGTAGCGCAACCGGATTCAGCGTGACCAGAGCGCCGATGGGATACTCTTGAACGCAGTCGGGCCCGCACTGAATGCCCGCCGTGGTGCTCGTGACCGTTCCGCTGCCCGTGCCTCCTTTGATTACTCCCAGCCTTCGCACGCCTTCCGGCTGCCACCTGAAGGTGGAGCGGAAATCGGTGCCTGCGTAGAGGATCGAGGGAGTCAGCGGGTCGATGGCGAGAGCGCCCACGGAAAGGTCAGTTAGTCCCGCACTCATCGCCGTCCACGTCATTCCGCTGTCCGTGCTCCGGAATACTCCAGCCGCAGGAACGCCAAGGATGCGAAAGGCCGTCGCGACGTATATCGTCGACGGGTTCGACGGATCGAGAGCCAGGGAGGTGATATAGGCCGTCGGGAGTCCAGCACCGACCGGGGTCCATGTCCCACCGCCATTGGTCGTGCGGAACACGCCGTCGAACACGGTGCCAAGGTAGAGGGTCGAAGGAGTCAAAGGATTGATGGCAAGAGCCGAGGGAAAGACTCCCGCGAGCCCGTTGCTCACCTCAGTCCAGCTGTCACCGCCATTGACAGTCCTGTACACTGCGGCTCCGCTGAGATAGAGCGTTGAAGGCGTCTGCGGATCGATAACCAGTCGAACGGATCTGGATTGAAAAGCGCCGGCCGGCAGGCCTGCGCTCGAGTTCGTCCAGCTGTCGCCTCCGTTCGTGCTGCGATAGATCGCATCGCTCGTTGCCGCGTAGACCGTCGACGGAGTCAGCGGATCGATGGCTACCGAGCGCGCCGTACTTAACGAGATGCCATTGTTCACAGGGAGCCAGGTGGTGCCGCCGTCCGTCGTCCGATACACACCGAAAGTGGCTGCGGCGTACATGGTCGAGGGAGAGATGGGATTGATCGCCAGATCGAAGGGCGCCAGCAGCAACCGAGTCCAGGTCGCGCCCATATCATTGCTGCGCGTTAGACCGATAGGCTTGTCCCAGTCCTTGGCGACCATCGCATAGACAGTTGAGGGCGTCACAGGGTCGGCCTTCAGTCCCCGAACGGGGGCCGCGAACAGGCCGTGGTTGGCCGGGGCCCAGCTCACCGCTGCGTTGTCGCTGCGGAAGAGGCCCTCACCGCCCAGAAGTCCCGCATAGAGCCTCGTCGGCAGTTGTGGGTCGATGGCAAGCGCACCGATCTGTTCAGGATCCAGGCCGCTGTCGGCCTGAACCCACGTGCTGCCACCGTCAGTACTTTTCCAGACGCCGCTGAAGAACGTGCCCGCATAGACAGTGGAGGGCGTGGCCGGGTCGATCGCCAATGGTCCGACTTGCCCACCCAGCTGGTGAGTCCAGGTCACGCCGCCATCCAGGCTGCGCCAGACGCCACCAGAAGTGAGTTCGTGACCCGCGTAGTAGAGCGTCGTCGGAACCATAGGGTCGATGGCCAGCGCCCGACGTCCGGCATTCTGGTGGAGATTGGTGCTGATCTGCTGCCAGGTGACGCCGGCATCCGTGCTGCGAAATACCCGCCCCGGGCCTCCAGCGTATAGGGTTGAGTGTGTGAACGGATGAATTGCCAGACTATAGATAAACCCGCTCTCGCCGGCAGGCAGACCGCTGTCGACGCGGGTCCAGGCACCTGCGCTGTTCGTGGTGCGGTACACGCCCTGCCTGGTGCTCATGTACAGAGTCGAAGGAGTTACGGGATCAATGACCAGCGAGTACGGAATGGTGATGTCGGATGGATCAACGGCTGGAAGCCCGCCGCTGGCCGGATTCCAATTCTCGCCAGCGCTCGTCGTCCGAAAAACCTCTCCACCCAGGGCAAGGGCGTAGAGCGTGGAAGGATTGAGCGGGTCGATAGCGAGCCGTTGAATAGACGGATTCGTCAATCCGTTGCTGACGTTAGTCCAGCTGCCGCCGGCGTCGGCGCTGCGGTAGACGCCCTGCGGAAGACCGGCATACACAATCGATGGGTTGCGGGGATCGACGACCACGGCGGTGACGCTCCCTCCGTCCGGTCCGAGGGGGACCCACTGCCCTTGTGCGAACGCAGACCCGGCATCCAGGCAGACCAGCAAGCACACGAATACCCGCGGACCGACTAGTCTTCCGCCGGAGAACAGAGGTACCAGCAAATGCGGAGACATCCCAGTTCACCATGACCATCAACGCCGGAAGGATCGCGAGGGACGGGCTAACGCAAGACTCTTCTTCAACACCCGGACGCCGGAGGGAAGCGAGCACGAACAGGAGCACGTGCACGCACCGTGGGGATTTTAGCGCACAACCGACGGCCGAAAGGCGCCTCCGAATTGTCTCCGATGACTTATGGAACGCGGTCGTGAGCAAGGCGGCGCGCCAAGCGGGTCGCGGATTGATGCGCGGCAAGAATGCTGCGCTGCATTCGCGTCACCTGTTCTCCGGCTTCATGCGCTGCGGCAGCTGCGGGGGCGCGATCACCGTCGTCAGCGGCGGTTATGGGCAGCCCCGGTACGGATGTCTCCGGCGCTCGAAGAATGCACCCGCTCGAGCACCTCATTGCCCCCATCGAGGCTGGCTCAGGAACGTCGACGGCCCTGCGCGACGCGCTCGAGCGCGTCACGTCGCGAGTGTTTTGAGGGGAATGAGCGATAGTCTAGTATCTTCAGCCGCCGATCGCCAGCAAGGCGTTACGCAATTCCTCGACGTGTATCGCTTTAATCGACGTGCCTGGTGTCAAGGGCGCATCTGTGAACGTTGGTGGGGATAGGCCAACTGCCGCGTAGAGTTCTGACAACGCAGTCCGGAGATCCGTGATGTGCTGGGCGCGCACGACGGCGCCGGCCGATAGACTCGCGTCCGTCCACGCGAACGGCGATAACCCAACGACGGCGCGCACCTGATCCATCCGCGCTCGAAGTTCTGCCATATGTATTGTTTTGATCAGCGTCACGCCGGACGTCAGTGGTGTGTCGGTGAAAGGGTTCGCGATCGAAACGTGGCCCGCACGCCTACCGATCGTGGTCGCGTTTCGAGCCGTCTCGCCAAGAATCCAGAAGCTGCCGTCGGTCGAATCGAACGAGGCGCCAAAATAGTCGCCGAACGGTATCGCACCCGAGCCTGCATTAGGCGTCAGGCTAAGGCTCGCCGTCCCGGCTTCAAGCAACATGCTGGGTCGAAGCGTATTGACTGCGTCGCCATGTAAACGTCCCGTGACGTAGAGCGACGGAAATTCCGTAAAGCTTGATCGGCCGAACACGAGCACGACATTGTTGATTAGGTCGACGGCGAGCGTCGCATAGTACTCAAACGTGTCATTCATCGACATCACGGCGTCTTGAGCGAGTGTGGGCGTCGCAGGCCACGAAGTCACGTCAATTTGGGTCCATTCGATCGCAGATACGACGGTCGAGCCGGCTGTTCGCGCCACCGTGCGAATCGTCCAGAGAGAACCGTTTCGGTAGACGGGTGGCGTTCGGACGCCGCTGGCCACAAACAACGGCGCAGCGCCGCCGGGTTGCGTAGCATTTGGAGCTTGCTGACACGGCGTAAGCGTCGCGACGGATCGCACCGTGAGCGACGGAGTGACCGATGCGTGCTCCACTCCGATGACGACGTATCCACACCCGAAACTCCGCAGCCCCACCAAAAAGAATGCGTGAGGATTCCCGTAGTGATTTGCAGGTTGAAGCGCGGCGTTCAAACTCGAGTTGTCGATTGGGTCCTTCATCCCGGTGAAATCCGTCCACGTCACGGCACCCCCACTCAACAGGTTCGATTTCGGGATGACTCGAATCTTCAGCACCTTGTTTAATCCGGTTGCGGGCACTCCCATCGGAAACATTTGCATCGCGAACACCACGGCATCGCGGTTGACGCCGAGCGACGGGAAGTCTGCCCACCGCCGGGTGGGGACGCCGTTCTCGGTCGTTGCATCGAACGCGAAGAACTGCCAGTCGGCCAGGCCGAGCGAGGTCGGACGAGCGCTGGTCGACACCGCCAGGAACAAATCCGAAACACATGGCTCTGTTGCGCATGCTTGTCCACCGTTGTTGCCGGCGGCGCTGACGAAAAAGCGCTTTGTGTCTTCGTCAAACAACACGCGAACATCGAACGCATTTTCTGTTGATCGCCGAACAGTGTTGAAAAATGAGGACAGCGAATTCGCGGCGATTACAGCTCCGGTTTTCTGCCGAAGTGAGATGCCGCCGTTGTATGTGAGGACAAGAGTCGAGGGGCCCGCCGCGATGCTTTCGTCGATATTGTTACGGCTGCCATCATTCGCGTCGAAAGTGCCGGTGACAGTAAGCGATTGCGTGCGGACCGGCGATGCGAAGGCAGCGACAATCAGAAGCGTTGTGAAGACGATAGGAGCGATTAGCGGGGGAAGTGTACCGACTGCCCCCTCATACGATCCGCCCGCAACCCTCTCTGCACAACGCGGATGGCCGGTGAGCACGGGGCGGATCATTGTGCCCGGCGCACGCGTCTGTCAAACACCCCGGACGGGGTGTTCGGAATTGAATTCGTCCCTTGCGATCATTACGACAGGATCGTCACGTCCTAACAGTCCGAAAGCGAAGCCGGACCAATCTCTGGGCAGCCAAGCAAACGACACGGGTCGCGAACCGGCGGGTCAAGTTGTCAGACATACCCTTCGATCAACTCACGTCGCTGGTGACCGGTCTCAACGACGAGGCCGCGACGCTGACCTACGGAAGCCGGCGGCACCTGAGGGGCGCGGTGAACTGGTACAAGCCGGGGCTGTTCGCGGGCAATCACGACTTCAAGACGGGCGTGGATTACCTGCCGCGCAACAATTTCGATCGGGCGGCGTTCGACCGCGGTGCCGCCGAGAACTACCGCCTCATCTTCAGGGGTGGAGCGCCGTTCGACATCGACGTCAAGAGCAACCCGGTCGACCCGAAGACGCAGTCCACCTCGCTCGGAACGTACGTGCAGGACAGCTGGACGATCGGGCGGCGGCTCACGCTGAGTCTCAGCGGC
>Ga0070704_100001166_pt1 | contig 13713 bp, 11 predicted proteins | sample KBSK5252metaG_FD_65467 | JGI IMG/M metagenome (GOLD analysis project Ga0070704, IMG submission 65467) | Corn, switchgrass and miscanthus rhizosphere microbial communities from Kellogg Biological Station, Michigan, USA - KBS K5-25-2 metaG | ecosystem: Host-associated > Plants > Roots >...
GCCGAGCCCGGAGGGAAGTTCGACGTCCGCAGTCTCGCGCTCTCGCGCGAGACGCTTGCCCGGCATGGCGGGCTCGCCGATTTCTGCTTTGCGATGCAGGGGCTCGGGACCGGTCCGATTTCGCTTTTTGGCACCGAAGCGCAGAAGCGCAAGTACCTGCCGCCGGTCATGCGCGGCAAGAGCATCGCCGCGTTCGCGCTCTCCGAGCCGCAGGCGGGCAGCGACGTGAGCGCGATTGCGACCGCAGCGACCCGCTCGGGCAACGACTATGTGCTGAGCGGCACGAAGACGTGGATCTCGAACGGCGGGCTCGCCGATCACTACGTGGTGTTCGCGCGCACCGGCGAAGGGCCCGGCTCGAAGGGGCTCTCGGCATTCATCGTCGACGCGGACACGCGGGGTCTCAAGGTGGGAGAGCGCATCGCGCTCATTGCGCCGCATCCCCTGGCGACGCTGACGTTCAAGGAGTGCCGCGTGCCGGTCTCGGCGCGGATCGGCGTTCCCGGCGAAGGTTTCAAGATTGCGATGGCGACGCTCGATGTGTTCCGCACCACCGTCGGCGCAGCGGCGCTCGGCTTTGCGCGTCGCGCGCTCGACGAGGCGCTGGCACGTTGCCGCGACCGTGCGGTCTTCGGCAAGCCGCTCGCCGAGTACCAGCTGACACAGGCCAAGATCGCCGATATGGCGCTCGCGATCGACGCCGCCGCACTCCTCGTCTACCGGTCCGCCTGGACCAAGGACGTTCTCGGCAAGCGCGTTACGCGCGAGGCGGCAATGGCGAAGCTCTATGCAACCGAAGCCGCGCAGCAGGTGATCGACATGGCGGTGCAATTGCACGGCGGGACGGGCGTCGTGCACGGCGCGCCGGTCGAGCGTCTGTATCGCGAGATCCGGGCGCTGCGCATCTACGAAGGAACGAGCGAGATTCAGAAGCTCGTGGTCGCATCGGCAGTGCTGAAAGGCGAGTAGTTCAGGCTCGCGGCCTGGATCGCATGCAGAAGTCCAATTGCGATGTCGTCGTCCTGGGCGCCGGCATCGTCGGAATTTGCGTCGCGCTGCATCTGCAGAAGCGCGCGCGCTCGGTGGTGCTGGTCGACCGGCGGGGTGCGGCCGAGGAAACTTCGTTCGGCAACGCCGGGCTGATCCAGCGCGAGGGTGTCTATCCGTACGGCTTTCCGCACGATTTCGGCGCGCTCGTCCGCTACGGCTTCAATCGCACGATCGATGCCTACTATCATCCTTCGGCGCTACCCCACCTTGCGCCGTTCCTGCTGAAGTACTGGTACCACTCGCGGGATGCGCGTCACGCCGAGCAGGCGAAGCGCTACTCGAAGTTGATCGAGCACTGCGTGCTCGAACACGATGCGCTCGCCGCTGAGGCCGGAGCGACCGGCTTCATCCGGCGCACCGGCTGGATGAAGATCTTTCGCACGGCGCGCGAGCGCGACAAGCGCTTCGCCGAGGCCGAGCGCTGGCGGGCGGAATTCGGCATCAACTCCAACCTGCTCGATGCAAGAACGCTCCAGGAGATGGAACCGCATGTTGCGCCGGTGCTCGTCGGCGCGATCCACTGGACGGATCCGGTGAGCGTCGACGATCCGCAAGGGCTGGGACTCGCGTACCTGCGTCGCTTCGAGCAGCTCGGCGGGCGATTCGTCCAGGGAAACGCGGCAAGCCTTGCAGCCGAAGGTTCCGGCTGGAATGTGCGAACGGTGCAAGGGCCGCTCGGCGCGACCGCGGCGGTCATCGCGCTTGGCCCCTGGTCGGATGTGGCGACGCGTGCGCTCGGCTACGACTTGCCGCTCGCCGTAAAGCGCGGCTACCACATGCATTACCGTGCCGCCGGCGAAGCGAAACTGAACTATCCGATGCTCGACACCGAGCGCGGCTACTTCCTCGCGCCGATGCGCCGCGGCATTCGCCTGACGACCGGCGCGGAATTCGCTCTGCGCGATGCGATCCGCACGCCGGTGCAGCTCGGGCGCGCCGAGCCGATCGCGCGCGACCTTTTCCCGCTCGCGGAGCGGCTCGACACCGAGCCCTGGATGGGCGCGCGCCCGTGCACGCCCGACATGCTGCCGGTGATCGGCCCCGCACCGCGCCACGAGAATCTGTTTTTTGCTTTCGGCCACGCGCACCACGGATTGACGCTCGGTGCGGTGACCGGCCGTCTGATCGCCGAGCTGGTGACGGGTGAAGCGCCGTTCGTAGACCCCGCGCCGTATGCGGCGGGGCGCTTCGGCTAGCGACGCTACTTGAACTTGTAGTACGCGTCGTTCAACCAGGCGGCGACGCTCTGCTCTTCCTCGGTGCTCAATCCTGTCTTGATGTTGGTGTTGCAGCGCTGCACCCAGGCGAGGACCGAAGCCGTACTCGAAGCCTTGCGTTCCGGCCGCGTGAACATCCGCGAGCCGTCGCCGCCGAAGCGCGCGATATGGCAGCCGCTGCACTTCGCTTCGAGCAGGCTCTTGCCGACCTTCGGGTCGCCAAACGGAAATGCGTCGGATTGGGCGAGCGCCGGCGCCGCCGCAACGAGCGACGCCATCGCGAGCAGAAATTTCAAAACACCACCTCCCAGCGACCGTCGGGCGTCTTCGCGACTACGAGCCGCGGCGGATAAGCGACCGAAAGCGCAATGCCTGCGCACATCTGCAGCTGCTCGCCCTTGAGGCGCGCAAAGGCCTTTTCATCGAACGGGTAGAGCCAGCCGGACTTGCGTCCTATGACGACCGCCGCGGTTCCGGTCGTCGCGAACTCCAGGTCCGCAGCATCGGGAACCGGAACCCGCACGCCAGCAGCATGCGCCTTCTCGAGGCAACCGACTTTGCGGATTTGCGCCACCTGGATTTCGGGCTTCGCGCCAAGAATCCTGTAGATCGGATCGAAGTTCGGCTTGAACGCTTCGGCCCGGTCCTTTACCAGCGCGGCGAGCTTTTGCTTGTCGTCTTCGTTGAGCGCGGTCACCGAAGGGTACTTGTGCCATGGCAGGTCGGTCGCGAAATCCCCGGTGAAATCCCTTTCGAGCATGATCTTGCCCTGGCTCTTCTTCGTTTCCATGCCCTCGCCGCCGCGGTTCGTCGAGCTCACCGCGCCGCCGCTGCGCTGTTCCTTGACCTGATCGGTCACTTCGTTCCATTGCAGGCGCGATTGGTAGGAAGCCTTCGTATCTGCCGGCACGAACTCGATGCGGACCGTGTTCTTGCCTTTCCGGACGAGCCCTCCGAGCGATTTGACCGGCACCCAGACCGCCGCTGCGATCTCGCGGTTGTCGAACATCACCGGGACGCTCTTCTTCTCCACGTCCTGCTCCGCGATCAGCACGTTGTTGAGGTAGATGAACGCTTTCCCGGGAACCGTCTGGACCTCGGACATTACGAGCTCACCAAAGAAGGGGGTGAACTGGACTTCGAAGTTGATGACCGCGGCCATCGCGCACTCTCCCCAGAGCAGCGTCCATGCAAGCAGAGTCTTCCTCACGATGCCTTCCCCCTTGCTGATTTGTCGTGCAGTATAAGACTGATGGACAGGCGCAATGCAGTCCGCTACCTCGCTTTGCTGGGCGCTGCGGCATTGAGTGCGCGGACGACCCATGCGCAGCAGGCGCGAAACTTCAAAGTAGCGATACTCACCACCGCGGGCGGGCGCGGCGATACGCCCTTCTATATCGCCATGGAACGGCGGTTCCGGGAGTTGGGCTATATCGAAGGAAAGAACCTGACCCTCATCTGGCATTCGGCGGCAGGCCGGCTCGACAAGATTCCGGAAATCGCCACTGAACTCGCAAAGGCACGGCCCGACGTGATCATTGCGCCGGGGTCAGAGACCGTGCTCCGGTCTATTCGCCTGGCAGCGGGAAGTACGCCCATCGTCATGATCGCCATCGACTATGACCCGGTAGAGACGAACTTCGTTACAAGCCTTGCGCGCCCGGGCGGCAATATCACAGGCTTGTTTCTGCGACAGGTCGAGTCCGCCGCGAAGCGCCTCGAAATGCTGAAGGAGGCGCTACCCAGCGTCGGCCGCGTCGCAGTGCTCTGGGATTCGTTCACGCGCGACCAGCTGGATTTCGTCGACGGTACGGCGAAGAAACTCAACCTCGTGCTGCTGCCGTATCAACTGCGGGGCGATCCATACGACTTCGATACTCCGTTGAAAGACGCGAAGGCACAGCGCGCCGAAGCCGTGCTTGCGCTCACCTCAGGCCCGTTCTTCCTCGTCAGAGAAAAAATGTTTGCGGCGGCGCACGCTCAGCGCTTGCCCGTGGTCGCGAACCCGAACTACGCTGAAGCGGGCGCGCTGATCGCATTCGGCGCGAGTTTTTCCCACATCTACATGCGCGCCGCGGAGTACGTCGATCGCATCCTCAAGGGTGCGAAGCCGGCCGATCTGCCGGTCGACCAGCCGGATCGCTACGATCTGATCGTCAATCTGAAAACCGCCCGGGCGCTCGGGATCAAGATCCCGCATTCCGTGCTGGTGCGCGCGAACCGCGTGATCGAGTGACGGCTACTCCACCGTGACCGACTTCGCGAGATTGCGCGGCTTGTCGACGTCGGTGCCGCGGGCGAGTGCGGTGTGGTACGCAAGCAGCTGCAGCGGCACCACGTGCAGCATCGGCGAAAGCAGTCCGTAGTGCTCCGGCAAGCGGATCACGTTTACGCCTTCGCCCGATGCGATATGCGTGTCGGCGTCGGTCAGCACGTATAGCTCGCCGCCCCGCGCGCGCACTTCCTGCATGTTCGACTTGAGCTTTTCCAGCAGCGCGTCGTTCGGCGCCACGGTCACGACCGGCATCTCGGAGGTCACGAGCGCGAGCGGTCCATGCTTCAACTCGCCCGCCGGATACGCTTCGGCATGAATGTAGGAGATCTCTTTCAGCTTCAACGCGCCTTCCAGCGCGATCGGGTAGTGCAGCCCGCGGCCGAGAAAAAGCGCATGCTCTTTCGCTGCGAACCGTTCCGCCCACGCAATCACCTGCGGCTCGAGCGCGAGCGCCGCGCCGAGTGCGCGCGGCAGGTGCCGTAGCCGGCGCAGGTGCTCATGCTCCTGCTCGGCCGAGAGTCGGCCGCGCAGCTTGGCGAGCGTCAGCGAAAGCAGGAACAGCGCCGTGAGTTGCGTGCTGAACGCCTTCGTCGACGCGACCCCGATCTCGACGCCTGCGCGAGTCAGAAAGTGCAGTTTCGTCTCGCGCATCATTGCGCTCGTCGCGACGTTGCAGATCGCGAGCGTTCGCTCCTGCCCTAGAGAGCGCGCATGCTTGAGGGCGGCGAGCGTATCGGCGGTTTCGCCGGACTGCGAGACCACTACGACCAGCGCGTTCGCACTCGGCACGCTGTCGCGGTAGCGATATTCGCTCGCGATCTCGACCTGCGTCGGCAGCCGGGCGAGCGATTCCAGCCAGTATTTGGCCGTCAGCCCCGCGTAGTAGCTCGTGCCGCAGGCGAGCACCAGCACGGAATCCACGCCGCCGAGCGTCGCGCCTTCGTCGTCGCCGAACAGTGCGGGCGACAGCGCCTCGATGCTCTCGAGCGTGTCTCCGACGGCGCGCGGCTGCTCGAAGATCTCCTTCTGCATGAAGTGCCGATACGGGCCGAGGTCCGCCGCAGCACTCGCGGTCTTGACGACGCGGACCTCGCGCGACACCGCGCGGTCCGTGGCGTCCGACACGCGGAAGCGATCCAGCCGGATCTCCGCGACGTCGCCTTCTTCCAGGTATGCGATGCGCTCGGTCGTGCCGGCGAGCGCCAGCGCATCCGACGCGAGGAACATCTCGCCTTTCCCTTCACCGATGACCAGCGGGCTGCCTGCGCGCGCTCCCACCACGCAATGCGGTTCGCGGCTCGAAACGACCGCGATCGCGTACGCGCCCGCAAGCCGCTTGACCGCGGCGCGCACCGCGCCGAACAGATCTCCCGAGTACAGGCTGTGCACGAGGTGCGCGATCACCTCCGTATCGGTCTGGCTTTCGAACACGTAGCCCTTTGCTTTCAGCTCCGTGCGCAGTTCCTCGTAGTTCTCGATGATGCCGTTGTGCACGAGCGCGATCTCGCCGCGCGAGAACATCGGATGCGCGTTCTGGGTGAGCGGCGCGCCGTGCGTCGCCCAGCGGGTATGCGCAATCCCGGTCTCGGCGGCCATCTGCTGCTGCGCCACCTGACCGGCAAGGTCGGCGACGCGCGCCACGCTGCGCAAGCGATCGAGGCCGCCTTCGACGAGCGTCGCGACGCCGCACGAGTCATAGCCGCGGTATTCGAGCCGCCGCAGGCCTTCGATCAGCACCGGAACGATATCGCGCTGGGCGGCAGCGCCGACGATTCCACACATGGGCTACTCCTTTTTCTTCCGCAGGCTCCAGCCGGGCACGGAAACCTGCCGGGCGCGCGCCACGGTCAGCTGGCCGGGCGGCGTGTCCTTGTTGATCGTCGAGCCGGCGCCGATATGCGAGCCTTTCGCGATGCGCACGGGGGCGACGAGCGTCGTGTCCGAGCCGATGAAGCAGTCGTCCTCGATCACGGTGCGGTGCTTTGCTGCGCCGTCGTAATTGCAGGTGATGGTGCCGGCACCGACGTTGACGCGGGCTCCGACGTCCGCATCGCCGACATAGGACAGGTGATTCGCCTTCGAGCCGGCGCCGAACCGGCTCGCCTTCACTTCTACGAAATTGCCGATGTGCACGTCTTCGGCGAGGCTCGCCCCGGGGCGCAGCCTCGAGTACGGTCCGACCCGGCAGCGCGCGCCGACCTGCGCATCCTCGAGCATCGAGAACGCCAGGATCTCGCTACCCGCAGCCACCTCGGTGTTGCGCAGCACGCAATTCGGCCCGATGCGGACACCGTCGCCGAGGCTGACCTTGCCTTCGAACACGCAATTGACGTCGATCGACACATCTTGCCCGCAGGTCAGCGAGCCGCGCACGTCCAGGCGTGCCGGATCGGCGAGTGCCACGCCCCCGTCGAGCAGGCGCGCGGCCTGGATGGCTTGATAGGTACGCTCGAGTTGGGCGAGCTCCTGCCTTGAATTAACACCGATCACCTCGCGCCAGTCGGTGGCCTTGACCGCCGTCACGGGCACTCCGCTTCGCACGGCGAGTCCGACCACGTCGGTGAGGTAGTACTCGCCCTGCGCGTTGTGATTTTTCACCTGATCCAGCCACGCCGCGAGCCGGGCCGTCTTCGCGGCGAGGAACCCTGCGTTCACTTCCCGCACGGCGAGCTCGCTTGCGCTCGCATCCTTGTGCTCGACAATGCGCTCGACCGAGCCACCTGTACCGCGCAGGATGCGACCATAGTTGCCGGGCTCAGGCGGTTCGGCGGTGAGGATCGCCAGTCCGCTGCGCGCCGCATCGGCAAGCCTGCGCAGCGTATCGGCGCGCACCAACGGCACGTCGCCGTACAAGACCACGGCCTCCGACTGCGCGTCGACTCGCGGCAACGCCTGCAGCACCGCGTGGCCGGTGCCGAGCTGCTCGACCTGTTCGACCCAGTCGATGTCGGCGGCTTCGAACTGCGTCCTTACCTCGTCGCCGCCATGCCCGTGCACGACGACGATCTTGCGCGGAGCGAGCGCACGCGCGGTCTCGAGCACATGCGCAAGCAGCGGCCTGCCCGCCAGGCGGTGCAGTACCTTCGGCAGCGCAGAATGCATGCGCTTGCCTTGCCCAGCGGCGAGGATGACGATGTCGATAGTCATGTATCCCCTTGATTTTAGCTTAGCATTCTGACTCTGAAATGACGCTCACCGGCCAATTTGCGGGCGCCTTTGCGGATGTCGCGCTGAAGAACGTCACGCGCGAGTATCCGCGCCACATCATTCACCTGCTTACCGCCCCGGCAGCCGATCTTGCGCCGCGCGCGCTTCATCCCGCGTTCTATGGCAGCTATGACTGGCACTCGGCCGTGCACATGCACTGGCTGCTCGCGCGGATCCTGCGCACGCATCCGGGGCTGGCTTCGGCAAGCAGGATCGCGCGAACGCTCGATGCGCACCTTTCGACCTCGGCATTGCAAAGAGAGCTCGCCTACTTTGGGAGTCCCGCAGGCCGCACGTTCGAGCGTCCGTATGGGTGGGCCTGGCTGATGGAGCTGCAAGCGGAGCTCTCTCGGCTCGGCGAGCGGCGCTGGATCGAGTCCGTTCGCCCGCTGGCAGCGCTGATCGCCGCGCGCTTCTCGACATTCGTTTCCGCCGCGCCCTATCCCATTCGCGCCGGCAGCCACGGCAATACCGCGTTCGCTTGTGTCCTCGCGCTCGACTTCGCCCACTCCGCACAGGACGATTCCCTCGAGCACGCGATCCGGAACGCCGCCCGCAGGTGGTACGCCGCGGACCGGAACGCGCCGCTTGCCTACGAGCCGTCGCTCGACGATTTTCTTTCTCCGGCGCTCATCGAAGCCGTGCTGATGCGCGAGGTGCTCGGCAAGGACGAATTCGGTGCCTGGCTGCACGGTTTCCTGCCGCAGGATCTCGGTCCTCTCGCCACACCGCCGGTCATAGCCGACCGGACCGATCCGAAGCAAAGCCATCTCGACGGCCTGTCGCTGACTCGAGCGTGGTGTTACAAGCGCCTCGGGGAGAACTACGCGGACCTCGCCGAGCGCCACCTGCGAGCCGCGCTGCCGCAGGTGACCGGGGGCGACTACGTCGGCGAACACTGGCTCGCTTCATTCGCTGCGCTCGCGCTCGGCGATCACCCGTAAGGGACTGCAATCTTCGCAAGCTATGAACCGCCACTTGTGATCCAGGCGCTCTTGCTGCAGCAGACCCGAGCTGTTTCGACGAGGGTCATAATGGCGCGCAGACCGGATGATTGAATGACTGTCGAGCGCGCATTATCACAAGGAAACGTTTTGTCACTCAGATTGCGCTTGGTCAGCGTGCTGGTGGTCGTCGGCGCTCTCGTGGCTGCACCCCTGGTGCATGCGCAGCCTGTGAAGAAGCTCCCGCGGGTCGGCGTACTGTCGCCGTTCCACGGCTCGGTGGACGCCTTTCGCGACGCCTTTCAGCAGCGCCTGCAGGAGCTCGGCTACAGCACGGGGCGCAACATGACGGTGGAGTACCGGGCATCCGGGGGCATGGCCGACCGGCTTCCGCAGCTCGCGCTCGATCTGGTCAAGATTAAAGTAGATGCGATCGTGACCACGACCGCATCTGGCGCGCAAGCCGCCAAGCAAGCGACCGCGACAATCCCCATCATCATCGCCGGCGTGGATGACGCGGTCGATCAGGGATTCGTCAAGAGTCTGGCACAGCCCGGGGGAAACATCACCGGCATCACATGGCTCAACACGGAGCTGAGCGCAAAGCGGATGGAGTTGCTCAAGCAAACTCTGATTAACCCCTCGCGAATCGCGTTTCTGCGGGAAGCCGTCGGCGCCGCGTCCTCGCTACGGGCAATCGAGGCGACGGCGCGCACCCTGGGCATACGCCTGGTTGTGATGGAACTGCGCGCGCCCAAGGAAATTGACAACGTGTTCTCGGCGCTGGCTCACGAACGCGTAGACGCGCTGATGGTGGGGGAAAGCCCCATGATCACCGGCCAAGAATCGCACGTCGTCGAGCTGGCGAGGAAGCATCGTTTGGCCACGATATTCTCGTTTCGAAAAGCGGTCGAAGCGGGCGGGCTCATGAGTTACGGACCCAAGCACGCGGACGTGTACCGCCGCGCCGCGGACTACACCGACCGCATCCTCAAGGGCGCTAAACCAAGCGAGCTGCCCGTCGAACAACCCACCAGTTTCGAGCTGGTGATCAACCTCAAGACCGCCAACGCGCTGGGCATGAAGATCCCACAGGCAATCCTGCTCCGCGCGGACGACATTATTCGCTGAGCAGCCTCATTTCGGAGCGTTTGCGGCCGCATCCGGCACGAAGATCACGGCCGGTACGCCCTCCTGGCTGATATTCGCCTGGAGCATCACGAGCGACTCATCCCCCGGGTTCGCCCACTGGTGCACGAGGTCGTAGGGTTCGTAGTGAATCGTCCCGGCCGGCTTCGGCTCTGTCTTGCCGCCGGTCGTGAACATGCCGAGTCCGCTGAGCACGTAGTACATCGCGGCGCCTGAGCGGCGATGAGGGGGATTGATGGGCTGCCGCGGCGGGAAAGTCACGCGCGTCAGCGTGAATTCGTACGGACCCGGCTTGAGACCCGGGATCGGCGACGCGGTCTTGTACAACTCGGTGACGACGGCCGGTTGACCTTCCATGGGCTTGCCCAACTCGTCGGCAGTCAGCAGCACAAAATGCAGAAAGACTGCCGGCTCACTGTCACTCGCCTTGAACGTTGTGTTCATTCCGCGGCCGATGAGCACGCCATCCCCTCCACTCAGGACCTGACGATCGGCGCGGCTCGTCACTTCCAGAGATCCACTCAGCGCGAAAACAAAGCCGACGCCTCCGTTGTATGTGGTCGCCTGTCTTGCCGGGACACTGACCCGCACCACCCTGAAATAGCGCGGCGCGTCCATCACGCTCGGCAAAGCGGTGCTCGCCAGTACAGCCCGCAGCACGCCTCCCCCGGGTCCGCTTTGCACAGATGCAGGCTGCGCCGCCGCGCCGGCGACGAAAAAGCACCCGCTGAAGATGGCGGCGATCAAGCGAGTTGTCATGGTCTGCTCCTCCTTGCACCGCGTGAATGTATCCCACGCCTGTCACTAACACGCAAGGGCAATTGGAGAACTCGACTGACTGGCCTACTCGAGCCGGGTGGGTGGGGGAAACGCCGAGCGCATCGCAAGCGCGATCTGCAAGACGATGAATCGCCGTCTGCGAACCGGTAGCAGCGCGCTAGTGCCGTAGCACGCACTTCGAGTACAGATCGGGAAAGTTGCCGTCCGGATCGTAACGCGCCTTCAGGGCGCGGTAGGCGTCGCCGCCATAGTTCTGCCAGAAGCGATCGGGCGGATAGTACGAATCCGAGTACAGCGACTTGATGCCGCCGAGCGCCTCGACCTCGTGCTCGACCAGCCGGTTGAAGAAGCCGGCGGAGTGCTCGCCGGACGTGCGCACGACGTCCCAGAAACCGAAATTCACATAGAGCGCGCCGGGGCGAAGCGGGTACAGGCGGAAGCGGTCTGCGTGAGCAGAGGCCCGGACCGGGCAGGTCCAGACCGGCGAGATGCCGATGTCACGCTGAAAGAATTCGAGAAACTCCGCCGCACGACCGATCGGAATGTCGACATCCTGGATGACCGATTCCGAATGCAGCCCGCGCAGCCGGCCCAGTGCCCTCGTGACGCCCCAGCGGCTGTTCCAGCGCATGATGCCCTGATAGGTGCGGGAGCCCAGGCGCTTGCGGCCGTAGATCCGCCGGATCCACGGGACCTGCGCACCGACGTTCTTCGAGCACCAGAACCAGTCGGTGTCCCAGCGCCACAGAAAGTCGTGCGCGCTCAGGTAGTCGAGCTCGCGCTCGAGCAGCGAGCGGTAGAAGATTTTCTCGAACGTGTAGTCGCTCGAATACGGCGCGGAGTCGACGAAGCGCGCAGTGCTGAGCACCAGCGCATCGTCAGCGAAGACGACTCCATCGACGAAGTCGAAGGGCCGCGAGCAGGCTTCCTCGATCGCCGCGAAGAACGCCCGCGGCTCGCCGAACCTGTGGTGATGCAGCTCGACGAACGCCTTTACGGGAACCGTGCGCGCCCGAAGCCTGAGCGCGTAGCCGAGCGTCCCGTACGAGTTCGGAAATCCGAAAAAGAGGTCGCGATGCTCGTTATCGGGTGCGCAGGTGAGCACCCGGCCGTCGCCCGTGAGCACGTCCATCTCGAGCAGCGATTCGTGCACCAACCCGTGGCGGAACGAGGACGCTTCGATCCCCACGCCCGCGGCCGCGCCACCGAGGGTGATGGTTTTCAGCTGCGGAACGACGGTCGGCATGACCCCGGCCGCGATCGCGCGCGCCGCCAGGTCTTCGTAGGTCGTCATCCCTTCGGCCTCCACCCACTGGCCTGCGGGGTCGATGGCGAGCACGTGATCGAAGGCGCGTACGTCGAGCAGATGCTTGCCCCCCCGGGCGCGATCGCGAAACAGATTGGACGTTTTCTTCGCGAGGCCGATCGCTCCGCGCGGCCGCTCGCGGAACGCGGCGAGCAGCTGGCCGCGGCGCTCCGCGTATCCGCTCATCGAGCCGCGGCGCCGTGCTCCGTATAGAGGAAGCCGCGGCTCATCGGGTACGTGCTGTCGGTGATGTTCCCCTTGCTGAACACGATCTGGAAGAGGTGCGTGCGCTCGATCGGCGAGCGGAACATTTCGGCACAGCTCACCAGGTAGGTGCGCCACGTGCGCCGGAAGCGTTCGTTGAACCGGGCCGGATCGATCGCGTGGATGCGCTCCCAGTTGCGGTCGAAGCGTTCGGTCCACGCATCGAGCGTGTGCGCGTAGTGGCGGCGCAGGTTCTCGATGTCGACGACCTCCAGCCCGCTGTCCTCCATCGCCACGATCACGTCGGCGAGGCTCGGAATCCAGCCGCCCGGAAAGACATGCTCGCGGATGAAGAATTCGGTATCGCGCCGCCCGACATGGCCGATGAAGTGCAGCATGCCGAGGCCACCCGGCTTCAGGAAGTCGGCGTGCGCTCTGACGACTTCCTGCAATTGATCGCGGCCCGCATGCTCGAGAACGCCGATCGACACGACCTTGTCGTACGGCCCGGAGACATCGCGGAAATCCGTGTCGATGACGCGCAGCGCCCCCTGCAGCGCACGGCGCTTGATTTCCTGATCGACGAATTTCACCTGGTCGGTCGTGTTGTTGACCCCGGTCACCGAGACGCCGTAGCGCTCGGCCGCGTAGAACATGAAGCCGCCGAAGCCGCAGCCGATGTCGACCACCGACTCGCCTTTTGCGAGCCGCACTTTCCGGCACACGTGCTCCATCTTGTTGATCTGCGCCTGCTCGAGGCTGGTGGTGCCCTCCGCCCAGTAGCCGCAGGTGTACATCATGTATGGATCGTCGAGCCACAGGCGATAGAAATCGGCGCCCAGTGCGTAGTGGACACGCGCGTTCTCCTTCGCCTGCTCCCAGGTCGCGTTGGAGCGGCGGAACTCGTGCCAGCGGTTGCGATGGTTCACGATCAGGCCCGAGGAGACTCCCCCATTCAACCCCGCTTCGAAGGCCGCATTGAGGTCGCCCTCGACGTCGATGCCTCCCTCGATGTAACTCTCGATCATCCCGACGTGTCCGAACGCCGCGGTGCTCCACTCGGCGGCGCGGTTGCGGAAGCGCAGCGCAAAGCGCGCCGGTTCGTCGCGATTGCGGTAGGTCGTACCGTCGGCGAACGTGACCTCGAAGGCGAACGGTACAGCCCCACCCATCTTGGCAATTTCCTGGGCAACGATCGATTTCATGGCGGCATTGTCCCCGGAGAATCGTTCATTCGCGCACGGCCGTCACGTTGTAGGCGGTTACGGCGCGCTGGAAGCCGCGCAGCGAGAGCTCGCCCACGTGCTCGACGTGCACCCGCTCCTCGATCTTGCCGAACACGCGCTGCGAGATCAGCACCTGCCCGGCTTTCGCCTCGCTGCACAAGCGCGCGGAGAGATTGGTGACCGGCCCGATCGCGCCGTAGTCGCGCCGCTCCTCGAAGCCGATGGCACCGAGCGTGGCGTAGCCGTTGGCAATCCCGACGCCGAAGCCGAGGTCGTAGCCGCGCTTTTTCCAGCCCGCGGACAGCGCCCCCACCTTGTCGCGCATCTCGAGCGCCATGCGGATCGCCGCAAGCTC
>Ga0070704_100001167_pt1 | contig 13712 bp, 13 predicted proteins | sample KBSK5252metaG_FD_65467 | JGI IMG/M metagenome (GOLD analysis project Ga0070704, IMG submission 65467) | Corn, switchgrass and miscanthus rhizosphere microbial communities from Kellogg Biological Station, Michigan, USA - KBS K5-25-2 metaG | ecosystem: Host-associated > Plants > Roots >...
CTACGAAGTGATCGAAGACCTGCGCCCGAAATGGGAGCGCGGTCCGATCCAGGGGCACCTCGGCCGCTTCGGGTTTTCGGGTCAGGAGGTCCTGCGCCGTGCCGACTCGTTGTCCGGCGGTGAGCGCGCGCGGCTCGCGTTCGCGATCCTGATGCTGTCGCGTGCCAACCTGCTCATCCTGGACGAGCCGACAAATCATCTCGACGTCGAATCGATCGAAGCGCTCGAGGATGCGATCGAGGAATACGACGGCACGGTGATCCTCGTGAGCCACGACCGGGAGCTGCTACGGGCGCTGACGACCCGAACCTGGATTCTGCACGAGCGCCACATGACCGAGTTCGCCGGCGGGTTCGCGGAATGGGAGGAAGTCAGCACCGAGCGGGCACACGCCGCCGCGGTCAGCGCCGCCGAGGAGCAGGCGCTCCGGCGGGTGCACGAGCGCCAGCGGGTCGCTCCGGCGCAAAAGCGCGATCCGCGTGCCGAGCTGCGCCGGGCGCAGCGTGAGCTCCAGGAAGCGGAGGCTGCCGTCGCGGCACTCGAATCCGAGGTCGCCCGTATTGTAGCGGCGCTCGAGGACCCCGCGCTCTACACGCGCCCCAACGGCGCCCGCGAGGCCCACGCGCTCGGCGCAAAGCTCGAGACCCTCAAGCGCGACCTGGAAGCCGGGATCGAGCGGTGGACACGGGCGACCGAGCAGGTGGAGATGCAAACCAAATAGATTAAGGGTATGAAATTCATGCTCGTGATCTACAACGACCCGAAGCTGTACGACGCATTGCCGAAAGCGGAAACCGATGGGATGATGCGCGACTGCCTGGCGCACGCCGACGACCTGCGTCGCGACGGATGTCTCCAGGAGTCGCAGATGCTCGAGGATGCGGCAAAGGCGAAATCGGTGCGGATCCGGAACGGTCGCACCAAGGTCACCGACGGGCCGTTCAGCGAAGCCAAAGAGGTGCTCGGAGGCTTCAATTTGATCGAGGCCAGGGACATGGATGAGGCGGTCCAGATCGCCGCGGAGTTCCCCTGGGCCCGCACGGGATGCGTCGAGGTGCGTCCCGTGCGTGACATCGCGACGGTGCGGTGCCGCGTAGGCGCGCCGGACTAGACATGACCGAGCGTCGCTACAACGATAAGGAGATCGCCGCGATCTTTCGCGCGGCGGCGGAAGCGCACGAGAATGCGCCGCCCGACGTCCCGCGCGACGAAGGCCTGACGCTCGCCGACCTCCAGGCGATCGGGCGCGAAGTCGGCATTCCGTCCGACGCGGTCGCCCAAGCCGCACAGGCAATCGACGTACGCGTCGGCGTGGCGTCTCGCACGATCCTCGGACTCCCAATCGGAGTGTCCCGCACCGTCAACCTCAACCGCCGGCTGAGCGACGAAGAGTGGGAGCGTCTGGTCGTGCAGCTGCGCGAGGTCTTCAACGCGCGCGGGCGCACGCGCACCGACGGGTCGCTGCGGCAATGGACGAACGGCAATCTCCAGGTCTTGCTCGAGCCAACGGCCACCGGCCATCGCCTGCGGTTCGGAACGATGCACGGCGCGGCGCGCGCGTCGATCGGCGCCGGGTTCGCCGCCCTCGGCGTCACTGCGGTGATGGGCATCGTGAGTCTGTTCGACGGGACGTTGGCGAGCTCCATTCCGGGGATGGCGTTTATCGCCCTGGCCGGCGCCGGCATGATTGCGTCCGGGGCCTTGCGCCTGCCGCGCTGGGCGCGCCAGCGCGAACGGCAGATGGAAGCGCTCGCCTCGCAGGTGGCGAATTCGCAGAGCGAGCCGCGACGGATTCCCTAACCATCGCGCAAAACTCGTCCGCTGCGCTCACCCCTCAGCAGGTGAACGCGATCTGGCGACTGTGCGATGCCGCTTACGCCACCGATACCCAACCGTACTTCGAATCCCTCGGGCTGGGGGAACACCTGCTCGGCACGCGAGGCGGCCGCCTCGTATCGCACCTCATGTGGGTCACGCGGTGGCTGCAGCCAGGAGCGGGGAGACTTTTAAAGACCGCGTACGTGGAGATGGTGGCAACCGCGCCCGAGGCACAGCGGCGCGGTTACGCCACCGCGCTGCTGCAACGGTTTCCCGCGCTGGTGGATGATTACGACGTCGCCGCGCTCTGTCCGGCGACCGAGGACCTGTACGCCCGGCTCGGCTGGCGGTTCTGGCGTGGCAAGCTGTTCACGCGACGGGATGGCGAGTCGCTGCCAACTCCGGATGAGCGCGTGATGGTGTTATCGCTGAAACGAACACCGCCACTCGACCTCGATCTACCGCTGTCGGTCGAGTGGCGGCCAGGAGAAGTCTGGTAAGCTCGCTAGGGGCGCTGGTGCGCCGTCCGTCCGCTACCGGAGGACCCGGAGCTCGAGGTTGAGCTGGTGCTGCCGCCACTGCCGGACGAGAAGCCGCCCGGGCTGACGGACCCGACGTCCCCGGACTTCGGCATGCCGCGCCCGTCCGTGGTCCCGTTGTTGGTTCCTTCCTGGTAGCCCTGCCCGTTCACGACGCGGCCGTGGCCACGAGAGCTGGAGCCCGTGTAAACGATCAACACGGGATAGCCACCCGGATAGAAGCCCGTTCCGAACCCATAACCCGGGTAGAACGACGAACAAAGGCTCGGGACGTAGTTATACACGAGATAGGTCATCGAGCATTCATCGAGCGGCGCATAAACCGGACGGCTGGCGTAGACCTCTCCAGGACCTCCACCAGCAGCGTGAGCCGACGCCCGACGCTCGCCTTGTCGCGACCCCAAGTTGATCGCAAAGGACTTCGGATACGACAGCGCGACCATCAGATCGATGACGCTTGACGGCACGTGTGCATCGGCGAGCGCGACCAGCCGCTTGGCATCGAGTACGAATCCCTCCCCGCGCCCGACCAGCCACGCTTGGGTGACCGGCGCGTCCACATGGCGCGTCGCCTCGATGACGTCATCAGTCGAGAGCGCCACCGCAGCGGCCGCGCGCGCCTGCATCCTGGCCGACACGTTGGTCGGCACCGCAGCCTTGATGTCATCCGGCAGCAGGACGTCGCTCCGTGCTTCGCGATAGCGCTGCACGCTCACGCCTTCCTGCCCGTTTTGCGTCATACCCTGGATGTACAACCATCCATCGCCGTCGCCCGTCATGGTGATGACGCCGGTGCCCGTGTTCTCTCCGCTGGGGCACGTGTCACCCGACCGCACATACAGGCGCTGACCGCGCACGGACCATTCGACGGTTTGCCAGCCGGTGCAGCCGTCATGCGAGGTCGCCTGGCGCTCGCCGTTGGCGGTGATGCGCTCGCGCGTGGCGACTTCACCCTTCACGATCGTGACCAGCTCGACGTCGGGTGTGCCCGCGACCGGGACGACGCACACCTGGGATTTCGCGGACTGGGTGGGCTCCCAGCAGCCGAGGTACGCAAGCCAGCGCGAGTCGACAGTCGTGTTCTGGCCCAGCGCCGGTGTGGCGCCCATCCCGAGGAGGGCGGCGGCAACGAACAGTGTTTGGATTCGCGTACGCATAGACGATCCCTCCTACAGTCTCAGGGAGAAGCCGGCAAGCGCCGACAACCCCGACAGGTCGATTCGATGGAAACCGGCGTAATCTCGGTTCACCGGTCCCTTGGCCCAAGTATACCGCAGCTCGCCGTTCAGCACGAGGAAGCGGCCGAGCGACAGGTCCATGCCGGCGAGTGCGTGCAGCACCGGCGTCAACGCTTTCGACTCGAACTCATCGGGGAAGACGTTGAGCGTCTGGAAGTCGATGAAGTCCCCGACCTGATGGAAGCGGTAGTGCATCAGGCCGGCGCCCGCGCCGATGTAGGTTGCGCGGGCGGCCGGGATCCACGCGAACCGTCCGACCGAGCGTCCGCGGGAGGAGAGGTAGTGCCTGAAGCCGAGCGTGACCGGAATTCGGCGCAGCGACGTCGTCTGCTGGATGGGCAGATTGTTGTTGTCGACCCAATCGCGGAATTCAGAAAGCTTGCTCACGTTCGCAAAGCTGATGTCGAAGACGACGTCATTCGCTTCCGAAACAGGAACGGCCACGCTGGTACCGAACGTGGCCGAGCTGAAGTCGGAGCGATCGATCGTCAGCTCGTTGGTCACGAAGCCGATCAGATCGCCGCCGGCGAATGCGCGGTCGAATCCGCCGCGGATGCTCCATACGGCCGCCGGCCGGTGAAACAGAAAACCGTCGCCCGCACTTTGTGCGACCGACGGCCTCGCGACTAGCGCTACCGCGGTGGCGGTGACGAACAGCGCTCCCGTCATGCGACCAGGTCTCATAGCCCCCCCAACGATTCTCTCCCCCTGCCTCTACCTACGCATGAGCCTGGCGCCACGTCAACTAGCTCCAAGGGGTTATGACTCGTGGCGCACGGGTTGTGCAGGCGCGGCGTAGATTATCGCCCCTATGAGGATCTGGTCCGCCCCAACCACAATCGTCGTCGCCGTCGTTGCCGCGCCGCTCGCGTTGGCGGGTAGCGATTGATCAGCCGGTCCGGTGCCGAGCAGCTCGAGTTTCCGCGATTTCGTCCTGGATCAGCTCAAACGCATCGTGCCGCAGGTCCGCGCCCGATCGATGTTCGGCGGCTTCGGCATCTACGCCGGCGACTTGTTCTTCGCGCTCATCGCCAACGACACGCTCTACTTCAAGGTTGACGACTCCAATCGTCCCGATTTTGTGAAGCTCGGGATGAAGCCGTTCCAACCGTACGGCGAAGGGAGCGAAGGGATGAAGTACTATCAGGTGCCGGACGATCTGCTCGAGGATCCGGACGCGCTGCGGCCGTGGGTCGACAAGTCCATCGCCGTGGCCGCACATAAGAAGAAAGACAAGAAGGCTTGATCGATCCCCAGATCGCCAAGTTCTACGCGAACACAGCCGAAGAGGACCGCCTCACCCAGGGGTCGGCGGTGCTCGAGGAGGCGCGCACGCGCGAGCTGATCCAGCGTCACGCGCCGGCCGCCCCGGCCGTGGTGTTGGACGTCGGCGGCGGCGCCGGCGCCTACGCGTTCTGGCTCGCCCAGCTCGGCTACCAGGTCCATCTCGTGGACGCGGCGCCGCGACTCATCGACGAGGCTCGACGCCGCGGTGCAGGCAAGCAGGCCCTCGCCTCGTACCGCGTCGGCGACGCCCGCGCGCTCGATTTCCCGGACAGGGCGGCCGATGTCGTGCTGATGCTCGGGCCGCTGTATCACCTCACCGGTGCAGCGGATCGCGCGCGGGCGCTGGCCGAGGCGCATCGGGTCCTCAAACCTGGCGGCTGGCTGTTTGGTGCGGCGATTTCGCGGTGGGCGTCGGCGCTCGACGGGCTCGCGCGGAACCTGTTCGACGATTCTCGCTTCGCGGCGATTGTGGAGCGGGACCTAGTGGACGGACAGCACCGCAATGCGACTGAGCGACTCGACTACTTCACCACCGCTTACTTCCACAAACCGGATGACGCCGTGGCGGAGGTCCGAGCGGCGGGTTTTGCCACGCCACGGATCTACGGCATCGAAGGTCCCGGCTGGCTCTTCCCCGACGTCGCCGAGCGCATGGCCGATCCGGGCCGTCGCGCCGACCTCCTCGAGGTCGCGCGCGCGTTCGAGAGCGAGCCCGCCGTTGTCGGCATCAGCGCTCACCTGCTGGTCGTGGCTCAGCTATGACTCGCGGCGTGCGAATCATTCACCTCGCGCTCGTGATCGGACTCGTCCTCGTCGCGGGCGTCTTTTACATCCTACGCCAACAACCGGGCGTGTCGTTCGGCTTCGGGCCGTCTATCGGGTTGATCATGGCGGGCATCGCGCTGGCGAGTCTCGTGATTGCGCTCGGCTTTCTCGCCCCGCGCGTTCCTCAGCGTCCGGCGGACCAAACGCCGGACTTGTACTGGACACGGAACGAGATTCGTGGCGCAGCCATCATCCTGTGGGCGATGGTCGAGGGGGCTGCACTGCTCTCGTGGCTTGGTTACCTGTTGACGGGAGCGTGGGTGCCGGCCGCGGTGGGCCTGCTCGCGATTGCGGCGCTCACACTGCTTCGTCCCGCTCGGCTCGAGGGCTCGTGAGCCGGCGTTGAAGCGCGTTCTCGTGATCGGCAGTGGCGGTTCCGGAAAGACCACATTCGCGCGCCGGCTCGCCGAGCGCACCGGGCTGCCGTTGCTGCATCTCGACAGTTTGTACTGGCGGCCCGGCTGGGATCCGACGCCCTCTGCCGACTGGCGAAAGCGCGTGGAAGAGCTGGTGACCGGGGATGCCTGGATCATGGACGGAAATTACGGCGGCACCATGGACCTACGTCTCGCCGCTTGTGACACCGTCGTCTTCTTGGACATTCCAAGGATCGTGTGCCTGTGGCGGGTTCTCAAGCGCCAGCTGCTGCACCGGGGCAGGCCGCGCGCCGAGTTACCGCCGGGGTGCGTCGAGCGACTCAGCTGGGACTTTGTAAACTGGATTTGGACATACCCGGCTCGCAGGCGGCCGGCGATTCTGCGACGTTTACACGAGCTGAGGGCCGAGCAGACTGTGCACATGCTGGGTTCCACGAAGGAAATGGAGGAATTCTTGGCTGACCCAAAAATGAGGCGACGCGATTTTCTGGCGAGTGTGAGTGCGGCCGCCGGTGCGGTCGCGTGGCGGTTGCGTGCCTCCGCCGCCCGCGTCCGGTTCGGGTACGCGGCCATCACCTGGAACGGCAACGACCGCCAGGCCATTGACGACATCGCCGCGCTCGGGTTCCGCGGCATTCAGCTGCGACAGTCCGCCTTCGATACCTGGCACGAGCGGCCGAACGAGCTGAAGGATCTGCTGTCCGAAAAGCGTCTCGTCTTCGTGGCGCTCTCGAGCGGCAACGTCTCGCTCGATTCGGTGCGCGACGACGAGATGATCGCGTTACATGTCGGCCACGCCCGGTTCTTGCGCGACGCCGGCGGCCGCTATCTGCAGATCATCGACCAGCGACCGCAGGGCCGGACGCCGGTAGCCGACGACTATCGCCGCATGGGCCAACTCCTCACCGAAATCGGCCGGCGCACCGGCGACCTCGGTATTCCGGTCGCCTATCATCCTCACAAGGGCGCGCTTGGCGAGTCGCCCGAGGAAGTGGCGCGCGTGCTCGACGCCGCCGATCCGCGATTCGTGCATCTGTTGCTCGACACGGCGCACTATCAGCAAGCCGGCGGCGATCCGGCCGCTGCCGTGCGCCGGTACGCAGGACGGTTGCTCTTCTTGCACCTCAAGGATCTCGCCGGCGACAAATTCGTGGAGCTGGGTCGTGGTACAGTCGATTTCGCCGCGCTCTTCGCCGCGCTCGATGCGATCAAGTTCGATGGGTGGGGCATGGTCGAGCTCGACGCCGTCACCGATCCCGCCGAGACGCCCAAGGAGTCGGGTGCGATCGCGCGGCGCTATCTTGAGAGGATACGGCGATGGAACGACGGATCGTAGCAGGAGGGTTGCCGGTTCTCGAGATGTTCTTCATCGTCGAGTGCCGGAAGCGCATGGCCACCTGAGGCGGAGGAGACTTCGAGCGAATGCGCGCATCGAGATCATCTTGGACTGTGCTACTCGCGGCGGGACTCGCCGGCTGTGGCGGCGGGCAACCCGCGCAACGGACGAGCGACAGTGCGATCGATACGACTGTGACGGAGCACGCTGCTCCGCCTCCCCAGCCGGCGAGCGTCGCGCAAGGTCCGCAGGTGCAGGAAACCTACATCGTGCACGGTGTCTGCCCGTTCAAATGCTGCCACTACGGCAATTGGACTTCGCTCCGCGGTGGCGCGTTGCGCACCGAACCCAACCTCAGTGCCGATAGTGTCGGAGGTATCACCGCCGGCGCGCAGATGCGAACCGATAGCGGCGTGATGGTCTTGAGTCCCCCAGGCATTGCCGTGGTCGTCAGCGACTCCGCGGCCGGCTCCTCCGGTCTGCACGCCGGCGACACCGTCGAAGTCCTCAACTACGTGGGGCACGGGCAGCAGATCAACCGCGTGCGCGTTCAGGGGCAGGAGGTGGAAATGACCGGCGGACTCCGGATGCTGCGCGACCCCATGCAGCAGTGGTGGGTCTACGTCACCGATCCGACGACCATGACGGGCGGCTGGATGCTCATGGGCGGGGTGAGTGCCGGGGAGGTCGGTGCGCTACCGGATTCCTGCTACAAGAGCTAACACGCGCGCGCTGCTGCTCGGGCTGCTGGCGGCGCCGTGCGCCGCGCAGCAGCGCACCTACGCCAACCCGATCGACATCGACTACCGCTACAACTTCGAGCAGCTGAATCAGGGGATCTCCTATCGCTCCGGCGCCGATCCCGTGATCGTCGTGCAACACGGCAAGTACTACCTCTTCGAAACGATCGGCGACGGCTACTGGGAGTCCGCGGACCTCGGCACCTGGCGGCACATCACGCCGACGCGCTGGCCGCTGCTCGACGTCGTCGCCCCGGCGGTCCTATCGGTGCGCGACACGATCTATCTGCTGCCGAGCACGACGAGCCCGCTTCCGATCCTGATGCTTACCGATGCGGCGAGCGGACGTGTCGACTTTTACAACCGGCTGTTGCCTTGGCTGCCGCTGGCGCGCGCGCAGGAAGCAAACGTCCTTGCGAAGCCCGATTCCGTGCAGCCGGGGCCGTGGGATCCGCAGTTCTTCTACGATCCCGACACGGACCGCTGGTTCCTGTATTGGAATTCGTCGAACGCCTACCCGCTCCACGCCATCGAGCTCGATAAGACCAGGCGCCTCGTATATAAAGGAACGCCGAAGTGGCTGTTCGGATTGCAACCGGAGCTGCATGGATGGGAGCGCTTCGGCCGCGATCATCGTGACAGCACGATCCACCCGTTCATCGAAGGCTCCTGGATGACGAAGCACGGCGGGCGCTACTACCTGCAGTACGGGGCGCCGGGCACGGAGTACAACGTGTACGCGACGGGCGTATATACCGCGGCCGATCCGCTCGGCCCGTTCACGTACGCGCCGTACAATCCCGTCGCGTACAAGCCGGGCGGGTTCGTCCAGGGCGCCGGCCACGGCAACACGTTCCAGGATGTGTACGGCAACTGGTGGAACACGGGGACGCCGTGGATCGCGGTGAACTGGAATTTCGAGCGGCGCATCGGGCTGCATCCCGCGGGGTTCGACGCGGACGGTCAGATGTTTGTCGACACCCGCTTCGGCGACTTCCCGCACTGGCTGCCGACGAAGACAGGGCAGGCGAGTGCCGACTTGTTCACGGGCTGGATGCTGTTGTCCTATCGGAAGTCTGTCAGGGCGTCGTCCGCCAGGGACAGCTTCCCGGCGCGTAATGTGGTAGACGAGAACCCGCGCACGTTCTGGGTGGCGCAGCAGAATCGTCCTGGTGAATGGCTCACGCTCGATCTCGGGCGCCCGTACGACGTGAAGGCGGTGCAGGTGAACTACGCCGATTACAAATCGGGACTGTACGGCACCGACTCGACGGTGTACACGCGCTTTCAGCTGCAGGCGTCGCTCGACGGTCAGCAGTGGTCGCCGCTGGCGGATCTTTCGGCAGAGCAGCGGGATCGCCCGAATGCATACGTGGAGCTGCCGTCGCCGGTGCGCGCGCGTTTCATCCGCTACGAGCACATTCATGTCGGCGCCGCCAATCTCGCGATCAGCGACATCCGCGTGTTCGGCAACGGCTCGGGACCCGTGCCGCGGACACCGGCAGGCCTGGAGGCGCGGCGGCAACCAGATCAGCGCAATGCCGTCATCACGTGGCGGCCGGTTTCCGGTGTGGTCGGCTATAACCTCCGCTGGGGGATTTCCCGGACCAAGTTGTATGAGACCTACCAACGGTTCGCCGATGAGGGGACGACGCTCGAGCTGCGCGCGTTGACGGTGGGACAAGCGTATTGGGTGGCGATCGAAAGCTTTGACGAGAACGGCGTGTCGAACCTCAGTGCCGTGGTGCCGATTCGTTAGATTCGAGATTGGGAGGTCGTTGACACATGGGTTTGGTCATACCCAGTTGGGCACTCGGTGTGGCGATCATCATGATCGCAATTCAGATTGGTCGCGCGGTCTCGGGGAGGGCCTCGAGGCGCGCGCTGCGGTCGGATGATGAGCTCGACGAGTTACGTCAAAACCTCGCGGCGATGCAGAACCGCGTGGGCGAGCTAGAAGAGCGCGTGGATTTTGCGGAGCGGTTGCTGGCCAAGCAACGAGAGAATGATCGGCTAGGCGCTTAGGCCCTAGGGCAAGACCGCCACGGGCTCGGTCACGAAACCATACACGCCACGACCGAGTTGCCCGAAGTAGTCGTTACCCCAGCAGTACACGGTGCCAGCAGCGGTGACGGCGCAGCTAAACCCGGCTCCAGCCTGAATTGCCGTGAAGGTCAAGCTCCCGGAAACGGCGACGGGAACGTTCGTCGAGTCGGTCGTTCCGTTGCCGAGCTGGCCGCTGTTGTTGCCGCCCCAACAGTATGCCGCACCCGCCGTGGTCAGCGCGCAGGTGTGACCGCCGCCCGCCGAGATTGCGGCGAAGGTGTGGCCGCCCACGACGGGTATGGGAAACAGAGTCCCGCTGTTTGATCCGTTGCCCAATTGGCCGAATTGGTTGGCAAAGCCCCAACAATACGCTGCGCCCGAACTTACCAATCCGCAGACGTACCCTTCGCCGATCGTGAGTGTGGTGAGCGTAAGGCCACTCGCCGCCGGTTTGGGAACGACGCTGCTCACCCTGGTGCTATCACCAAACTCGCCGGAGTTGGTTCCCCAACAGTACGCTGCGCCCGAGGCACGCAAGCCGCACGACAAGAACACGCCGGTCACGATGGTCGAAAACGTCAGTCCACCGGAGACGGGAACGGGAGCGGTGCGTGAGGTGGTCGTGCTGTCGCCGAGCTCTCCAGCGACATTCGTCCCCCAACAATACGCCGCACCCGAAGTCGCGAGTCCGCAGCTGTGCCACAGTCCAGACGCAATCGAGGTGAGCGTGAGGCCGCCGCCAATTTGCGCCGGTTGCGTGTAGACTCCACCGCCTGTTCCAACGCCAAGCGCCCAGGTCCCGTTGGAGCCCCAGCAGTATCCAACGCCCGCTGTAGTGACCGCACAGGTATGTGACAAACCTGGCGAAATCGAGCGGTAGGCCCGGCCGCCGCGGACTGAGTCGGGCAAGGCACTCGCCGGCAGCGTCGAGTTATTCCCCAAGTCACCCCCGGTGTTGTTGCCCCAGCAGAATGCCGCACCCGCCGTGGTCAACGCACACACATGAGAGCTTGTCGCCCCGATCGCCAGCGTTGCAACACCGGTCAAGCCGTTCACGGGTGTCGGCGTGGTCACCCGTTCAATGGCGCGGCCGAGTTGCCCGGACCCGTTGCTGCCCCAACAGTACGGCGCGTCGTTGCTCGTGAGCGCGCACGTATGACCGCTGCCGGCGGAGATGGTCCGAAAGCTCAGGCCACCACTCACGGCGCTGGGTCCGTATTGCTGCAAGGTCGCGCCGTTGCCTACCTCGCCGTTGTTGTCGGCGCCCCAGCAGAACGCGAAGCCGGTACGCGTCAGTCCACAGGAGTGCCTGCCGCCGGCGGTGATGTTCGAGAATACAGTCGTGCCAAGGATCTGGATCGGCGTGTTGTACTGGCTACTGAAATTGCCGGCCTGACCGGCCGAGTTGCCGCCCCAACAATAGCCCGCTCCCGAGGAGGCAACGGCGCAGGTGTGGCCGTCTCCCGCCGCTATCGCCGTGAATGTGAGACCTCCGGACACGGCCACCGGAACTCCGCTCGGACTTGGAGCTGAACCGTTACCGAGCTGTCCTTGAGCGTTCCCGCCCCAGCAGTAGGCCTCGTCGGCCTTCGTGATTCCACACGTGTGATCGTAACCGGCGGCCAGAGCTTTGAACGAGAGTGCGCCGGACACCGCCGTGGGAACGAGACGGTGTACCGTGTCACCTGTGCCAAGCTGTTGGAGCACATTGGAGCCCCAGCAGTATGCCGTCCCATCCTGTGTGAGCCCGCACGTGTGCAGCGTCCCGGTCACCACGCTCGCGAAGCGCAAACCGCCGGACACGGCACTGGGAATAGACGTATTCGTGTTCGTCCCGTTCCCCAACGCGCCGGAGAAGTTGACGCCCCAGCAATAGGCGGCGCCGCTTCGATCCAACCCACAGGAAAAAGACCCGCCGGCCGCGATAGCCGTGAACTCGATCGCGCCGCCAACGGGAACCGGGTGTTCGCTGCTCGTCGTCGATCCATTGCCAAGTTGGCCGGCGCTGTTATCACCCCAGCACGTGACGGTGCCGGCGCGCGAAAGGAGGCAGGTATGCGCGTTCCCCGCGGCGATCGCGGGTTGGATCGCCTGGCGCGGGCCCGTCGAGTCGCCACACCCGCTTGTGGCGGCCGCTATAAGAAAGAAGGAAACACCCCAGGAACTGCGCATAGGAGAAAGACGATTTTTCGGGAACGACGCGAGCGCAAGTGGGCGCGCCCCAGGAGTCATAACTTCACCGCGGCAGGCTGAGGCTCCGCAGGTAATTCCACACGACGTAGGCCGGCACGGCAAAAATGATCTTGCCGTTCGACTCGCGCTCACCGCCGTACAGCACGGCGATCACCTTGCCATCGCGATCGAAGATCGGGCTGCCGGACGATCCCGGCGCGCCGTATGCGTCCACCTGCACGACGGACGTCAGCGTCTTGCTGACCGTCCCCACGGTCAATGTCGGCTCGGCGATCGGCTGGCCGCCTTGCGACTCCATCGGCAGATCGAACCCGAGCGGGTAGCCGAGGATCGCAACGGGGTCACCGCGCTCGAGTCCTTCGCGGCTCGTGGCGATCCCCGACACGCGCGGCGTGCCGCCTTTGATCAGCACCCGGAACACCCCGATGTCGGCTTCCGGCGAGACGCCGATCAGCTCGGCGCGCCAGAACTGCGTGCTCCCGGAGAAGATCACGCCGAGCCGCCGCGGCGTCTTGGTCCCGTCCTCGCCGGCGAGGATGTGCTTGTTCGTGACCATCGTGCCCATCGAGTCGACCGAAAACGCCGTGCCGCTGAAGCGGTCGCCGTCGGTGTATTCCACCAGCACGATCGCCACGGCGTTCTGATTGCGATGTGAGATCGTGCGGTAATCGACCCCAACCGCTCCGACGAGCGCGCGCTGGCGGCGTACGGCGGAGTCGAGTCGCGCGCGGAGCCGCGCCGCCGAGGAGATATCGCCGCCGGCCGCGGTGAGCTCCCGCCGCAGCCGCTCCGTCTCCACCTGCGAAGACTTGAGCGCATCACGGACACCTTCCAGCTGCGTCTGGAACTGCGTCGTCAGCGCCTCGGACTCACGCTTCGCACGCCGGCGGCTGTCCAGCTGCATCCACGTGAAGCCGGTCCCGACGACCAGCAACAGCGCGATGAGGACCTTGGTCGTGCGGCGGAGCTGCGCCGTCTGCCGCGCGACCTCGACCGCGATCCGCACGCCGGTGCTCTGGCGTGGCGCCGCGGCAAAGACCTGCTTGGGCGCGGACACGCGGTCCGCCAGAGCCTCCGCGGCGCTCGTCGCGGGAAGATCGCCGTCGCCCTCGATGACCGAGAACTCGAGCGCCGGCCCCTTCGCGCCGAAGCCGATCACGTCGCCGGCCTTGAGGAGCGTGTCGCCCGTGACGCGCTCGCCGTTCACGAACGTGCCGTTGCGGCTGCCGAGATCCTGGAGCACGAAGCCTTCGGGCTTACGCACGATCGCGGCGTGGCGCGACGAGACCTCAAGGTCGCGCTCGGCGTCGAAG
>Ga0070704_100001169_pt1 | contig 13703 bp, 7 predicted proteins | sample KBSK5252metaG_FD_65467 | JGI IMG/M metagenome (GOLD analysis project Ga0070704, IMG submission 65467) | Corn, switchgrass and miscanthus rhizosphere microbial communities from Kellogg Biological Station, Michigan, USA - KBS K5-25-2 metaG | ecosystem: Host-associated > Plants > Roots >...
CAGCGCCGCACAGGGCGAGCTGCGCTACGATCAGACGGCCTTCCGGTTCGATAGCGCCAAGGCCGGCGCGCTCGATCAGTTCGGCGCCAACGGGGCGACGCCGGGCGTCGTGGTGTGGCTGGGCCTCACCACCGGTGCGCCGCCGACCGGCGTGGTGGCCGCGGGGCGGATCTACTTCACCGCGCTGGGCGCCGCCGGGGCGTCTTCGGCGACAAGAACCACGAACCTCCTGATCGTCGCGGGGGACGGCGCCACACAGATCGACACGCTCGTACGGGTCGTCGAAGATACGCTGACGATCGGCGGGGGTGGCGGCGGCACGAATCAGGCGCCGGTCGCCCACGCGAACGGCCCCTACAGCGGCGCCGCCGAGGCGCCGATCGGCTTCAACGCCGCCGGTTCGAACGACCCCGACGGCTCCGTCGCCTCGTATGCCTGGACGTTCGGCGACGGTGCCACAGCGTCCGGCGCGAGCGTCACGCACGCCTACACCACCGCCGGCACCTACACCGCGACGCTCACGGTCACCGACGATCTCGGCGCGACGAGCAGCGATGCGGCCAGCGTGACCGTCACCTCGAGCGGCCCATCCGCACCGTTCACCTGGCGCGGCCAGTTCGGCGCGGTCAACCCGGTCGACAGCGTCGTGGCGCTCACGGTGACACTCGACCTGAACGCCGACATTCCCGAGACGCCGGGACCTGAGGCGCTGGCAACATTCGCGGTCGACTCCCTCAAGTGGGATCCCACCGTGTTGCGCTACTACGCCTTCAACTGGGGCCCGGGTGGCGCGGGCACGGTCTACACCACGGACACGGATGCCGGCAAGATCTCGTTCTCGAGCTTCACGCTCCCCGCGAGCAACAACTCGGGTCTGATCACGGCGGTGACAATTCGGTTCAAGGTGATCGGGGCGCCGGGCCGCGTCACCACGAGCGCCACGCGCGTCGGGACGTTGATCGGCACGCCCGCGACCGGCGGGTACGACTACCGCTCGCGCACAGGCATCGTGGAAGCCACGCACACCGCGCCCTGACCCCTCGTTACAGAGCGTTACACAATCCGCGACGTGACCGATACACGAACAAGTCTAGCGGTGGTGCGATGTCGGGTGATGTTTCGCGCCACAACGAAGGCGAACCGGCAACCGTGCAGCCGCTCGCCATCCCCGTGCCACACTCTACTCTTCGGGAGGCAGCATGCACGTCGCCAATTCCCTCGGGCGGACCGGCATCAGTCGCCTGGCCACCGTCCTCCTCACCTCGGCCACCGCGCTGTCGCTGGCCTGCGGAGCCGATCGAGGCACTACCGGTCCACGACTCCCCGGGAATCCTCCGCCGAACCCGCAGATCAAATCCGCAGCCTTCATCGCAGACGTCAACCTGACCACCGGCAGAATCACCATCACCGCCCCGCAGCCGAAGGTGACGCCGGGAACGTCGGCGGCCTCGTCGGCGGCTCTGTCGGCGTCCCTCGCCGGCCCCGAGCTGGGCACCCCGAGCTTCTCGATTCTCGCTGGTGACGCGGTCGAGCTGACGGGGTCGAACATGGTCACGTCGGCGGTCGGGCAGTTCACGCCGGGCAAGCAGCGCGTGACGTTCGACGTCAACATCACGAACCGGCTGTCCAGCGTCGAGCTGATCACCCCCACCTTCCCCACGCCGCCGGCTGGTGTCAGCGGCGTGATTCTGTTCCCGTTTGAGAACGTCGTGACGGTGACGACCGGCGGAGTCAGCGTCGGCGGCGACGGCACCGACGTGATCGTCGAGACGCCGAGCTTCGGCGCGATCGCGCCGAGCGTCACGTGGGACGGCGCACCGCACAACTTCTTCAACGACTCGGGCTGCCCGGTCGGGGCCACCGACTGTTACCGGTACGAGGCGTTTAGCCAGCCCCTCGGCGCCGGCGCCACGAGCGAAGCGCGTAACGTCGGCTTCGATATCGATCCAACCGTCCACAGCTTCCGCGCTCGCCTGATCGTGTCGGCCGACTTGCGGAACGCCGGCGCGGCTCTGACGGGCACGGTGGCCGGCTCGGTCACCTCGCCGCAGCGTGGCGCGCTGTCCGGCGTCGTTGTTACCGTGAGCTCCGGCGGGTTCACCGGCACCAGCGGTGCCGGCGGCGCCTATAGCATCCCGAACGTCACGACCGGCCCGAAGACGGTGTCGATCACGTCGGGCCTCCCGGCGGGTTGCACGACCCCGGCGAGCCAGTCGGCGACCGTGACGAGCGGCGCGACGGCCACGGTGAACTTCTCCGTGACCTGCCCGGTGCAAGTCGGGACCATCAGCGGGACGATCTCCAGCAGTCTGGGCGGCGGCCTGAACGGCGTCGGCGTGTCGGCCACCCCGACGGGCGGCTCGGCCGTGGGTCCCGCGTTCAGCAGCGCCGCCGGCGCGTATTCGTTGGGTGGCGTCCCGATCACCCCCGGCGGCGGCGCGGGGAGTCTCGCCCTGTCCAACCTGCCCGGGAACTGCACCAACCCGGGCGCCATTCCGTACACCGGCCTCACCAGCGGCGGCACCATCACGGTCAACGTGACGGTTGCGTGCACCGCTGCTCCGGCGGGCTATCAGTACACCGCCACGTGGGGCGCCATCAGCGGCGGCCAGGTAACGCTCACGGTCCGGATCGACATGAGCACCTTCGACGATCCGGCGATCCCGGGCCCCGATGACATCGACGCCATCCAGCACGTGCTCTTCTACACGAACACGCCGCGCTTGCAGTACGCGTCCGTGGCGAACGTGCCGGGCTCAGGCCTCCAGCTCGCGACCGCCAACGGCGGGACGCCCGGCCAGATCATTTGGGCCAACGTCTCGAGCAACCCCACCGTGACGACGCAGCAGGGTCTCCAGGGCCTCGCCGTCTTCACCTTCAACGTGCTTGCAGGCGCGCCGACGACGGTGTCGACCACCAGCACGTTCGTTCCTGCGCGGGGCGACCTGGCGCAGAGCCGCAATGGGACGAACCTGGTCCCGCGCATCCTGATCACCGAGGGCACGCTTTCGATTCCGTAGCGCGACGCGGGGGTCCGGCCGGGTGGGGGTCTTCCCCCGCCCGCGCCGGCTCTCGCATTCCATACACCCGGAGACTCGAACAGCATGAATCCGACTCAGTGGATCCACCGACTGGCGCCGGCGCTGATGACCGCCGCCGCGGTGGTCGTCGCGGGCTGCGATCGCAGCGATCTCCCCGCGGCCAACAGCCCGGTTGCACCGCTGCGCGTGGGGCTCGAGGTGTCGTCGTTCGACGCCGCCCCGTCCAGCCGCGTCGCGGTCGCGATCAATGCCGCGCTCGCCGAGCGAGACCTGCTTGGCGGTCTACAAGGAACGCTACGGTTCGACGCGTCGCGTCTGCGGTACGTAGGCCAAGACGGCGACGCCGCGTCGCTGGCGATCGTCAATGACGCTGCGGCCGCCGCGGGCGAGCTGCGCGTTGCGAGCATGGACGTGGCGGGTCTCGCGCCGCGCACCGCCGTGCTCGTGTTCGAGGTGCTGGGTGCCGATTACGCCCGCACGCTGCGGTACACGCTGGACGTCGCCGCGACCACTGATGTGCGGGAGGTCAACGTCGTCTCCGTCGCGTCGCAGCCGGCACTGGCGTCCGACCTCACTGTCCCCGCGCAGCCACGGCGGATGACGCTCGAGGACTGGAACGCGCGGCTCTATCCGCCAGACGTGGCCCAGGACGGGATCGGCGGCCCGATGCGGACGCCGGGACAGTACTTGCTCAATCTGCGTTACGGGGACGCGAATCTGAGCGGCGGCATCAACGTCCTCGACGCGTCGTACATCATCAACGTCGCCGTCGGCAACCAGCAAATCATCACGGGCACCGATAGCCCCAGCCGCGACGCGGTCGTGGCGGGGAACGTGCGGCCGGCGAACAACCCCGGCCTCGGTGAAGTGGGCGACGCCAATCCTCCCGGGCGGGAAGCGAACGGCACACGAGTCGTCAACGTGCTCGATGCCCTGGCGATCATCAACGAAGCCGTCGGGAACGCGCAGGACATCGTGGGCGAGTTGGTCCCCGGCCGCGGGCCGTTAGCCGCGAACCGGGCCATCATCGCCGCTGGCAACATCACCGTCGATCGCACCCTGTTCCGCGACACCATTTACGAGATTCAAGGGGTGGTGAAGGTGAACGGCGGCGCGACCCTGACAATTCAGGCGGGCACGCGGATCGAAGGCAACAGTACGATGAACCCGAGCGCGCTCTTCATCGAGCGCACGGGCCGCGTCATCGCCGACGGCACGCCGCTCGAGCCGATCGTGATGAGCTGCACGGCGGTCACCAAGTTCAAGGGCTGCTGGGGCGGATTCTGGATCGCGGGGAGCGCGCCGATCAATGCGAGCCACCTCGCCACCGCCGACAGCCCCGTCATTCCCGGCCGCTCGGCAACGGGCGGCTGCTTCCAGGCCGTCAGCGAGGGCGGCGCCGGGACACCCTACGGCGGCTGCAACCCCGACGACTCGAGCGGCGTGGTGCGTTATCTCGTCGCCGAGTACGGCGGGTTCCTCTTCGCCCCGAATAACGAGTTGAACAACATCTCGTTGGGCGGCGTGGGCCGGAGAACCGTCTTTGATCACGTGCAAGCGCACGCCGGGCTGGATGACGGCGTCGAGATCTTCGGTGGAACGCTCGACCCGTCGTTTGTGTTGCTCACCGCCAATTCGGACGACAGCTGGGACATCTGCTGCGGATGGAACGGGTCCGCGCAGTTCATCATCGTGCAGCACGACTCGCTCGATTCGGACAAGGGCATCGAGGCCGACAACACCGAGCCTCCGGCGAGCATCTTCTTGAGCACGCCGCGCATGGTGGCGCTGATGTACAACTACACGTTCGTGGGCAAGCGCAACCCGCGCAGCACGAGCGGGACCGCGAACAACAACGCCATGGACGCGATTCATTTGCGTCGTGGCGCCCATCCCACGTTGCGGAACATGCTCGCCCTCAGCGTGGTGCGCGGCATGGACATGGACGACAACGAGACCTGCGACTCGGGACCGTACCTCCCCGTCCAGAACTCGATGTTCGCGGGAATCCCGCCGACCGATACGCTGTTTGACGCGAACCGCGGCTCCGGTCTGGGCAACCCCGACACGGGGGATCCCCTGAACTGCGGCGGCGGCCGCTTCGCCGAGGACTCGGCGATCCTCAACGTCGGCGCGAACAACGTGGTGATTCCCGACACGGCGATCTCGAATCATCTGTTGATGGCGCCGTTCGACGTGCTGCTGCCCGATTTCCGGCCCCGCAACGGGTCGGCGGCAGCCACGACTGTCGGGTCGACGCCGCCCGCCACGAACCCAGTGACCGGGCAGCCGACGAAGTTCGACGTGACCGCGACGTACCTGGGCGCCGTGGCGCCGGCCAACGCATCGGCCAGCAACATCCCTTGGTACGCCGGCTGGACGCGCGGCTGGGCAACGTCCAGCGCGCCGTAGCGGAGATTGATGACTCGGCCGTACCTGATTGCAGCAGCGGTGGCGACCGGCGCAGGCGCCGTGGGTTGTGAGCACACCACGGGGCCTGTCGCCGTTTCCTATCTCGCCATCGTCACGCTGGTGGACGCCGCCCCGGGCATCAGTCCGGGCGGGCACTACTCGTATCGCGTGCGGGAGGTCTCGGGCACGCTGAACATCGATACCACCATCAACGTGGCTCCGCAGGACACCGTGATTCTGCGGCTCCCGCCGGCGACCTACGGGGTCACCCTCAGCGGGCTGCCCGGCCCGTGCGCGTCCCGGTACGGCCTGCAGCAGTACCTCGTAGTCACCGACGGTCCGTCCACGTCGCTGGCGCGCTACTACGTGTCGTGCCAGACGCCGCTGACGGTGTACATGTTCTCCGAAGGGACGGCGCCCGACCCCGAGATGGTGTACCGGCTCACGGCGCCCGACGGGGCCGAGCGCATCGGCATCGCGCACGCAAACGACACGTTGCGCTTCGACGCGCTGACGGCGGGTGAGTACCGGTTTTCGCTGTCGCTCATCGCGGCGCACTGTGTGGTGACGAGCAACGGCGGCGCGCAACCGCGCGTGACGATTCCGCCGGGTGGGGGCGCCGAGCTCGACGTGCACGTCGCGTGCAGCGATGAGGCGCTGCGGCCTCACCTCGTCCAAGCCGCCGCGACGTACCGCGAGGGGGTGAGTGCGCTCGTATTTCGCGTCACCGACCCCGACCGCGACGTCGAACGCTACGTCTGGGACCTCACCGACTGTCAGGGCGCGAGCCTGCTGCCTGAGGGCGCGCACACGCGGCGCGGCCTGTCGTCGGGGCGGACCCGTTATCAGGACACCGTCACCGTCGTGGCGGCCTTCGAAGTCGGGCTCCCCGACACCGCGATGGTGGGTCGCTGTACCGCGTTACGCGTCGCGGACGAGCTGGGCAACAGCACGCCCGTGGTGGAGCTACCGATTCGCGCCACGACGTCCGCGGCGCCGAGCGCCACCACCTTCAACGCCTATACGATCGGCACGGCGGCCGTGCGGACCGATCTCGTTGCGGCCGACCCGGACGATGATTTTGTAGGTGTCTTCGTGACGGCCACGCTGCGCGACGGTGTGCTCAGCGCACCCGACGGGCAGCCGGATATCGGCACTTACGGCATCGCCGGATACCTCGGCGTTGCCATCCCCGACCTGCCGCTCGGCTCGCGGATCCAGTACGGGGACGTGTACGCGGTGACTGTCTATCTGATCGACGCTCGAGGGAATATGACGCGGATGGAAGACGGCGACCTGTTTCATTAGACGGGAGGGGGGCTCCCTACTCCACTTTCATCCCGGGCCTCGAATACAACGCGCGATAGGGATCCCGGTCGGACTGCGTGAACACCCGAATCTGAATCGCGCGGATCGCCTCGGCGATGTTGGCATTGTTCTGAAGGTATATCTCGTCGAACAGATTCAGGTCCATCCGGTAGAGCCGCTGAGAGATGACGACCGCGTTGTTGAGCGGCGCGTTTGCGAACCAGCGCCAATCATACGTCTCGAGCGATTGCCCCACCGGTCCCGTCAACTGGGTCCGCGCCCACCCGAATAGCACCGTGCGGGTTCGTTCGAGACGATCGCCGGTCGGCGTGTCGGCGTACGCCGAATCGAGCCGTCGCGCCAGCTCGGCGTAGAACACGTCCAGGGTGCGCTCGTCCCGCCAGCGCGCCACGGCGCGCCGCGCGTCGATGGTATCGCGCCGCGCCCGGAAGAACGCTTCGGCGCCTCGGTACCCCACGAAGCTCGCGAAACTCTCGTTGAACGGCGTCTGACTCTTCACGTAGAGCGTGTTGTGCGCCAGCTCATGCAGCACCGTGGCGACGAGCTCCATCGTGTCGCGGCTCATCGCCGTGGAAAAGAGCGGATCGCTGAAGTAGCCGAGGGTGGAAAACGCGCCGGAGGGGCGCAGGTAGACGTCGAGGCCCTGCGCCTCGAGGTCCTTCCCTGCCTGCCGCGCGCGATCGGCCGAAAAGAATCCCTTGTAGGGGACCACGCCGACGATTGGGAAGGTCCACGTGAATTCGCGCAGCTTGTCGTGCCGGCTCGCGGAGAGTACCAGGAGGAGCGTGTCGCGCCCCACGTCCACGTACGTCGTGTATGTCGCGCCGACGGCCAGCCCCAGCGAATCGGCGGCGAAGCGGCGGGCCTCCAGCACGAGGCGCAGGCGCTGGCGCAGGGCGGGGCGGACACTCGTGTCCGCCAGGAGCTTCTCGATCGACCGACGCCTGAGGAGGATCCGGGCTTCCTCGACGCCCGCGCGAGCGACATAGCGGGCGTCGGCACTGACGAGGAGCAGCAGAACGACGATGGCGGCCGCCGCGCCCACCACGATGGCGATCACGCGTTTCAGCAACCGGCCCCAGCGAGGGCGCGCCCGCTCCTTTAGGGGGTCCATCGCACTCCGACGCGGTGCGTTCCGCCGCCCAACGCGTGATAGCCCTGGAAAGCGTAGTCCATCTGCAGGCGACCCAGCAAGACGCCGCCACCGAAGGTGAGGCGCGAGGCATCCGTCACCGCGGCGCGCGTGGCGTAGCCCACGCGCCCCACCAGCCCGACGCCACCTCGCACGAGGCCGCCCTCCACGCCCTGAATGAGGACCGCGGTGCGGTCCTGCGTCCACTGCCCTTCCAAAGTCGTGAGCAGCCGGTAGGTGCCCTGCGGATCGGTGTAGTTGAACGTGAACCCGGCGCGGATGCGCCGCGGCAGGCGCGCGTCGGCGCCGAAGTCGCCACCCATGTTCTGTACGCTTACGCCCAGCGCCGCGATATCGAAGATCGCGATCGCGATGCCGACGTCCCCGGCCCAGGCATCATTCACCACGTCCCCGATCTGCTGGCGGTCGTACTTCGCCGAGACGCCGAACGCGATCAGGCCGCGCCGCATCACCAGGGACGACACGGCGAGCGCTTCGTATGGGTGGAAGGAGGCCCCGGTCGGCATGCCGCGGCGACCGCCCGTGGCAGGGTCGGGCACGATCTCGGCCTCCGTGCCGTAGTCGAGCGTCTGCGCCCCGAAGCCCCAGGTGACTCGACCCACCCGCAGCGCGATTGCGGCACTCGAGACCGCCGTGCCCGCGAGATACGGCTCGTACGATCCCTCGATGGACAGATGCCGAATCGTGGCGATGGCAGCGGGGTTCGCGAACACGGCCCCGGCGTCGCCCACGAGCGCCGCGCCCGCGCCCCCCAACCCCGCCGAACGCGTCGTGCCGGGGAGTGCGGCCACGATGCTGCCCTCCGTTTGGAAGGTCAGCATGGCGACCACGACCCCCGCGACCGGGGTCATCGAACCCGAATCACATTCAACCGCGGGACGAGGGCGGGATCGAGCGGGCCTCCAGAGCCCGTGCTGAACAAGAGCGTGAACCCCGGAGCGCTCGGCCCCTGGAACGCGCGATGATAGAAGCCCGACCCGGCGTGGAGTGTCCCGGTCAGGCTCACCGCCCGCCCGGCGCTGACCGTCGGATCCAGCGGAAACACCTTGGGGAAGTTGCCGGCGTCTTGGGCATGGAGCGACGCGTACGTCGTGCGGAACTTCCACGAATCATACTTCAACACGCTCGGGGCCAGGAATCCTGGCAGGTCGGAGACCCAGTTCGCCATCGCCCACCGGGTCACCACCCCTGTGAACGTGTCTCCGGTCCGGTTCGCGATGTTGGCCGCGCCGACATCGGTCGTCGCCAGCAGCTGACGCGTGAACGCATTCCAGGACGCCACCGTGGTGTCGCCCGCATACCGATCCACCAGGTAGCGGACGAATAACCAGGCGCCGCCGCGCTCGGTGATGCTCCCGATCCCCGCCGTGGGCAACAGGAATTTGAGGCGGATGGAGTCGAGGTACTGATACGCGTTGTAGAGATCCCCGATGGTGAAACGAGAGAATTCTGGGGTCCCGGGAGCATACGTCCGCCCGCCCAGCTCCTCCGCGTAGTGCGACAAACCCTCGTTCAACCACAGCACCTCTGCGTCGCCACCCCGCACCAGGACGTGCTGATTGAAGCTGATCATGTGCTGGAATTCGTGGATGAACGTTACGGGCACTAGGCGCTGCACGGATGTCGTGCTGTGGGCGCAGCTGAGCGTACCCGCCGGATCCGCCACGATGGAGTAGAAGACTTCACCCTTGTTGGAGCGTGAATCGTTCCGGAACGCCGGGTCCAGATCGGCCCCAAAGAAGAACCCGGCGATGAACCCCGAGGAGGAGCACGCCGAAGTCGTGACCAACTTGTTGACCGTGGGCGTCATCAACACCATGACGACGGAGTTCGTATCGATGTCCGACTCGCGCCCGAACGCCGCCGTGTCCGCCGGGTAGAGCCTGGTCTCGAACGTCGTGGCCAGCGTGTCGAGCTGCGCGGAGTCGAGACCGCCCACCGGCGCGGTGTTGTCGACGTAGATCGCCACATTGCTCCTCAACGCCCGCACGGTGGCGGTCACGGTATTGAACGACGAGCAGTTGAGCTTGGCGCATACCTTGAACGTCCGCTGGCTACCCATGACGGGTGGGCCTGCGGGCGCCGCGGGCGAGCGGAACGCAGTCATCGCCGGCGCCTCCACCTGCGGATTGAGTCCACGCCAGCGCGATGCATCGCCGAGACGAAGGAACATGTGGAACCGCTCGGCGGGCGGCAGAGCCTCGAGCGACGCGGGGGAGACGGAAAACGCCGGCGAGACAGGGGCGGGCCTGATCGTGTCCCCGCCAAGGCGGAAGCTCGACGTCTTGCCGGGGACGCCCGTGGTCAGTTGCGGGATCAGCACAAATTCCGCGCTGTCGGTGGGACCGTTAGCGGGGAAGACGAGACACCCATTAGTCGTCCCCGTCGGATCGTAGGAGATGTAGGCACCGACGACTGGCAGCGTGACGTTCGACCCCGCCGCCGTACAGGGGGGAAGCTTGGGGCCCGCTGCGTCGCTACAGGCTACTGCCCCCAGGAACGAGAGCAGCCCGATCTGCGTCATGCGTCTCCGTAACATGTTCCCCCTCTGTCACTTCGCCCGTGAGGCGCAAGGCCCGCCGGAAGCAGATCGGGCCGACCATCGCGTTGACGCCGATCATGGCCACGACCAGCGCCTCCAAAGATACCCCCCACTCGGGAAAAGCGCGGCGGGCGGCCGCCGCCAGGCCGAATGTGATGCCCGCTTGGGAGATGAGCCCCAACCAGCCATGGCTCGCTAGGTCGGCCGGGACCACGGGGGAACGTCCCGCAAGCCGGGTGCCAAGGCGCAGCCCAAGGGCACGCAAGCCCCCAAGCAGGAGTACCCAAGGGCCGAGCTCCCTCAGGGTCTCCGCGTCCAACGGCAACCCCGCCCCCAACACGGCGAAAAAGGCGATGTACAGGAGGAGGCTGCGCCGGTTGAACTGCTCCCGCAGCCGTGCCCCTTCCGCGGGGGCGAAGTTCGCAACGTAGAACCCCCCGGTGAGCGCGATCAGCATCGTCTCGAGGCCAAGAAGGCGCGCGACCTGAGACGTGAGGAACGCCAAAGCGACGAGAACGAGGGGTGTGTCGCGGCCCAGGAGTCTCAAGTAGCGGGAGACCGTGAAGCCCAACAGGGCGCCCACCGCAATCGAGCTCGCGCCGCGAACCAGGGTCGTCCCGGCGACGCGCAGGTCAAGCGCGCCGCCGCTCGTGACGAGCCGCGCGATGGCGAGCACGAGCGCGAACAGCACAATGACGAGCACGTCCTTCAGAGCGCTGACGCCGAGCACCGTGCGGGCAAAGGAACCCCGCGCATCGAATTCGTCCATGAGCGCCAGGGTCAAGGACGACGACGATGCGGCGGCGATTGTGCCCAGCACGAGCGCCACGGCGAGGGCATCGCCGAACGGCTGGTGCACGGTGAGCGGAAACCAGGGAGAGACGGAAAGCGTAACCGCGGCGACGGTGCCGAGTGGGAGCAGGATCGTCCAAAGGGATAGGCGCGCGAGCGGGGCACGATCGCGGCGCAGCATTTCCAGAGTAAGCTGAGAACCGACCGCGAACGCGATCAACGCCGCTGCGGCATCCGCGATGAAGCCGAGCGCCGTGACTTCATCGCCGCGCACCAGGCCGAGCCACGCCGGGCCGACGATGAGGCCGGTGATGACGAAGCCGGAGATGCGAGGCAGGCGGACACGCTTGGCAAGCTCGCCGCCCACGTGGGCGGCGAGGATGAGAAACCCGAGCGCCAGCGTCGCGCGCGCCTCGAGCGGGCCCGCGCGCGTGAGCCATTGAAACAGGGCCATCAGGCCCAGCGTGAAGGCGAGCGCCACCCACCACATGACGGCGCAAGATACCGGGCAGCGCGGTTTTGACAATGCGCGCGCGCGCCGGTATTTTTATCGGGGTGTCGTTCGTCCACCTCCACACACACAGCGAGTACTCTCTCCTCGACGGCGCCAACCGGATCCCCGAACTGCTGGACCGGATCCAGGCGCTGGGCATGGACTCTCTCGCCATCACCGACCACGGCAACCTGCACGGGGCCTGGTCGTTCTACGAGGAAGCCAAGGCCCGGAAGATCCGGCCGATCCTCGGCTTTGAGGCCTACCTCGCGTTCGGCAGCCGGCATGCGCGCGAGAAGGTCGCCGACGCGCCCGCGGCCTACTCGCACCTCGTCCTCCTCGCCAAGAACCGGGCCGGTTACCAGAACCTGATCAAGCTCTCCTCGATCGGTTTTCTGGAGGGCTACTATCGCCGGCCGCGCATCGACAAGGAGGTCCTGGCGGAGCACAAGGAGGGCCTCGTCGGGCTCGCGGCGTGCCTGTCAGGCGAAATCGCGCTGTACCTACGGCAAGGGAACTACGAGGCTGCCAAGGCCAGCGCCGAGTGGTTCGCTCGGACCTTCCCGGACAACTTCTGGCTCGAGGTGCAGGACCACGGCATCGCCGACGAGAAGGTCGTCAGTGCCGGCATGTTCCAGCTCGCCGCCGAGCTCGGGATCCCGGTCGCGGCGACGAACGACGCGCACTACCTCAAGAAGGACGACGCCGAAGCCCACGACGTACTCCTGGCGATCGGGACCGGGAAGGACCTGGACGATCCCAAGCGGTTCCGTTTTTTCGGCCAGGAGAGCTACGTCAAGTCCGAGAAGGAGATGCGGACGCTGTTTCCAGATCGCGCCGACGTGCTCGCCGAAACCGCCCGCGTCGCCGAGTTGTGCGAGTTCGATTTCGAAAAGCGCTACTTCCTGCCGCAGTTCCCGCGCCCGGCCGAGTTCGCGACGGATCAAGCGCTGCTCGAGAGCCTGGCGCGCCAAGGCGCGCTTGATCGCTACGGCGATCCCCTGCCCGCCCCTGTGGAGCAGCGGCTGCGCTACGAGCTCGACGTGATCGCGACGACGGGGTACGCGGGCTATTTCCTCATCGTCTACGATCTGATCAAGGCCGCCCGCGACCGCGACATCCCCGTGGGGCCGGGGCGAGGATCTGCGGCGGGCTCGCTGGTCGCCTACGCGCTCCGCATCACGACCGTCGATCCGTTGCGGTTCGACCTGCTGTTCGAGCGCTTCCTGAACCCCGAGCGGATCTCGATGCCCGACATCGATCTCGATTTCTGCTTCGAGCGGCGCGGCGAGGTGATCGAGTACGTGCGCGAGCGCTACGGGCGCGAATCCGTCGGTCAGATCATCACGTTCGGAACCCTCAAGGCGCGGGCGGCCTTCCGCGACGTCGCCCGCACCTTGCGCGTCGAAATGGGGGACGTGGACCGGATCACGAAGCTCATCCCGTCGGGCCCGGCCTTCTCGTTTACCCTCGCCGAGGCTGCCGAGAAGGTGCCGGAGGTCAAAGCCGCGGCGGCGCAGGACGAGCGCATCCGCAAGGTGCTGCAGCTGGGCTCGCGCATCGAGGGGCTCGCGCGCCACTCATCGGTACACGCGGCGGGCCTGGTGATCGCGCCGGGCCCGCTGTCGGACTATGTGCCGGTGTGCCTGGACCCCAAGGACACCGACGCCATCATCACGCAGTACGACATGGTCGCGCTCGAGAAGGTCGGGATGCTCAAGATCGACCTGCTCGGCCTGAAGACGCTGACGGTGCTGCACGACGCCTCGCACATGGTCGCCGACCGCCACGGGGTCACGCTGGACCTGGAGCGTCCGGATCTCGAGGACCCCAAGGTGTACGCGCTGCTCCGCTCGGGCCGTACGGCGGGCGTCTTCCAGTTCGAGTCGCCGCTCGCTACCGACTGCCTGCGCAACATGAAGTGCGATCGATTTGACGATT
>Ga0070704_100001174_pt1 | contig 13678 bp, 8 predicted proteins | sample KBSK5252metaG_FD_65467 | JGI IMG/M metagenome (GOLD analysis project Ga0070704, IMG submission 65467) | Corn, switchgrass and miscanthus rhizosphere microbial communities from Kellogg Biological Station, Michigan, USA - KBS K5-25-2 metaG | ecosystem: Host-associated > Plants > Roots >...
ATTCTCGAGCTCAAGGACACCATCAACACGATGGTGGACCAGCTGAACGGCTTTGCCGGCGAGGTCACCCGGGTGGCCCGCGAGGTCGGCACCGACGGAAAACTCGGCGGACAGGCGGTCGTACCCGGCGTCGCCGGCACCTGGAAGGACCTCACCGACTCGGTGAATTTCATGGCGGGCAACCTCACCGCCCAGGTCCGCAACATCGCCGAGGTGGCCACCGCCATCGCCAGCGGCGACCTCTCCAAGAAGATCACGGTCGACGTCCGGGGCGAGCTCCTCAACCTGAAGGAGACGCTCAACACGATGGTGGAGCAGCTTCGCTCCTTCGCGGCGGAGGTCACCCGCGTCGCGCGCGAAGTCGGCACCGACGGCAAGCTGGGCGGCCAGGCGGTGGTCTCGGGCGTGGCCGGCACCTGGAAGGACCTCACCGACAACGTGAACCTGCTCGCCGCGAACCTCACCACCCAGGTCCGGAACATCGCGGAGGTGACCACCGCCGTGGCGCGCGGCGACCTCTCCCGCAAGATCACCGTCGACGTGAAGGGAGAAATCCTCGAGCTCAAGGTCACCATCAATACGATGGTCGACCAGCTCAACGCATTCGCCGCCGAAGTCACCCGTGTGGCGCGTGAGGTCGGCACCGAAGGCAAGCTCGGCGGGCAGGCCAAGGTGCCCGGCGTCGCCGGTACCTGGAAGGACCTGACCGACAACGTGAACGTGATGGCGGCCAACCTCACCGAACAGGTGCGCGGCATCGTGAAGGTGGTGACCGCGGTGGCGACCGGCGACCTGAAGCCCAAGCTGACTGTGAATGCGAAGGGCGAGGTCGCCGCGCTCGCCGAGACGATCAACAACATGACCGCGACGCTCGCGACCTTCGCGGACCAGGTGACGACGGTGGCGCGCGAGGTCGGCGTCGAAGGGCGGCTCGGCGGCCAGGCGAATGTGCCGGGCGCGGCGGGCACGTGGAAGGACCTGACCGGCAACGTGAACCTGCTGGCCGCGAATCTCACCACGCAGGTGCGCGCGATCGCGGAGGTGGCGACCGCGGTCACGCAAGGCGACCTGACCCGGTCGATCCAGGTCGAGGCGCGCGGCGAGGTGGCCGAGCTCAAGGACAACCTGAACACGATGATCGACAACTTGCGGCTCACCACCGACCGCAACACCGAGCAGGACTGGCTCAAGACCAACCTCGCCCGGTTCACCGGCATGTTGCAGGGTCAGCGTGACCTGGCGACCGTGGGCCGGATGTTGCTCTCGGAGCTCACCCCGCTCGTCAACGCCCACCAGGGAGTGATCTACCGGGTCGAGGGCGTCGAAGAGCCCGAGCTCCGGCTGATCGCGGCCTTCGCGGACGACGGCCAGAATGGGCACCGGCAGTCGCTCCGGGTCGGACAGGGGCTCCTGGGACAGTGCGCCGTCGAAAAGCGCCGCATGGTCGTCTCGGATCTTCCCACCGAGACGGTGGCCATCAGCTCCGGCCTGTTCAACGCGGTGCCCCGGAACGTCATCGTGCTGCCCGTGCTGTTCGAGGACGAGGTCAAGGCGGTGATCGAGCTCGCCTCGCTCAGCCATTTCACCGCGTCGCATCTCGCGTTCCTGGAGCAGCTCACCGCCAGTATCGGCATCGTGCTCAACAGCATCGAGGCCACGATGCAGACGGAGGGCCTCCTCAAGCAGTCGCAGCAGCTGGCGGCCGAGCTGCAGACCCAGCAGAAGGAGCTGCAGCAGACCAACGAGCAGCTGGCGCAGAAGGCCCAGCAGCTCGCCGAACAGAATGCCGAGGTGGAACGGAAGAACCAGGAGATCGAACAGGCCCGCCGCGCGCTGGAGGAGAAGGCGAGCGAGCTGGCGCTCACCTCGAAGTACAAGTCGGAATTCCTGGCGAACATGTCGCACGAGCTGCGCACCCCGCTCAACAGCATCCTGATCCTGGGGCAGCAGCTCGGCGAGAACGTGGAGGGCAACCTGCAGCCGAAGCAGGTGGAATTCGCCCGCACGATTCACGGCGCGGGCACCGACCTGCTGAATCTGATCACCGACATCCTCGACCTGTCCAAGATCGAATCGGGCACGGTCACGGTCTCGCCCGAGGAGGTGGCGGTGAACAGCCTCCTCGAGTCGCTGGCGCGGCCGTTCCGGCACGAGGCGGAGAACCGCCGCCTGTCGCTCGACGTGCAGATCGACGCGGGCCTGGGGCGGACCATCGTGACGGACACCAAGCGGCTCACCCAGGTGCTCAAGAACCTCCTCTCGAACGCGTTCAAGTTCACCGAGCACGGCGGCGTCCGGATCAGCGTCTCCCACGCGGCAGCGGGGTGGAACACCGATCACCCGATCCTCAAGCGCACCGCCAGTGTCGTGGCGTTCGAAGTATCCGACACCGGTATCGGCATCCCGCAGGAAAAACAGCGGATCATTTTCGAAGCCTTCCAGCAGGCCGACGCCGGCACCAGCCGCAAGTACGGCGGCACCGGACTGGGCCTTGCGATCAGCCGCGAGCTGGCCGGCCTCCTGGGCGGAGAGATCCAGCTGCGCAGCACGCCGGGCAAGGGCAGCACCTTCACGCTGTACCTGCCGCAGACCTACGTCGGGCCGACGGCGGCGATGTCGGCCTCCGGCGAGATGGAGACGAAGCCGGCACGCACCGGGAGCTTCCCGGCGGTGCGCGTCTGGGACCGCCCCGCCGAAGCAATTCCCGACGACCGGCATGGGATCGTGGAAGGCGAGCCCGTGCTCCTCATCGTCGAGGATGATCCGCACTACGCCAGGGTGCTGGTGGACGTGGCCCGGGCGCAGGGCTTCAAGGTGCTGGTCGCGATGCGTGGCGGCGATGCCCTGGCGCTGGCGCGCGAATACCATCCGACCGCCGTCTCGCTGGACGTCTTCCTCCCCGACATGCTGGGGTGGACGGTGCTCAACCAGCTCAAGCAGGATCCCGCCCTGCGCCACATCCCGGTCCAGATCGTCACGCTCGACGAGGACCGGCAGCACGGCCTGGCCCGCGGCGCGTTCAGTTTCCTGCCCAAGCCCACCACCACCGAAGGGCTGGAGATGGCGCTCTCGCGCATCAAGGATTTCTCCACCCCCCGCTCCAAACGGCTCCTCGTGGTCGAGGACAACGAGGCCGAGCAGTTGAGCATCAGCGAGCTCCTCGGGCACGACGACGTGGAGATTTCCACCGCGGGCACCGGGTCGGCGGCGCTCCGGGCGCTTCGCGAGCACGCCTTCGATTGCGCCGTCCTCGATCTCCGTCTCCCGGACATGTCGGGATTCGAGGTGCTGGAGGCGATCCGGGACGACGCCACGATCTCCGACCTGCCGGTCGTGGTGTTCACCGGAAAGGAGCTCTCCCCGGAAGAGGACTCCCGGCTGCACACCCTGGCGCGGAGTGTCGTCGTCAAGGGGGTGGAATCGCCGGAGCGCCTGCTGGACGAGACCGCGCTCTTCCTGCACCGGGTCATGTCCGATCTGCCGCCCGACAAGCAGCAGATGCTCGACCGGCTGCACCGCTCCGACGACGATCTGATCGGCAAGAAGGTGCTGGTGGTGGACGACGACGTGCGCAACATCTTCGCCCTCAGCAGCGTGCTCGAACGGCGCGGGATGGAAGTGCTGACGGCAGGCACCGGGCACGAGGCGATCGCGACGCTGGAGGCGACCCCCGACGTGGCGATCACCCTCATGGACATCATGATGCCGGAGATGGATGGCTATCAGACCATGCATGCCATCCGGCAGCGGGCGGAATTCCGCCGGCTTCCCATCATCGCGCTCACCGCCAAGGCGATGAAGGGTGACCGGGAGAAGTGCCTCGAAGCGGGCGCTTCGGACTACCTGGCCAAGCCCGTCAACACCGAGCAGCTCCTCTCCGCGTTGCGCATGTGGCTGCACCGATAGCGGCGGGGGCGGCCATGCAGGCCCACGAGCCGGTCAACATCCTCCTGGTCGACGATCAGCCCGGGAAGCTGCTCAGCTACGAGGCGATCCTGAGCGGGCTGGGGGAGAACCTGATCAAGGCGAACTCGGGGCGGGAGGCGCTGGAGCACCTCCTCAAGACCGAGATCACCGTGGTCCTGATGGATGTGAGCATGCCGGAGCTGGACGGCTTCGAGCTCGCCGAAATCATCCGGCAGCATCCTCGCTTCCAGAAGACCGCGATCATCTTCGTCTCCGCCGTCCACCTGAGCGATCTCGATCAGGTCAAAGGATACAAGTCCGGCGCGGTGGATTACGTGTCCGTCCCGGTGATTCCCGAGCTGCTCCGCGCCAAGGTCAGTGTCTTTGCGGAGCTGTACCGGAAGACCCGGGATTCGGAGCGGCTCACCCGCGAGCTGGAGGACCGCGTCACCGCCCGCACCGCCGAGCTGGAAGCGTCCATGCTGCGTCAGATGGCCCTCACCGAACAGCTCCGCGAAGCGGACCGCCGGAAAGACGAGTTCCTCGCCCTCCTCGCGCACGAGCTCCGCAATCCGCTGGCGCCGGTCGTGAACGCGGTCAACATCATGCGGCTGAAGCAGAACGTCGACCCGGATCTGCTCTGGTGCCGGGAGGTGATCGAGCGCCAGGCGATCCAGCTGACCCGGCTGGTCGACGATCTCCTCGACGTCTCGCGGATCACCCTGGGCAAGATCAAGCTCCGCCCCGAGCGGCTGGACATCGCGACCGCGATTGCTGGCGCGGTGGAGCTCAGCCGCCCGCTGATCGAGTCCCACCGTCACGAATTCAGCATCACCATGCCGGAGCAGCCCATTGCGCTCAATGGAGATCTCGCCCGCCTGACCCAGGTCGTGGCGAACCTGCTCAACAATGCCGCCAAGTACCAGAACGAGGCAGGGCGCATCGAGCTGATCGTGGAGCAGGTCGAGCGCGAAGCGATCATCACGGTCAGAGACCGGGGGATCGGCATTCCCCCGCAGATGCTTTCGGAGGTCTTCGAGCTCTTCTCCCAGGGCGAGCGCACCCTGGACCGGTCGCAGGGAGGACTGGGGATCGGACTCTCTCTGGTCAAGACGGTCGTCGAAATGCATGGCGGGAGCGTGAGCGCCACGAGCGATGGGGTCGACCGCGGGAGTGCATTCGTGATCCGGCTGCCCTGCCTGCGTCCCGGCGAATCCAATGGACGCCCGACGGCGCACCCCACGCTGCGCAATGTCGGCCCTCCGCGGCGGATCCTGGTGGTGGACGACAGCAAGGACGCGGCGGAGAGTCTGGCGATGCTGCTCTCCTTGAGCGGGCATCAGGTAATGGTGGCGCACGACGGCATGCAAGCGGTCGCGATGGCCGCCGCCGAGCGGCCCGAGGTCATCCTGCTCGACATCGGCCTCCCCGGCATGGACGGGTACGAGGTCTGCCGCCGGGCGCGGCAGGGCGGGCTGACGGACGCGCTCATCATCGCGATGACGGGCTATGGGCAGGAACGGGATCGGCAGCGCAGCAAGGACGCGGGATTCGATACCCACACCGTGAAGCCGGTCGAGCTCAGCCACCTTCTCGAGCTGCTCGCCGCGCGTCCCTAGGCGCGCCTCCTCGACCCGGCGCTGCTGCTGCCACCCGGCGGCGCGACTTGCCGGGGTGCCGCCCCTCACCTATCGTCCTCCGGGCTCGTCCGCACTGCTCGCTCTGCACCCGTCCGACAGTCCCTGGAGATTCGCATGGCGCACGCGACGGTCCCCCTTACCCGCCGCCGGTTCCTGGAAACGAAGCGGCGGGACACCTGGTGGATCCAGCCGCTGGTGGTCTTCATCATTCTCGCGAGTTTTCTGGTCTACGCGACCTGGGCGGCGTTCCAGAACGCGCATTACACCTACGGCCCCTACCTCTCGCCGTTCTACAGCCCGGAGATTTTCGGGAGCTCGCCTCATGCGTGGCTGGGTCCGAAACCGGGATGGTGGCCCGGCTGGCTGCCGTTCAGCCCGGCCTTGCTGATTCTGCCGTTCCCGGGCCTGTTCCGGTTCACCTGCTATTACTACCGCGGCTCGTACTACAAGGCGTTCTGGGCCGATCCGCCGGCGTGCAGCGTCGGAGAGCCCCGCGACAGCTACCGGGGCGAGCGCTACTTCCCGCTGATTCTGCAGAACGTGCACCGCTATTTCATGTTTTTCGCGGTGATCTTCCTGGTCATCCTCTCCTATGACGTGTGGAAGGCGCTCTGGTGGACCGACTCCGCGTCGGGTGCCGTCGAGTTTCACCTCGGACTCGGTGCGGTGATCCTCGCTGCCAATGTGGTGTGCCTTTCGGGATACACGCTCGGATGCCATTCGATGCGGCACATCCTGGGTGGCTTCCGCGACCAGTTCTCCAAGGCCCGGGCGTTCAGGACGCCGTACGCCTGCGTGACCTGCCTCAACGCGGCGCATCCCCGATGGTCCTGGGTGAGTCTCTTCATGGTGGCGGGTAGCGACATCTACATCCGGCTTTGCTCGATGGGGATCCTGCACGATCCGAGGATCTTCTGATGCCCGAGATCCAGACCTTCGATCACGACGTGCTGGTCATCGGCGCCGGCGGCGCCGGACTCCGCGCCGCGATCGAAGCGGCGTCCAAGGGCGTCTCGGTCGGCCTGGTCTGCAAATCGCTGCTGGGCAAGGCGCACACCGTGATGGCGGAAGGCGGTGTCGCGGCCGCGATGGGGAACGTGGACGACCGCGACAACTGGCGGGTCCATTTCACCGACACCCTGCGTGGCGGCCAGTACCTCAACAACTGGCGAATGGCCGAGTTGCACGCGAAGGAAGCGCCCGACCGCGTGCGGGAGCTGGAAGCGTGGGGCGCCCTCTTCGACCGCACCTCCGACGGCAGGATCCTGCAGCGGAACTTCGGCGGCCATCGCTATCCGAGGCTGGCGCACGTCGGGGACCGCACCGGGCTCGAGATGATCCGCACGCTCCAGGATCACGGGATCCATCAGGGCATCGACGTACACATGGAAGTGACGATCGTCACGCTCTTTACCCGGGAAGGCAGGGTGGCGGGCGCGCTGGCGTATGACCGGGAGCGCGGCCGGCTCCGGCTCTTTCGTGCGCGCGCGATCGTCATTGCCACGGGGGGCGTCGGGCGGGCTTACAAGATCACCAGCAACAGCTGGGAGTACACCGGCGACGGCCAGTCACTCGCGCTCTCGGCGGGCGCTGCGCTGCAGGACATGGAATTCGTGCAGTTCCACCCCACCGGCATGGTCTGGCCGCCCAGCGTGCGCGGCATCCTGGTCACCGAGGGAGTGCGCGGCGAAGGCGGCGTGCTCAAGAACAGCGAAGGGCGCCGGTTCATGTTCGAGGACATTCCGGAGAACTACCGCGCCCAGACGGCGGATACGCCGGAGGAAGGGTGGCGGTACGTCACCGGAGACAAAAACGCCCGCCGCCCTCCGGAGCTGCTGACCCGCGATCACGTGGCGCGGTGTATCGTGCGCGAGGTGCGCGAGGGCCGGGGGAGTCCGCACGGCGGCGTCTTTCTCGACATCGCGTGGATCAAGGAGAAAATTCCCAAGGCCGCCGAGCACATCAAGAAGAAGCTCCCCAGCATGTACCACCAGTTCAAGCAGCTGGCGGACATCGACATCACCACCACGCCGATGGAGGTGGGCCCCACCACCCATTACATGATGGGCGGGATACGGGTCGACGGGGACTCACAGATGAGCACCACACCCGGACTCTTCGCGGCGGGCGAAGCGGCCGCGGGGCTGCACGGCGCCAACCGGCTGGGGGGCAATTCGCTCTCCGATCTGCTGGTCTTCGGCAAGCGGGCCGGCGAGTACGCCGCGGAATTCGCCCGGGCGAACCCGGCGGTGACCCCCGATGGAGGAGAGGTCAACGAAGCGGCACGCGACGCGCTCGCTCCCTTCGACCGCCCCACCGGCGAAAGTCCCTACGCCGTGCAGCACGAGCTCCAGGAAATGATGCAGGAACTGGTCGGGATCGTCCGGACCGAATCCGAGATGATCCGCGCCGTGGAGGGACTGGTGCGCCTCCGCCAGCGCGCCGCGCGCGTGGGCGTGAGCGGGAACCGGGAATACAATCCCGGATGGCATACCGCGCTCGATCTCCGGCACCTGCTGACCGTCTCCGAGGCAATCGTCACCGCGGCCCTGGCGCGGAAGGAGAGCCGCGGGGGCCATTTCCGGGACGATTTTCCCGAGAAGCGCGCGGAATACGCGGGGTTCAATTACGTGCTTCGCCCGGGCGCCGACGGCGGCATGGAGCTCGGCAAGGAATCGATCGCGCCGATGCGGGAGGATCTGAAGGCGCTGGTGGAGGAGTACAAGTAGTACGAGCAGTCGAGAGTCTTCAGTCTTCAGTCTTCTCGTCATCGACTGAAGACTCGCGACTGAAGACTGACGCATCCGAAAGGATCGCATGCCGAAAGCGACATTCGAGCTCTTCCGAGGCGACGCCGGCACCGGCCAGCTGGTTCCCTACGAGACGGAAGTCTCTGAGGGGATGGTCGTGCTCGACGCCGTCCACGAGATCCAGGCCACCCAGGCCACCGACCTCGCGGTGCGGTGGAACTGCAAGGCCGGCAAGTGCGGATCCTGTTCCGCGGAGATCAACGGCAAGCCTCGCCTGATGTGCATGACCAGGCTCAACGAGCTCGATCTTGGCAAGCCGGTCACGGTGGAGCCGATCCGGGCCTTTCCACACCAGAAGGATCTCGTCACCGACGTGAGCTGGAACTTCCGGGTCAAGGAGAAGATCCGGAAATTCACTCCCCGTCCGCCCGACGCACCCGACGGCACCTGGCGGATGCAGCAGGAAGATGTCGACCGGGTGCAGGAGTTCCGGAAGTGTATCGAATGCTTCCTCTGTCAGGACGTCTGCCACGTGCTCCGGGACCATCACCTGCACGAGGAGTTCATCGGGCCGCGATATCTGGTGCACGTCGCGGCGCTCGAAATGCACCCGCTCGACACCCTCGACCGCCGCGACGAGCTCCGTAAGGCGCATGGGATCGGCTATTGCAACATCACGAAGTGCTGTACGACGGTGTGCCCCGAAGGCATCCGTATCACCGACAATGCGATCATCCCGCTCAAGGAGCGGGTGATGGACCATGCCTTCGATCCGATCGTGAAACTGGCCGGCATGATCCGCGGGACAATCGCAGGCCCCTAATGAGGGAGTTGCGAAGCGCGAAGTGGGAAGAGGAACTACGGCTTCGCTCTTCGCGACTCGCTCTTCGCTGCTTCGAAGGAGAAACAATGTTCGAACTCAAGCCAATCTCAGCGGCCGCAATTCCCGCCGCATTGCAAAAGGCCGAGCGTTACCGCCTCCTGAACGAGCCGAGCGCGGCGGAGAGCATCTGTCTCGACATCCTGCAGGTCGAGCCCGCCAATCAGGCCGCGCTGGTCATGCTGCTTCTGGCACGAACGGATCAGTTTGCGGAGACCAAGGCCGCCGGAGTGGCCAAAGCCAAAGAGGTGCTGCCGAAGCTGACGGACGAATACACGCGCGCTTACTACGCCGGCGTGATGCACGAGCGGCATGCCAAGGCGATCCTTCGGGCCGGCCGGCCCGGCACCTCGGGCATTGCGTATGAAGCCTTCCGGACAGCCATGGAGCATTACGAGCAGGCGATTGGCCGCCGCGCGGGCGACAACGACGACGCGGCACTTCGGTTCAACACCTGCGCCCGCATTCTCAACGAGTCGCCCCACCTCGCGCCGCGAGGCGAGGGGCGCTATGAACCCGTACTGGATGACTGACCTCATGCGCATTCGCCTCCTCGCCGCCGCCTTTCCCCTCCTCCTCGCTCCGGAGCCGCGGGGCGCCGATCCCAGGCTCAAGCAGGAAGCCACAGCCCAGATCGAGCAGCGCGCCGCCGCGCTCGCGGGGCTCAGCGACCAGGTCTGGGGCTTTGCCGAGACCGCACTCCGGGAAACCAGGTCCTCCACGCTCCTGGCCGAGTACGCCGAGCGACAGGGATTTCGCGTCACCCGCGGGGTGGCGGGAATGCCGACCGGCTTCATCGCCGAGTTCGGGAGCGGCCGGCCCATCATCGGCATCATGGGCGAGTACGACGCGCTGCCCGGCATTTCCCAGAAGGCGCTGCCTCAGCGCGAGGCACTCATCGCGGGCGCGCCCGGTCACGGCTGCGGGCACAACCTGTTCGGCGTCGCGAGCCTCGGCGCGGCCGCGGCGGTCAGGGACCTGATCGCGAGTGGAAAGCTCAAGGGCACCATCCGCTTCTATGGCACGCCCGCGGAGGAGTCGGTGGGCGGGAAGGTGTACATGGCCCGCGACGGCCTCTTCAAGGATGTGGACGCGATGCTCGTCTGGCATCCCGGCGACCGCATCCAGGCCGACAACAGCAGCAGCCAGGCCATCGTCGATTTCGTCGTGGAGTTTCGCGGGAGGACCGCGCACGCGGCGTTCGATCCCTGGAACGGACGCAGCGCATCCGACGCGAGCGAGGCGTTCGTCAACGGGGTGAACATGCTGCGGGAGCATGTGCGGCCGTCGGTGCGGATGCACTATGTCGTCCAGCGGGCCGGTGATGTTCCCAACGTGGTGCCCGACTACGCCAAGGTCTGGATGTGGGTGCGCGATTCCAAGGGCTCCGGCATCGAGCCGGTGCTGGCGCGGGTGCGGCAGATCGCCGAAGGGGCGGCGATGATCGCGGGGGTCGAATCCAAGTTCACGATCCAGGCGGGAGACTACGAGATTCTGGTCAATGACGCCGGAACCCGGCTGCTCGACAAGAACCTCAAGTGGCTGGGCCCGATCAGCTACACCAGCGAGGAGCAGGAATTCGCCAAGGCCATCCAGCGCGCGGTGGGCATCGAGGAGCGCGGCGTCGTCGGGGACGTGCAGCCGATGATCGACCCCGCGCCCACGGCGCCCGAGGGCGGCTCGACCGATGTCGGCGATGTGAGCTGGCTCGTTCCGACGATCAACCTCACCGTCACGACCGGAGTCTGGAACTCACCCTGGCATGCCTGGCCGGTCGTGGCGACGGGAGGGATGTCGATCGGGCACAAAGGCATGGTGTACGCGGCCAAGGCGCTGGCCGTCACTGCGATCGATCTCTTCGTCGACCCGGCCCTCCGCGACGCGATGCGCGCCGAATTCACCAAGCAGACGCAGGGATTCGTCTACAAGCCCTGGGTTCCGGCGGGGCCGCCGCCATTACCATAGGCAACAGGGAACAGGCAACAGGCAACAGGCAACAGGCACAGAAAACCTGCCTGCTGCCTGTTGCCTGCTCACTTCTCCGGCGAATCGGGAAGCATCCCGCTCTTCGAGACCAGCTGCGCCGCCAGCACCGTCTGAATCACCGAGACGATGTTGTTGGTGGCGGAGTTGGCGGCACCCCCGGCTTCGCTGCCGCTGATGGTGACCAGACGCGCTTTGGCCAGCGCGTCGGCGATCACCGGCGCGATATCGGGGATCATCTCGATCTGGCGGTACTTGAAGTAATTCTCCCCCCCTTGCCGCACCGCCTCGTTCACTTTCCGGATACTCTCGGCGGTCGCCTCGGCGATCGTGGTGATCTTGATGGCTTCGGCCTGGGCGCGCGCCGTCGCTTCGATCTTCACCCGCTCGGCGTCGGCTCTGGCCTGCGCGATCTGGGTGGCATCGAGCTCGGCGGTACGTTGCACGCCGAGCGCCTCCTGGCGCTTCGCTTCCGCCTGCGCGATCAGCGCGGCGTTTGACGCCTTGGTCTGTTCCAGCTCGCGGTTGGCGTTGGAGATGGCACGCTCCGCTTCGAGCTGCGCTTCCTTGGCACGGCGATTCTGCACCGCGGTGGCGATATCCGCATTGGCCTGGGCTTCGGCCGCCGACTGCCGGCGCCGGGATTCCGCGACCTCCGACTGGACGACTTTGATGTTGAGCGAGTTGAAGACCAGCCCGAGGTCGGTGAGCTCCCGGGAGCAGGCTTTCCGGATGATGATGGCGAGCGGATCGTCCTCCTCGCTCTCCGCCAGCTGCAGGTCGGTGCCGCGCCCGCTGGATTCCGCCGGAATCAGCGCCTTGACCCGCGGCGCCGTTTTGGCCGAAAAGAGCTGATCCTGGGTGAGGAGATTGATCGCCCGGCGTCCCGAGCTGGACAGCAGATCGGTGATCGTGTTCAGCTGGTCGGGTTCCGGTTTGGCGAAGTAGCGGTTGGCGGCCGTCTTGATCATCACGTCGGTATCGCCGACCGAGACGATGGCGCTCGCCAGCACCCGGATCTTGATCGGGCGGGGCACGCCGTTCTCGTCCATGTCGGCCGTCTGGTCGGTGATGTCGAGATCGACGTTGATCACCTTGCTGGAGATCGTGGTGCCCGTCGTGAGGAGGGGAATCTCCTTGGATTTTCCGGGGCCTCGATAGATCACCGTGGAGCCCTGCAGCCAGCTCACCAGTCTGATCGTGCCGGCCTGCACGTCGCGCAGGAAGGCCGACACGATGAGGGGAAGCAAACCGAGCGCGCCCGCCACAATGGCGACGATGATCAACGTCTGACTCATGGAAGTGCCTCCGGCGGGTGGGGACCCGCATATGAGACGGTACAGCGGTTGCGCGCGGGGTCCACATCCTCGACCCGGAGGAGATCGCCCCGGCGGATGCGTCGTGCGCTCGAGCGCTCCTCCGGTACCAGTGTGCCGAGCAGCTGCACGACCTGCCCGTTCAGCTCGATCTTGACGAGGCCCTCGCCGTGCGCGTCGAAGTCCATCACGGCATGGGCGTCCTCCATCACGGCGCTTTCCAGCATATTGGCGGGACGGGATTCGAAGCGGAACAGGAGCTTCCAGATCGGCCCGACGAGAAACCGCTCGAAGACGACGCCGCCGGTGATCGCCGCGAGCGCGGTGAACGGCTCGGCCAGGAACGGATCGGCGAGCAACCCGCTGGCACCGGCCCCGACCAGGAAGCTGAACAACAGCCGGGGCGAGAGCAGCGCGAGAAGATTCGACAACCCGCCGCCGGAGTGCTCGGCGTGGTGCGACGCGTGGCCGCCGTGATGGCCCGCGTGGCCATGGCCCGCATGCCCGCCATGGCTGTTCCCGCCGCCGTGGTGGGCGTGGTCCCCCCCATGATGGCCCAATCCGAGCACGGCCATCACGACCAGCCCGGTCATGCCGAGCGCGAGGGAGAAGGCGTAGGGGCCCATGGCGGAGTGGAAGATACTGGCAGGAGCGGAAAAGAGGGGAAGAGGGGAAGAGGGGAAGGGGGGAAGAGGGGAAGAGGGGAAGGGGGGAAGAGGCGCTAGCCGAGTGGTCGGAATTTCTTAAGGAGTCCGAGGAGCGCGACCTTCGAACGACGACACTCGGCCAGCGCCTCGCGTCCGAGATCCTCTGCGACTAGTCGCTCCTCAAGGAACGTGCTTAAGAGATCCTCCGCCTCGACGGCAGATCCGAATGCAATAGCCAGATGCCTTCTGAACTGTGGCCGTGTTCCAAGTGCATACCCCTCCGAGATATTCAATTGAACAGACAAAGCGGCCCGGCAGAGCTGTTCGTAAAAGGCAGCAGGAGCCTGCCTACCGGGTGCTCGAAAGATTCGAAGCGCGAGACCGGTAGCTGCCCTTGCAGACCTCCAGGCTTGAAGAGATCTATGATCGCGCATGGGACTAGTCTGCGGTCCAGCCTCCTCGATGCCAACACAAATGTCCGCGGGTTGCACCCATTCCTCGCGAACCTCCCCTTCCCCTTTCCCCCTTCCCCTCTTCCCCTCTTCCCCTCTTCCCC
>Ga0070704_100001178_pt1 | contig 13664 bp, 8 predicted proteins | sample KBSK5252metaG_FD_65467 | JGI IMG/M metagenome (GOLD analysis project Ga0070704, IMG submission 65467) | Corn, switchgrass and miscanthus rhizosphere microbial communities from Kellogg Biological Station, Michigan, USA - KBS K5-25-2 metaG | ecosystem: Host-associated > Plants > Roots >...
GGACGGATGGTCAGCGGCGCTTCGGTCTGCCCCATGAAGATGCTGGCCGCCACGTTGAGCGATTCGGCGCCGCTCGCGCGCATCACGCGGTGCATCAGCACCGCGAAGATCCGCACGATGAGCTGCATCACGCCGAAGTAGTAGAGGATGGCGAAGAGCGCCGCGATGAAGATGATGGTCGGGAGGACCTGGAACGCGAAGATGACCGTGTACTGCGGCCCTTCCGGACCGAGGACATTCGTCATGATCCGGCCCCAGACGCCCGCGTTGCCCAGCGGTCCGAACACGAACGACGCGCCGACGCCCGCAAATCCCAGCAGCTTGTTGATCCCGTCGCCGAGCGTCGCGAACACGCGCTGACCGATGGTGGTCTTCAGGACCAGGATCGCGAACACGACCTGCAGCGACAGGCCCCAGGCGACGGTCGACCAGTTGATGGCGCGCCGGTTGGTCGAGCACAGGACGGCAATCCCCAGAATGACGACCGCCCCGAAGACCGGCTGCAGCAGTCCGAGCATCAGCGCACCTCGGCGACGATCAGCGGACTGGCCGCCGGCCGCTCGTCGCGAATGGTCACCGCGCGCGACGCCAGCGCCAGCGCGGCGTCGAGCGTCGGTCGCGTCCGGTAATGCATGTCGAGCATCGCGTCGCCCGCGCGCACGGGGTCACCCGGCTTCACCTTGACGACGATCCCGACCGCGTGGTCGACGGCGTCTTCGACACGGTCGCGGCCGGCGCCGAGCGCCACGGAGGCGCGACCCACGAGCTCGGCGTCGACACGGTTCACATAGCCGGCGCGATCGGCAGAGACGAGGTGGCGCCCGGCGGCGCACGGCAGGCGGGCGTAGTCGTCCACGATCCGCGGATCGCCCCCTTGCGTCTCGATCATCTGCCGCAACTTGTCCAGTCCCGCGCCGGACGCGATCGCTCGGCGCGCCTGCCGTTCCGCCTCCGGACGATCCCGCGCCACCCCGCCGAGCACGAGCATCCGCGCCGTCAGCTCGAGCGAGACTTCGATCAAATCGCTCGGGCCGCCGCCTTTCAGCACCTCGACGCACTCGATGACTTCGAGCGCGTTCCCGACGGCATTTCCGAGCGGTGCGTCCATGGCGGTGATCACGGCTTCCGTCTTCACGCCGGAGGCGTTGCCGATCGACACGAGCGACTCCGCCAGCCGGCGTGAATCGGCTTCGGTTTTCATGAACGCGCCGCAGCCGGTCTTGACGTCGAGCACCAGCGCGTCGATGCCCTCCGCGATCTTCTTGCTCATGATCGACGCGCTGATGAGGGGAATGCTTTCGACCGTCCCGGTCACGTCGCGCAGCGCGTACAGCTTCTTGTCGGCCGGCGCGATCTGAGCGGTCTGGCCGATCATCGCGCAGCCGACGCGCGCGAGCGCGGCCTTCATCTCGTCGAGCGACAGATTGACGCGGAAGCCGGGAATGGCTTCGAGCTTGTCGAGCGTGCCGCCGGTGTGGCCGAGGCCGCGCCCCGACATCATCGGCACCGGCACGCCGCACGCCGCCACGAGCGGCGCGAGCACGAGCGAGGTCTTGTCGCCCACGCCGCCGGTGCTGTGCTTGTCGACTTTGACGCCGGGAGTGTCGCTGAGATCGACGCGCACGCCCGAATGAACCATCGCGTCGGTGAGCCAGGCGGTTTCCTCGGCGCTCATCCCGCGCAGCAGGATGGCCATCAGCAGCGCCGCGGCCTGATAGTCGGGCAGCGTGTTGGTCGTGACGCCGTCGACGAAGAAGCGGATCTCTTCCCGGGAAAGCGGGCCGCCGTCCCGCTTTTTCATGATCACGTCGACCGCGCGCATGAGGTGGTCGGCAGTATATCTCGCCTTTCAGCGAACACCCGCCGTTGGCACCAGGCGGCATGGCGCCGGCCACCGTCGCGCGTGGCGCTTCGGTGCCCAGGGCCACCTTCACGCGTCGCGCGGCGGCGGCCAAGGCGGCGCAGTGCCAAAGCGCGCAACCGACGAAGGTGGCCCGGCACCGAAGCGCCAAGCGCGAAGGTGGCTAGCCTCCAACCCAGGCCTCCGCCATAATCTTTTCCGTGGCACAGGCTTCTCAGCTCTCGCCCGAGCTCGGGCGAAGCTTGCTGCAGGTGGCGCGCGCGCTGCTCGTCGCCGCGCGCAACTGGACGCTGTATCCACCGGAGCATCCGACCGTGGAGATCTCCGTCCGGCGGCTGGGCGAGGCAATTCACGAATCGTCGCTCGGCGCGATCTTCTCCATCATGATCACGCCTGACACGCTGATGATCGAAGGCGCGCCGGCCGACGCCAGCCAGACGGGCATCGCCGAAGCGGCGGCGCTCCTGCACGACCGCGATCTCCTGAGCCTGACCTTCATCGGCGACGTGCCCATCCAGGCGCTGCACGCGTTCCTGCGTGTGCTGACGCTCGAGCCCGCCGCGCGGCGCGCCGGAGGCGGACCGGCCCAGATCTGGGCATCGGACGGACATCAGTCCATCGTGCTCGAACAGATCGACTACGAGAAAGTCCTCGCGCGCGAAGAGGGCGAGGTCGCCGAGCCTGCCAAGCGCGACGATCTCTGGCGATCGATTGTCATGTCGATCGCCGGCGGCCAGAAGGCGATCTTCGACGAACGCTCGCAGGAGCGGCTGCTCGCGATCGCCGGCAGCGCGCCCGACATCGCCGACCTCGCGAAGGCGGTCATGGCGCCGAAATGCGCCATGGACGGGTCACCGATGATCACCACGCAGGCGGCCACCGTCCTCGCGGCGTTCCGTCACCTGAACAGCATCGTGTCGGTGATGGCGCCCCAGCGGATGCCCGAGGTGATGAACAACCTCGCCGTCGCCGCGACGCAGCTCGACGCACACGTCATGATGCAGCTGATGCAGTCGGAGGACGATCCGGCAGCCGGCGCCTCGATTGTGCACGGTCTCGCCGCCGCGTTCGACGACACGAAGGTCGCGCAGCTGCTGGCGACGGCGCTCGCGCTCGACGGAAAGGCGTCGGACCGCCTCGCGACGATCTTCAACACGATTGCCCCCGACGAGGATCGGAAGCGGCGCGTGCTGACAATGACACGCAGCCTGCTCAGCGAAACCGATTTCGGCAAGGCCGGCCAGTTCCAGGTGCTGTGGACCTCGATGGAAGAACTGCTCGTGTCGTACAACGACAAGCCGTTCGTCTCCGAGGTCTACAAGACCGCGCTCGACGGCGTCGGCGGACGCGCCGAACGGATGGCGGCCGTCGATCTCCCTCCGGAGATCTCCGAGTGGATGGACAGCCTTGGCCAGGCCAACGTGCGCAGCCTCTCGGTCGCGCTCCTGATTGATCTCCTCACGATCGAGCGCGATGCCACGCGCGCGGCGCAAATCGCCGAGGACATGGAAGCGCTGGCCGAGGACCTGCTGATGTCCGGCGCCTACGACGACGCGCTGACGGTCACGCGCGCGCTGTCGAAGCGTGCGTCGGTTCCGGGCGGCATGGGACGCGATGCCTGCCGTCTGGCGCTCGATCGGCTGGGCGAATCGCTGGCCCTCCGCGAGACGGTGGGGCTCATCGGCGACGTCGACGAAGGCGATTGGGAAGCGATTCGATCGGTCCTCATCGCCATCGGCCCTCCGAGCGTCGAGGCCTTGAAGGCGGTCGTGATCACGGAACACGACACGCTCGCGACGCATCGCGCGGAAGACATCATCATCGGCTTCGGCGCGCCGGCGGCGACGCGGCTCGCGCCGCTCGTGGCCGATTCGCGATGGTTCGCGCAGCGGCGCGGCGCGCGCCTGCTCGGCCGCATCGGGACGAAGGAGGCGGTGCCGCTGCTGCAGCCGCTCCTTCGTCAAAGCGACACCCGGGTCGCGCAGGAAGCGGTGAAGGCGCTCGGCTCCATTCAGGATCCGGCCGCGGCCCGCGCCGTGCAGACCGTGCTCCGCGCGGCCACCGGCGAGCTGCGCCGCGCCGTGATCGATGCGCTCGTGTCCGGCCGCGACGCGCGCGTCGTCCCGATGCTCGTGCAGATGATCGAGGAGAGTCAGCCGCTCGGCAAGGATCACGACATGGTGCTCGAAACGCTGGCGGCGCTCGGGAAAGTCGGCAGCGACCTGGCCGTGCCGGCGCTGGCGACCATGGCGCGCCGCCGCAAGCTGTTCGGCGGCGGCAAGCTCCGGAAGCTGAAGGCGCGCAGCGTCGCCTCGCTCGTCGAAATCGGCACATCGAAGGCGAACGACGCCCTGCGCGAGGCGGCGAAAACGGGCGATCGGACGCTCAAGAAGATCGTGAAGGAATTGGGGAATCGGGATTAGGAGCGCATCGACAAGCGGATCGTCGCCGCGAGTCAGCGCCGCGAGCCGAAGGCGAGCGGTGGCAGGCGGCGGGGCCCCGCCGCAAAGTCAAGAATGGACCAAAAGAAGTCCGAAGAGCTGATTCGGCGGCTGGCCGCGGCGCTGCGCGGCACCGAGCTCTATTCGCCGACGCATCCGCTCGTCCAGCGCGGCATCGACGCGTTCACCACCGCGGCGACCGAAGGGCTCCAGTCGGCTCCGTCGATCGTGATCGGCTTCATCGGCGACGAGGTCGTGGTCGATGGCCACCGGCTGCCGCGCGGCACGGCGTCGCTCGTCGGCTTCGCCCGCGACTTGCGCGAGCGCGAAGTCGAGAAGGTGACGATTTCGCGCGGGCTCACGCGCGACGAAGTGCGCAATCTCATCGCCGCGTTCAGCGACCGCACGTCGCCGGTGCCGCTGCCCGACCGGCTCACCTCGCGAGGCATCCGTCACGTGACGCTCGGCAAGATCGTGGTCGAGGACGTCAGCGACGAGCAGGCCGGTATTGCGGCGGCGCGGCGCGTCTACGCGACGGCGGTCGAGACCGCCGAGACGCTCTGGCAGGCGGCGAAGGCGGGCGATCAGCCCGACCCGAGCGCGGCGCGGAAAATCATCGACGGCCTGGCGCGGCTGGTGACGCAGGACCGCACCTCGCTGATGGCCTTGACCGCGCTGAAGAAGTACGACAACTACACGTTCACGCACATGGTGAACGTCTCGGCGCTCGCGATGGCGCAGGCGCGCGCGCTCAACGTCGAGGGGACGCTGCTGCGCGAGTTCGGCTTCGCCGCGCTGATGCACGATATCGGCAAGGTGAACACGCCGCTCGAGGTGCTGAACAAGCCCGACAAGCTGACGAAGGACGAATTCGACGTCATGAAGCGGCACGTGGTCGACGGCGCGCACATCCTGCGGCGCACGCCCGAAATGCCGGCGCTCGCGCCGATTGTCGCGTTCGAGCATCACCTCAAGCAGGACTTGAGCGGCTACCCCGAGAACATCGGCAGCAGGAAGCTCAATCTCTGCACGATGATCGTGTCGATTGCCGACGTGTTCGACGCGCTGCGCAGCAACCGGCCGTACCGCCAGGGCCTCGCGACCAATCGCATTCGGGCGATCATGGGCGAACAGGGAAACCCCGCGTTCAATCAGACGCTGCTGAAACGATTCGTCAACCTGATGGGACTGTTTCCAGTCGGAAACCTCGTCCGGCTCAGCACGGACGAGCTCGCCGTGGTGACGGCGGAGCATCCGACCGATCCGTTCCGGCCGCAGGTGAAGATCATCGCGGACAAGAACGGCGAATTCCTCGAGGAGCCGCTGCTGGTCAACACCTGGGAACGCGACGGCTCCAGCGATCAGGAGCGGGGCGTCGTGGAGGCGGTCGACCCCGAGCCGCTCAACATCGACCCGCTGACATACCTGTGAGAGAACTAGGTGACTTGGTGACGTGGTGACTTGGTGAGCTCGAATCAGGACGCGACCAGCGCCGGCGGCGCGGCCGGCAAGCCAGCGGAGGCGGCGGCCCCTGCTCCGCTCTCGCCGCGGGACGCGGCGCGGCTGACCGATTTCGCGCGCGCGTGCAAAGCAGCCGCGCGGGCGGTCGTCCTCTACCCGAAAGGTCATCCCGCGATTGCCGCCACCCTCGGGCGAATCGTGCAGATGACGTCCGCGGCGAGCCTGCCGAAACCGCTGAACCTCACCGTCCTGCCCGACGGGATGCTGCTCGACGATCAGGCGGCGCCACGGCCCGATGCCGCGGTCGTCGAGTTGTCGGCTCTGCTGCACAGTCATCTGATCGGCCAGCTCACGGTCAATCCCGGCGGCGACGAGGAGGCGTGGCGCACGTTCCTGCTGCTGCTCGGGCGCACGCCGGAATCGATCCGGACCGAGGGCGGCATCGCGCGCGTGTGGACGATGATGGCCGGCCGCCACGTCCAGCTCCGCGAGATCGACTATGCCGAGGTGCTCCGCGAGCGCGCCGGCGGAGAGGCCGCCGTCTGGGACCAGGTGATCGCGAATTGCCTGCAGGGCGCGTCGTTCAATCTGGACGACGAGGCGATGCGCGAGCTGCTCGGCATCGCCGCGGACGCCGACAAGCTCGCCGATCTGATGGCCGCGCTCGAAAGCAAAGCGGGCGCCGAAGGAGGCATCGGCGCGAAGACCGCGGCGCTGATGCGCATGCTGCGCGGCATCGTCGAGGCGGTGTCGAAGGCCGATCCGGAGAGGATGGAACCGGTCCTCCGCAACATGGCCAGCGCCGTCGGGCAGCTCTCACCGGAAATGCTGATGGGGCTGATGTCCGATCGGGGGACCGAGGAAGGTCCGCGCCTGATGAACGCCGTCGTCAGCCGCATGTCGGACGGGACCATCGCGAAATTCGTCGCGCGGAACGTGATCGCCGAGAGCTCGCCGACCGATCGGCTCGCGATGGCGTTCCAGACGCTCGTGCGCGAGGGCGAAGAGCGCGAGCGGCTGCTCACGCTCGCGCGCGAAGACGTGGCCGCGTCGCCGCTCGGCAGCACCGAAGGCTTCGAAGCGGTCTGGGATCAGGTCGCGCAGAAGCTCCTGACGTCGTACTCCGACAAGCCGTTCGTGTCCGAAGAGTACGGGCGCGAGCTGTCGGGCGCGCGGACGCAGGCGATCGAGGTCGAGCACGTCAGCGACGACCCGCCGGAGCGGGTCAGCGCGTGGCTGAACACGGTCGCGACGACCTCCCTGCGGGCGCTCGATCTGACGCTGCTCCTCGACCTGCTCCGCATCGAACCGGACGACGAGCGCTGGGGCGAGCTGATGGTGCCGGTCGTCAGGCTGCTCGAGGATCTTCTGCTCGTCGGCGATTTCGACGCCGCGAGCGAGCTCATTGCCGTCCCCGTTCGGCAGGTGGCGAGCGAGGGCTCGACGGCGCGGCGGCAGCACGCGACGACGGCCATCGACATGCTGATCGCCGGGCCGATGATGCGCCACATCACGACGCATCTGGCGACGATCGACGAAAGCCACTTCGAGCGGGTGAAAGCGATGTGCGTCTCGCTCGGCGAGGTCCTGGTGCGGCCTCTCGCCGAGACGCTCGCGGTGGAAGAACGGCCGCGCACGCGCGAGCGGCTGACGTCGATCCTGCTGGCGTTCGGCGCGGTCGCGCGGCGGACGGTCGAACGGCTGAAGAGCTCGCCGAACGCAGCCGTCCGCCGCACCGCCATCAACCTGATGCGGCAGTTCGGCGGCAGCGAGGCGCTGCCCGACCTGACCGAACTGCTCGACGACAGCGAGCCGCAGGTGCAGCGCGAAGCGGTCCGCGCGATTCTGAACATCGGAAGCGACGCCGCCTACCGGATTCTCGAGCAGGCGCTCACGAGCGGCACGTCGCGGTCGCGCGATGCCATCATGCAGTCGCTGAGCATCGTGCGCGACGAGCGGGCGACGCCGCTCTTCGCGTACATCCTGCGGCGCATCGATCATCGCGGGGCGACCGCTCCCGTCTATCTCCGGGCAATCGAAGCGCTGGGCGCGCAGCGCGATCCGGAAGGCATCGCCCCGCTCAAGGAAGCGCTCTACAAAGGCGAGTGGTGGGCGCCATTCCGGACGGCGAACCTGCGGTCCGCGGCCGCGGCGGCGCTCGGACGCATCGGCTCGCCCGATGCGATCGCGGTGCTCGAGGAAGCGGCGGGCTCGCGCGTACGCGGCGTGCGCCACGCGGCCCGGCAGCAGCTGGGCAGCGCCCGGACGCGACGGTCCGCGCCGAGCCGGGAAGAGGCATGACGGCTCCACGATTCCAGTTGTCCGACGAGCTGCTGCGGCGCTTCGCCGCATCCATTCGATCGGCCCAGCTCTATTCGAAGGGACATCCCATCATCGGCCGGAATCTCGAGTCGCTGTCGGCGGCCATTCAGCTGCTGCACGGCCTCGAGCCCTCGATCGTGATCGGGATCGTCGGCGACGAAGTGATCGTCGACGACATGCCGATGGCCAAAGTCGATACGCTCGGGCCGCTCGTCCGCCGCCTGCAGCAGACCGGCGTCGAGCGCATCACGATCGATCGCGGCGTCACGATCGAGGAGCTGAACGGATTCATCGAAGCCGTCACGAACATCGAGCACGACGAAGCCTCGCGGGACAAGGGCGAGGCCGAGATCCTTCCCGCGTTCCCGCACATTCGCGTCGGGCGCGTCACCGTCGAACAACGCGTCGAGGGCAATCTCGCCGACATGGCGACCATCAAGCGTCTGTACAACGACGCGGTATCGGTGGCCGGCTCGCTGTGGGAGAGCGCCGAAACCGAGGGGAAGCCGGACGCGACGATGGCGCGCCACATGATCGACGGGCTGGCGCAGGCCGTGGCGCAGAACCGCACCGCCCTGCTCGCGCTGACGACGCTGAAGAACTACGACAACTACACGTTCACGCACATGGTGAACGTCTCGATCCTCACCATGGGGCAGGCGCGCGGGCTGGGCATCGACGGTCCGCTGCTGCGCGAGTTCGGGCTGGCGGCGCTGATGCACGACATCGGCAAGGTGAAGACGCCGCTCGAGGTGCTCAACAAGCCCGACAAGCTGACCGACGACGAATTCACCATCATGAAGCGCCATGTCGTCGACGGCGCCGAGATCCTGCGCAAGACGCCCGACATTCCGGCGCTCGCGCCGGTCGTCGCGTTCGAGCACCATCTGCGCATGGACGGCTCCGGCTACCCGCACGGGGTGACGCGGACGTCGCTCAACGTCGGCACGATGTTGTGCAGCATCGCGGACGTGTACGACGCCATGCGATCACAGCGCGGCTATCAGCAGGCGTTTCCCACCGACCGCATCCTGCAGGTGCTGAAACGGAACGATGGCCAGCAGTTCGATCAGAACCTGGTGCGCCGTTTCGTCCAGCTCATTGGCATCTATCCCGCCGGCAATCTCGTGCGGCTGAACACCGGCGAGGTCGCCGTCGTCGTCAAAGTGCACGCGCCGGATCCGTACCGCCCGCACGTCCGCATCCTCATCGAGCGCGACGGCAAGCGCCTCGACCTGCCGTACGAAGTGACGTTGTGGGAAACGCCGGCCGACGCGCCAGCCGACGACGGCGCACCAGAGCGGCCGTCCTCGATCGTCGCGCCGCTCGATCCGAAGGGCTACGACTTCGACCCGTTGCTGCTCATGTAAGATCGCGCCCATGCGATCCCGCGTCGCTCTACTCGTTCTCATTGCCGGTGCGTGCACGCTGTCCGCTCAGCCGTCCGCCGTGCGGCCGAAGCTTGTCGTGATCGTGGTCGCCGATCAGATGCGGGCCGATTACATCGATCGGTTCCAGGACGATTGGATCGGCGGATTGAAACGGCTCGTGAAAGACGGCGCGTGGTTCCGCAACGCCGCGTACCCTTATCTCCAGACAGTCACGTGCGCGGGGCATGCCACGATTTCGACCGGCGCCTTTCCGCACGTGCACGGCATCCCGGCGAATCAGTGGTGGGACCGTGAGGCGCAGCGCCAGATGGCCTGCACCGAAGATCCGGGTGTGACGAATCTCGGCTACGACGGTCCGGCAAAGGAGCAGAACAGCGGATATCGCCTGAAGGTGCCCACGCTTGCCGATACCCTGCGCACCGAGCGCGGCGCACGCGTGGTCAGCATGTCCGAGAAGACACGGAGCGCGATCATGCTCGCCGGCCACGGCGGCGACGCCGTCACGTGGCTGAGCGAGCTGTCCGAGGTGTGGCTCACCTCGTCCGCGTTCTCCGCCGGGCCGGTCCCCGCGGTGAAAGCGTTCATCGCCGCGAATCCGGTCGACGCCGATTTCGGGAAGACTTGGTCGCCGCTGCTGCCCGCGTCGCGGTACCGGGATCGCGATGACGCGCCGGGCGAGCGTCCGCCGGCCGGCTGGACACCGACCTTTCCTCACGTGCTCAAGGGCACGACCGGCCGGCCCGATGTGACGTTCCGGGCACAGTGGGACGTCAGCCCGTTCGCCGACGAATATCTCGGCCGGATGGCCGCCGCTCTCGTCGACGCCCTGAAACTGGGCCAGCATGGCACGACCGACGTGCTCGGCGTCAGCTTCTCGGCCACCGATCGCATCGGTCACAAGTTCGGCCCGCGCAGTCGGGAAATCGAGGATCAGCTCGCGCGGCTCGATCGCACGCTGGGCGATCTCCTCGACCATCTCGACGCCAGCGTCGGGCGAAATCAGTACCTTGTCGCGTTGAGCGCGGATCACGGAGTGACACCAATCCCCGAGCAGCTCGCGCGGGCCGGTCAGGATGCCGACCGCGTGAATACGCGTGAGATGGCGAAGCAGATCGAAGCCACGCTCGAACAAGCGTTCGGCCCCGGGCCACATGTGGCGATGCTCGACGGCCGCGACATGAACCTGTATTTCGCCCCGGGTATCTACGAGAAGCTCGTCGCATCGCCGGCGCTTCTCGATCGCGTCATCAAGACGATCGAATCGACGCGGGGCGTGCGACGCGTGTATCGCGCCGAGCAGCTGCGCGACACGCAGCCAACGGCCGACGACTGGCTGCGCGCCGCCCGACTCAGCTTCGTTGAGGGGCGTACGGGCGACATGGTGATCACGCTGCGCCCACGATGGATCGCGTCGGCTGAGGCGGCAACGCATGGAACCGCGACAGCCGACGATCAGCGCGTCCCGATCCTCCTCTTCGGTCCCGGCATCAACCGCGGACGATACGATCAAGCCGCCTCGCCCGCCGACATCGCGCCCACGCTCGCGAAGCTCTGCGGCATCACGCTCCCCAAGGCCGAAGGCCGTCCGCTGATCGCAGCGCTGCGGTAGACTGGCTAGCTGCGTCCTCTACGGAGAGTCTATGCATGTACTCAGGCTGTTGGTTCCGGCGGCTATCGTCGCGTCGATCGTCTTCGGGGGTTCCGCCGGTCATCCGCTGCAAGCGCAGGTCAGAGCGACGAAGGTTGCCGCGACGACCTTTGCCGAGCTGCGCGCGTGGGACAGCACCGTCGACCGCATGAAGCGCGACGACGTGCTGCGCCTGCGCCGCACGATTGACGATGCCATGCTGCCCGGGCGCCTGCACGAGCGATTCGAGCAGTTCTATCAAGGCGTGCGCGTATTCGGCGGCGACGTCGCCCGTCAGAGCGATCGCGGCCTCACGGTTTCGATCTTCGGAACGATCTACGAAGGGATCGACCTCGACGCGCAGCCGCGACTCTCGCTTGACGATGTCAAAGCCGTGATCGAGCGGCGGAGCGGCGTCGCGCTCGGTCCCGGCCGCGTGCCCGAGCTCGTCATCCTTCCTGACGAAACCGGCTACCGCCTGACCTACCGCGTCAAAGCGTTCACGATCCTCGAAGGCTACGAATATTTCGTCGACGCGAAGAGCGGTGCGATCGTGCTCGAGCTCATCGGCGCGGAACGCCAGGCCGCCACGTCCACGCTCGGCCGCGGCCAGGGCGTCCTCGGCGACGACAAGAAAGTGAGCATCAGCAGCCAGTCAGGGACGTTCGTCGCCTCGGACATGCTCCGGCCGCCGTCGCTGCGCACGTACGACGCGCGCGGCGACGTCAACAAGGTGCTCAGTTTCCTCAACGGGCGGACGGTCCTCGTCACGTCGGACCTCGCGAGCAGCACGAGCACCACGTGGAGCGATCCGGTCGCGGTCGACGCGCACGCGCAGGTGGGCTGGGTGTACGACTACTACTTCAAGCGGCACGCGCGCCGCGGTCTGGACAACAACAACATTTCGATCGTCAGCGTCGTCCACCCGGTTCGCCGAAACGATGTGTCCACCTCCTCGAACGAAGTCATCGGGTTGTTCTACGTGAACGCCTTCTACTGCTGCGAGGGCGTCATGGTGTTCGGCGAGGGCCTGCCGCCCGGCTTCGTCACGTTGCCGGGCCGCCAAAGCTGGAATTTCCTCGCCGGGGCACTGGACGTCATCGCGCACGAACTGACGCACGGCGTGACCGACTTCTCGTCACGACTCATCGGCCGCAACGAGCCGGGCGCCCTGAACGAAGCGTTCTCCGACATCATGGGCACCGCCGTCGAATTCTTTTATCAGCCGGCCGGCACGAACGTCCTGCAGGCCGACTACGCCGTCGGTGAGGACGTGGTCACGCCGGGCGGCATCCGAAACATGGCCAACCCCGGAGCGTTCGGCGACCCGGATCACTATTCGCGGCGGTTCACGGGCACCGCCGACAACGGTGGCGTCCACACCAATTCGACAATTGCTTCGCACGCCTACTATCTGGCGATCGAAGGCGGCACCAATCGGACGTCGGGGTTGAGCGTCCAGGGCATCGGGACCGCCAATCGCGAGCAGATGGAAAAGGTGTTCTATCGCGGATTCACGCAGTTGATGCCGGCAAACGCCACGTTCGCCGTCGCGCGCACGGTGACGATCCAGGCCGCGCGCGATCTGTACGGCGCGGGCAGCGCGCCGGAACGCGCGGTCACACAGGCCTGGACGGCCGTAGGAGTGAATTGATGCGCGGCCGATTTGCCATGACCGGGTACCTCGCGCTCGCGGCGCCCGCGCTCGCGTCGGCGCAAACCACCGCGCCGCGCGTCTACGTCAGCGTCAACGGCGGCATCCAGCGAAGTGACAACACCGTTTCGCAGTCCTTCAACGTGCAGAAGAACTTCGAGGACGCGCCCATCTCCGTCGACATCGACGAGAAGCGCGGCGCGCTCGTCGACGGCGGTGTCGTCCTCCGCCTGATTGGCCCGATCGGCATGGGCTTCGACTTGTCGGTCGTGACACACGACGCGGACGCCGGCGTGACGGCGAGCGTGCCGCACCCGTTCTTTTTCAGACAGCCGCGCAGCATCGAGGGCACGACGCGCGCCACGCGCCGCGAAGTGGCCGGCCACATCGAAGCCGTGTATCTCGTGCCGAGTCAGCGCCTCGACGTCATGATCTTCGGCGGGCCGTCGCTCTTCAGCATCCGCCAGACGCTCGTGACCGACGTCGTCTACGCCGAATCGTTCCCGTTCGACACGGCGACGTTCTCGAGCGCGCAGACGGCGACGTCCACGAGCAAGACGGCGACCGGTTACAACGTGGGCGTCGACGTGGCGTGGAAGTTCTCGCAACACCTGGGCGTGGGCGGCGTGGCGCGGTACTCGCGCGCGAAGGCGACGCTCAATGCCACCAACAATGCCGCGCTGAAGGTCGATGCCGGAGGGCTGCTCGCCGGCGGCGGCATCCGTCTGGCGTTCTGAGTCCATGCCCTGGGAACAACGCAAAGAACGCAAAGACGGCAAAGATTTCACGACCCGCGTGCTGTCCGCCGTGCGGCGCATTCCGCCGGGCCATGTCGCGACCTACGGCGACATCGCGGCGCTCGCCGGGAAGCCGCGCGCCGCACGCGCCGTCGGCAACATCATGCGCG
>Ga0070704_100001180_pt1 | contig 13661 bp, 9 predicted proteins | sample KBSK5252metaG_FD_65467 | JGI IMG/M metagenome (GOLD analysis project Ga0070704, IMG submission 65467) | Corn, switchgrass and miscanthus rhizosphere microbial communities from Kellogg Biological Station, Michigan, USA - KBS K5-25-2 metaG | ecosystem: Host-associated > Plants > Roots >...
CGCCGGCAGAATCTCCGCATAGCAGGCGTTCCTGTAGGCGCGGAGATTCCCGCGGATCCCGCTTATGCCTCAGCTTCGTTTGGCGAACTCGAGCGCGGCTCGATTATCGTCGTCGTCGCAACTGACGCTCCGCTCATCGCACACCAACTGAAACGCCTCGCCCGGCGAGTCTCTCTTGGGCTCGGCCGCGACGGCAGCACATCCGGCAACGGCTCCGGCGATATTTTCATCGCCTTCTCCACCGCCAATCCCGGAGCCGCTGCTGCCGACCATCTCGTCGATCTTAAAATGCTCCCCAACGATCTTCTCGAAAACGTGTTCGTTTCCACCGTCCAAGCCACGGAAGAAGCGGTGATCAATGCCATGGTCGCAGCCGCAACCATGACGGGGATCGAAAATCACAAAGTTTTCGCGCTGCCGCACGACAAACTTCGTGAAGTTCTTAAGAAATACAACCGCCTCGTGGAATGATGTTCGGCATCCATTTTGCACGACTCACACCGCGAGTGGAAACACGGTCCGTAAGACGGAATCTCCGTCTTACCTGGCGCGCGCTGCTGATTTGTTCCATCCTGCTCTTGCTCTGCTCTTGTTCCTCTCCCCCGCCGCCATCCCTTGCCATCACTCACGTCACGCTCATTGACGCCAGCGGCGCCGCGCCGAAGCCTGACATAACAGTTTTCATCGCCGACGAAAAAATTGCCGCAATCGGTCCGTCAAGTTCGCTCTCAATACCTCGCAATACAAAGACTCTCGACGCGACCGGCAAATTTCTGATTCCCGGCCTCGTTGACATGCACGTCCATCTCACCGGCGCGGGCGAACCTGCAGGCAGCCGCGAATTCATTCTTCCCCTGCTTCTTGCTAACGGAATTACGACTGTGCGCGATATGGGCGGCAATCTGGATTCCCTCGTCGCTCTTCGCCATGAAATCGAACACGGACAGCTGACGGCTCCCCAAATATTCTTTGCCGGCCCTTATCTCGATGGCAGCCCGCCGTTTTTCCAGCCGTCTCTCGTCGTCACCGATGCTGCCGGAGCAACCGCGGACGTCCACTCGCTCATTTCGCACGGCGCCGATTTCATAAAAGTGCAATCCAATCTCAGCCGCGACGCCTACTTCGCTATTGCGGAGGTCTGCCGCCGCGAGAACATCACTTTCGTCGGGCACGTTCCCGATCGCGTCACCGCCGCCGAAGCTTCCGACGCCGGCCAAAAAAGCATCGAGCATCTCACCGGCGTCCTCCGGTCCTGTTCGAACGACGAGCCATTGCTTATCCGCAAACAGTTCGCTGCCGCTCCTAAAAAACCAACGACTGGCCAGTCACGCGAACGAGCACTTGCGTGGCAGCGCGATCTGTTGCAGAGCTACTCCGACAAGCAAGCCGCAGCACTCATCGCAAAATTCATGCGCAATCAAACCTGGCAGGTTCCCACGCTTATTCTCCTCCGCAACGACGCTTACCCCACGCCCGATGCCGATGCCTCCCGCGATCCCCGCCGAAAATATATTCCCCTGAAGGTCCTTGCGAATTGGGAGAAGGGGGCGCGCGACCGCGACAAGGGCGCCACGCTGGAAGAGTTTGCTTTGCGCACCAATCTCATGGCGGCTTCGCTTCGAATCGTCGGAAAAATGAACGCGGCGGGCGTTCCCATTTTGGCTGGCACGGACACTACGGCTCCCTTCGTTTTCCCCGGCTCAAGCCTGCATGAAGAACTCGCGCTCCTGGTTCAGGCAGGCCTTACTCCCATGCAGGCGCTGCAAGCCGCAACGAAACTTCCCGCGGAATTTTTGGGCAAACTGCAAACCCAGGGCACTGCTGAGGGAGGCAAGTTCGCCGATTTGGTGCTGCTCGACGCTAATCCCCTTGAGGACATTCATAACACGCAGAAAATCCGCGCTGTAATTCTCCGCGGCAAACTTCTAGACAGGAACTTTTTGGATGAACAATTGGCTAAGGAAGAGAATTTCGCCAAGGCTCACTGAGTCGCACTAAATTACCGGCACGGAGGTTTTCCTCGCAGGATTGTAAAATGGCAGCGCCACCACCTTTGCAGAGACCGTCTGACGCACAGCCTCGACAGTCATTTCGATGTTGACCGCGGCGCCCACCGACGACTGATCGCGGTTCACGCACGCCAGCGCGATCATCTTCTTCAGCGTCGGCGACCACGTCGTCGACGTAGCTTTCCCCACTTGCTTCCCGCCGCGATATACCGGCACTGCCACACGCGACGCAACACTCGGCACTTGCGGCGCCATGCCCATTTTGTCGTACAGCGCTTCGACTTCGTTCCAATTGATTTCTAGACCGACGAGTCTGCGCTCCGCGCCGTCCTTTTTCTTTTCTCTCGCCAGCGCTTCGCGTCCGACGAAGTTGTCTTTCTTCAAGTCCACCAGCTTTCCCAGCCCAATCTCCGCCGGCGAATACTTTTGCGATTCAATCAGCGCCTTCTTGCTCGACGTATAATCCACCTCGATCAACACCAGCCCTGCTTCAATCCGCGCGATATCCAGCGCGATCATGCCTGCTGGATGAATATCGAACGCTTTCCCTTTCTTGATCAGCTCATCCCACACTTTTCCGGCGTTTTTCCACGGCATCCAGATTTCAAAACCCAAATCCCCTGTATATCCCGTTCGAGAAATATCCACCGGCACGCCCGCGATTTCGCCACGCGTCACGCGAAAATATTTCAGGTTGGCTACGCTTGCGTCCGTTACTGCGTGCAGCAGTTTTCCTGAAGTCGGGCCTTGGAGTGCCAGCGCCGCCACCTTTTCGGAAATGTCTTCGATGTTCACGTCCAGCGCCAGCGCATTTTGCTGAAACCATCGCAAACTGGGATCCGCTGCCGTCCAGCGATACTCGTTTTCAGCCAGCCGCGTGATTGTTCCGTCGTCGATCACCTTTCCTTCCGGATCGCACCAGCAGCAGTAAATCACCTGATCGATGGCTACTTTGTTGATGTCTCGCGCAATCACGCGGTTCACGAAGCGCGTCGCGTCGCTGCCGGTGATGAGGTATTTGAAGAGAGGCGAAATGTCGATCAGCCCGGCCGAATTCCGGATGGCGTTGTATTCGTGCTCGTGGTGCATCTCGTATACGCTGACCGTGTAGTAGCCCGACCATTCGCGGTAATTCAGGCTCTCGCATAGCGCAAGCGTTCTTTCATGAAACGCAGTTCCGACTGGCACAGTTCCTCCGAGTTTCTTCCGCGGCAAACATCATGAATGCCAGGCAGGATTATAGGTGTGAACTTCGCGCGCCCGCAAGCTGTTGCGCCCGTGCGGGCTTTTGGAAGTACCAGGCGGACGCCCAGAAACCCAGGTGCGAGCACGCAACGCATCTTAAGCTGACGCACATTTGCCCAGCGACCCAAAGCGCAACTCCACCGCTCTGGCTTGTCCCGAACGACCCGGATAGAATAAGAAAGCAAAGTACGATAAAGGTGGCGCTCCGATGTCAGGTAACGGATCAACACAAGAAAGAGTTCTAAGGCTCGATGTGCGCGACAACGTCCTTGTGGCGTTGACCGATTTGCGCAAAGGCGAGACCGTCAGCTTCCTCGGGAATGACTACTCCTTGCTGTCCGATGTTTCCGCCAAACATAAATTCCTCACGCAGGATGTGACCGCCGGCGGCGACATTATTATGTACGGCCTTCTGGTGGGAAAGGCACTGGAGAATCTACAACGCGGAGATTTGCTCTCCACCCGCAATATCCGCCATGCCGCTTCATCTTTTCACGAAAGCGATACGGCTGCTCCTCCCTGGGTCCCGCCCGACATCTCTTCCTGGGCCAACAAAACGTTTCTCGGATTCCATAGAGATGATGGTCAGGTAGGTTCTCGGAATTACTGGCTCGTCCTTCCACTCGTCTTCTGTGAGAACCGCAATCTGGCAGTCTTGAAGCAAGCGTTTGAGGAAGAATTGGGTTTTGCAGCTCCACAGATTTACCGGAGTCAAGTTGCGGAATTGGCGCGCCTCTATCGCGAAGGTAAATCCGAGGAATTGAAGAAGGCTGCATTCGGCGAAATGAAGCGCGCGAACGCCTCCCCCAAAGTTTTTCAAAATCTCGACGGCATCAAGTTCTTATTGCACGAAGCTGGCTGTGGCGGCACGCATGAGGATGCCAGAAATCTCTGCGGGCTGCTGGCAGGGTACATCCACCATCCAAATGTTGCTGGTGCCACGGTTCTGAGCCTCGGCTGCCAGCATGCGCAAGTTCCCATGCTCCTCGAGGAAATCAAGCGTCGTGATCCAAATTTCAAAAAGCCCGTCCTGATTTTTGAACAGCAGAAGAGTCCGTCCGAGGCGTCGATGATGGGTAAGGCCATCCGTGAAACATTTTTAGGTATGGTCGAAGCGGACAAAATCACGCGGCGACCCGCACCACTGTCGAAACTCACGCTCGGACTGCAATGCGGCGGGTCCGATGGTTTTTCCGGGCTCTCGGCGAATCCCGCCATCGGGCACGTCTCCGATATCGTCTCGGCGCTGGGAGGCATCGGCATCCTTTCCGAATTTCCGGAACTCTGCGGCGTGGAGCAGCAGCTTATCGATCGCTGCGTCCGCAAAGAAGTTGCGGACCGTTTTGCCAGCCTCATGAGGGACTACGCAGCCCGCGCCAAGGCAGTGCGTGCGAGCTTCGAAATGAATCCTTCCCCCGGCAACATCCGAGACGGATTGCTGACGGACGCAATGAAATCCGCGGGAGCAGCGAAGAAAGGCGGTACGTCTCCCGTCACCGCCGCCGTGGACTATCCAGAGTACTGCACCGAGCCGGGACTGAACCTGCAGTGTACGCCGGGGAGCGACGTGGAATCCGTCTCGGCGCAAGTGGGGGCCGGTGCAAACGTGGTTCTCTTCACGACGGGGCTGGGCACACCAACGGGAAATCCAATTGCCCCGGTTCTGAAAATCTCCACCAATTCGAAGCTTGCCCAGCGCATGTCCGACATCATCGACATCGACGCCGGCGGTATCATCAGCGGCGAAACCAACATCGAGAGAATGGGCGAAGCGATTCTTGCACGCGTGATCCAAGTCGCAAGCGGAGAGGCTCGCACCAAAGCGGAGCTCCTGTCTCAGGACGATTTCATTCCGTGGAAACGTGGAGTCTCCCTCTGAAAAAGGATCAGCGCCCGCGATGAAGGCTCTCCTGCTCTCGGAATATAAACACTTGGAAATTGCCGAGCTGCCCGCTCCAACGCCGGGCCGCGGGGAAGTACTCGTCAGCGTGGCGGCCTGCGGCATCTGTGGCAGCGACGTCCACGGGTACGATGGCTCCTCGGGCCGCCGGATTCCCCCCATCATCATGGGCCACGAAGCCGCCGGAACCATTGCCGCGCTTGGCGACGGCGTGACGGGATTCTTCGTAGGTGAGAGGGTTACGTTTGACTCAACCATTTTCTGCGGCGCTTGCAACAATTGCCGCCGCGGCGACGTCAATCTTTGTGACCACCGCCAGGTCTTGGGAGTCTCCTGCTCCGAATACCGCCGCGCTGGCGCTTTTGCAGAATATGTCTCCGTTCCTGCCCGTATCCTTTATAGACTGCCCGACGCGCTTTCGTTTAATGAAGCGGCTATGCTCGAGGCGGTGTCTGTCGCACTACATGGTGTTGCTTTGGCGCAACTTTCAGCCGGCAGCACAGCCCTGGTCGTCGGGGCGGGGATGATCGGCCTGCTCACGCTGCAAGCACTACGGGCCGCAGGATGCGCACGAATTTTTGTTGCCGATGTGGATAGCACCCGCCTCAAACTCGCCCAAGACGCAGGCGCAACCACAGTTTTGTCTCCAAACGCGGATCTAGTCGAACAAGTCTTGCAACTCACGGCAGGTATCGGGGTCGACGTGGCGATTGAGGCCGTTGGCAGAAACGAAACTGTGAAAGCCTCCATAGATAGCGTTCGCAAGGGAGGAACCGTCGTACTGGTAGGAAACATTTCGCCGGAAGTGACGCTGCCACTGCAGAAGGTCGTCACGCGCCAAATTCGGCTCCAGGGATCGTGCGCTTCTGCGGGAGAATATCCGCGCGCGATCGAGCTTTTGACAAGCGGCGCGATTCGGGTCAAGCCTCTGATCTCCGCCATCGCTCCGCTGGAAGAGGGTCCGCGCTGGTTTCAAAGACTCTACGCGCGCGAACCCAACTTGATGAAAGTCATCCTCACTCCGGAGAGCGCATCGTGAGCGGCGGTCTGTTCGATCTCAGCGGACGCGTCGCGCTCGTCACCGGCACCAGCCGGGGGCTTGGCCAATACATGGCTCGCGCCCTCGCGAAAGCCGGGGCGGATCTTGTACTCACGAGCCGCGACATCAGTCGCTTGTCGTCCTTTGAAGCGGAAATAAAAGCGCTCGGCCGCCGCGCCGTTTCCGTCGAGCTCGACGTCCGCCGCCACGAGAGCATCGAGAAAATGGCCGCCGCTACTGAAGCCGCCTTTGGCCATCTCGATATTCTCGTAAACAATGCTGGTTGCAATGTCCGCAAACCGGCGCTCGACGTAACTTGGGAAGACTGGAATTTGATTCTCGATACCAATCTTCGCGGCAGCTTTTTTGTCGCACAAGCCGTCGCGCCCGGCATGATTGCTCGCCGCTACGGACGCATCATCAACATCGGCTCCGTCACCAGCGTCGCAGGCTACGCGGGCCTCGGCCCCTACGGCGCCAGCCGGGGGGGCATTCGGCAATTGACAATGAGTCTTGCGGACGACTGGGGCAAATACGGCGTCACTGTGAATTGTCTCGCGCCGGGATGGTTTCGCACCGAACAGAACAAGGTCCTCTACGAGAACAAAGAATGGGTCGAATATCTTTGCGATCGCATTCCCTTGAAACGTCCTGGGCAACCGCAGGATCTGGACGCCGCAGTCGTTTTTCTCGCGGCGGAGTCGAGCCGTTACATTACTGGGCAAACGCTGCTCGTGGATGGCGGAATATCCACGGGCGCGACGCGCGCATTGGTTGAGTCCGCAAAGCTCGCGCCAGAACATTCTCTGGACTCAGACTAGGAGTGCACAACATGCCGAACAATCGCCGTTCAAGCGCTGCACTGCGCCATGGTTTGCGAGGTGGCCTTTTCATTGCTGCACTTTGCGGTTTGCTGGGTTTAAGTTCCCATCCCGCTGCGCTCGCTTCACCCATGCCCGTGAGCGCCAAGCCGCTGCAAATCTATTTTGTCGATGTGGAAGGCGGCCAAGCCACGCTCTTCGTCACCCCGCAGGGGAAGTCTCTGCTCATCGACACGGGCTGGCCCGGCTTCAATGGCCGCGATGCGGATCGCATTGCCGCCGTTGCAAAACTGGCGGGCATCACGAAAATTGATTTTGTGCTTCTCACTCACTATCACCAGGATCACGCGGGAGGCGTCACGCAACTTGCCGCGAAAATTCCGGTGGGAACATTTCTCGATCACGGGGAAAACCGCGAACCTGCCGACTCCGCCACCAGCCAGGTGTTTCGCGACTATCAGGCCTTTCTCGCAAAAGAGAATCACAAACGTATGGTCGTCAAGCCAGGGGATGAATTGCCTATCGCGGGCCTCGAAGCGAAAGTTGTAAGCGGCGATGGCGCGGTGCTCGAAAAGCCCTTGCCCGGCGCGGGAGGCGCGAATCCGGCTTGCGGCACTTCCACGCCGAGTCCCGCCGATATTTCGGAAAACGCCCGCTCGCTTGGCATTCTGTTCACGTTCGGCAAGTTGCGCATCCTCGACTTGGGCGATCTGACTTCTGATAAGGAAAAACTGTTAATGTGCCCGGTGAATAAGTTGGGCAAGATTGACATCCTGGTTGTTTCTCACCATGGATCGCTTACGAGCAGCAGCCCCGAGCTTCTCAATGGGCTCGCCCCGCGCGTGGCCATAATGGATAACGGCGCCGCGAAGGGCGGTGCACCCTTGTCCTGGGATACGGTCAAGAACTCGCCGCGTCTCGAGGATTTGTGGCAACTTCACTTTTCAAACGAAGGCGGCGCCGCGCATAATGTGGCTGGCACTTATATCGCCAATCTCTCGGGCGCTGCCGATGCGGGCAACTATCTGAAACTGACTGCCTCGCCGGATGGAAGTTTCGAGGTTTACAACGCAAGAACCCAAGCGATGAAGCATTACGCGCCCACCCATTGAACTCTTGAAACTTACGCGGGTTCAGGTACCGGTTCCATTCCTCCCAGCAGGAAAATGTACGCCGCAATGCTGATAAGAAGAATCGCCGTTGCCGCCACGAATGCCCACGCAAACGAGTGCGTGGCTTGCACTACGTAGCCCGTAACAATCGGCGCGGCAATAGCAGCAAGCTGATTGCTAAAATTCAGTATTCCACCCACGGTGCCCACGCTCTCCTTCGGGGCGATCAGCGAAGGAATCGACCATCCGACCGGCGAAGCCGCCGACAAACCCCCGATCGAGATGCTGATCCAGAAGAGCGCACCCGCGGCACTCTGAGTGTAGGCTGTGCCGAGGATGCCGAGGCCGAGACTGGTCCCTCCGATGAGAACCACCTGGCGAACACGAACAGGATTCCACCCGCGCTGAATCAGCGCATCGACGAGCCAACCCCCGACAACAAGGTCCGTCAGCGTCGCGATCAGCCACGGCACGCTTGTGTAGACGACGGAATGCAACAAATCGACGTGCTGGACCGCTAGGAAATAAGAGGGTAACCAGGTCAAGAGCAGGTAAAACGTATAATTGTAACCGGCGAACCCCAGCGCCAATCCGCAAACTCTCCGCTGCCGGAGCAGATACCAGAACGGCGCTCCTTTTGCTGCTTTCGCTCGATCCTCGGGCTGCGCGCCGCCTTTCGCAATGAATTGCCGCTCTGCATCCGAGAGCTGTTTGTCCTCGCTCGGATTGCGGTAGAACGCATAGAACAACACGAAATAGAGAATGCTGATGAATCCCGTCGCTGCGAAACTCCACCGCCACCCAAAGTGCAGAAGCAGAATCCCCAGCACCGGGACGCCAATTGCCGAGGAAAACTTAGCCATCGAGTCAAAGATCGCAGTCGCAAGACTGCGCTCTTGCTTAGGAAACCAGTAGCCGATGGCTTTTGAGTTCCCGGGAAACGTTGGCGCCTCGCCGATTCCCAGGAGAAGCCGCGCCGAGAGAAACCCGCCTACTCCCGTGGATACCGCCGCGCCAAAGGAAGCGACGCCCCAGAGAATCGTGCTGATGCAGCCGACCCGTCGTACTCCAAACTTGTCCAGCAAAAGGCCGGAAGGGAGCTGCAGCGCTGCGTAAGTCCAATTGTAGGCGCTCGACAAATAACCAAACGTTACCGCTGAAATTCCGAATGCTGCGTCGAGCGCGTCCTTGGATACGGAGAGGTTTACGCGATCGAAGTAATTGACAAGGACTCCGAATCCGAGCAAACACGCGATCGCCCATCTCCGCCGAGGCACACGATCTAGTTCAATAGTTGTCGGGTCCAGGGTCGCCGGCATGAATGGTTTTCTGGATCAGTCTCCCATCGATTTTTGAGACCACACGTCTGCCAAAACGCCGCGCAGAGTATCCCACAATCGTGCAGGTGTTGTGGCCCATATTCTCCGGCAGGGCATGACAATCAGCGCTCGTCCGGAATCTCTCCAAGCCGGTTTTTTTCGATGATCACATGCTTGCCCCGGTTCTCTCACTCGAAGTACACTACGCCGGCTTCTATATGTTTTCGTTTGGCGAACAAGGTTCGAATCCAGGAGCTCCGGGGATGACTAAAATGAATCCAATCACTACGCGACGCGACTTTCTCCGCACCACGGCTGCTGCTGGCGCTGGACTTCTCCTTTCGCGCTCGGCCAGCGCTGCCAAGAACAAATCCGTCCTCCTGTTTACAAAATCCTCCGGCTTCGAGCATGCCGTCATCAAGGTCACGGACGGCAAACCAAGCATCGTGGAAAACGCCGTCCGCGATATGGCCGCCAAGTACAATTTCGACCTCACCGCTTCCAAAGATGGCCGTATTTTTGACTCGAAAGAATTTCACGATTACGCCGCGGTCATCTTCTTCACCACGGGCGTTCTCACAGAGGAAGGCACCGACAAAAATCCGCCCATGACTCCGCAGGGCAAGCAGGCTTTTCTTGACGCCGTCGACAACGGCCTTGGCTTTGTCGGAATCCATGCCGCCACCGACACTTTCCACACTCCGCCCGACCCGGAAGATCTCTCAAATCGCTACATCGCCCACGGCGAGAAGTCCGATCCCTATATTCGGTTGATCGGCGGTGAGTTCATCATCCACGGCCAAAGCAAAGATCCCCGGCTGCAAACTACAAACCTCACCATTGACGATCCGAAATTTCCCGGACTTGAAGGCGTTCATTCCCCGGTGAGCTTGATGGATGAATGGTACTCGATGAAGGATTTTGCTCCCGACCTGCACGTAATCTGCACGCTGGATACTTCTACGATGAACGGCAATGCTTACAAGCGTCCGCCCTATCCGGTCGTCTGGGCTCGCATGCACGGCCGCGGAAAAGTCTTCTACACTGCCATCGGCGATCGTTCGGAGAATTGGCAGAATCCCTTCCACCTGAATTTGCTCGCCGGAGGAATTCGCTGGGCTACCGGCGATGCCAAAGCGTCTGTTCCGCCTAACCTCAAAACTGCCGCCCCCGGCTACGCCGAGATTCCGCCAAAGTATCCGCCTCCCGCAAAATAGTGCGTCACCTCGTGGAAGCCATCAATTTCGGGCGGCCGCGCTGGCGATTGGAAGCGCTGTTCTGGGTACGATGAAGTGCTCTCCGTCCGAGGCTGACTCCACGTATCGCGTCAGGTACAGATCGATCGGTGTGACCTCGAATGGAATTTTTTCTCGCGGCGAAATCGGCCCCATTTGCCGCGTCTTCATTAAGGTAACGCTATCGTTCCATGGATTTACCTTGATTCTAGACCCCATCGGAAGCGCCCCCAGCTGTTGCAAGTTGGCCGGCTCCAGTGCCGGAGCCGACTGCAGCAGTTGCGATGTAAAATAGACCTGGTTCCCAAGGCGCGCATTGATCAGTTCTTTCAGCGCCGGCCTCTGGGATTGCAGTTGCGCTAGAAACAGTCCCACGTTGGCCAGCTTGTCTCCATACGGAGATTTCTTTAATAACTCCATGGCCTTCTCGCTATTTTTCCGCGCTTCTTCCGGGCTGTCCACGAACGACAGCTTCTTCAAAGCTTCCGTCGGCGTCAATCGCAGGATATCGCTGAACCCGTACTGATCTTGCGCCGGTTTGGGCTCCATCGCGTCCGCAACCTCAAACGCAAGCAGTGCCGCCAGCGTCTCTTCGTTCGGTACCACATCGATCAACCCTCGGCTCAGAGCTATCGTGTTCTGCATCGAAAACATTTCGAAATCACTCGTCAGCAAAACGCGGCAGTTCATCTCGATCTTGCCCTCAATGCGATTGGTCACCATGATGTTGTTGACGATCGTATTTAGTACCTTTTCAACGTCTCCCTCTGGCGCCGCCAGCCCGGCCCGCTCGAGGACTTCAAAAACGTTTTTTGCCGACAGCTCTCTCCATCCGCGCTGTTGCTCGAGCGGCGAACGGTCATGCGCTTCTGACTCGTCTTTCACATTGTTCTGAGATTCAACGAGCAACCGCCCTAATTCCTCCTGGCGGTTTTGCGTTGTAAGTCCGTAGCCCCACAAATGCGTCCGCGCTTTGAACCTCGGTCCTCCCGTTGTCGGAGCTTTTCCCAAATCTTGGGCGTAAATGTCGCTTGGGAGCCACAACCCAGCTTTGACATTGCTGCGCCACGAATCAAAGTGTAGGTAGAATTCGTCCTCGAAATGTCGCAGTGAAAATCTTACTTCCGGCGCATATTCGCCATTCATTCGGACGATCGTGAAGTCCTGATCCTCCGCCCAGATTCGCCCACGAAATCGCGGACCTTTCGTCTTTGGTGTGCGCTCAACATCAAACACATGGCAACGCACTTCGCCCAGAAACTCGCGGCCCCGATAAGTAAGCGTGTAGTGGTCTTTGTCGAATTCACCGAAATCCAGGAAAGCCATTTGCAGAAATCCGGCAGGGTCAAAGGACCACATGAAAGAACCCGTGTGCGTTCTCTTCGTCATCGAGTGAACCTTCATCGTCTTCCCTCGGAAATCGGCCTGCCCCAGAAAATAGAAATCGTGCTCGGGCAGCGTTCCCATCAACGGGTCGGATTTTTCGGTCTGAATGTAGGTCTCGACGATCGGCGCGTAGCTTGCAATGATCTCATCCTGTTCCTTTTCTCGCTTAAACACGCCCTCAATGATTTCGTTTGGCCTCCGCGCTGTTTGCCCCGAACGCGAGTTCGCCGTGCCACTTTGGGAATTCGACGGATTCGGTGCATTTTTTGGGGCGCCTTGTTGAGGTTGTGTTGTCGCCGGCTCTTGGCCCTTCGTGCTCGTTGACAGACACAGCGCCCAAAGCAGTAGGACTGCAAGAAATAATTTCCCGCGCATCTTTCCCCCTAGCGAAAGGCAACGCACCTTCGAAAACTGCGCTGCATCTTCGCCCGGTCAAAGTGCACGCTCCATGCCAAGAGCAAATCGTTGATAGCCCACGCCCTCATATGGCCAAAGCTTTGAAAAAGCTAATTCATCTGCGTCTAAACCGCCTTGCGCCCGGATTCGCGATTCCCCGACTTTCCCAAAATTGCACTCCCATAGCTCCATCTTGAAATCCACAGTTTCAAATCGGAACCGGCGGCTCTTGCGACTCAGCGCCACACTGCTCACTTGCTCGCACTCTCTGTGCCCAGTAGAATGTCCAGTCTTCGCTTCCCGCAGTTTTGCTCTGCACTATCTGCCGTATTTGGGCGCGCGAGGCGAAGTCTGAGCGGAGCTTCCCTGCATGGCACAGCATTACGATGTAATCGTCATCGGCGGCGGCCACAACGGCCTCGTCAATGCCGCCTACCTGGCGAAAGCAGGGAAGAAGGTGCTCGCCCTCGAACGCCGCCATGTCCTGGGGGGCGCCGCAGTCACCGAAGAAATCTTTCCCGGTTTCCTTTTCTCCGAATGTTCTTACGTCGTCTCTCTACTTCGCCCCGAAATCATTCGTGAGCTCGATCTTCCCCGCCACGGCCTCGAAATCCTCCCTCTCGACGGCACTTTCACACCCATGCACAACGGTAATTTCCTCTGGCGCATGAACGATCACGCCCGCACCCAGCGCGAAATCCGCCGTCACTCCCGCGTCGACGCCGAAGCTTACGATGAATTTTCCAAGATGATGACTCCGATGTGCCGCTTCGTTAAGCCGCTTCTCTCGATGATTCCGCCCGACCCCACCACTCTCAAGCCCGCCGATCTCAAGCAGCTTCATTTCCTCATGCAGCGTTTTCGCAGCCTCTCCTCCGACGAGCGCTACACCCTCGTTCAGCTCATGACCATGAGCGCGGCCGATTTTCTCGATCAGTGGTTCGAAACCGACGTCCTTAAAGCCACCATGTCCGCCTCCGGCATCATCGGCACTTTCCTCGGGATTCGCTCACCAGGCACGGCTTACGTCCTTCTCCATCACTACATGGGCGAAATTGACGGCGCCTTCCGCTCTTGGGGTTTCAGCCGCGGCGGAACAGGAGCCATTTCCAACGCCATCGCCGACGCCGCTCGCGAAGCCGGCGTCGAAATTCGCACGCAAGCGGGCGTTGCGAAAATTCTCGTCAAAAACGGCCGCA
>Ga0070704_100001182_pt1 | contig 13657 bp, 17 predicted proteins | sample KBSK5252metaG_FD_65467 | JGI IMG/M metagenome (GOLD analysis project Ga0070704, IMG submission 65467) | Corn, switchgrass and miscanthus rhizosphere microbial communities from Kellogg Biological Station, Michigan, USA - KBS K5-25-2 metaG | ecosystem: Host-associated > Plants > Roots >...
ACACCCTTGCGCCGGCGATCTCTTTCCGCAACTTAACCACTCGGCACTCACCACTAGCCACTAAGTCCTTTATAATCCGCACTTCCGCGAAACCCGCCCGTAACCCCTTTGGAATCCGCACTTCCAAAATACAGAACTTAAAACCCTTTAGAATGAACACTTACGAAAAAACCCCCAGGGGGGATGTACAGGGGTCTGCACGACATTCCGCTGGCAAAGACGGAATTCATCCCGACCAGATCGGGAGTCTGTGCGCTTCCAACCTATCGCTCGTCTCGGAGTTCAACGGAATGGAGCATCAATCGGCGGCGAGCAAACAACTCAATCGACTACCGGCGGCGGTCGTCGGGAGCGGCGGCGATTCCCATACGGCGGAGTTCGTCGGCGTAATATTTGCGGTAGAGGACGTTCCACTCCTCGCTGTCTTCGAGGATTTCTTTTTTCTGCGAGGTGATTTTTTTTCGGACTTCCAGGTCGGCCTTTTCTTCTTCGTGGAGCGTGGCGGTGATGATCTGCACCACTTGCTGTCGGATCGTGTCGCGGTCTTCCACGAATTCCACGTCGTCGCTGGAAACCAGCACGTCCGTGATTTGATGCGAGATTCGTACAATTTTTTCGCGGCTCAATCGCATTCCGGTCGCTTGCCCTCGAGTCTTTCGTTTTCCGGCGGCCGGCGCGGAGCGTGCCAGCCTTTGAAGCTTAGTTCACTGAACACCGCTTGTTCTCTACCGCAGCACCAATTTGCGGTCGCGCGCGAGCTGCTGCTTCACCTTCTTGTACATCTCCTGGTACGAAACGCTGGTGCGCCGCATTTCCTCTTGATGTTCCGTGAGGATGTTGCGCACTTCTTCGTTGAGCCGGTCCTCGACGGTGATCTCTTCCATCATGCGCTGGCGCAGGCGCTGCGCGACGGCATCCGCGGCCTTCGTCTCAATCAACTTCCCTTCCACCAGCCGCTTGACCACTTCCGTGGCCATGTAACCTACATAATCCCGTGCGATCAGCATCCCAGAGTGAGTCCTTTGCGCGAAAGCAAGAGAAAGAGTTTACTGGCTGTAGAAACAAAGTGCAAGGAAGAGGCCATGCGGGCTTTTGTAGGACAGGCAATCCTGCCTGTCCGATTTTTGAGTGTTGCGTCTGTGCCACAGCCAATCCTGCCCGCGCGCTTTTGGAGTTCCTCAGGACAGAGCAAAGCCTGGTTGTGCGACATTGAAAAATTGGAGGCGCGAGGCGGAATCGAACCGCCGATAAAGGTTTTGCAGACCTTTGCCTTACCACTTGGCGACCGCGCCACATGTAAAAGGGCTGAACGCTCCCACACGAAAGGAGCGTCCTAACCCCAAGCAAAAGGATTTAAACAATCATAACATCATCGCGGGCGGCGATTTCGAGGCAATTCTTCGCGGCCCTGGCGAAAAATGAACTATTTGCAAAGGATCGAGAATCTGCGACATCACGGAAAAGTAGCCGTTGACGGAGCTCGTTGACGATGCGTGAGGCTTCCTGTACGATAACTTGAGTAGGGCGCTTAGCTCAGCGGTTAGAGCGTTCGGTTTACACCCGAAAGGTCGTCCGTTCAAATCGGACAGTGCCCACCATAGTGTTGCAGCACCTGTGACGCTTCACCCTTCAGCGGGGACGTAGTTCAGTTGGTTAGAACGCTGCCCTCTCGTTGGTTAGAATCCCACACTGTCACGGCCAATTCCCGCCAATTCCCTTTCCCTGTTCGACAAAACCCGGCTTGTATACATATATAAAGGATGCTTTGCGTGGGTGTTTCACCTGTCCATCATTTGAACTCCTACAACGGTTTAACAAATTCCCGATTCGACACGCTGTTGTTCGGATGGAAACGCCTATGAATTTCAGTTCGTCGCTACCAGCGTTTTTTCTCCGAGCAACTTGGGGTTATGCCAGCCGTCGTCGCCGGCAATGATTTGGTCAGCCTCGATTGGCCCCCAAGTATTCGGCTCGTACTCGTGGACTGGCGTCGCGTTTCTCAGCACCGGGTCGACCACGCTCCACGCAGCCTCTACTCCGCCTTCGCGAACAAACAATGTAGCGTCACCCCGGATGGCATCGCCGAGCAGGCGCTCGTACGGAGTCATCTCATCCGTTAATACTTGTCGAACGACAAGTTCCACGCCCTCTCCGACCATCGCTTCTCCAGGCACTTTGACTCGCGCGCCCAGAGAGATCGCCACGTTGGGACTGAGACGAAAGCGAAAGTAATTCGCCTGACTTTGATTGATCGCGTCAAACACTGACTGCGGGGGGCGTTTGAGTTCAACCAGTACTTCGGTCGCCGTGGCAGGCATTCGCTTACCAGTTCGAATATAAAATGGGACACCCTCCCATCGAGGTGTGTCGATATGCAACTTGACCGCCGCGAATGTCTCTACTTGAGAATCTGAAGCAACTCCGTCCTCGCTGCGGTAGCCACGAAACTGGCCGCGGACGATATCGCTCGGAGCGAGAGGCCGTATGGCCCGAAGAGCCCGCTGCTTCTCATCCCGAAACGCATCCAGACCGCCGGCAACTGGTGCCTCCATTGTTAACAATGCGATTATCTCCAACATATGATTTTGCAGGACGTCGCGGACTGCGCCGACCTCTTCATAGAAATGTCCACGACCCTGCACTCCGAACGTCTCTGCCATGGTGACCTGCATGCTGTGAACATAGTTCCTGTTCCACATCGGTTCCAGGAACGAGTTGGCGAACCGGAAGTAGAGCAGATTCTGGACCGGCTCCTTACCCAAGTAATGATCGATTCGGAAAATCGCCGATTCTGGAAAGGACTGCTGCAGAATTCGGTTAAGTGTCTGCGCGGAGACAAGGTCGCGGCCAAAGGGTTTTTCCACGACAACGCGCGCTCCCTTGTTGCAGCCTGAATTGGCCAGTCCCTCGGCAACCGTAGCAAACAAAGTCGGTGGGATGGCGAGATAGTAGAGGGGCCGCGATGCTCCGCCCAGCGCTTTGCGCAAATTGCGGAATGTCTCGGGGGTACCGTAGTCTCCGTTCACATACTGGAGTTGTGCCGATAGCGTCGCAAATGCCCGCACGTCTATGCCTCCGTGCTTCTCAAGACTCTCGTGAGCACGAGCCAGAAGCCCGCCAACGTTCTTCGCAGATCTGGCCACCCCGATAATCGGCATATCAAAGTGACCGCGCTTTATCATTGCTTGAAGAGCCGGGAAGATCTTTTTGAATGCGAGATCCCCCGTGGCGCCAAAGAACACAAATGCGTCCGACTTGAGATTCGTCATTTCCAAACGTACCTCCTCGTGTCATTTTCCGGGGGCCGTTTAGTTTCACTCAATTGCTACCATGTAATCTCGACCTTCCCAGCGATTCTCGACCACCCAATAAAAAGTGAAGCGAATGGGCGCTTTTTGCGCGGCTGAGATTGGAATATCGACAAAATGAAATCCGAGAACTGGGGTCGATGAGGGGTTATCTTCCGCAGACTGCCATTCGTTGGCCGACCAGTGAAGACGGAAGGCAACTGGAACCTGAATGCGAAGAGTGTACCCTCGTTTGACGGTGCGAGCCTGTCGATTGGGCTTCCAGATCTCGAATAATTGACAAGCCTTGCGATCTCCCAGGTAGCGCTTTGCAACCTCAGGGATCATGTCAAAAACACGATTATCAGACACGGACCTGAGTAGCTTGATGTACTCCGCGTGAGCCCACATCAGAGGCATGGCCGAGCCTGTCGGCCGACCGAGGAACATATAAGCCGCCGGTCGGTCCGGTTCGTCCCATACCTGCTCGGGCAACAAACCAGTCGTCGAGGCGAAACCTTCCATCGCTCGTATGAACGGCTTCACGTCTCGTCCTGCAGAGAGTTCGAAGTGCCCCCGTTCTCCCGTCAGAAGAGGCCACGCGCGACCCTTGCCCCACCCGAGATACGGGCCGCCGTCTTCTCGTTGACCGTAACCATCGTGATTGTAACGACGCCAAGCCGGCCCGACCGGAGTGTCCACCTTCAATACGGCATCAATTATCTTCAAGGAATCAACGATCACTGAATCATCTGGCCGTCTTATCCCATAACGCGCGAGCTGAAGAAACCCGGCATCAACGATATCTCTTGCTGCAAATGAATCTTGCGACCCCGCCGACTTGTTCTTGATCTTTAGAACTTTTGAATTTGGATCCTCCAAGGGATTGGCGTTGTCGACATCCTCCGGCAGAATTCGTATGTAGTGCCTCTGAATCCCAGGGACAAGCGTGCCCTCTGTTGTGACGGTCCAATCTTCGATATGACATTCCAGAAAATCAGCGTATTCCTCTAGCATTGTTGCAACGGCCCTATCCCCTCGCTCACGCGCAAACCATGCCGCCCCAATCAGAGCAGCAATGTTGGAAGCGAGCGTCGAAGGAGAGTAACCGCTTGCTTCTTCCCACCGCTCCTGCTCAGTTACAGGTCCATGACGAATTAAATAGGCAGCCGCCTTCAGGATCATCGGGTACGGGTCAAACCCTTGAAGAGCGTTCTCCCTTTGGAGCTGCCAGGCCAAAAGAATCGGAAAAGCTACTTCATCAAGTTGGATTCCACGCCAGTATGGCCCGCCATCAATCCAGAAATTCTGTGCGAAGCCTCCGTCTTCCTGCTGTGATACCACCAAATAAATCAGCGAGCGCAAAGGTGTGATGCGATCACCGGCCGCAAGCATGGCAGAGGCGCTGCCAACCAGATCACGGGTCCAGACAAGGTGATAGCCGCCGTTGTCCGCATCACCCTTTGCTTCTCCCCAAGGAATCGAGAGAGAAGCAATCAGGGCGCCCGGATAGGACTTGTCTTCATGACTCAAAAGCAAACTGAAGCTGCTGTGGTATAGGTTGCCGTTGTCACTCGAAAACTTTTCCAAAGGAAGCCGATGCGCGGAGGTGCGGTCCCATTGTTCCGTGTATCGCTTCAAGTGCTCTTTGAACGGGATGCCAAGCGCCTGAAAAAGAGTTGTTATCGCACAATGCTCCGTGTCACCGAACGCCAATCCCATGGTGAACTCGCGCTTGCGACCGAGGTCAACTTCCCCCATCAATGCAACGTTTCCGTCAGAGGCCTGATCGAACTCCCAGTCCATTTGGAAGTTACCGGCGAGATCGGTCCAGCCGTCACTCTGGCCAACGTAACCACATGAGGCTCGAGAAAATTGGAGTGTGCCCCCGAGTGCCAACCATACCCCTGCCTTGTGTGCCATCAGGATCTTCCGGCCCGCTACCTGGATCACATAGCCGTTGTTACTCCATCCGCCGACTTGAAGATGGGGCGCACAAAGCATGTAGAGGTGTAACTTCGAGATAAACGCTTCATCACCGACGAGTTCAACGTGCTGGAGAATGCAGGCAAGATGCGGATTCGTGATGATTTCCTTAATGATGGAGTACCGGCTCTCGGAATCGGTGTTGGTGTAGCGGTAGCCAAGTGAATTACCTGAAAGACGTTCGCAGATGGATTTCAGGTCGCGCTTTTCTTCATGGAAAAAGGTCTTTCCATCCGTAATGAGACACTGCAGGTCTCGGATCTGTGGATGATCCACAGTCGGATAATAGACTTCAGTGATGACGCCGTTCCACAAGGTGAACCAAATCCGGCTCGCAGCTGCATACGCCGTGCCCACTCCGTCTTTGTCGCCGTGAGTCCATCGTGGCTCGATGCCCGGTCCCCCGAAAGCGTTGACTTTCTGCCTAGATTGCCTCTTGAGGCTCGTATGCTCCTCGAGCGCTGCCGGAACGGTCGCTTGCAACGATTCTTCCACTTTCAAATCGAGACCTTCTTCTCAATGCGCATGTCTTCTCCCTGCGACCCGTCAACACAGATGACAGCGATACCATCGCTTTCATTACGACTCTCATGTTGGAATCTCCTTGCCTTCCCAACAATGGTCTGTTTATACCCTCGGCAGAAACACCTGTTACATCGACCTAATCCAGTTTTGCATGACAGGATGATCCAATCTCAAAACGAGGAGGAAGGCGTGGCACAACAGATGAGGAAACCAAAACGGATCTTAGTAGGTTTGAAAACCCTGGAAAACGCTGTGGAACTAAGCACGTTGGCCTGCCGCTTGAGCGCACGGAGAGCGTCACTCGTTCTGGTTCATGTAATAAAACTTCCCGACAACACCGCTCTTGACGCCGAAGTGCCGGATTTGGAGGCAGCGGCGCAGAAAATCTTGCGTGCCGGTGAGCGCGTGGCCCGCCGCAGCCATTTGAAGGCAAAGACGCGGGTTTTGCGGGCACACTCCGCCAGCTACGCCCTGCTTGATGAACTGAAAGAACAGAAGAGCGATCTAGCGGTCCTCGGCTATCACCACGGACGTACGGTCGGCGAGGTAGTATTCGGCACGACGGCTAAACACTTGGCCGAACATTCACCCTGCTATGTGGTGTTCGGTATCGCGCCACGGCAATAAGCGATGAAAGCCTGTTCATCGATTCGAGAGTGTAGAAACACCACTCCATTGAGTTGATTCAACGCGATTGCGTCAATCCAGTTTCAAGACTGTCTTGTCCGTCTCGAGCAAGACTACGATGAAGAACCGCTTCCGACCAGTTCCGAGATATACAAAAGAGTTTCTTTCGTCGGAAGGATACATCTCTTGTGAAAGTACCCGGCAGCAAGAGAGATGCAGCAACGTGTATCCAATCGGCCGCTGGAGACTCTTTTCTAGTGGAGAGGGTCTCCAAAGGTCGTCTGACTAGAGGTTGAATGCGCGTAGTCGGCATCGAGCCCTTGTTCGAATACCTTTGGCATCTGTTACAGGCGTCTCTTTCCCCGGTATGAACGAACCATTGTGACGAGTGCGAAACACCTTCAGGATGAGAATCGCCATGAAGAATAAGGATCACCGTTGTGCCCAGGCCATGTAGGGGTACCACAGAAAATTATAAAAGGAGTCACACAAATGAAGAGTTCAAGCGTATTGGTTCTGTCCGCAGTTGCTTTGCTCGGTTCGCTTGGTTTTGCTTCCGAGAGTGTTGCACAACAGCCTCCGACCGACGCGAATATCGGCGCGATCGTTCTGGCTGCGAATCAGATTGACATCGACTACGGCAAACTCGCATTAACCAAGTCGAAGAACAAGGAAGTTCGGGGTTTTGCGCAACAGATGGTAACCGATCACGGGGCGGTCCAGAAGTCCGTCATTGACCTGGCGGGCAAGCTTCACCTAACCCCAGTCGAAAACGACACGAGCAACAGTCTCAAAGCGAAGTCCGTGGAAGTTACGGCAAAGCTGAAGAGCCTGCGCGGCAAGGCCTTTGACAAATTCTACATCGACAACGAGGTGGCCTATCACAAGCAAGTTACCGATGCGATCGCCGGTGTCTTGATTCCGAACGCACAGAACGCGGAACTCAAAGCCGCTCTACAGGGTGCTCAGACCCTCTTTTTAGGCCATCTGGAGCATGCACGAAACGTGCAAGCCACCGTTGATCCCGCCGCAGCACATGATGCAAAGAACCCCAAGTAAGAGCTGGCGTTACAACCAAGGAGATATAGCAATGAACGCGACCCACTCGAGCATGCGATCGGTAGCTTCAAAATTAGTAGCGACAGCCGCGTTGGTACTGGTTTCGTGCTCGCTGGGCACGCAAGGACCTGCGGGCGGATTCGTGCTGGCCGCTGTTCCTAAAGGCCCGCAAACGCACACGGTCGTCATCCGTGAACTTAAGTTTCAACCCGCCGTGTTGACTGTAAAGGTTGGCGATACGGTTGAATGGAAGAACGACGACATCGTCCCTCACACCGCAACGTCGACAAAACCGAAGAAATTTGATTCCGGCATTCTTCCTGTTGGCAGTTCCTGGAAATATGTGGTCACTAAAAGGGAAACCTACTTCTATGACTGTACTTTGCACCCGAATATGAAAGCTGAGTTAATCGTGCGGTGAGTTCTTCATCACCAGCATTTGCAACCTAGTCGAACGGAAATCGTTACATGTGATTTCTTGTTGTGGAGACAAAAGCGATGCCCACAATATTCAGGCGCGGCGACCACGTTGAATGGAATTCAGAAGCTGGGAGGGTTCGCGGCGTCATCATCAAGAAAGTCGTTTCTGATATACGGATCAAAGGCTATGTGCACCACGCTTCGAGAGAGGAGCCTCAATACCTCATCCAAAGTGACAAGACCGATCATGTGGCGATCCACAAAGGGAAAGCATTGAGACACATTCGGGCTAAGGCGAAGAAGAAATCCAGAAAACAAAAATGAACTGATGGCGAAGATCCTGGCGGCCTTTCGCAATCCTCACGAGAGCGGTGGCTAAGTGATCCACGCTCGTAGTATAAAAGAAAGGCCCTGATCAGTGCCCATGCCTCGAGATGCAAGACACTCACGCCGTACCGTCCAAGTTGCGCGCACTGTCGCGCTACGGTTTCGCAATCGCCGTTGTATCACTGGCCTTATTCTTATCGCTCGTTCTGCAAGCTCCGTTCGGAGACCCGTTCTGGTTCTTCTTTCCCGTTGCGGTGATTGCCAGTACATGGTATGGCGGAAAGGGTCCCGGCTGGGTCGCAGTTGGCTTCAGCACTCTCACGGTTCTATATTTCTTCATTCCGCCTGTCCGTACGTGGATTTTGAAGCCAAGCGAGGTCCCGTTTTTTCTCACCTTCGTTAGTTGTCAAGTGGCTGCAAGTCTGTTGAGCTCCTGGCGAAGGCAAACAGAAGATTCCCTTAGGCACGCCCGCGACGAACTTGAAGTAAAGGTCGGAGAGCGTACCGCTGAACTCAAGAACGCAAACGAGACACTTCTCAACCAGATTGCGGAACAGAGGCGTACCGAAGAGTCGCTCGAAATAACACGGACGGAACTGGCTCGTGTGGCTCGAATAACTACAATAGGCGAACTCACGGCATCCATAGCCCATGAGGTTAATCAACCGCTCGCCGCAGTCGTATCCAACGCGGACGCCTGTGTGGCCTGGCTCTCTCATCAAAATCCAAATCTTGGCGAAGCGCGCGCGGCGGCCGAGCGCACCGCTCAAGGCGCGACACGCGCATCCGAGGTCATCGTCCAAATCCGTTCGCTTATCAACAAGACAACTTCGGAGAGAAAGCGAGTTCACATCAATGAAATCATCGAGGACATTGTCGCGTTAGTGAACCTTCAAGGGATGAGGAATAACGTCTCCGTCGCAATCGAACTCACGCCAGATCTGCCTGTGGTTTTCGGCGATAGAATTCAGTTACAACAGGTAGTCTTGAATCTAATGATGAATGGAATCGAAGCCATGATTGCCGTTACCGACCGGCCGCGGAAGCTGCTAATCCGGTCCCAAATGCAGGATGCCGGCCAGGTTCATGTCTCCGTCCAGGACTCCGGGATCGGAGTGAGTGCGGAGGTCATGGCCCGGCTCTTCGAGCCATTCTTTACAACTCGATCTAAGGGCATAGGGATGGGATTGCCCATTAGCCGTTCGATCATTGAAGCGCATGGCGGCAGACTATGGGCTGAATCGACTGTCTCTCAAGGCTCCATCTTTCAGTTCATGCTGCCGAGCGCTGACGGACCTGTTGCATGAAGGAACCGGACCCGATTGTATTCGTTATCGATGATGACCGCATGATTCGCGAAGGACTGCAGAGCCTCATCAGGTCCGTGGGCCTTCGCGTCGAGACTTTTGCGTCAGCACAAGACTTCCTGATTGCGAAGCGCCAGGATGCGCCGGCCTGTCTTGTCCTCGACGTGAGGATGCCGGGCTTGAGCGGCCTTGATCTTCAACTCAAATTGAGCGATGCGAACGTCCAAATTCCGATCATTTTCATTACAGGCCATGGCGACATTCCCATGTCTGTGCGCGCCATGAAAGAAGGGGCGCACGAGTTCTTGACCAAGCCAGTTCGTGGTCAGGATTTGCTGGATGCGATTCAGAAAGCAATTGCCAGCGACCGCGTACTCCGCAAAGAGCGTGCGGAAGTGAGCGAAATTCGCACGCGGTTCGATTCGCTCACCCCCCGCGAAAAGGAAGTCTTGGACTTTGTCGTTGCCGGACTTCTGAACAAGCAGATCGCAGGTGAAATGGGAACCAGCGAACTGACCGTCAAGACCCACCGCGCGCATGTCATGGAAAAAACACGCGCTGATTCCCTTGCCCACCTGGTCCGCATGGCTGAGAAGCTAAAAGCCACCCTTCGAAAGTAAGTACCCGTCTCCTCCTAAAGCAGGATAGCTTTCGATGCTCCCAGATTGTTAGTCTCCGTGTTGTCGGGAGTTTTATCGAGCGGCAGATCGAACGAATACAAGGGGACGACATTCAACGCAAGACCGGTATTATCGCCATTGTTGATGATGATGAACCCCTTCGCGAGGCGCTGGGGAGCGTCATGAGGGCCGCAGGCTTTTTGACAGATACGTTTGCCTCCGCGGAAGACTACCTCTACCCCGTCAAGCGGCAAGACACGATGTGTTTGATCCTCGACGTGCGTTTGCCAGGGATGAGCGGCATCGAGTTGCAGAGACGGCTGCGAGATGCCAACAGCCAAGTCCCAATCATTTTCATCACCGCCCATGGTGATGCATCCCTTCGCGATTTGGCGATGAAAGCCGGGGCAGCCGGTTTCTTGAACAAGCCCGTACGGAGCGACACCTTGCTAAAGGAAATTCACGCAGCGCTGGAAAATGCGGCAAGAGATAGACACCCCAGATGAATGTTGCAAGGAGGCGAGACATGGGCGCCATAGGCGTTTTTAGCCCGAACGGGTTGAACGAGAACACAGTCGTCGCGGCGGCAAAGCGCGGGCAAACTGCGGCATTCGATGAACTCTGGCAATCTCATACGAAGAGAATTCTTCGGACCACATACCGCATCACCAAAAACCACGAAGACGCGGAAGACGCTCTGCAAGATTCATTTTTGAGGGCCTTCCTTCACATCAAGGATTTTGACGGTAGGTCAAGTTTCTCAACCTGGCTAACACGCATTGCGATCAATTCGGCGCTGATGATTCTTCGGAGAAAGCGCTCCGCACTCGAACTTTCCATAGACGATCCTGGCAATCATGAAGGGAATCTGGCGTTTCCAGATGTTCCGGACCGCGCTCCGGATCCCGAAGCTCATTGTGCACAGCGCGAGCGAGAAGGAATACTCCGAAGCGCGATCCGCGCGCTGCGCCCGACCATTCGGCAGGCTATCGAGCTGCACAAGCTGCAAGAACATTCCCTCGAGGAAACGGCAAAGATGATGGGGCTCTCCGTGGGCGCCGCAAAATCAAGACTACATCACGGCAAAGCGGCACTCCGCAAATCATTGAAACCGGAAACCGCTCATTGTACGCGCGCGATCCGCCAGTTTCGGCTTTTGTCGGCTGCATGATGGTCGACGCGAATTCATCGACGACCAATTGACTTCACGCTGGTTAGCGGCGCGACACAGCGATGCCTCACTACGCGGGTCGCAGAAAGTAAAAGTTCATGTGGAATGTTCGAAAATCGGGGGACGGCGAATTCGGATCCGCAAGCGGCGCTGGCCAGGACCCGAAGCGCAGGAGGACTGTCTGGATATGGACCGAACGTCTGTTGCTGGCATCCGGCATTGCGCTTCTCGCCGTTTACGGCGCGGCTCGAATCGAAAGCATCCTCGGCTCGCGGGCTGCTCGCGAGAAGTTCGCTGTCGTCAACTCATATGCGGCTACCGCCAGTCGAAACGATGGTGAATGGATACACCCATCGCAGGAGTTCGATCATGCTGGAACTTGAGCTCTTTAGTCTGTTGGAGGGAACGTCGGACGCGGCTTTTACGGTCACCGGGCTGGGTGAGATTTGTTCCTGGAACAAAGCAGCGGAGAAGCTGTTTGAATATAGCGCGGCGGAAGCTCTCCACAGCACGTGCCATAAGATTTTGCAGGGTCGCGGAGCCTTGGGCACCGAGGTCTGCGGCGAGAATTGCAGTGTCAGGGATTGCGCTGAGAAGCACGTGGAAATCCCCAACTTTGATCTGGAAGCGAAGGCACGATCCGGGCGTCGCCTCTGGGTGAGTGTGTCTACCATAGTGTTTGAAAATCCCCGGAACCATCAGCGTCTGATTGTGCACCTCGCCCACGACATCACCGAGCGGAAAAGGAACGAGGAACTTTTACGCACAATGATCAACGTTTCGCGTCAACTCGTCGCCATACCAGACGTTGTGGCGAGTCCATCACCGATCCTCCCTCTTTCTGAACAGGAGATAGAAATCCTGCGGTCGTTCTCCGTTGGCAACAACTCGGGGGTCATTGCGCGCAAGCTGAAGATAACCTTGCAAACCCTGCGCAACCATTTACACCACATTAATCAGAAACTCCACACCCATAATCGCCTGGAAGCGGTCACCCATGCCATGCAGCGCAAACTTCTCTAGTCCTTTTGAATTGCGACCTCTTGCAGAGGATCTCAACGCCTCGTCGCGCTCTCTCTGTGTCTGTGGAGGAGCGGTGATGGACGAACGAAGGATTCAGTGATGATCGCTGAAAACAAATCCATGAAGAATGCCCCCACGGTGGCGGTTCTCCTTGTGGGAGACAGGGCCCGAATTCCCCGATTCTCCAGGACCACCTGCAGAGAAGAGGCTGCGCCATTTTCTTTGCGGCTTCTTGCAAAGAAGCACAGAAGATCCTGCGAGAGCACCACTATGATCTAGTTCTCAGCGAGTTCATGCTTTCCGATGGAAGTACATACCAGCTTATGCCGTGCCTACGAGGCACGGACACGACGATGTTTTTCTCCACTGCGGTCGAAAGCGGTTGCTGGTGGCTGAATGCCATTTTTGAGGGAGAGGATCGCACGGAAGAACCTGGGATGCGGCCCGCGCAGTTCGGAATCGTCTTGGACAAAATCCTGTTCGACAGGGCTCACCGGAATACCAATGAACGTTTGGGCAAACCGCGTGCAATTCGCACGTGATCGGCCATCGTTGCCGTCAGACGATCAAGGCCTGCTTGCCCGTTCGAAAGGCCCATGTTCATCGATCGAATTGCCGAACCACCGCATCCGAATTCGCGCTCGATTCTGATAATGCGAATCATCCTTCCTACCTCGTTCTCTAACGAAACGCAAATATCACTGCCACCATATGGACCACCCGTTCCACGGACACAGAATTGGCAGCTCGTTTCCCAATTAGCTGTCTTCGGGTGAATTTCTTCTGTTCCTTGGCGCTTACAGCTGTTCCTTCAGAGAGTATAAACGACCCATTGTCACAAACTGAGCCGAGTTCGAGAATGAAACCGTCATGCAAGCGATTTCATCATCTAACGGGACGAGGCCGGGCATTGCGCCCGGGAACTGAAGGAAGGTGAAGAATGTTCCGCCATACAATCCCGTTGGGGCGAATCTTCGGCATCGCTGTGGATCTCGACTATTCCTGGTTTTTGGTGCTTGGCTTGTTCACGTGGATGTTGGCTGTCAGCTACTTCCCAAGTGAGTTCAAGAACTGGAACACGCCCGAGTATTGGTTCATGGGTGCACTCACTGCGGTCCTATTCTTTGTGTGCGTGTTGCTCCACGAGCTTGGACATTCGTTTGTCGCTATGCATTACAAGATTCAAGTGCCCCGCATCACTTTGTTCATTTTCGGAGGGGTCTCACAAATAGCCGGAGAACCTCCAAGCGCTGGCGCCGAGTTCTGGATCGCGGTTGCGGGGCCCATTGTGAGCTTGGCCCTGGC
>Ga0070704_100001187_pt1 | contig 13628 bp, 11 predicted proteins | sample KBSK5252metaG_FD_65467 | JGI IMG/M metagenome (GOLD analysis project Ga0070704, IMG submission 65467) | Corn, switchgrass and miscanthus rhizosphere microbial communities from Kellogg Biological Station, Michigan, USA - KBS K5-25-2 metaG | ecosystem: Host-associated > Plants > Roots >...
CGCGGCGCTCGCGCTGGTGCCGCGCCCGGCGTACGTCGCCGTGGTAGCGAGCCGCACGCGCTTCGCCCAGATCCGTGCCGGCGTCCAGAGCACGGCGGAGAACCTCACGCACGTGCGGAATCCGGCGGGCCTCGACCTCGGCGCGCAGCTGCCCGAGGAGATCGCCCTCAGCGTACTCGCCGAAATCGTGCAGGTGCGGTGCGCGCAGCGGCCCGCCGCCGCGGCGCCAGCGCCCCACACCACCGCTCCCGTCGCTGACGCGATCGATCCGATCTGCGGCATGACGGTTGCGATGGCGACGGCGCGCCACACCGCGGAGTTCGAGGGGCGCACGTACTACTTTTGCTGCGGCGGCTGCCGCGCCCAGTTCCTGAAGGAGCCGGCGCGCTACGCGACAGCCGGAGGCCACGCGTGAACGACGCGGTGCGGGCCCTCCAGGAGGCGATGGAGCAGCACGACTACATCGCCGAGGCCAGCATCGCAACGGCACTCTATTTGTCGCGCGAGATGCGCAAGCCGCTCCTCGTGGAGGGCGATGCGGGAGTGGGGAAAACCGAAATCGCCAAAGTCCTCGCCCGCCTCCTCGATACCGAGCTGATCCGGCTGCAGTGCTACCAGGGACTCGATGTCAACACCGCCGTGTACGAATGGAATTACCAGCGTCAGATCCTCCATCTCAACATCGCCGAGCAGAGCGGCAAGACCGGCTCAGATCTCGAGGCCGAGATCTTCAGCCGCGAGTATCTCCTGGAAAGGCCGCTGCTGCGCGCCATCACGCGTCCCGATGGGCCCCCGGTCCTGCTGGTGGACGAAATCGATCGCGCCGACGACGGATTCGAGGCGTTCCTGCTCGAGCTGCTGTCGGACTTTCAGGTCACGATTCCCGAGCTCGGCACGATCCACGCGACGCACCGGCCCTACGTGGTGCTGACGTCCAATCGCAGCCGCGAGATTGGCGACGCGCTGCGCCGCCGGTGCCTGTACCTGTTCATCGAGCATCCGTCGCTGGACAAAGAAATCCGCATCATTCGCAAGCGCGTCCCCGGTGTGAGCGAGCGGCTCGCTGGTGAGATCGCCGCGTACGTGCACGGGCTGCGGGGCCGCAAGCTCGTGAAGGCGCCCGGCGTGGCGGAAACGCTCGACTGGGCCCAGGCGCTCGAGCGCCTGCATACGGAACAGCTGAGCGCCGAGACGGTCGAGGCTACGCTCGGCTGCCTCATCAAGGATCAGGAAGACCTGTCCGCGGTGCTGGGAAGCGTCGAGCGATGAAGGGCGACTTCGTCGCCCGCCTGACCGTGTTCGCGCGCGCGCTGCGCGCCTGGGGAGTGCGCGTGACCCTCGCCGATGTCGCCGATGGGGCCGCGGCGCTGGTCCTGGTGGACCTGTTCGACCGCGAGGAAGTGCGGTTTGCGCTCCGGACGGCGTTGAAGATTCGCCCGGCCGATTGGGACACGTTTGATCTGCTGTTCAGTGATTTTCTATCGCTCGCCGCCGGCGTGCCTTCCCCGCAGGAACGCCGACCGTCAGCCCCCGCTGGTGCAGCTGGACCGGCGGTTCCGATCCCGCTGGGGCAGACGGGTCCTGCTCCTGCGGGCGCAGGACACAGCCCCATGGGCGACCAGCCAGGATACAGCCCCGACATGCTCCTGCGCCGCAAGCCGTTCGATCAATGTACCGCGGCGGATCTCGCGGCCATGGAGCGGTTGCTCGCACGGCTGTCGCTGCGGCTGGCGACGCGGCCCAGCCGGCGGCTGGTGCCGACGCGCGGGCGGGGATTCCTCGATCTGCGTCGCAGCTTCCGCCGCGCCGTTGCGACGCGCGGCGACTTTGTCGCGTTCGCGCGGCGCGCGCCGGCGATCGAAATCCCGCGCCTGGTGGTGCTCTGCGATACCAGCGGCTCGATGGATGCGCATAGCCGCTTCCTGCTCACGTTCATTCTGTCCCTGAAGCGCGTCGCGCGGCGCACCGAGGCGTTCGTGTTCAACACGGCGCTCACCCGTATCACGCCGTGGCTGGCGCCCGGCAAACCGGGACTGAGCCTCGAGCGCCTGAGCGTCCGCGTGCCGGACTGGTCAGGCGGGACCCGCATTGGCGAGAGTCTGGCGGAATTCGTCGCGCGGCACCAACATCACGTACTGGATCGGCGCACCGTCGTCGTCATCCTGAGCGACGGGCTGGACCGGGGAGATCCCGCCGTGTTGGTCGATGCCATGCGCGTCATTCGCGCGCGGGCGCGCCGCGTGATCTGGCTCAATCCGCTGCTGGGCGATCCCCGATATCAGCCGCTCGCCCGCGGGATGCAAGCGGCGTTGCCGTTCGTGGACCATCTCGCTCCGGCGCACAACCTCGAATCGCTGGAGCGGCTCCTCGCGCTCGTGGCGGCCTGAGCCTATGGAAATTCGCAAGAACTTCGTCGTGCCAGCGCGCCCCGACACCGTGTGGACGTTCTTCACCGACCCCGCGTGGATCGCCGCATGCCTCCCCGGCGCCGAGCTCACGGGACGCGTGGACGACCGAACCTACACGGGTCAGATCACGGTGAAGGTGGGCCCCGTCGTGTCGAGCTATCGGGGCAAGGTCGTGTTCGAGCGCCTCGACCCGAAGGCGCACAAGGCCGAAATCACTGCGACCGGCCAGGACGTCCGCGGCAAAGGCGGCGCCAACATGAAGATCTCGAGCACGCTGACCGAGCGCACCCCCGGGGAAACAGAAGTGTCGATCGTGTCGGAAGTGAACGTGACCGGCTTCCTGGCGCAGATGGGGCGCGGGATGATCCAGGAAGTCAGCGACCACATGTTCCAGGAGTTCACGACCGCAATGTCGGCGTCGTTCAAGATCGCCGACCCGACGCACCAGGAGGCTGCGCGCCCGAGCGCGTCCGAACCGATTCAAGTGTTCTCGGTCGCGGCGCTCGCGTCGCACCCGCTGACCTGGGTTGCCCTGCTCGGCCTGGGGTTCGCCGCGTGGTGGTTCATTTTCGGGAGACAGCCATGATACCAGCAGCTTTCGAGTACTACGCGCCGAAAAGCGTTCCCGAAGCGCTCACGCTGCTCGACCGCTACGGCGACGCGGCGAAGGTGCTCGCCGGCGGCCAGAGCCTGCTCCCGATGTTGAAGCTCCGCCTCGCCCAGCTCGGCCATATCGTGGATATCAGCCGGATCGCCGGCCTCGATTACATCAAAGAAGAGCGGGGCACGGTGCGCATCGGCGCGGGCACCACCGAAACCACGCTCGAGCGGTCCGAGCTGATCAAGACGAAACTGCCGATCCTCGTCGACACGACGGCATTCATCGGGGATCCGCTGGTGCGCAATCGCGCCACGGTCGGCGGCAATCTTGCGCACGGCGACCCAGCGAACGATCACCCGGCGGCGATGCTGGCCCTCGGCGCCGAAGTGGTAATCAAGGGCTCGAAGGGCGAGCGCACCGTTCCGATCACGCAGTTCTTCAGTGGCCTGTTCCGCACCGCCGTGAAGCCCAACGAGCTGCTCATGGAGGTTCGTATTCCCGTGCCGCCGCCCCGCAGCGGTGGCGCGTACGTCAAGCTCGAGCGCAAGGTGGGAGACTTCGCCACGGCCGGCGTCGCTGTGCAGGTGACGCTCGCTGCGAGCGGCGCGTTCGAACGCGTCGGTATCGGGCTCACGAGCGCCGGTCCGACACCGATCAAGGCCGCCGAAGCGGAGAAGTTCCTCGCCGGCAAGCAGCCCGACGATGCCACGCTGCAAGAGGCGGCACGGCTGGCGGCCAAAGCGACGAGCCCCGTCGCCGATCGGCGCGGGGAGGTGGACTACAAGCGGGAGATGGCGCGCGTCCTCACAGTGCGGGCGCTGCGCGCGGCGGTCGCCCGCGCGGGAGGAAGATGACATGAGCATGCACACGATCAGCGTGACCATCAACGGCACCGCGCACTCGGCGGAGATCGAGTCGCGGCTCCTGCTCGTGCACTTCATCCGCGAAGTGGTCGGCCTGACCGGGACGCATATCGGCTGCGATACGACGCACTGCGGCGCCTGTACGGTCCTGCTCGACGGCGAGCCGGTGAAGTCGTGCACCGTCCTCGCGGTGCAAGCCGACGGCCGCCAGGTGACGACGGTCGAGGGGCTCGAGAAGGACGGCAAACTCGATCCGATTCAGGAGGGGTTCATCCAGGAGCACGGGCTGCAATGCGGCTTCTGCACGCCGGGCATGATGATGACCGGCTACGCGCTGCTCAAGCGCACCAAGCGACCCACCGAAGCGGAGATCCGGCACGCCATTTCCGGCAACCTGTGCCGCTGCACGGGCTATGTGAACATCGTCAAGGCCGTGCAGTACGCGGCCGCAAAGCAGTAGGAGCGGCGTATGGCACCCAAGACGTCCGCCGAAATCGGAGGAATGGGGCATTCGGTCAAGCGCAAGGAGGATCCACGCTTCGTCCGGGGCCAGGGCAATTATGTGGACGACATCAAGCTGCCCGGCATGCTCTACCTCGACATCGTCCGCAGCCCGTACGCCCACGCCAAGATCACGGCGATCCGCACCGAGGCGGCACTGAAGATCCCGGGTGTGCTTGCCGTGATCACGGGTGACACGCTCAAACAATTCAACCTGCACTGGATGCCGACGCTCATGTCGGACACCCAGATGGTCCTGCCGACGGACACCGTGATGTACCAGGCGCAGGAAGTGGCGGGCGTGATCGCGACGAGCCGGTATGCGGCGGCGGACGGCGTCGAAGCGGTCGAGGTGGATTACGATCCCCTCCCGGTCGTGGTGGATCCGTTCAAGGCCCTCGAGCCCGGCGCGCCGGTGCTGCGGACCGACAAAAAGGACAAGAAAGACAACCGGATCTTCCACTGGGAAGTCGGCGACCGCGCGGCGACCGACCGCGCGTTTGCCGAGGCCGAGGTGAAGGTCCTGCAGGACATCTACATTCCGCGCATCCACGTCGCCTCGATCGAGACCTGCGGCTGCGTGGCCGACTTCGATCGCGTGCGCGGCAAGCTCACCGTGTACATGACGACGCAGGCCCCGCACGCAATCCGCACCGTGCTGGCGCTCGTGGCGGGCCACGTCGGCCTGTCGGAAGAGAAGATCCGGGTCGTGTCGCCGGACATCGGCGGCGGATTCGGCGGCAAGGTTCCCGTCTATCCAGGCTACGTCATCGCCATCGCGGCCTCGGTCGTCATCGGCAAGCCGGTGAAGTGGATCGAAGACCGGATGGAGAACCTCCAGGCCGACAGCTTTGCCCGCGACTACCACATCCGCGCCGAGCTCGCGGCGAAGAAAGACGGGACGATGACGGCGATTCGGATCAAGACGGTCGCGGACCACGGATATGCTGATGCGGCCGCCAATCCATCGAAGTTCCCGGCGGGGCTGTTCTCGATTTGTACCGGTTCCTACGGGTTCAAGAACGCGTTCGCCGAGGTGGACGGGGTGTACACCAACAAGCCGCCAGGCGGCATCGCGTACCGCTGCAGCTTCCGGGTGACCGAGGCCGCGCACACGATCGAGCGCATGGCGGACGTGCTGGCGCAGGAGCTGAAGATGGATCCGGCGGCGCTGCGCATGAAGAATTTCATCCCCGCCGACCAGTTCCCCTACCACTCGGCGCTGGGCTGGGAATACGACAGCGGCAACTACGCGGGCGCGCTAAAGAAGGCCATGGACATCGTCGGCTACGACGCCTTGCGCAAAGAGCAGGCGGCGAAGCGCGCGAAGGGCGAGCTCATGGGCATCGGTATCTCCAGCTTCGTCGAGATCGTCGGCGCCGGGCCGTCCAAGCACTTCGACATTCTCGGCATCAAGATGTTCGACTCGGCCGAGATCCGCGTGCATCCGACGGGGAAGGCGACGGCGCGGTTCGGGACGAAGTCGCAGGGGCAGGGTCACGAGACGACGTACGCGCAGATCGTTGCCGAAGAGCTGGGGATTCCCGCGGCGCACGTGGAGGTCGAAGAGGGCGACACCGATACGGCGCCCTACGGCCTCGGCACCTACGCCAGCCGCTCGACGCCAACCGCCGGTGCCGCCGGCGCGATGGCGGCGCGCAAGATCCGCGACAAAGCGAAGAAAATCGCCGCGCACCTGCTCGAGGTCAGCGAAGAGGACCTGGAGTGGGAGCCGGGCAAGTTCTCGGTCAAGGGTGCGCCGCAGAAGGTCAAGACGATCCAGGAAATCGCCTTCGCAGCGTACACCAACCATCCACAAGGCATGGAGGCGGGGCTCGAAGCGGTGTCGTATTACGACCCGCCCAACCTCACCTTTCCGTTCGGCAGCTACATCTGCGTGGTGGACATCGATCGCGGCACCGGCGAGGTCAAGATCCGGCGCTTCGTCGCCGTGGACGACTGCGGCAACATCATCAATCCGATGATCGTGGAGGGACAGATCCACGGCGGGCTCACGATGGGGATGGCGCCGGCGCTGCTGGAAGAGATCAGCTACGACGAGAACGGCAACGTGCAGGGCGGCAGCTTCATGGACTACCTGGTACCGACCGCCATGGAGACACCGAAGTGGGAGACGGATAAGACCACTACGCCCTCACCACATCATCCGCTCGGCGCCAAGGGCGTCGGCGAATCGGCGACCGTGGGCGCGCCGCCCGCGATCGCCAATGCCGTCGTGGACGCCCTCGCCCACCTCGGCGTGAAGCACATCGACATTCCCATCACGCCCGAAAAGGTGTGGCGCATCCTCAAGGAGAAAGGCGTCGCCGAGTAGCGCTACTACTGGCCGGTGGCGGCCGGCGCGCTCAGCCAGCGCGTGAACCAGGCCGCCACTTCCTTATAGAAGAAGCGGCTGTTCTCCCCCCGCAGAATCCAGTGATTCTCCTCGGGCCAGATGATCAGGCGCGAGGGGATCTGCTGGCGCTGCAGCGCCGTCCAGAACTCGAGCGCGTTGTTCATGGGGACCCGGAAGTCGCGCTCGCCGACGGAGACGAGCACTGGCGTGTGCAGGCTCGCGGCGCGGCGCATGGGGCTCTGCGTGCGCCAGAGCGCGTGATCCTCCCACGGCGGCCCGCCGACATTGCGCTCGCGATCGTAGTTGAAATCACTCGTCGCCCACTGGGACTCGAGGTCCCACTCACCCGCGTGGCTGACCAGCGCGCGATAGCGCGTCGTCGTCACGGCGAGCCAGTTGGTGAGGTGGCCGCCATAGCTCGCGCCGCCGGCGACTTGCCGTGACGCGTCGATGAACTTGAATCGCTTGATCGCCGTGTCGGCGGCATCGTTGATATCGTTCGCCGGCCCTTCGAGCGGGTCGAACTGGATGTCCTGCGAAAACTTCTCGCCGTACCCGGTCGAGCCCGTGTAGTCGGTCATCAGGACGACGAATCCGGGCGCCGTGGCGCTGAAGAGATGCGGATTCCAGCGCAGGCCAAAGTTGTCGGTCCACATATTCGCGGCGCCGCCGTGGATCAGGACGAACAGCGGGTAGCTGCGTGTCGAGTCGAACCCCGGCGGCAGCGCGTAGAAGCTGTGGATGCGCTTGCCCTTGCTCGAGGTGAACCAGAACTCGCGTAGCGGCTGCCAGGCGATCTGCGCGGCGCGCGCCGTGTTGAACTTGGTGAGCGCGGTCCCGCGGCCCGTCGCCGGATCGATGCGCACGATCTCCGGTGGGTTCGTCGCGCTCTCCCACACCGCCGCGAGTTTCGGCGTGACACTGGCCGCCGCAACCTGCAGACCGGTGAAGGTGCCGCTCGTCATCGCGCCGACTTCCTGTTCCTTCCCGCCGGTCGCTGGAGCGCGGAACAGCCGCTGGTGGCCGGCATCTTCGGACAGGAAGAACACGGTGCGACTGTCGGCGGCGACGGTGTACGAGCCCACCGAGTGGTCGGCTCCGCCGGTGACGGCGCGCGGTGCACTGGTGCTGGCGCTGCGGGGCCAACTCCAGGCGACGACGCGCTGGTTGTTGAACGTGCGCTCGTTGGTGGGCGTCATGTCGGCGTACAGGGTCTTCCCATCCGGACTGAACTGCGGCGAGCCGTAGTCGTCCCGTCCCTGCGTGAGCCGCTGGGGTTCTCCTCCGCTCACGCTCACGAGCCAGAGCGCTTGGACGACATCGCCGTGCGCCCAGTCGGTGCGATTGGTCGTCGCGGCGAACACCACGCCACTGCCATCGGGCGTCCACGCGGCCGCCAAATCCTCGCCGCTCGTGCCGAGCTGCCCGCCGAATCCCGCGCCTTGCACGAGCTGCGAGCCGGCCAGGAGATCCTTCGCCGGCGCATTCGGCTCGAGCCCCTGCACAAACAGGTGCGGCCGCCGGTCGTCGAGCCAGTGATCCCACAGCCGGATCGGCGACCCATCGAACACCCGCGCGTTGTACTTGCGCGCCTTGCGCTCGGCGGCCGCGGCGCGGTTCGCCGAATCGGTCGTCGCACCCGGATAGATAATGCTCGCGAACAGGATTGCCTTGCCGTCGGGGCGCCAGAGCGGGCTCGAGGCGCCGGTCGACAGATTCGAGACGCGCTGCGCCTCGCCGCCGCTCGCGAGATCGAGCACATAGATCTGTGACGCGTCATCGCCCTCGCGGCGCGCGCTGAACGCGATGCGCCGGCTGTCCGGGCTCCAATCGACGCCGCCCTCGCCGCTCTTGGTATTCGTGAGCCGGCGCGGCTCGGCGCTGCCGTCCGTGGGCACGAGCCACAGGTCGCTGACCTGCTCGCCTTCCGTGTAGGATGGCTCGGTCACGCTGAACACAACCCAGCGGCCGTCGGGGCTGATCGCGGGGGACGAAACCCGCTTCATCAGAAAAATGTCTTCGTGCGTGATCGTGTGGCGTTGTTGCGCGGTGAGCGGCGCGCACAGCACTGCCAGGCAGGCGACGACGGAGAATGGGCGCATAGTTCAGGCTTCCTCGCGATCGAGATTCACGGCAACCGGCGTTGCCACTTGGGAATGAACGAGCCGACCACGGCACCGAGCACCGCGCCCGTCGCGGCCCCGGCGAGGCCAAGCAGTGGGACAGCCTCGGGACACGGATCGCCGCCGTCATCCGAACAGGCGACCGCGTTCACGACGGCGCCGAGCACCGTTCCGGCGATGGCGCCCGGGATCGCGCCAACGAGCGCCCCGGTGCCAGTCGCCCGACGTCGGACCCACAACGAGTCGATTCCGGCGCGCGTGTATTCTGCCGGCTGCACGCCGACCGTCAAGGACACCATGCTCGACGTCGAACCCACGAGGCGCCCCTCTACCCGACCGGGCAGCGCGGTGGAATGGAGTCGGATAGTCGTTCCGGGACGCACACGAAGCAACGCGGCACCCAACAGCGAATCCGCGACGCGCTGCTGGCCCTCCGTGCTGGAGCTCAGGAGACACAGGAACGCGCAGCCGAGCAGGACAGTCCTCACCATAGATTACCTCCTGTAGACATCGGTGCTGAGATACTTCAAGCCGGAATCTGGCATGAGTGTCACGACCGTGGCAGCGGGACCCAACCGCTCTCCAACGCGAATGGCGGCGATGACATTCGCGCCCGAGGACGTTCCGCCGAACAGCCCCTCTTCACGGGCGAGCCGCCTGGCCATGCCCTTCGCGTCGTCGGTGTTCACGGGGATGATCTCATCGACCAGCGACGGCTCGAAGAGGGGAGGCGTGTAACCGATTCCCACGCCCTCGATCTTATGCGGTCCAGGCTGCCCGCCTGACAGTACCGGCGACTCCCCTGGCTCCACGATTCCGACTTTCACATCCGGTTTATGCCGCTTCAACACCGTAGCGACGCCGCGTGACGACGCCGCCGTGCCGGCCGAATGCACGAACGCGTCGACCGTGCCGTTTGTCTGGTTCCAGATCTCTTCGCCGAGCGGGTAGTAGCCGGGGATGCTGTCCTGATTATTGAGCTGGTCGGTCCAGTACGTGTGTGGCGCCTGACTCAGCTCGCGCGCTCGCGCGATCATGTCGAGGATGAGCTTCTTCGTGGTGCGGCCGCCCTCGCTGGGAACGAGAATCAGCTCCGCCCCGTACGCCGCCATCTGATCCAGCTTCTCCTTGCTGAAGGCATCAGAGGTGACGATGCGGATCGGGTACCCCTTCACGGCGCACACGAGGGCGAGCGAAGCGCCCGTGCTGCCGCCCGTGTACTCGACGATCGTGTCCCCACGTTTGAGGCGTCCGTCCGATTCCGGCCGCGATATCACGGCCAGCGCCATCCGGTCCTTCATGCTACCGGTGGGGTTCTCCCATTCGAGCTTTACGAAAACCTGCGCGCAATTGGGAGGCACGACCTTCTGTAACCGGACCAGCGTCGTGTTCCCGATTGCCGCCAGGGCATCGCTCACGTCAGCAAAGTTCCCAGCACGGGACCCCAGCCGGCAAGTGGCTACCGGCGCGGCAACGTCAGGATGTAGCGACCCAGCGAATCCGGTGCCGCGTCCGTGACGATGCGCGCGGCGTCTTTCAAAAAGATGCGGCGACCCCCGGCAACAACGTCGACCCACGGCGCGGCTCGAGGAATCCCGATCACGAATTCGGTCCCCGGCCCAAGAGGCTCGATGCGGAGGCCGTCGATCTCGGCCACGAATCGCGCGTGCGCGTTGAGGGTTCTCGCGTCGATGATGGTATCGTCGGTCAACCGAATCGTGACTCGGCCGGCGCTCGCCGGCGTCGCTGCGAACACGATGTGGAAGCGGACACCCGGCGGCAGCGCCACGCCCGCCGGAGCCTGGACGGCCGCGCGCGGCCCGACGAGCCGATCGATCCAGCGTCGCAGCGGCGATCCGGGAACAGCGTAGAGCGCGCCCGCGCCGATGACCAGGAACGCGATCGCCGCCGCCCAGCGGAGCCGGTGGAGTCGGCTCTCGGTGCGCGCGCGCGCCATGACCTGAGTAGCAGAGATTGGGTTGCGTGGTTGATCGAGCGTTGGCAGAACCCGCCGCAGCAGCTCCTCGTCCTGGCGCAACTCATCAAACCGCACCCGGCAGTCGCCGCAGGCGTCGAGGTGTTGGCGCACCGCGGCCACGGCGGCCGCGTCGAGCTCGCCGTCGAGCAGTGCCTGGAGCGCTCCCTCATCGAGATGCATCAGCCTCGCTCCTCGTAGGCGGCGCGAAAGGCGCGCTTGGCCCGCGCCAACAAGACTCCCACACTCGCGGGATTCAAGTCGAGCGCCGCGGCGAGCTCGTGATAGCGGTAGCCCTCGCCCCGCAGCAACAACAACTGGCGTTCGCGCTCGGGCAGCCGCGCGAGTGCGGCTCGAACGCGCCGGCGCTCATCGCCCGCCTCCGCGGTGTCGTCGGGTCCGCGCGCCGGATCGGCGAGCACCGCTTCGCCCCGCGACGCGGTCAACAGCCGCCGCCGGCGCGACTCCGTCGACCGCGTGTTGCGCAGCAGGTTCAGCGCGACCGTGATGAGCCAGGACGCGGGCTGATCGGGTGGCGCGCCGCGGCGGTACAGTCGCACGAACGTGTCCTGCGCGATGTCGGCCGCGAGCACGGGGTCCCCCGACAGCCGGTCCAAAAAGCGCTGTACCCGCGGGAAGTGCGTCTCATAGAGCTCCACGAAGCCATCGTGGAAATGCGTCACGAGAAGGAACCCGTGAGCGGGGATCTTGTGACGGCTAGAAGGACCAGTCGACGCCGATGACGAGCGGCACGCGCGACCGCAGGGTCACCGGCGCTCGCGCTCCGGTGATGGGATCCGGCGCAAGCGTGAGCATGTTGGTGCGGGCGAACACGTTGGTGAGCGTGCCGAACACGGCCAACTCGGTCGTGCGCCCGGCGATACGCAGCCGCCAGCGGCTGCGAATCCCGATGTCGAAGCGCACGTACCCCGGCACCGCGGTGACGCCCAGCGAATCGCCGGTGGTTCGCGGGCTGCCCGCGAACTCGCAGCCGCGGTCGGCGACGTTGCAGGATTCCCACTCGAATGGCGTTGCCAACGGCGTGATCCGGCGCCCGAAGCGCCCGCTCATGCCGGCCCTGACGGACAATGTCTGTGAGGCGTTCACAGAAATTGCGGCATCGGCGAGATCGGTCGCGCCGAAATCGGGCACGTAGCGCTGAGACAGGTCGCGATAGCGCACAAATTGCCGGCCATAGCTCGCGAACGCGGTGTAACGGGCGGTCGCGCGCGCAAGATTGATGGCGAATCCGCGCGCGACTCCCGACCCGATCGCGAACTGTCCGGTGGCGAACGGGTCCACGCTCTGCGGGGCTACCAGCACGACGTCGTGCAGCGACCGCACGTAACCTTGTGCCGCAACGCGCAGGCCCGCGATCGGCTCGTACTGCGCCGCCAGAATCCCCTCGTCGGTCCGGGCGACTGGGATACCCGACTTCCCGGCGCTGACAAACAGATCGACAGGGAACACGGTCGAGGCCACCGACTCGGGATTGCGCAGCGATTGCGCGAACTGATACAGGCGCAGATAACCGGCGGAGACGACCAGCGCCGAGCTGGGACTCCAGCCGAGTGAGAGGCGGGGGCTCAGACGAGCCGTACCGGCGGCCGCAGTCCCGCCGAGGGTCGAGCGCATTTCCCAGCGAGAGCCGAATCTGTGGCTTCGCTCCAGGAAGACCGCGACCAGGGGAGCGTCGGTTGCGTACGTCACACCAGCCGCGGAATCAGGAATCAGGTGGTACGCGGTGCGGCTCGACTGGATGCGCATTCCCACCGCGCTGCGGCCTTGCTGACTAACGTGCTCCAGCACGATCGCCAGACCGGCATCGCGCCGATTCGCGGCCAGCCGCTCGGCGCGGGTCGAATCGAGATGCCACGCGGCATCCGCGTTCTGTCCGGCTGACCACGCCCGCACCTCGAGCGAGCCGGTGCGCAACGGTCTGCGCCATCCGGCTCCGAATGTGGTGCTCTGCCAACCGAACGTGTTGCGCATCAACGCATCGCCCGTTGGCCCATCGGTGTTGAGCTCGTTGGTGCTGGCGTAGCCGAGCAGGCGCAGTTGCCCGCCACCGAATGTCGCTTCCAGCTTGCCCAGCTGATCCCCGGTTTCGCCTCGCAGGTATGTGGCTTCGCGTTGTGGCGCGGGGAAGCCGGGGAAGGAGGTCCGGTAGCTCCACAAGTATCCGGCGCCGGACGATGCGAGCGGCCCATCGAGCGTCACACGCGCCTGCGTCGTGCTCAATCCCGTCTGCACGTGATGCTCGGCGCCGACCGCCCGCAATGATGCGGCGACGACACCCGAGAGCGCGTCCCACGTTTCGGATGCGGGCTGCAGCTCGGCCTCCGCCAGTGCGTCGGGGTTCCAGGCACTGAACGATTCGCCGCTGTGATAAGGGCTGAGGATCGGGAATCCGTCGAGCACGTACGCCACCTGGTCGGCCGCGCCGCCGCGTACGTGCATGCCCGCGGGCGCTTCCGGTTGCAGCGCGACGACGCCACCGCCGAGCGCCTGGAACGCGTCGGGCTCGGCGAGCAGCGGATGACTTCGCAGAGATGCGATGTCTACGCGGGCGTCCGGGGCCAGTAGCTCGGGCCCGTCGCTGCCATCGACGGGACTGAGGACCACCGGTTCGGCGCGCAGCTCGATCGCGATCTCGACCGTGCCGTCGGCCGGAATGAGCGCAGCGAGAGTCCGGGGCGCATAGCCGATGCGCCGCACCAGCAGCCGATGCCCGCCGGCCGGCACGCGCGTCAAAGCGTATCGGCCATCGGCATCGGTGACGGCGGTGCGGTTGAGATCCA
>Ga0070704_100001189_pt1 | contig 13603 bp, 8 predicted proteins | sample KBSK5252metaG_FD_65467 | JGI IMG/M metagenome (GOLD analysis project Ga0070704, IMG submission 65467) | Corn, switchgrass and miscanthus rhizosphere microbial communities from Kellogg Biological Station, Michigan, USA - KBS K5-25-2 metaG | ecosystem: Host-associated > Plants > Roots >...
CGAATGTCTGCAGCGCCTGATCGATGGCCTTCGAACCGTCATCGGAATGCCGACAGAGGTGCGAACCTTCGGTCACGGCCACGCCCTCGGCGGCGGCGGCCATGCGATGACACGAGTGATGCTCGTTGGTTGTCGCCGGCGCCTGTTCGTGCTCGGCGCAGGCCGCCTGACAGGCGGTCGTCGCCACGGGTGCTCCCGTGATCACGCATGCGAGCGCGACAGCGACCGCGCGCACAACCATGCGGTCAGTATATGACGAGCGAGCGGCGACGGCTCAGGCTCGACATCTTCCGTAGGCGTCGCTCTTGCAACGCGCCGGAGGCGGGTGATCCAGCGATGCGCCGGGTAATGATCGCTCTGCTGTCCATGGCGATGGCGGCGTGCGCGGCGCACATCGTCCGGCCTTCATCCGCGCCGTCGGCCGACATGCAGCTCAAGCTGGCGGCATTGCCGCGTGTCTGGGTCGCTGGATTCGCCACCGACAGCAAACCTGAATTCGATGTGAACGCCGAGACGGTCCGCCTGCTCCGGACGCATCTGCGGACCTGGTCGTCGGCGCAGGTGATCGAAGCCGAGCCGCTCCCGATCGACTCGGAACAACGGCTCTCCGACGCCGGGTACTGGCGCAGGCTTGGCGACGAACACCATCAGCCGCTCATCGTCTCGGGGTCCGTGAAGTTGCGATTGGCCCCGGCGCGCGTCGAACACCGCGGGATTCGGACCGTTTACACGTACGCGAACGGGCGCGTGCTCGACGCGACCGTCGTCCTCATCGACGGGCGAACGGGCGAGATCGTATCGACCGACAAGCTGCCCAGCCGCATGCGATACGGCATTGGCCGTTTTTCGTCTGCACTCTCGCTCTTCCTTCAAATGATGGATGCCGGAATCGGCGACTGGGTTGGCGCCATCTCTCACGCCGCGTCCACCTACGCAGGCTGATCGTCTGCACGCGCCGGGTGCCATAATGCGTGGATGCGGCGTGCAGCGCTCCTGCTTCTCCTGGCGTCGACCGCCCTCGCCTCGCCGGCGGCACAGCAGCCCGCCCAGCCTACGTTCCGCACAGGCGCGAACTACGTCCGCGTGGACGTCTACCCGACGCGCAACGGCATGCCCGTTGACGATCTGCGCCGCGAGGACTTCGAGCTGCTCGACGACAAGGCGCCGCAGACGATCGACGAGTTCGAGCACGTGGTCGTGCGCAGCGCGGGGTCGCAGGAGACGAGACGCGAGCCGAACACGGTCGCCGAGTCGCGGCAGGCCGCGCTCGAGCCGCGCGCACGCGTGTTCGTGCTGTTCCTCGACGTCACCCACGTCGAGCTGGCCGCGTCGCGCAAGATCAGGACGCCGCTCGTCGAGGCGCTCGACCGGCTGATCGGCGCCGACGATCTCATCGCGGTGATGACGCCGGAGATGTCCGCCCGCGACATCACCTTCGCGCGGCGCACGACGACGATCGAAGGGTTCCTCACGCGCTACTGGTGGGGCGAGCGCGATCGGTCGAATTTCAAGGATCCGGTCGAGGACAGCTACGCGCGTTGTTACCCGGGCATTCCGCGTCCTGGCGAAGCCACCGCCCCGGATCAGGGCGTCGCCCAGGAGATGATCCTGCGCCGGCGCGAAAAGCAGACGCTCGACGCGCTGGAGGACCTCGTGCGCGTCCTCGGCGGCGTGCGCGAAGAGCGCAAGGCGGTCATCGCCATCACCGATGGATGGCGTCTCTACGAGAGAAACAACGTGCTGGCGCGGCCCATTGACGGCCAGGTGCCGACCGGCCCCGTCATCGGCGTCAATCCCGCGACCGGGACGCTCGGCACGCGTCCCTCCGAGTCGACCGGCCGCACCTCGAGCGCCGACTGCGAGCGCGATCGGTATGCGCTGTCGCAGCTCGATGACGCGCAGCAGTTCCGCTCGATGCTGGACGAGGCGAACCGCGCGAACACGTCGTTCTATCCAATCGATCCGCGCGGCCTCGTCGTCTTCGACGAGGACATCGTGCCCGCTGCTGGCGTCGGCGCCGGCATCAACGCGAACCCCACGATCTCGCCGTCCGAGGACCGCGCGCGGCTGTTCGCGCGCAACACGTCTCTCCGCACGCTCGCGGAGGCGACCGACGGCCTCGCCGTTCTCGACACCAACGATCTCTCGCGCGGCCTGCGCCGCATCGTGGACGACCTCAGCTCGTACTACCTGCTTGGCTACTACTCCACCGGCAGGCTGGACGGCCGTTTCCACCCGATCACGGTTCGGGTCAAGCGTCCCGGCGTCCAGGTCCGGGCCCGGCGTGGATACCTCGCGAACACGGAGGCCGCGGCGGCGTCGGCGTCGGCCGCCACAGCACCCACGGTGTCGCCCGCGGCCGCCGCGAATGCGCGCGCGATCGAGTCCGCGCTCGCGTCGCTGAGCACCGCGGGACGGGAGCTTCCGATGCGGCTGCATGCGACCGCGGGCTGGACACCCGCGAACGCCGCGACCGTATGGGCCGTCGCCGAGGTCGGACGCGCGGCACAGGAGGACTGGGCCGGCGGCGGACAGGCCGACGCGATGCTGGTCGATGCGTCGGGCAGGACGGTTGCGACCGGCCGCGCGCAGATTGCGGCGGGTGCGACGAGCGCCCGGATCGCGCTGACGTCGAGTACGCTCGCCGCCGGCGAGTACCAGCTCCAGATTCGGACGAAGGGGGCCCGCGCCGCCGCGGCCGGCAACGACGTGCTGCGCATCAGCGTCCCGGCGGCACCGCAGGCGACGAGCGCCCTGTTCTTCCGGCGTGGACCGTCGACAGCCAACCGCAACATGCCGACCGCGGACCTGCGGTTCCGGCGCAGCGAGCGCCTTCGCGTGGACGTTCCGGCGCCGGGTGCGGACGCGATCACCGCGCGCGTGCTCGACCGCAACGGCAGCCCGATCTCGATCCCCGTCACCGCCGTGGTTCGCGACGATCCCGATGGGTCGCGCTGGCAGACGGCCGACGTCTCGCTGGCGCCGCTGGCGCCGGCCGACTATCTCCTGGAGTTGGCCTCTCCCGCTGGCCGGACGCTGCTCGCGTTTCGCGTCATCCCGTAGTCGGTTCGCTCAGCATCTTTCCTCAGCTCGACATATCTCACTCGAGAGCCGTTGAGTGGTCCGGCACGGATTCTGCGGTCAACACGTGCAGGAGGAATGTGTATGTTGCGGAATGCTCTTTTCGTGGCCGCGCTCGTCGCTTTACCGTCGATCTCTTCCGCGCAGCAGCCCTGCACCACGGATGCTCGGCGGGTTGTGAACGAGCTCTACCGGCATATGCTGGAGCGCTCCGCCGATGCGGGCAGCCAGGGCTGGGTCGACAAGCTCACGAGCGGCTCGACCGTCCGAGAGGTCGTTCACGCGATCGCGGATTCCCCTGAGCACAACCAGCGCTTCTATAACGCCAACGAAGGCGCCGTCGCGAACGAGCGGGCTGTCGCGAACCTCTACCGGCACATTCTCGGCCGTCAGCCTGACTCGGGCGGGCTTCGGGGATATACCGAGATGGCCGCTGCGAAGGGTCTGCATGCCGTCGCCCACTCCATCCTGGACTCCGATGAGTACAGGCGCACCTTCGGTGATTGGGGTGTGCCCGGATCCGGCGGGCTCGTGTACTGCGGCAACGGCGGCACGCAATCGTCGGTCGTCGGAACCACCGGCACGACGATGCTGTATGCCGACATGGATAGAAACCACGACGGCGTCATCGCGAGGAGCGAATGGCGCGGCAACCCCAACGCCTTCCGGATGCGCGATTGGAACGGCGACGGCGTGCTGTCGGGAGATGAGGTCCGTCCCGATGCGGTTCCGCCCGCCAACTCGGCGGAATACCGCGATTACCGTATGCCGGTGAGCGACCGGTTCAACTATCTCGACGTGAACAACAACGGTTCGATCGAACGCAACGAGTGGGATGGCAGCCTCGACGCGTTTTATCGGCTCGACCGCAACGACGACGGCCGCCTCTCCCGGGCGGAGATGGGTGCGCTACCCAACACCCCGACGTTCGCGTCGATGGATACCAACGGCGACCGCCGTATCTCGCTTGCCGAGTGGCCGTATTCGCATCGCAGCTTCGACCAGCAGGATGCGGACGGCGACGGTCTGATCACACCCGAGGAATTCAACGTCAACGCTCTGCCCGCGGCCGGACGCTGAAGCCGATTATCCCACCTCCTGCAGGTCCACGGGTTCGGCCCGTGGACCTCTCTCGCTTCACGAATTTATACGATTCTATTCGAATTGATCCTCGATTCGCATCGATGTTAGGCTCACGGGCGTGCTCGCCCGCGGAAAACCCCTATCAAGCGCGCTCGTGCTCGTCCTGCTCTGCGCCGGAGCCGCCTTCGCGCAGGTCGGGTCGGGCACCCTCACGGGCATCGTCCGCGACCAGAGCGGCGCCGGCATCCCGGGCGTGACCGTCGCGATTACGGACGTCGACACGAACCGGCAGCGGATCGCCGTCTCCACCGCCGAGGGCGTGTATGCCGCCACCGGCCTGCCGCCCGGCCGGTATCGCATCGACATCGAGCTCTCCGGATTCAAAGCCCTCACGCGCGACGGGATTCGCGTGACGACGGGAGACATCACGCGGATCGACGTCGAGATGGCGATCGGTGCGATCGCGGACCGCGTGATTGTGACGGCCGACGCGCCGGCGCTGCGGGGCGAGGCGGCGGGCCTCGGCCAGGCCGTGCCGAGGGAGCGCATCAGCCAGCTGCCGCTGAACGGGCGCACGTTCATCACGCTCGCCGCTCTCGCGCCCGGTGTCGCGCTTCCGCCCAACTCGCAGCTTCCGCGCATCAACGGCGGACGGCCGCGCACCAACGAGTATCTCTTCGACGGCATCTCCGTCCTCCAGCCGGAGCCGGGGCAGGTGGCGTACTTCCCGGTCGTCGACGCGATCGAGGAGTTCAAGATCGAGAGCAACAGCGTGCCGGCGGAATTCGGGCGCTTCAACGGCGGCGTCATCAACCTGACGACGAAGGCCGGCACCAACGAGGTGCACGGCAGCGGGTTCGACTTCCTGCGCCACGAGGCGCTGAACGCGCGGAACTACTTTCAGCCGGCGCCCGCGCCCAGGCCCGAATACCGGCGCAACCAGTTCGGTGGGACGCTTGGCGGCCCCATCGCACGCGACCGTACCTTCTTCTTCCTCGACTACCAGGGGCAGCGGCAGGGGATCGGGCGCACTGTGATTTCCACGGTGCCGACGCTGCTGCAGCGGCAGGGCATCTTCAGCGAGGCCATCGCAGGGCGCGTGCCGGTGATCTACGACCCCGCGTCGACGACGCCGGGAACGTTCGCGCGCACGCCGTTCCCCGGCAACGCGATTCCCGGCGGCCGCCTCGATCCGGTCGCAGCGGCGCTGCTCCAACGCTACCCGCTGCCGACCTCGGCCGGCACCGCGAACAACTACCGCCGCACGGCGAACGAGCGCGACGACCAGGACCAGTGGGACGTACGCCTCGATCACCGGTTCGCGTCGAACCGCGATTCCGCGTTCGCGCGGATGACGGAGTTTCGAGACCGCTTCACGCCGGTGACGCCGCTGCCAGACGGCAGTGGCATGACGTCCGGCACGCTCGGTCCGCAGCGCACGGTGGCGCGCGCGTTCGCGTCGAATTACCAGCACACGTTCCCCGCAAGCGTGCTGAACGAGCTGCGCGTGGGCGACACGCGGCGCCGTGTCAGCAGGGACGCCGCGCGCCTCGACGCCACCGCCAGCATCGCGCTCGGCATCCCGGGCATCCCGTCGAACGCACGGTTCCCGGCGACGCTCCCGACGTTCCTCATCGGCGGATACCAGCAGCTCGGCTCGCCGCCGAACACCGCGTCGGACTTCAACACGAGCGTGACGGAGGTCGCAGACACGCTCACCTGGGTCACCGGCCGCCACACGTGGAAATTCGGCGCCGACTGGCGATGGGAGCGGCTCAACGTCATCCAGCCCCCCTCGCCGACCGGATCGTTCAGCTTCAACGCGCTCGGCAGCGACCTGCCCGGCGTCGCGAATACGGGAACGCCGCTCGCCAGCTTCCTGCTCGGCCAGGTCCAGAACTTTTCCGTCGATCTGCAGCAGTCCGCGATTCGAGAGCGCGCGCACTTCGCCGAGCACTTCGTCCAGGACGACTGGAAGGTGGCCAACCGGCTCACGGTCAACGCGGGGCTTCGCTACACGCTCAACTTCCCGTCGAGGGAAATCAACGGGCAGACGGCAGTCTTCAACCTCGACACGCAGCGGCTCGAATACCCGGGCAGCACACCCGTGCGTTCGCTGAAGAAGGACGACTTCGGCCCGCGCCTCGGCTTCGTCTACCGGCCAACGGACCGGACGATCGTCAGCAGCGGCTACGGCCTGGTCTGGATCGAGATGGCCGGCATCACGACGCCGTTCACGACGCCGACGTTCCCGTTTCTCCAGACCGTGTCGCAGCGCGCGCTCGACACGATTTCGCCGGCCTTCGTGCTGCGCAACGGCCCGACGATTGCGCCGCTCGCGCCGACGCCAACCGCCGGCCTCGGCCAGGGCGTCTTCGCGGTCGATCGGACGCTCGGCTCGGGCTACGTGCAGCAGTGGAACGTCGCGCTCCAGCGCGAGGTGACGCGCAACACCGTGGTGGAGGTCGCCTACGTCGGCTCGAACATCACGCACGTCGGCATTCCCGATACGAACCTGAATCAGCTGTCTGTCAGTCAGCTGGCGCTCGGCAACGCGCTGCTCGAACGCGTGCCGAACCCGTACTTCGGGATCATCCCGAGGTCCTCGACACTCGGCGATCCGACGATTCCCGTCGCGCAGCTGCTGAAGCGCTACCCCGCGTATACGACCGTCAGCCTGTATCGCAACAACGTCGGCAACACGCGCTATCACGGCCTCGAGCTGAGCGCGCGGCACCGGCTCAGCGACGGTCTGTCGTTTTCGGCGGCCTACACCCGTTCGAAGCTGATTGACGACGCCTCGTCCGTGTTCGACGCGTCGATCCTCACCGGACCGGTCGCGAACTACCCCGTCGCCGACAGCTTCAACCGCGCGCTCGAACGCGATTATTCAACCGGCGACATCCCGCACGCGTTCGTCTCCTCCCTCGTCTGGAACTTCGCGAACGACTGGACGGTGGCCGGCATTGTCACGCTGCAGTCGGGCGTCCCGATCGCCGTGACGCAGGCGACCAATTTCAATGCGTTCGCCGGCTTCGGCGTGCAGCGGCCCAACATCGTCGGCGATCCGACGCTGCCGGCCGATCGGCGGACGCCGCAGCGCTGGTTCGACACCGCGGCTTTCTCCGTCGCGCCGCAGTTCACGATCGGCAACGCCTCGAGGAATCCGATTCGCGGGCCCTCGTATCGCAACGTGGACCTGGCCGTCATGCGCAGGGTCCCGCTGCAGCACGGCGCCCTCGAACTCCGCGCGGAGATCTTCAACCTGCTCAACACGACTCCGTTCGGTGCGCCGGCAGCGGTCCTCGGCGCTGCGAATTTCGGGACGATTACCAGTGCCGGCGATCCGCGCGTCGCGCAGCTCGCGGTGAAGTTCTTGTTCTGACGGCAGGAGATCGACCAAGGGCGCAAAGACGGGGAGCCACAAAGGGCACGAAGAGCACAAAGTTAGAAGAGCACAAAGAACGCGGTCGCCGGGCCGCCGAAGGCGGCCACGCGTGAGGGTGCGTCGCCGGAACAAGCCGCTGTCGAAACCAGGGCGGTTTGTTTCCGGGACGGACCCTCACGCGCTTGTCGGCCTGCTTCGCAGGCCGACCGGCGACCCTCACGTTCTTCGTGTCCTTCTGTTCTTCGTGTCCTTTGTGCTCTTCGTGGCTCAACTCTTCGTGCCCTTGGCCGGCTGCCTTGGCCGTCAGAGCGCGATCCGACGGAGCCGCAGCGCGTTCGCGATCACCGAGACCGAACTGAAGCTCATGGCGGCGGCCGCAATCATCGGGCTGAGCAGCAGGCCGAAGAACGGATAGAGCACGCCCGCCGCAATCGGGACGCCGAGCGCGTTGTAGACGAACGCGAAGAACAGGTTCTGCCTGATGTTCCCCATCGTCGCGCGGCTGAGGCGCCGCGCGCGCGCGATGCCGCGGAGGTCGCCCTTCACCAGCGTGACGCCGGCGCTCTGCATCGCGACATCGGTGCCGGTGCCCATCGCGATGCCGACCTGCGCCTGCGCGAGCGCCGGCGCGTCGTTGATGCCGTCGCCGGCCATCGCGACGATGCGCCCTTCACGCTGCAGGCGCTTGACGACCTCCACCTTCTGCGCCGGCAGCACCTCCGCAATCACCTCGTCGATATTGAGCTGCTTCGCGACCGCCTCCGCCGTCGTCCGGTTGTCGCCGGTGAGCATCACGACGCGCATCCGCTCGTCGTGCAACTGCCGAATCGCCTGGGCGGCCGTCTCCTTGACGGGATCGGCGACGCCGATCGCACCGGCGACCTCTCCGTTGACGGCGACGAACATCACGGTCTGACCGTCGCGCCGCCACTGGTCAGCGGCAGCCGTCAACGGGCCGGGCGCGATGCGCAGGTCGTCGAGCAGCGCCGCGTTTCCGAGCGCCACCTCCACGCCGTCAACACGTCCCGTGACGCCTTTGCCCGTGATGGATCGAAACGACTCCGCCTTCGCGGGCGGCACGCCGCGCTCCGCCGCGCCGCTCACGATGGCCGCCGCCAGCGGGTGCTCGCTGCCCTGCTCGGCAGCCGCGGCCAGACGCAGGACGCGCGACTCGTCCCACCCGCCCGCAGCCTTCACCGCGATCAGCGTCGGCGCGCCGGCCGTCAGCGTGCCCGTCTTGTCCACGACCAGCGTGTCCACGCTTCGCAGGAGCTCGATCGCTTCCGCATCCTTGAACAGCACGCCCATCGTGGCCCCCTTGCCCATCGCGACCATGATGGACATCGGCGTCGCAAGGCCGAGCGCGCACGGACAGGCGATGATGAGCACCGCGACCGCGTTCACGATGGCGTGCGTCATCCGCGGCTCCGGTCCGAACACCGCCCACGCGATCGCCGTAACGATGGCTATGCCGACGACCAGCGGAACGAAATAGCCGGAGACGACGTCCGCCAGCTTCTGGATCGGCGCGCGGCTGCGCTGCGCCTGCGCGACCATGGCGACGATCTGCGCCAGCAGCGTCTCGCTGCCGACACGGTCGGCGCGCATGATGAACGAGCCGGTGCCGTTCACGGTTGCGCCAATCACGGGGTCGCCCGGCTGCTTCTCGATCGGCATCGATTCGCCCGTCACCATCGACTCGTCGACGGCGCTCGCGCCTTCAAGGACGACACCATCGACCGGGACCTTTTCGCCCGGTCGAACGCGAAGCCTGTCGCCATGTTGAATCTGCTCGAGCGGCACGTCCTCCTCGGCGCCGTCCGCCCGCAGTCTCCTCGCCGTTTTCGGCGCGAGGCCGAGCAGCGCGCGAATCGCCGCGCCGGTCCGGCTGCGCGCACGCAGCTCCATGACCTGGCCGAGCAGCACGAGCGTCACGATCACCGCGGCCGCCTCGAAGTAGACGCCAACGGTCCCGTCCTCCTCACGGAACTGCGGCGGAAAGATCCCTGGAGCCAGCGTCGCAACGAGGCTGTAGACGTAGGCGACGCCGACGCCGAGCGCGATGAGCGTGAACATGTTGAGGCTGCGGTTGACGAGCGACTGCCAGCCGCGCACGAAGAACGGCCACCCGCCCCAGAGGACAACCGGCGTCGCGAGCGCGAGCTCGATCCAATGAAGCGACGCGAAGCCGCCCACTTGCCCGGAGCGAAGTGGAAGGGTGGCGATGACGAACAGCGCCGCCGTCAGGACACCGGACACCCGGAAGCGCCGCGTCATGTCGCGGAGCTCTTCGTTCTCGGGCTCCTCCGCCGTGACGGTCATCGGCTCGAGCGCCATGCCGCAGATCGGGCAGGAACCGGGGCCGTCCCGGACGATTTCCGGGTGCATGGGACACGTGTATCTGACCGGGATGCGGGATCCGGGATCCGGGATCCGATCGGCACGAACCTCGAACCTTTCGGATCCCGGATCCCCGATCCCGGATCCCGGCCTCAGATACCGCTGAGGCTCCGCCTTGAAGCGTTCGAGGCAGCTGTCGGCGCAGAAGTAGTAGCGCTCGCCGTTGTAGTCGACGTGGCCGGCCGCGTCGGCGGGATCGATCGTCATCCCGCAGACGGGATCGACGACCTCTTTATTTGCCGGCGTACTGGCCGGGGTTGGCATCGAACTTCTTCTTGCAGATTGGCGAGCAGAAGTAATAGGTTTTGCCGTTGTAGTCGCTCTTGCCCGCGGCTTTCGCCGGATCCACCTGCATCCCGCACACGACGTCGCGTTCCATGGCGGCTCTCCTCCGCGAAAAACTCTCTCCGAAGTGTCGCACAGCACTTCGGGTGAATGACCATTAAGACGCGCAACGGCGTCGGACAGATCCTGACACTATCAGCAGGATATCGACACGCGCGCCGACTGGTGCTAGCCTAGTCGCCTCCCATAATTGAATAGCGCGCGATGTGGAGGTCGTCGTGACGACCATGCCTTACACCACCGTGCCAGCCGAAGATGTCCTGCGTCGCATCTGCGGTGAGTTCGCGGAGATGCCAGGGTTGAGGGTGACGCAGCAGCAGGCGCAACGCCTGTGGGCGCTCGATGCGTCGACGTGCCGGGCCGCGTTGGATTTCCTGATGCAGGCCGGCTTCCTGTGTAAAACGCACGCGGACCAGTACGCGCGGCTTACAGATGGGCCCGTGACGTTGCCGCCATTCCGAATGATGAAGGCGGCGCTTTCCCGGGTCGCGAATCGTCGCGCCGTCTAGCGACGCGCGACGCTGCCCGGGATTCGACCCCCGGAATCAATTCACGGCCAGCAGCATGATCTCGAAGACAAGCGTCGAGTTGGGAGGAATGCTGCCGACCATCTGGGAGCCGTACCCGAGGTTCGGCGGGATGACGAGCCGGCGCTGCCCGCCGACTTTCATCCCGACGACCCCCTGATCCCACCCGGCAATCACACGACCGACGCCGAGCTGAAACGAGAAGTTCGGCGAGGAGTCGAACTGCGCGCCCTTCGATTCGGGTTTGGCCGGGTCGTACAGCCAGCCGGTGTACGAGACCGTGACCGTGCGGCCCTGGGTCGCCGTCGCGCCGGTGCCTTCGCGAGTATCCGTCATCGAGAACGGCGCGGAAGGCGGAGTGGAAGTGCTCGACGGGGAGCTCTCTCCGCCGCACGCCGCCGCGCTCAAAGCGATCGCGATGACGAGCGCGATGCGGACGGGCACCGTCAACAGCGTTCGCAGCCGGCTCGTCAGCGCCAGCCAGTAGACGTTCGCCCCGATCGCCGCGAACACGATCACGAGGGGCGTCAGGCCGGCAATCGCGAGCATGAGAATCCCGTAAGGCATAACGGCACGCGTGGCACAGACCGACAGCCATGCAAGAAACCGCGCCCATCCGGCTCCGCCGCTGACGAAGTGCGCCCTGCCGGCGGCGCCGAACCGTTCAGGCTGCGACGCGGTCATCCGCTGCCGCAGCAGGAGCAGCAGAAACGCGGTGACGATCGATCCGCCGACCGCCGCAAGGCCGAGGTCGTAGAAGACGGGGTTGCCGGTTGAGCGCACTGCGCCGATCGCGATGCCGATGAAGATCGCGAAGTAATAGGTGTAATCGCCGACCGTCTCGAGCCAGCAGCCGAACACCGACTCCTGATACTTGAGCCGCGCGACCTCGCCGTCGCAGCCGTCGAGAATGCTCGCCGCGAGCGACACGACGGCGGCCATGAGGCTCGCGGCATACGTGCCTCGGCTGAAGAGCCATGCCGCCCAGAAGCCGAGACAGACGATGCCGAGCGAGATCTGGTTCGCCGTGATCGGCGTCCGGATCAGCACCAGGCTGATCGGCAGCGAGATGCGCCGGTTGAAACGCGCCAGCACCCCGTCGGTCGGCTTGAAGATGGCGCGCCGAAGCGCCAACTCCGCCGCGGGGACGTCCTCCTGCCGCTGAACGCTGAGGGCTGGACGCGGAATCGAGCCTGGACCGATGACGCGGACGCTCGAGCCGGGAGGACGCGGCGCGGTCATCGCCTCGATCCATTCGGCGTCCGTGGTCGCGATGACGAGCGGCGGCAGCCCCGGACCGATGCGGTTGGCGACGGTGCTCAGATCGTCCGCGCTTCGCGGGGCCCACGCGATGATGCGGGCGCACCCGTCGCGCATGGCGGCGCGCAGTACGCGCTCGGCAATCGGCAGCCCGCCGATGCGCGTCATCGGCGACACCCCTTGCGACGCGCTGCCCTCGCTCGGGCCGAGCGAATCGGCGAGGTACAGCAGCGTTACGCCGGTGCGTTGCGCTTGAGGGACCCTCCGCGGATACACCGCGAAGCCGACGCCCGCCCAGAAGAGACCGCGCGCGCGGCGCGCGACCGCGAGCGCCGCACCCGCCGGCGCAAGGCCGACCGCCGTCGCCACCGCGAGGTGTGACGCCTCGAGCGCGCCGAGACTGCCCGGAATCGGCGCGAACACGAAGCTCGCGACGCGCGTGAAGGTCTCGATCGTCAGCGCGGTCGCGAAGCTGGACGGGGCGCCGACGGCGCGCAGCACGACCCAGACCTCCGACGCCATCAGCCCGTAATTGACGACGTCGAGCGCGATGACGCGGAGCACGCGGCGTTGATCGGTGCGGGCGAACTCCAGAAGCTGGCGTTCGGCCTGGACAAGGAAGCGCCCGAGCCCATGCGTGCCGAGCAGGCCGCGCGTCTTGCGCGTGAGCCACTCGAGAAAGCGGCTCATGTAGGTGCCTTCGCCGCGCACGGCCACCACGATGAGAAAGACGAAGATGGCCGCGACCAACGCGAACCAGAAGAACATGCCGCGCCAGTACGGCGCGAGCGGCACGGTGACCAGCGTAACCGCCGCCCAGGCGCCGACGAGCGCGAGCGTGACGATCGAGAACGAGAGCCGCTCGAGGATGACCGACGCCGTGACCGCCGGCGCCGGCGCTTCGTCCTTGAGCAGCACCACCTTCAGCGGCTCGCCGGCGATGCCGCTGACGGTGACGTAGCTGAAGGCCTCGGCCGCGAGCCGCACGCGCAGCAGCCTCAGGAACGGACGCGTCACGCCCGGCGGAAAGCAGAACCGCCACGTCATCGTCCGCAGGAGCTGCGAGACGCCGTTGATCAGGATGACGAGCGGCAGCGCGATGCCGAGGCTCGCCGACATGCGCGCGAGCGCGTGGAGATCGAACCGCTCCACAGCCGCGGCAAACAGCGCGATGCCGACCACGAGCGGCGCCCAGCGCAGCAGCCGTGTCATGTGAACAGCGCCGCGGCCTGGAGCAGATCGTCCACCGTGTCCACGTCGCACCACGCGGACCCGTCGGTCTCGATGCCGCGCATCAGGCCGCGAGCCGCGAGACGCCGGACCCCGCCGCTCAGCGACGTGTCGCCGTCGGCGACGCTGTCCTCGAGCGCCGCGAAGATGGGCGGCGCGAAGACGAAGACGCCGGTGTCGAGCGCATCGAACGGCTCGATCCGCTTCCCAATCGCGGTAATCCGATCGCCGTCGAGCCTGACCCGCGTGGCTTCGTCGGCGCGCTCCGCGCTCGCGGGGCCGCGGTCGA
>Ga0070704_100001193_pt1 | contig 13593 bp, 11 predicted proteins | sample KBSK5252metaG_FD_65467 | JGI IMG/M metagenome (GOLD analysis project Ga0070704, IMG submission 65467) | Corn, switchgrass and miscanthus rhizosphere microbial communities from Kellogg Biological Station, Michigan, USA - KBS K5-25-2 metaG | ecosystem: Host-associated > Plants > Roots >...
GGGTCTCGTCTACAAGGGCAAGAAGCCGGTCCACTGGTGCATCCACTGCCGCACCGCGCTTGCGGAGGCGGAAGTCGAGTACGCGGACCATTCGTCGCCGTCGATCTACGTAGAGTTCCCGCTCAATCCCGCGAGCGCGGGCGAGCTGGCCGCACGTGTGCCGGCGCTCGCGGGGCGCGAGGTCTCGACGCTCATCTGGACCACGACGCCGTGGACGATTCCGTCCAACCTGGCGCTCGCCTTCCACCCTGAGTTCGATTACGCGGCCTACGACGTCGACGGCCGAGCAGTGATCATCGCCGAACGCCTGGCGCCGGCTGTGGCCGCCGTCGTCGGCCGGCGGTTCGACCAGCCGATCGCGCGCATCACGGGCGAACAGTTCGAGGGCATCCGCTTTCGTCACCCGCTGTACGAGCGCGATTCGGTCGGCGTCCTCGCCGACTACGTCACGCTCGACGCCGGCACCGGCGTCGTGCACACCGCTCCCGGCCATGGCGCGGACGACTTTCTGACCGGCAGGAAATACGGGCTCGACATCTACGCTCCGGTCGATGCCGGCGGCCATTTCCTCGAGACGGTCGCCCTGTTCGGCGGGCAGCGCGTGTTCGACGCCAATCCGAGGGTCGAAGAGGCGCTGGCGGCGCGCGGCCGCCTCTGGCATCGCGAGCCGTTCGAGCACCAGTACCCGCACTGCTGGCGCTGCCACAACCCGGTGATCTTCCTCGCAACCTCGCAGTGGTTCGTGCGGATGGATGGAGAGCCGGCGATCGAAGGATCGAACGGACTGAAGCGGACGCTGCGGGAAGCGGCGCAGCACGGCATCGATCACGAGGTGATGTGGATTCCCGCGTGGGGACGCGACCGCATCTTCAACATGGTCAGCAACCGCCCGGACTGGTGCATCTCGCGCCAGCGCGCGTGGGGCGTGCCGATTCCGGCGGTGGACTGCAAGGCGTGCGGCGAGGCGGTCCTGACGACGGCGCTCGTCGAGAAGGCTGCGGGGGTCTTCGAGCGCTACAACGCCGACGCGTGGTACGAGCGGCCAATCGAGGAGTTCCTGCCGGACGGACTCGCCTGCCCGTCGTGCGGCGGCACCTCGTTCGAGCGCGAGCGCGACATCCTCGACGTCTGGTTCGATTCGGGATCGAGCCACGAGGCGGTCCTCGCGCGCTCACCGGAGCTCGGCTGGCCCGCCGACATGTACCTGGAAGGCAGCGATCAGCACCGCGGCTGGTTCCAGAGCTCGCTTCTGGTCGCGCTGGCCACGCGCGGGCGGCCCCCGTACCGCGAAGTGCTCACCCATGGGTTCCTGATCGACCTCGAAGGCCGGAAGATGTCGAAGTCCGTCGGCAACGCCATCTCGCCGCAGGAGGTCATCAAGGAGAGCGGGGCGGAGATCATCCGCCTCTGGGTCGCATCGACCGAGTTCACCGAAGAGCTGCGGGTCAGCAAGGAAATCCTCACGCGGGTCGTCGACGCGTACCGGAAGCTGCGCAACACGTGCCGGATTCTCGTCGCCAACCTGTACGACTTCGATCCGGCGATCGACAGCGTGCCGCTCGACAGGCTCGATGCGATCGACCGCTACGCGCTGGCGCGTTTTGCGACGGCCGCCACGCGGACGCTCGCCGCCTACGACGCCTACGATTTCTCGACGGCGACGCAGGCGCTCAGCATGCTCGCGACCGTGGACCTGAGCGCGTTCTACGTGGACGTCACCAAGGACCGGATGTACACGCTCAGCGCGCGGTCCAGGGAGCGCCGGTCGACGCAGACCGCGATGTACCTCATGTGTGATGGCCTCGCGCGCCTGCTCGCGCCCATCCTGCCGGTGACGGCCGACGACCTGTGGCGGTACATGCCGGGACCGCGTTCCGCGTCCGTTCACCTGGAAGACTTCCCGAAGTTCGATCACCTGCTGGCGCCGGACCTGGTCGCGGACTGGGACCGCCTGATGGAGGTGCGCGACACGGTGAACGCCGCGCTCGAGGAGAAGCGGAAGGACAAGGTGATTGGCAACTCGCTCGGCGCGAGCGTCGTCCTGACGGCGACCGGTCCCATTGCCGCGCTGCTCGAGCGGCATCGCGAGCATCTGCCGATGCTCTTCATCGTCTCGGACCTGACGCTCAATCTCGGAGAGGCCACCGGCGCCGACTCGGTGCGCGTGGACGTCGGCAAGGCGCGCGGCGTCAAATGCGGCCGGTGCTGGCGCTTCGTGCCGTCGGTCCGCACCGAGCCCGACTGGTCGGGCATCTGCGATCGCTGCGTCGAGGCGCTGGCCGAGCCAGTCAACTCCTGATCCGTGATTCGACACCCTCGCCAGCGCGATCTCTGGATCGCAGCCGTCATCGTCGCCCTCGACCAGGCCGTGAAGGCCGTGGTCCGGCGGCAGATCCCGCTGAACGAAAGCGTGACCGTCATTCCCGGCTTCTTCGACCTGACGCGGGTGCACAACACGGGCACCGCGTTCGGCTTCATGAACGCGACCGACTTCCCGTTCAAGACGCTCATCCTCGCGCTGGTCGCCGTCGCGGCGCTCGCGGCGCTGGCCATGTACGCGGCGTCGCTTCCGCTCGACCAGTGGCTCCCGCGGACCGGGCTCGCGCTGATCCTCGGCGGCGCCGCCGGCAACCTGATCGACCGCGTGTCCCAAGGCTACGTCGTCGATTTCGTGGATGTGTACTGGTCGGGCTGGCATTTCTGGGCGTTCAACGTGGCGGACGCGTCGATTACAGTTGGCGTAGCGCTGATGATTCTCGACCTGATGGGGGCAGGCAGCCGACATGTTTCCAGAGCTGTTTAGCATCGGGCCGGTCACCGTTTACACCTACGGTGTCCTGCTGGCGGCGTCGTACCTCCTGGGCCTGCAGTTCGCGATCGCCCGGGCGCGCAGATGGGGGCTCGACGCCAATCGCGTGCTCGACCTCGGGATCTACATCATCATCGCGGCGCTCGTCGGCGCCAAGCTGCTGCTCGTCATCACGGACTTCGACCAGTTCCGTGCTTCACCCGCCGACCTGCTTTCGATCGCGCGGTCCGCTGGCGTTTTCTACGGCGGACTGATCGCGGCCATCGCGGTCGCGTTCTGGTACATCCACCGCCACGGCCTGCCGTTCTGGACGACGTGCGATGCGTTTGCGCCGGCGATTGCGCTCGGCCACGTGACGGGCAGGCTCGGCTGCTTTGCCGCCGGCTGTTGCTACGGAAAACCGACGAACGTGCCGTGGGCGGTGATCTTCACGGATCCGGCGGCCCAGGCGAACGTCGGCACACCGCTCGGCATCCCGCTGCACCCGACGCAGCTCTACGAATCCGGCGCCGAGCTGCTGATTCTGATCGTGCTGCTCGCCACCGAAAAGCGCGGGCGCCCGTTCCCGGGACGCACGTTCTGGCTGTACATGGTCCTCTACGCGGTGTCGCGCTACATCATCGAGTTCTATCGCGGCGACCCGCGCGGCGCGATCTTCGGCTTCTCGACCTCGCAGTTCATCTCGCTGGTGCTCGCGCCGCTGGCGATTGCGATGCTGATCTGGCTCTCACGGACGACACCCGAGACCCCGCAGCGCATGAAGGGGCGCCGCAGGCTGGCCGCGTGATCAGTGGGCAGTCGTAGGGCGGGTCCCGCGGAGCACCGGTGCGAGGCGAACGCGGACCCGCCAGCCGGCAGTGGGCAGTGAACAGTGGACAGCAAGGAGTTCTCGGTCGCCCCTGAATCCGACGGGCAGCGTCTCGACCGTTTTCTCGTCGCGGTCCTCGCCGACCACTCGCGATCGCAGATCCAGAAATTGATCGCCGACGGACACGTGCGCGTGGCCGCCCGCGAAGCGCGCGCGAACCTCGCCGTCCGCGCCGGCGACCGCATCGTCGTCGACCTGCCGCCGGCGGCGCCCGCGTCGGTCGACGCCGAAGAGGTCCCGCTCGAGATCCTCCACCAGGACGCCGACGTCGTCGTCGTCAACAAGCCGCCCGGTATGGTCGTGCACCCGGCCGCCGGGCACGCGTCCGGCACGCTCGTCAACGCGCTGCTGCACCACATCCCGGACCTGAGCGGCATCGGCGGCGAGGTGCGGCCGGGCATCGTCCACCGGCTCGATCGCGGGACGTCGGGCGTCATGGTCGTCGCGAAGAACGACGCGGCGCACCAGGAGCTGTCGAGGCAATTCCACGACCGCGAGGTCGAGAAGGAATACATCGCGCTCGTGTGGGGCGTCGTGCAGGCCGGCCGGCGCATCGACGCGGCCATCGGGCGCGACCCGGTGCACCGGCAGAAGATGTCGGCGCGGTCGCGCCACGCGCGCGAAGCGGTGACGCGCATCACGCGCGCGTTCCACATGCCCGGCCTCACACTGTGCCAGGTGGCGATTCACACGGGGCGCACCCACCAGATTCGCGTGCACCTGAGCGCCATCGGCCATCCGATCGTCGGCGATTCGCTGTACGGTGGTGTGCACCGGCGGGTGCCGGGCGACATTCGAGCGGTGACGCACCTGCAACGTCCGTTTCTCCACGCCGCGCGCCTCGTCTTCACGCATCCGCGCGACGGACGACGAATGGAGTTCACGGCGGACCTGCCGGCGGATTTGCAGGACGTGCTCGACGCGCTGCCGGGCTGGCGCGATCGCAAGAAGGACTGACATGGACAAGCCTGCTGTGCCGCATCAGATCAGGAAGGCGTTCGAGGGACGGGTGTTCTCGGTCGTCGTCGAATCCATCACCACACGCAAGGGCGGGAAGATGGACGTCGAGATCGTCAGGCACCCCGGCTCGGTCGTGCTCGTCCCGATGACGGACGCGGGCGAGATCGTCCTCGTGCGCCAGTACCGGCACGCCATCGGACAGGCGGCGTGGGAGCTGCCGGCGGGCACGCTGAAGCCGAACGAGGAGCCGAGCACGGCGGCGGCGCGCGAGTGCCACGAGGAGATCGGGCTCGTCCCGTCGACGCTCGAGCCGCTGGGCGCGTTCTTTCCGACGCCCGGGTACTGCGACGAGGAGATGAACTTCTACAAGGCGACCGGCCTTCGCGAGCCGCGGGAAGGCGAGAAGGCCGAGCAGGACGAGGACGAGGACATCGAGAAGCAGGCGTTCGCGCTCGAGAAGATCCGCGCGATGATTCGCTCCGGCGAGATCATCGATATGAAGACGGTCGCGGGATTGGCGCTTCTTGGGCCGGTCTAAAGACCGGCCCCTACGTACTCGCCTCTACATCGTAGGGGCAGACCTTCAGGTCGGCCCATCACTGCAGGCGCGGCTGGACGCGGCGTTCGGTCTTCGTGTCGCCCGGCGCGACCGCCGGCAGCAAGGCCAGCAGCAGCACTTCGTCGATGTTCGACACGTAGTGCACCGTCAGCTCCCTGCGCAGCTCCTCGGTGAGATCCTCGTTGATATTCTTCTCGTTCTGGCGCGGCAGAATGACCTCGCGAATGCCGACGCGCCGCGCGGCCAGCACCTTCTCCTTGATCCCGCCGACCGGCAGCACCCGGCCCGAGAGCGTGATTTCGCCCGTCATCGCGATGTCGCCGCGCACGGGACGCCGCGTCAGCTCCGACGCCAGCGCGGTCACCATCGTGACGCCGGCCGACGGGCCGTCCTTCGGAATCGCGCCGGACGGCACGTGCAGGTGGATTTCCGAGTTCTTGAAGAAGTCCGGGTCCGCACCGTAGGTGGCCGCGTGCGCGCGGAACCACGAGAGCGCCGCGCGCGCTGACTCCTTCATCACCTCGCCGAGCTGACCGGTGAGTGTCAGCGTGCCCGTTCCCGCCATCCGCGAGGCCTCGATGAAGAGGACGTCGCCGCCTGCCGGCGTCCACGCGAGGCCGATGGCGACACCAGGCTCCTTGGTCCGCTCCTCCATCTCCTCGTCGAGGAAGTGCGGCGCGCCGAGCAGCTCGACGACCACGTCAGGCGTGATGTGGACCGGCGTCTCGTTGCCTTCGGCACGGCGGCGCGCGGCCTTGCGGCAGAGGGCGCCGATCTCCCGCTCGAGATTCCTGACGCCCGCTTCCCGCGTGTAGCCGCGGATGACGAGCCGCAGCGCGTCATCGGCGATCGTCAGCTGCTCGGACGTCAGCCCGTGGTTGGTGATCTGCTTCTGGACGAGATGATCCCTGGCGATCGCCAGCTTCTCTTCCTCGGTGTAGCCGGGGATCTCGAGCACCTCCATGCGATCGCGCAGCGCCGGCGGAATCGGATCGAGGATGTTGGCCGTCGTGATGAAGAGCACCCCGGACAGGTCGAACGGCACGTCGAGGTAGTGATCGCGGAACGCGACGTTCTGCTCGGGGTCGAGCACCTCGAGGAGCGCCGACGCCGGGTCGCCGCGGAAGTCGTTTCCGAGCTTGTCGATCTCGTCGAGGATGAAGACCGGGTTCTTCGACTCGGCGCGGCGCAGCCCCTGGATGATCTGGCCGGGGAGCGCGCCGATGTAGGTCCTCCGGTGTCCGCGAATCTCCGCCTCGTCGCGCATGCCGCCGAGCGAGACGCGCACGAATTTCCGGCCGAGCGACTGGGCGATCGAACGCGCGAGCGACGTCTTGCCGACGCCCGGCGGGCCCGCGAAGCAGAGAATCGGCCCTTTCACCTCGGGATTCAGCTTCCGCACCGCGAGGTATTCGAGGATGCGGTCCTTGGCCTTTTCGAGGCCGGAGTGATCGGCGTCGAGCGTCTGCTTCGTCTTCGGCAGGTCGATCACTTCGTCGGTCCGCTTCTGCCACGGCAGCGCGACGAGCCAGTCGAGATACGTGCGCGAGACGGTGAACTCCGCGGCCGCGGCGGGCATCTTCGACAGGCGATCGAGCTCGCGCAACGCCTCCTTCTGCACGGTCTCGGGCATGCCGGCGGCTTCGATCTTCTCGCGCAGCTCCTCGATCTCGCGCGTCTGGTCGTCCCCCTCGCCGAGCTCCTTCTGAATGGCCTTGAGCTGCTCGCGGAGGAAGTACTCGCGCTGGTTCTTCCCGACCTCGCTCTGCACCTGCGACTGGATCTTCGACCCGAGCTCGAGGACCTCGAGCTCCTTGATGAGCACGCGGTTGAGCGTGTCGAGCCGCGCGCGGACGTCCCGCGTCTCGAGCACCTCCTGCTTCACCGGCGTGCTGATGGTCGTCAGGCTCGACGCGATGAAGTCCGCGAGGCGTCCGGGATCGGTAATGTTGGCGGACAGCGTCTGCAGGTCGTCCGAGAGCAGCGGCGACAGCGAGACGACCTGCTGGAAGTTCGCCCGGATGTTGCGCAGCAGCGCGTCGATCTCGAGGTGCTGCGCGTCGGCGCCCGTCTCCGCCGCCAGGCTGACGCGCGCGCGGAGGTACGGCCGCACGCTGGTCACCTCGTCCAGGCGCAGCCGCGCCAGCCCCTGGACGATCAGCCTGAGGCTGCCGTCGGGCAGCTTGAACATCTTGTGGATGTGGCTCGCGGTGCCGAGCGAATAGAGGTCGCCCTGCTGCGGCTCCTCGACCGTCGCGTCGCGCTGCGTGAATACGCCGATCAGCTTGCCGCCGGAGATCGCCTCGTCAATGAGACGGACGGAGCTCTCGCGCGCGACGGCGAGCGGCATGAACGAGTTGGGGAACAGTACGGTGTCGCGGAGCGGGAGAATCGGGAGCTCGTCCGGGAGGTTGAGCGGGCGATCGGTGGAAAGTTCTTCGACCTCGAGCGGTTCGTCGCGGTCAGGCATGGAGCGGAGACGCGGACGGGGTGTCGCATCAGCCCGGATGCGACACCCGCCGTGTGCCTAGTTGGACATGTCGAAGAATAGCGCGGACGAGCCGGTCCTGCGCGCCAGCATCCGCTCGCGCTGCTCCGCGGTTTCACGCGCCTCTTCGCAGTCCTTGCAACGAACGGCGAACGGCAGCGCCCGCAGCCGTGCCCCGGCGATTTCATCACCGCACTCGAAGCAGTTGCCGTACGTCCCTTCGTCCAGACGGCGAAGCGCTTCATTGATCTTGTTGAGCGTCTCCGACTTCATCTGGATCAGCGCGAACTCGATGTCTTCCTGGATGTCGACCTCGGAGCTCTCGCCCTGGTCGAGTACGTCGCGGTCTTTGCCGCTCTCGCCCCGCACGTCGCGAATTTTGCCCTGAACCTCGCTCAGCAACTCGCGGCGGCGCTCCTCGAGCATCTTCTTCAGTTCGTTATAGCGGCTCGTCTTCCCCGCCGCCACCTTCGTGCTCTTCGTCGTCGCCATGATGCCTGACCGCTCCTTCCACATCACCCTGATTGCGGGTGACCACGTTGGCGCCCCGATCTGCAATTGCAATGCCCTCTTAGACTGCCGTGCGCGCCAAATGGTTCCCTCTGTATTTCCCCGCGGCGCCCCGTCGTCACGTCCGGCTGGATATGACATGACAACTATAGGTAGATCAACGAATTACAGCGATGACCCGAATGCGGGACCGCTGGACAACCCGTAGTCAGGCGATTAGACGCTTTGGGAAGCCCGGAGGTCTTGTCCGTTTCAGAGGACGCCCTAAAAATGAGGGTCTGTGGCGGAAACGCATCACCTGCAGCGACGCTAACGGCCTAAACATCTCGGCAAAAAGACTTTCGGGGAAACGGATGGGGCAGGGCGAGCCTGGACGATCGGTGACCGCACGAGATGTGGATTAATCGACACTTTGCGGACAATTCTGCGTGTGCAGGATCCGCTCGTGAACACTACTGAATCAATCGACTGCCTATCGAGTAATTGGGAACTATCCCTCGCTCGACGAGAAGATCGCCGCTGCGGCGGCTGCGTGTCCGCATCCACTTCTCGTACAGCCGCAGCACATCCGAATTCGATGTCAGCGCGCTTCGTTCGCTCACCTCGCTGAGCACGTCGACGCACTTGGAGAACTTCTCCGCCAGCTCGTCGAAGACGACGCCGAAGGCCGGATCGCCGCGCCGGGCGAGCGATCCATAGGCGCACTCTCCGAGCTGGATGTAGTAATCCACGTCCACCAGGCTGCGGGTCAGGCTGTCGGCGAAGAACCCGGAGATGAAGAGCGAGAGGTCTCCGACTTCACGCAGGCCGTCACGCTGGCGGCTGCCACCGGCCTGCAGCGCGCGGGCGAGACGGATGCCGAGCGCTTCGTCGGCTGGGCCGGCCGACGCGCGATCGAAGTGCACGAAGCCGGCGAGGAGGTTGACCAGGTAGAACGACGTGAGATCGCGTACCGCGACCTGCTGGTGCTCGAGCGCGCTTTCGACCAGCTCCTTGAAGTACTCCGTCGGCGACTCGCTTCGAACGAGACCCTCGGCCATGCTCCCTCCGTGCACCGTGCACCAGCGTCCCCGGTCGCACCGGCCGCCGGTGCAAGGCGTGTTCCTGTGGATCCCGCCCGGAAAATCGAAGGAATTAGGAAGAATTCGCGGGAAAACTATAATGCGAGGCCGACAAAATGTCCTGTCCGCTATGCCACGTACGAAAGGAGCGCCGTGCCTGTCCCGCACTCCGGCAGACCATCTGCCCGGTCTGCTGCGGCACCAAGCGCCTCACGGAGATTCAGTGTCCCGAGGACTGCGTCTACCTCGCGTCCGCGCGCGAGCACCCTGCGGCGGTCGTCCGGCGGCAGCAGGAACACGACATCGGCGTCCTGATGCCGACGCTTCAGGGGCTGACCGAGCGGCAGCATCAGCTGTTCTTCCTGTTCCAGTCGCTGATCGGGCGGCACACGCCGGAGGGCTTCGCGCGCCTGCTCGACGACGACGTCGCGGAGGCGGCCGCGGTGGTCGCGTCGACGCTCGAGACCGCGGCGCGCGGCGTGATCTACGAGCACGCGGCGCAGTCGCTGCCCGCGCAGCGTCTCGCCACCGAGATGCAGGCGATGCTCGCCGAGATGCGCGAGAAGGGCGTCAAGATCTTCGACCGCGAAACGGCGGTCGTGCTCCGCGCCATCGAGAAGGGCGCCCGCGAGACGCGACACGTCGAGCCCGGCGAGACGTCGTACCTCACGCTGATGGCGCGGCTCCTTCAGCGCAACAGGGCGGGCGCGCCGCCGCCGCCCGCCGAGCGCGGTTCGTTGATCATCCCGTGACCCATCGACTACAATTCATCGTTTGCGCCCGGGGTAAGAGCGCAAAGAGGGGAGCGTCCCCCGTGCTCGTGACCATCGAGAGGATCTATGGCGAAGCGGTGTGAAATCTGCGGCAAGGGGCCGGCGGTCGGCCGGACCATCTCCCACGCGCACAACGTCGGGCCGCGGCGGTTCGAGCCGAACCTGCAGTCCGTGAGGGCGCTCGTCGACGGCGCCACCAGGCGCATCCGGGTGTGCACGCGGTGCCTCCGCTCGGGCAAAGTCACGAAGGCGGCGTAACCGTGCGGCACGCGGTTTCGGCGCCCGACGCGGCGAAACCGATCGGCCCCTACAGCCCCGCCATCCGCGCGGGGAACCTCCTCTTCGTGTCCGGACAGGTTGGCTTCGATCCCGCCACCGGCGCCCTGGTCGACGGCGGCATCTCCGCACAGACCGAGCAGGTCATGTGCAACATCCGCACGCTGCTCCAGGCCGCGGGCACCGACTTCGCGCACGTCGTCCGCACGACGGTCTACCTCGCCGACATGGGTGAGTTCGCGAAGATGAACGAGGTGTACGGGCGCTACGTGGTGGCCCCGCCGCCGGCGCGCTCGACGGTGCAGGTTGCGCGGCTGCCGCGCGACGCGCGCGTCGAGATCGACGTCATCGCGGTCGTCGACTGATCGCGGGCGGGTCTGAAGACCCGCCCTACGGGCGGGCGGTCCGCTCGACGCCGATCACTCCCTGCACGCCCTTGATCGACTTGATGACGCGCTCGAGGTGTTTCACGTCGCTGATCTCGACCGTCATGTCGATCCGCGCCTGCTGATCGTCGCCGGTGCGCGCCTCCATGTTCGTGATGTTGGTGTTGATGTCCGACACCTTCGCGCTGATCTCGGCGAGCATCCCCTTGCGATCCTCGACCTGCATCGTCAGGCGGACGGTGTACGGCGCCTGGTCCGACGTCGTGGTGTCCCACTCGACGTCGATGCGGCGCTCTGGATCGAACATCAGGTTGAGGACGTTGGGACAGGTGGCGGCGTGCACCGAGACACCCTTGCCCCGCGTGATGTAGCCGACGATCTTCTCGCCGCGGATCGGGTTGCAGCACTTCGCGCGGAACACCATGATGTCGTCGGTGCCGCGCACCTTGATCTTGTCGCTCGTCAGCCCGGGCCGCAGCACGCGCTTGACGACGGAGACGACCGCCGAATCGGCGGGCTTCTCCTTGAGCTGACCGCCGGGGACCGCCTTCTGCAGCACCGTGCGCGGCGACAGCTTGCCGTAGCCGATGTGCGCGAGCAGCTCCTCAGGCTTCTGCGCGCCGTACTCGATGGCGAATTGCGCGAGCTCCTCGCTTTCGAGCACCGTCTTCGGGTTGAGGTCGAAGCGGCGCGCCTCCTTCTCGAACAGCCGCCGTCCGAGCTCGATGCTGCGCGTGCGCTCCTCGCCCTGCAGCACGTGCTTGATCTTGCTGCGCGCGCGCGAGCTGACGACGAACGTCAGCCAGTCGCGGCTCGGTTTGTGCCCCGACTGCGTGATGATTTCGACGATGTCGCCGTTCTTCAGGCGGGTGCGGAGCGGCACCATCTTGCCGTTCACCCGCGCGCCGACGCACTGGTTGCCGACGTCGGTGTGAATCATGTACGCGAAGTCGACGGGGGTGGCGCCGCGCTGCAGCGACCGCACCTCGCCCTTCGGCGTGAAGATGTAGACCTCCTCGGGATAGAGGTCGATCTTCAGGTTCTGCAGGAACTCCTGCGGGTCGCGCATCTCCTGCTGGACCTCGAGGAGCTGGCGCATCCACTGGAAGTAGCGCTCGTCGCGGTGGTCGCCGACGCGCCCTTCCTTGTACTTCCAGTGCGCGGCAATCCCTTCCTCCGCGCGCCGGTGCATCTCCTCGGTGCGGATCTGCACCTCGAACGGGAAGCCGTTCTCGCTGATGACCGATGTATGCAGCGACTGGTAGCCGTTGGGGCGCGGCATCGCGATGAAGTCCTTGATGCGTCCCGGAACCGGCGACCAGGTCTGATGGATGATGCCGAGCGCGGCGTAGCAGTCCTTGATCGACTGCGTGATGATGCGCAGCGCCACGAAATCGTAGACCCGCTCGAGGTCGATCTTCTGCCGTTTCAGCTTCAGGTTGATGCTGTACAGGCGCTTGATGCGGCCATCGAGCTGCACGACCGGGATCTGCGCTTCATCGAGCTTGGACCGGGTGGTCCGGGTCAGCTCGTCGATGTGCGCCTCGGCGACCTTCCGCTTCGACTCGACCTTGGCGCGCAGCGACTCGTAGGCCTTCGTCTCGAGATACTTGAAGGAGAGCTCCTCGAGCTCGTTCTTCACCTTGCTCATCCCGAGCCGGTTGGCGATCGGCGCGTAGATGTCGAGCGTCTCCTGGGCAATCTTGAGGCGCCGCTCCTCGGGCAGGTGCTGGAGGGTCCGCATGTTGTGCAGGCGGTCGGCCAGCTTCACCAGGACGACGCGGATGTCGTCCACCATGGCGAGCAGCATCTTGCGGAAGTTTTCCGCCTGCCGCTCCTCGCTCGACGAGAACGGGATGGCGCCGATCTTCGTGACGCCCTCCACGACGTGGGCAATCTCGGGGCCGAAAAGCTCGGCAATTCGCTCGGGCGTCGTCAGCGTGTCTTCGACGACGTCGTGCAGCAGGCCGGCGGCCACCGCCACGACGTCCAATTTCATGTCGGCCAGGAAATCGGCGACTTCGAGCGGATGCACCAGGTACGGCTCGCCGGAATGGCGGACCTGCCCCTTGTGCTCGAGGGCCGAGAAGACGTACGCCCGCCGCAGCAGCTCGAGGTCGGCCTCGGGACTGTAGCTTCGGACTTTCTCGAGCAGCGTCTCGAAACGAATCATGGGAACCGGTGTCTAACGCCATGATAGAAGTGGGGTTGAGGGGGGTCAAGGAAAGCGCCACCGGACGCTTGACTCGCCTGAAAACGCCTCACTATACTGGCGCGCCTACAGAATTCCGGCGGCTCCCAGCCGCCGCTCTTGAAGGGGAAACGATGCGTAAGCTTGTCTCACAAAGCATCCTGTACGCGGCGGTCGCCGTGCTCGGCGTGGCAGTCGCCGGATGCAGTCAGTACAGCGGCCTCAAGGCCAAGCGGGCGTTCCGGGATGCCAACGGCATGTACCAGTCGAGCGACTACAAGAACGCGGTCGGAAAGTACGAGACCGTCGTGGCGCTCGACGAGGATACGCTGCACCAGTTCCACCTCGAGCCGGCCTACTTCTTCCTCGCCAACAGCTACGACAACATGTTCCGGTCGGCCAAGCGCGGCGACGCGACCAACGACGCCTTCATGACAAAGGCCGTCGAGTACTACAAGAAGGACGCGGACATCGACCCCGATCCCAAGATGAAGAAGCTGGCGCTGCAGTATCTTGTGGCAGCCTACGGTCCCGACAAGCTGAACGACCCGACGCAGCAGGAACCGATTCTCCAGCAGATGATTCAAGTGGACCCGACCGACCCGGCCAACTACTTCTACCTCGCCAACATCTACGAGCAGAACGGCGACTACGAGAAGGCCGAGGAGCAGTTCCTCAAGGCGAAGGAAATGAAGCCGAACGAGTCCACGGT
>Ga0070704_100001194_pt1 | contig 13592 bp, 10 predicted proteins | sample KBSK5252metaG_FD_65467 | JGI IMG/M metagenome (GOLD analysis project Ga0070704, IMG submission 65467) | Corn, switchgrass and miscanthus rhizosphere microbial communities from Kellogg Biological Station, Michigan, USA - KBS K5-25-2 metaG | ecosystem: Host-associated > Plants > Roots >...
GACAGTATCGTCGCTGCGACGATTCCGGGTCGGATCGTTGGAATGATGACGTGCCAAAGCACTTGCCAAACCGACGCTCCGTCAAGCAAAGCCGCCTCGTCGAGCTCTACCGGGACTTCGGCGACAAATTGGCGGATCAGCCAGCTACTGTAAGGCAGGTTGAAGATTTGGAAAGCCAGCACGATCCCAAGCTGAGTATCGAACAGACCGGTCATCTGGAAAATCGAGTATAGCGGCAGCATGAACAGAATTTCTGGAAGCATGCGAATGACGAGCATTCCTACTTCGAACATCGAGAGCCAAGTACGTCGATAACGGGCCAGTACGTAGCCGGCTGGAATCGACAAAGCCATTGTCAAGATCACCGAGAAGATAGAGACGGAAGTGGTGATGAGAAACGATCGCCCGAAATCGTTTGATTCCCAGGCGCGGATAAAGTTCGCCCATTGCGGTTCGAAAATCCACACCGGCGGGAGCGCCAGGGCCTCGCGCTGAGTCTTGAGCGCAGTCAACGCCATCCAAATCACAGGGGCTAGAAAAACGGCGGAAACGATGCTCAGAGTTACGAAGCTCGCGTATTTCCCCACGAGCCCCCGCGTCGTTGCTTGGCTCTTCGGGTGCAACTCCCATCGCGGCACTACGCGAGCGTCATTCATGCGGAGCCCTTCGCATCATCATCAGATAAATTCCCGAGATCAGCCCGACCAGCAGCGCGAACAAAGTGGCGGCCGCCGAGGCATAACCCATGTTGAAATACTGTCCGATCCCCAAGTTGAAGATGTAAAGCTGTGCGACCTCGGATGCCCGCTGAGGGCCGCCTTTGGTGATGGCCCATGCAAGCGCAAAAACCCGAAGAGCATCGATTGTTCGGAATACGAGCGCGACCAGTATGAAGGGCTTGAGGCTAGGCAAGGTAATGTACCAAAGCATTTTCCAGCCGCTCGCGCCGTCTATCGAGGCCATGTCCATGCGGTCTTGGGGAATGCTGGTCAGACCGGCCAGCAAAATCAAAATGATGTTCCCGGTCTGCCACCAGGTATCCACCAAGGACAGCGTCAGGATGACGAGATGCGTATTTCCCACCCAGTTGGGCTGCGGCAGATGGAGCGTGCCGAGAAAGTAGTTGATGGTACCCAAGCTTGGATCGAGCAGAGTCGAGAAGATCACCGCGGCGACAATGTCCGACACCATGAGGGGGAACACTACGGCCGAGCGGAAAAACCAGGAGCCTTGCACGTTGTTCCAGAGGAGCAGCGCGATCCCCAGGCCTACGGCGAGCTCCAAGACGACGGCGAGCAGAGTGAACAAGAGAGTGACTTCGATAGCGTTCCAAAACGCTCTATCACCAAGAAGCTGTACGTAATTGCCAAAGCCGATAAATACCCAATGATCCGCTTGTCCGATCGCCCAGTTCCATTGATGAAACCCGGCCCAAATACCAAAGCTGGCCGGGTACAGCGCTACGGCCAACAGCACAAGAAGTGATGGGAGGATGAACAGGACCGGAACGGTACGTTTCATGCGCTCAGTCCGCGGTGTCTCGGCTGAATTATGGGTCCTTGGCGCAGAATTGCTGGATTAGGCGGTTCGTTTGGAACATGCCGAGCCCGCGCCTTTGTAGGGCGCGGGCTCGCGAGCGGTGCCGTGCAAGCTGCTATTTCACAAGTCCGGCTTGCTTCACGATTGCAGTCGCCTTCTCGTTCAAGGCCTGCATTGCCTTGTCGGCCGGTGTGCCTTGATGGATGCCCTGTACGGCGTCCAGCATGTCTTGGATCACCTGATCGGCCGCCGTTAGATACATGATTGAGGGCTGTGCGATGGCGAGAGATTCGCCGACGGCTTTGCCGAAACCAGGTGGAAGCTTCGCCTGATAGGCAGGGTCGGCCCAGGTGGAATTGCGTGGCGATGCGAGGGTCTGCAGGCTTACCTGCTCCGTTACCCAAGGACTGGTCGCCCATTCAACAAAGAGCCACGCTGCATCTTTTTTGGCAGAGCGCTCGGGAATGCTTAAGCCCCAAGACCACATAGTTGTGCCTGGCCCGTCGGGCGAACAGGCCGGAAGCGCCTTGAACCCGACCTTATCGGTTACGACCGACTGTTTCGGATCGGTAAAGATGGATGCAAACAGGCTGGCATCCGGTCCAAACGTAGCTGCCTTTCCTTGAGCGAACTGGGTGGTCGCCTCATACCAGTCGAAGGAGGTGACGCCCGGTGCGGAACGGTTCATCAGGTTGGCCCATTCGACGAAGCCTCGTTTCACACGGTCATCGGTAAATTGCGGGTGCCAATCTTTATCGAAATAGACGAAGCGGTCCTTGAGGTAAGGCGCCTTGCCCCAGCAATTCATCACCATGCCATTGAGCTCGTCCAGGATTCCGAGCCCGCCACCGCGAATGCTCGCTGGATATGTTCCCTGCGGCAACTTCAGCTTGTCGAGCGAGTCGGTCCACTGCTGAACTGTCTTGATGGAGTCGACGTCGACGCCGGCTTGCTCAAAGAGGTCCTTCCGATAGAAAAGCATATAGACCTCTTCGGACATTGGAATTCCGTATATCTTGGGACTGCTCGGATCGGGCAGATGGAATGCAGCCGCAGCGGCGGAGGAGATATCATCATATTTGTACCAGGCGGAATCCGTCAGTTTTGGGTTGTCGATCTGCTCATTGAGTTGGGCGAGCCAATTGTTCGTATAGGCCGTGTAGCCATTGATTCCCATCGAGAGGAAAAAGACATCGAAGGGCGGCTTTGCGGAAGCGAGACCTAACGAAGATTTGTTCCAGAATGCCTCTTCTGAGGCGGTGGTAACGCTGAGCTTCATGCCGGTCAGCTTCTCGAATTCCGGCAATAAGGGTTCGATTGCGCTTTCCCAGGGATGCTTGACGAAGAACAGGTTGAGGGTAGTACCCTGGAACTGCTTCCAGTCGATCTTGGCCTTGTCCGGCGGCTCAGCCGCGGAAGTTACACCGATGCTCAAGAAAAAGACGGTGGCGAAACTCGCCAAAAGTACTCGGATAAGTCTCATGGCTGGCTCCCTGTTGTTTATTATTATTTATCGGCGACAATTTCACAGGCGCTGCCTTGCTCCGGTCCGGTGGCAGCGGTTAAGGCATGATTATGAAGACTAGCTCTTCTGTCAACGCACACCCGAGGCGACCGAGTTTTTCAGTTTGATGGCGGCTTGCTGCGCTAGCGCGATCGCCCTTCGAGCAATCCATTCTCATCGAGAAGTTCCGCGGGGTGGACGCGCATTTCGCGGAAACAGCCGGAGATACGATCTATACAGGGCGTCGTAAGTACCGGCGATGGCGCCCGGCTCAATTCCATTCTGAATCCAATTATCACCCGAAACCTCAGCACAAGGGCCCGCAGGTGCCAGAAAGGCCGCGCCGATGGCCGCGGGCGAGTGATGCGTGAAGACCGCAAGCGGCCGCTTCAAGGTATCCGCCATCATTTGCCCAAATAAGGGACTTGCAGCCATGTGTCCCGCCACCACGACACGTTTGATCGGTCCGCTTTCTTCCAGCACGTCGATGCAGCGGCGAATTTCGAACTGGACGCCTTCGAGGAAAGCGCGCGCAATATCCGCTGGCCGATGGTGATGCGTTAGACCGTGCAGCACAGCCCTGAGATTGGCGTCCCAGAGCGCACCCTGTTCGCCTCCGGCAAGATAAGGCGCGAAAAGAAGTCGATTGCTGCCGGGCGGGGAGTCATTCGCGCGTGTTTGAAGCTCTCCAGCAGTCCAGCCAAAGAGCCGCTCCAACCAGCGCAGGCCACTGCCGACGGCCAGTAAATCCATCTCACGCCCAAACCACCCGGCATGGGCATGGGGAGTTAGGAGATAACGTCTTTTTGGATCGAGGTGCGCGCGCGGGAGTGCATCCATGATAACGGCACTGGAGCCCATCACCACGTTGACCACTCCCTCAGTAAGGCCGCCCATCGCCAGTGCACTTGCAACCGAATCTGCTGCTCCGACCGCGACAGGGATTCCCACCGGCAGATCGAGCAGGCGCGCTCCTGTTGCATCCAAAGAGCCGGCCAAGCTGTTCGCCGGTTCTACAGGAGGTAACAGTCCGGCCTCGAGATTCCAAAAATTACAGAGGGCCGCATCCCAGTCGCCATCGAGCGTTCGAACACCATAGCCGGCTGCCGTCGAAGGATCGGTGATGATACGCCCGGTCAGTGTGTGGCAAAGAAAGTCTTTCGCTGACAGGACTGCTCGGACAGTGGTTCGTCGGTTTTGCCAGTGAAATCGAAACATGGGCGCCAGGTAACGACCATCGATCGGCATTCCAGTCCGTCGATAGAACAGGTCACGATGCTGCTCGTCGAGTAATTGGCTCGCCCAGGCATCGGCTCGAGAGTCGCTCCAGGTGATCGCCGGCCCCAATAGCTTTCCGTCGCCGAGTACCACCAGCGTTGGCAGTTGACCCGCCAATCCAATGCCACCAATTCGCTTCGACCAGCTTTTACCGAGTTGATTTCTAACCTCTGCGGCCGCGGCTGCGACCGCCTTGAGCCAATCCAGCGGATTCTGCTCCGCTTGGCCCGGCAGTTCTGCAGTCGTTGCGAAACTGGCGTTCCCGAACGCAAGGAGCTTGCCATTAGCATCCAGTACTGCGGTCTTCGCAGCGGAGGTACCGAGATCGATGCCAAGGCGGAATCGACGCTGCTCAGCCATGATTGGGCGCGCTCACAGCAACGCACCATCCTTTACCAGGAGCGTCATCTCAACTGATGACGACGAAGCGTGCGCGCAGTCTCTCTGGCGGCGATCAGAGTCTCGTCAATATCCTGCTGGTTGTGCGCGAACGAGACGAATAGATTTTCGTAGGCGCCCGGGTGAAAGAGCACACCTCGATCCAACATCCCTTCCCACCATAAGCGAAAGAGGTCGTGGCGGGCGAAACGGGCTGCATCGCGGTAGTTGCGGATCGGCTGTTCACTAAACCAGACCTGAAGCACCGGCCCCACTCCCACCACTCTCGTGGGCGTATCTGCTTCGATCAGCGCCTCCTCAAGTCCGTGGCGTAAACGATCGGAGACGGCGAAAAGACGTTCATACATTCCAGGCTGCGAGAGCTCGTCCAAGGCGGCACTGGTGGCGGCAACCGCTATTCCATTGGCACTGTAAGTGCCGGCGACTGAGACGGTACCATTGCCGACGAGCGCCATTATGTCCGCCCGACCTCCAAGCGCCGCGACTGGATATCCGCCACCCAGTCCTTTTGCGAAGACCGACAGATCGGGTTTTATGTTGAATAGGCCCTGCGCACCGGCAAGCGACAGGCGAAAGCCCGTGATCACCTCGTCGAAGATCAGCAAGATCCCATGCTTTGTCGTCAGTTCACGCATCTCTTCCAGGTACCCCGGTTCGGGTAAAATGCAGCCCGTATTGCACATGACGGGCTCGGTTATGACCGCGGCAATTTCCGATCCGTGATGTTCAATCGCATCGCGAAGAAGGGCGATGTCGTTCCAGGGAAGGATGAGAAGCGATTCCTCTATCCCCTCGGGCATCCCTGGTCCTTGGGGAACGGGAATGGGGCAGTCATCAGCACCGGCTGCTCTCAGCGGGGGATGCTTGCTCCAATACACCCCATCGGAAAAGCCGTGATACATCCCTTCGAAACGAATTAACTTCGGACGCCCGGTAAAGGCGCGTGCGAGGCGGACGGCATAGAGCACGGCCTCAGTCCCCGTATTGCAGAGACGAACCTGCTCAACGCTCGGAACTGCCGCGGTTATTTTGCGAGCAACATCAATTTCGCTGCTATGCGGAAGCGCGAATACGGTGCCGTGGGATTGAATAAAATCCACGACTGCCGCCGTGATCTTGGGCGGGCGGTGGCCAAGGAGCATCGGCCCAAGACCGAGCAGATAGTCGATATAGACATTGTCGTCTGCATCCCAGATTCGAGCTCCTGCTCCCCTCGCTGCGAATATCGGATGCGGGTCCCAGCCGGACCAAACTGCACGGGCCGTGCTGTTGACTCCGCCAGGGATCAGTTCAAGGGCGTTGCTATAGAGCTTGCGACTTCGCGCATAGCGCGCTGCATTTCGATAGCTGAGACTGACCGGAATATCCATGCAGTGTCCCGTTATGCATTGCCTTCCGCCGTGATCTCGATGCCCTGGACAGAAAGCTCTACTGACCGATCGACGGACTGGTCTTCAGATTTATTACTCTAAATCTACCAGTGTCTCGGTTAGTTACAACCAATCTTCCCCCAGGAAACAGAACGAATATAATCCGTCACGCTGGCGCCTCCGCCTCGAGCAGCCGGCATCTAACGGGTTGGGACGCGAGGACCTGAGACCTTCTCGGAGCAGACCTCGGGCCGTTTCGCGTTGGAAGAGCATGGGGCGGCAGAGGAGGATCCACCATGATGAAGCCGATGAGCCCAGGTCAGTTCCTGGCCTCGATGAAGAGGCGCGATTTTCTCAAAACGTCGGCTGCACTGGCGCTGGGCGCCGCGGCAGCACCGACGCTTGCAACGAGACCGGCGCAGGCGCAGCAGAACGTGCTCACGCTGCTGAGCTGGCCTGGGTATGCGGATCCGGAAGTCGTCGGGCCGTTCGAACAGGCCAATAACGTGAAGGTGGTCGGCAAAGAATATACCGGCGGCGACAATATGCTGGCCCTCCTCAACTCTTCGCCTCCGGGCACTTTCGACCTGGTGCTAAGTGACGCCGAGTATGTGCGCATGCTGCGCGAGGCCAATCTCATTCAGAAACTCGACCCCGCCGCTTTTCCGATGGATGACTTCTGGCCTCAGTTCCAGAAGTTCGGAGGATTCTGGAGCGGTACCGACATGTACGCGATCATGACCAGCTTCGGATTCCTGGGCATGACCTACAACGCGCAGAAGCTGAAACGGGAGGAAATGAATTCCTACAAGATCATGTGGGACCCGAAGGTTAAGAAGAAGGTCGGGATGTATGACTGGTACCTGCCGCCGATGCTCTGCCTCAGTCTCTATAACGGCAACAAACCGCCTTACGACATAAACAACGATCAGTTTGCGAAACTTAAACAGACGCTATTCAGCCTCAAACCGCAGGTGGCCGGGATCGGCGCCTTCGCCGGCGCATTCTCGATGCTCTCGCAGGGGGAGGCCTGGATCATGCCGGGCACCGGCGCGTGGTTGACCCTGCTTCTGAAAAAAGACGGGGTACCGGTGGATGACATCGTGCCCGAGGAAGGCGGGCTGCAGTGGAGCGAAGGCATGGCCATCGCGAAAGCCACCTCCAAGCCGGAGCTGGCTCTCAAATTCCTGCAATATATGGCCTCACCCGAAGGGCAGATGCGGGTCGCCATCAAGCCTGCTTATTCCGGCTCGATCCCGAACAAAGCCGGGTGGAAGTTGCTGAATGAGCAGCATCCGGACTGGGCGAAACTGCTCCTGCATGAGCTGAACAAGCCAAACGTGATGGATGAATACGCCAAGGGTAAAATATTCATCCGTGACTTGCCTAAGCAGCAGTCGCTGGAGCAGTGGAACCAGGCCTTTACCGAGTTCAAGAACTTATAGCGCGCCAGCATGGCCCGGGGCGGTTCTACTGCTTTCGGCAGAGCCATCCCGGGCCAAACTCCGAGGAAGTTTTGAGTCTCCGCACTGCCGCAGCGAGCGTCGCCGAAAATGCAGCGCCCGCTCGCCTGCGCCCGAATCCATTTGCGTTGACCTGGGCATTGCCGATGGCGATTTGGCAACTGCTCTTCTTCGTTGCGCCACTCTGTTTCCTGTTCGTGATGACGTTCTGGATTGTCCAGAATTTCCGGCTTACGCCGGCCTTCGATCTCCAGAATTGGCATGCGATGCTGGGGGCGCGCTATTTCTGGGAAATCTACTTTCGCACTCTCATCTACGGCTTGCTTGCCGCTGGGTTGGTAAGCCTGATCGCCTTCCCCTGCTCGTACATGCTGGCCTTCCGCGCGCCGTTCTCACTGCGCTGGTTCGCCGTCTTCCTTCTGATCACACCGTTTTTCACCAGCTACTTGGTACGCTCCTACAGCTGGAAGGTGGTGCTGACCGGCAACGGCATCGTCAATGCCGGGCTCGGCTTTCTCAGACTTGGCCCTTTCGACATGGTCAACAATCTGTTCGGGACCATGGTCGGCTACTTGACCTTGACCTTGCCGCTGGTGGTGCTGCTGCAGCTCTTCAGCCTCGCCTATGTCGACCGCAACCTGGTCGAGGCAGCGCATAATCTTGGCTGTACCGCGATCAAAACGGTGTTCCTGATCGTCATGCCGGCCGCGCGGGTCGGCATCGTCCTCGCCGCTACATTCGCCTTCATCCTGTCCTTCGGCGATTACGTGAGCCCATCACTGCTGGGCGGCAGCAAGCCTCCGACCTTGAGCGTCCTGATGGTCGATGTGGTCAAATCCGGCGCCAATTGGCCGCAAGCCTCCGTCGTGGCGGTGATGATGATCGTCACGCTTCTTGCCGTCTCCTTTGCGGCCCTGATTTATGCCTATGGCGGAAAGGGGCGCGGATGAGCTTGCGACGGATCGGAACCGTACTGCTGTGGTGCTACGTGGTGACGGTGTTTGCGTTCATCATGGCGCCGATCGCCACCAGCTTCATCGTTTCATTCAATTTCGACCGGTTCCCGACGCTGCCGCTTGGCGCTTTCAGTCTGCGCTGGTATCAGGACATCGCTCAGGATCCGATGTTGCCGCCGGCATTCCGCAACACCATCATTGTCGGCTTCACCGTTTCCGTGATTGCGACGACACTTGGTTTTGCCGCCGCATACACGGACTATCGCTACCGCTTCGCCGGCAAGCAGGTCTATCTGGCGCTCGCACTGCTTCCACCGACCATCCCTGTAGTCATCCTGGGACTGGCCATGCTGATCTTTCTCACCAAGATCGGCCTGTTCGGCACGCTCAAGGCCATAATCATCAGCCATATCGTAGTCTGCCTGCCCTTTGCCATGGCGTTGATCCGGTTGCGCCTCTCGCAGATGGATCAGAGCCTGGAAGCGGCCGCCTGGAATCTCGGCGCGACGGAATGGCGCGCGATGCGCGACGTGATCCTGCCCTTTACGCTCCCCGCGATTTTGGCCGCCCTCTTCATCACCATGGCCGTGTCTTTCGATGAATACGCCATCGCCTGGTTCGTCTCGGGTTTCCAGGAGACTTTGCCGGTGCGCATCCTAGCGATGTTCCAAGGCCAGGTCAGTCCGCGCATCAATGCGATCGGCAGCATCGTTTTCACCATTACTATGACTCTCGTGATCCTGGCGCAGGCGATCCTTCTGCTGCGGCGACCTGCGCGCGCACCGGACTAGGTCAATACGTAGGACGCGGCTTGCCAGAGCAATTTCTGACGCTGAGACAGCTTGAGAAACGATTCGGCGAGGCCACCGCGGTGGACAGGATCGACCTCACCGTGGACAAAGGCGAGTTCGTCGCCATCATGGGTCCAAGCGGCTGCGGCAAAACCACCACGTTGCGCATGATTGCCGGCCTGGAAACTCCCACCAGCGGCGAAGTACGCCTGCGCGGTCGCCTCATCAACGAGGTGAAGCCTTGGCTCCGCGACACCCCCATGGTGTGGCAAAGCCTCGCCCTCTTCCCTTTCATGAGTGTGCTGAAGAATGTCGAATTCGGCCTGAAAATGCGCGGAGTGTCGGCGGCCGAACGGCGTCGGAGAGCCATGCAATGGCTTGAGCGAATGGACATAGCCGCGCTTGCGAACCGTGATGTGTCCCGGCTGTCGGGCGGCCAACGGCAACGCGTGGCTCTGGCCCGTGCGCTCGTCACCGAGCCCGAAATCCTGCTGTTGGATGAGCCGTTGAGCGCACTTGACGCCCACCTGGTGGTGCGCATGCAGGCTGAGTTGATCCGGCTGCATCGCGAGCTCGGGATCACGTTTTTCTATGTCACGCATAGCCAGTCCGAAGCATTCGCCATGGCCAGTCGCGTGGTGATCATGAACCAAGGCCGGATTGAGCAGACCGGCCCCGCGCGGCAGGTTTATCGGACGCCGGCCACGCGTTTCGTCGCGGAATTTGTCGGGACGAACAATATCCTGCGCGGATCCGTGGTGAGCGTGGAGAGTGGGTGCGCAAGAGTGTCCACCCCGCTTGGGCTGCTAACGGCAGTCGCGCTCAATGTTCATCCCGGAGAGGCAGTCGATTACGTCGTTGGTGCGGACACTGTTTCGCTGGCCGGAGCTGGTGCAAGTGCCGAGAATTCCGTCCGCTGTATCATGGTCAGTGAGCAATTCTTCGGCTCGGTTGTGACCGTCTATGCCGAGGCGGAGGGGATCGAGTTGCGCATGCAGAAGCGACAGCATGAACTGAGCGCGGCCGCGCTCGAGCCGGGCCGACCTCTGGAGCTGTGCTGGTCGGCGCAAAGTGCATTCTTGCTGCGCACCAAAAGCTAGCTGCTGAACCATTTATTTCGGGAGGAGATGAGATGGCAAAGGCGACTGCACAGGACCTCTCGCAACGTAATTCCAACATGGCGCGGACGCTCACCTGGCACAACGGCGAGAAGGAATGGAGCCCCTTCAGCGAACAGGAAATGCGCAGCCGCCAGGACCGCGTGCGCCATCATATGGCGGAGCACCACATAGATGCCTGCCTGTTCACCTCCTATCATAACATCTGCTACCTTTCGGGCTTCCTCTATTGCTACTTCGGGCGCAAATACGGCCTGGTCCTCGATCACAACGGTGCCACCGTCATTGCCGCCGCGATCGATGGCGGGCAGCCCTGGCGCCGAGCCGCCGCCGATACGCTGACCTACACCGACTGGCGCAAGGATAATTTCTTTTTCGCCGTGCAGCAGCTCACCAAACCCGTGCGCCGGCTTGGCATTGAGTTTGACCAGGTCAGCATCGACTATCGACGCCAGCTCGAAGAGGCATTGCCGGGAGTCGAGATGGTCGACATAGGACAACCGGCAATGTGGATGCGTACCATCAAATCGGCCGAGGAGATCGCCCTTATAAAGGAAGGCGCGCGGATCTGCGATCTAGGCGGCCAGGCGGTTTACGACGCGATCGCCGCTGGTGTTCCCGAATATGAGGTGGCGCTCGCCTCGACGGGTACTATGGTCCGCGAGATCGGCAAAAAATTCTCCTTCGTCGAATTAATGGATACCTGGACCTGGTTCCAATCGGGCATCAATACCGACGGGGCACATAATCCGGTCACAAATCGGAAGATCCAGCCGGGCGACATCCTGAGCCTCAACTGCTTTCCGATGATCTTCGGCTATTACACGGCCCTTGAGAGAACGCTTTTCTGCGAGCATGCCTCGGACGCGCATCTGAGGCTATGGGAGATCAATTGTGATGTACACAGAGCGGGGCTGAAGCTGATCAAGCCCGGCGCGCGTTGCGGCGATATCGCCGCCGAGCTGAACGACATCTATCGCCGGCACGATCTTCTGCAATACCGATCATTCGGTTATGGCCATTCCTTTGGCGTGCTCTGCCATTACTATGGGCGCGAGGCCGGGGTCGAGTTGCGCGAGGACATTGACACTGTGCTGAAGCCGGGAATGGTGGTGTCCATGGAGCCGATGATCATGATCCCGGAGGGCCAACCTGGCGCCGGCGGTTATCGTGAACATGATATTTTGGTTATTACGGAAACCGGGGCTGAGAACATCACTAAGTTTCCGTTCGGCCCAGAGCACAATATTGTCCCGAAACGAACGAAACACCAGTGATCGGCCGAAACAGGACGTAGCATCTTCGGCGTAATCTGCAACCGCGGCCTCGATGACGGTGCTGGGTCCGGAGTAAACTCCGCTTCTTTCAACTGGAGACTGCGTCGAGGCGTGAATGAACAAATTACAGGCGTTGCGAGCCGACGAGGCTCGCCGGAGATCGATCTCTCGCTTCGATCAACCCACCCGCAAGCGCAATCCGGGACGGACCCAGGAGGCCATCCTCAACGCAGCCGAAACCGAATTCTGCAAGCACGGGTTCAACGGCGCGCGCGTCGACAAGATTGCGAAACGCTCTCGTTCCAACACACGCATGATCTATCATTACTTCAAAAGCAAGGAGAACCTGTACCTGGCTTGCCTTGAACGCATCTACATCAAGGTACGGACGGAGGAAGCACGCCTCGATCTCAAGCACGAGGCTCCCGCGGAAGGAATGGCAAAGCTGGTGGAATTCACTTTCCGCCACCTCCTAAACAATCCCGAGTTTGTGCGCATGGTGATGAACGAAAACCTGCTCCATGGCCGGTATCTACGCCAATCCGAACTGGTGCCGGCACTGACACTTCATCTGGTGGAAGCCTTGCGGGACCTCCTGCGTCGGGGCGAACGCGCCGGCATCTTCCGCAAGGGCGTGGATCCGGTCCAGCTCTACATCACCATTCTCGGCGTCTGCTACATTCACCTTTCCAACCGACACACGCTTTCCACCATGTTCCAGAAGGATTTAGCCGATCCCGCTTGGCTGGAGAAGCGGTGCGATCACGCCAGAGCAGTCATCATCGGCTATCTGCGCCCCTAACTCGTTCAAGCCCTCACAGGGGCATCCCGCTTGACACCCGTAAGTAAATAACTGCTTACTTACGTTTGCGGCCGGTCTTCGGGACCGGTACCGGTCAGGGATGCCGCTGGTGAACATCGACCGCTTCGGCGCATTCTGCTCGCATACTTCTGTGTCGCTCCACGGCTCCGATAAGGGGCGACTGGCTGGACTGACCTTCGCCGCCAAGGATGTTTTCGACATCGCCGGTTACGCCACCAGCGCGGGCAGCCCCGATTGGCTGCGGACCCATGCGCCGGCTACTGTAACGGCCGGCGTGATTGATCGCCTTGTGGATGCCGGGGCAAGCCTGATCGGGAAAACGCAAACCGATGAGCTCGCCTATAGCCTCAACGGGCAGAATTGTCATTATGGCACCCCGGTCAATCCTCGCGCCCCGGACCGCATCCCAGGTGGTTCCTCCAGCGGATCGGCGGTTGCTGTCGCCGGAGGTCTCGCGGATTTTTCGATAGGAACCGATTGCGGCGGTTCGGTGCGGCTGCCGGCAAGCTATTGTGGAATTCTCGGCTTCCGTCCGACCCATGGGCGCATTCCGGTCGATCATACAGTTCCGCTCGCACCGAGCTTCGATGTCGTTGGTTGGTTCGCCCGCGATGCCGCCATTCTCGAAAGAGTGGGCGAAGTCCTTTTGCGGGACCAGGCAAGAAGCGAACTGCCGGGTAAACTTTATATTGCCACCGATCTCTTTGCCCTCGTCTCGGAGCGGGTATGTGAGGCTTTGCAGTTCGCGGTCCACGCGCTCGCGGATGCGATCGGAGAGGTCGAACGCCGAGAGCTTGCCACCGCAGTAGACGTGGATCGGCTCGAGACTTTCCGGACCATACAAGGCGCTGAGGCATGGGCCGCGCACGGCCAATGGATTGAAACAGCCCGGCCGGACTTTGCCCCGGAGATCCGCGAGCGTTTCGAACGGGGATCATGCATCACCACGGCTCAACTCGATTGGGCGCGCAAGCAGCGGGAATTGTTCGCCATTGAAATCCGACGCATCCTGCCGGCAGGAACAATCGCCTGCCTGCCCACCGCTCCCGGTCCAGCGCCATTGGTTACGACAAG
>Ga0070704_100001196_pt1 | contig 13586 bp, 9 predicted proteins | sample KBSK5252metaG_FD_65467 | JGI IMG/M metagenome (GOLD analysis project Ga0070704, IMG submission 65467) | Corn, switchgrass and miscanthus rhizosphere microbial communities from Kellogg Biological Station, Michigan, USA - KBS K5-25-2 metaG | ecosystem: Host-associated > Plants > Roots >...
TGCAGTAGGATAACACCCGGTGGATCTTCGAGGCGATTTCGTCATCGTGGGGAGCGGCATCGCGGGACTGCGGGCGGCTGTCGAGCTCGCGCCTGCCGGCGACATCGTCGTGATTACGAAAGCGGATCCGAGTGAGAGCAATACCGAGTACGCGCAAGGTGGAATCGCCGCGGCGATCGGTCCCGACGACTCGCCGGATCTCCATGCGGCCGACACGTTGAGAGCAGGCGACGGTCTGTGTGACGAGCGGGCGGTTCGCGTGCTCGTGGAAGAAGGCCCGCGCTACACGCGCGAGCTGCTCGAATGGGGCGCGCGCTTCGATCTCGACGAGCAAGGACGGCCGGCGCTCGCATCCGAAGGCGCGCATACGGTCCGCCGGGTGCTTCACGCGAGCGATGCGACCGGCCGCGAAATTGGGCGCGTGCTGTGGGAGCGCACCACGTCGGCGCGCGGCAAGACCCCCATTCGCGTGTTGAAGAACACGCTGGCGGTCGGCGCCGTGATAAAGGATGGGCGGTGTGCCGGCGTGCACTTCATCGACGAGAGCGGCGGGCCCGGCCGGGTGCTGGCACGCGCGACGCTTCTCGCCACGGGCGGCGCCGGACAGGTGTTTCAAGAAACGACGAACCCGGCGATTGCGACAGGCGACGGCGTTGCCCTCGCGTATCGCGCGGGCGCGCGCGTTGCCGACATGGAGTTCGTGCAGTTCCATCCAACCGTGCTCGACGTGGCCGGTGCGCCGCGCTTTCTCCTGTCCGAGGCGCTGCGCGGTGAAGGCGCGACGCTCGTCAACGCAAAGGGACAGGCATTCATGCTCAGCTACCATCCGCTGGGCGATCTGGCTCCGCGCGATGTCGTGGCTCGCAGCATCGTCCGCGAAACGGAGCGCACCGAAGGGCCCGTCTTCCTCAGCCTTCGCCATCTGAACGCCGACGTGGTTCATCGGCGCTTCCCGATGATCGCCGCGACGGTGCTGAAAGCCGGATTCGATCTGGCGCGCGATCCGATTCCGGTTGGGCCTGCCGCACATTATTTGATGGGGGGCGTGGAAACGGATCTCGATGGGCGCACGTCGGTTCCGGGGCTGTTTGCCGCGGGTGAAGTTGCGTGCACGCGCGTTCATGGCGCGAACCGGCTGGCGAGCAATTCCCTGCTCGAAGGGCTGGTGTTTGGCGCGAGAGCGGGGCGCGCGATGACCGACCCTGCGCGAGAGGCCGACCTGCCGCTGCCGGTGTACCGAGACGTCTCGAGCAGCGCTTCGACCGATCCGAACCGGATTATGGACGAGGAAGAAATCCGGCAGCTGATGTGGCAATCGGTAGGGTTGTTCCGCGACCGGAGCCACCTGCGTCACGCGGTGAACCAGCTTCAGGAACAGGAAGGCGCGCTCGACGCGATCCTCGCCCGCGACACACGGCTCGATCACGAAGGCTGGCGATCGGCCAGCATCGTCACGGTTGCCTCGCTCATTGCGAAGGCCGCGCTCCGCCGCGAAGAAAGCCGCGGCGGTCACTTCAGAACCGATTACCCGGTGCACGACGATCTAAAATGGAAGACTCACATCTCTGACGTAAAGCCTCCCCGATGAGACAGTCAAAACTCCTGATCCAGACCTATCGCGAGGCGCCTCGCGATGCCGATGTCGTCAGCCAACAGCTGATGATGCGCGCCGGCATGATTCAGAAACTCGCCGCGGGCATCTACGACTATCTGCCGCTGGCGCTTCGCAGCATTCGCAAATTCGAGGACATCGTTCGGGAGGAGCTCACGCGCGACGGCTGTCAGGAACTCTTGATGCCTGTCGTGCAGCCGCGGGAGTTATGGGACGAGAGTGGCCGCTGGCAGTTTTACGGCAGAGAGCTGCTAAGGATGAAAGATCGGAAGGGCGCCGACTTCTGTCTCGGTCCGACGCACGAGGAAGTCGTCACCGACATCGTACGGAAGCTCATCAAGAGCTATAAGCAGCTGCCGGTCAATCTCTTTCAGATTCAGACCAAGTTCCGCGACGAGATTCGGCCGAGATTCGGTCTGATGCGCGGCCGCGAGTTCATCATGAAGGACGGCTACTCCTTCCATGTCGACGATGCCGACGCGGACCGGGAGTACTGGCGCATGTTCGAGGCGTACAAGCGGATCTTCACGCGTCTCGGCGTCAAGTTCCGGCCGGTCGAGGCCGACAGCGGCGCGATTGGCGGCAGCTTCACGCACGAGTTCCACGTGCTTGCGGGAAGCGGCGAAGACGCCATCCTCAGCTGCAGCGCGTGCGATTACACGTCGAATGCCGAGAAGACGGAAGCGCCACAGCTGCCGTTTCCGTACGCCAACGAAGCCGTGATGGATCTGAAGCCGGCGCACTTCCACACACCTGGCATCATCGCGATGGAGGAGCAGGCAAAGGCGTTCAAGGACGCCGAGCACAACGGCCTGCCGCTCGATCATGCGTCGAAGTTCTATCTCTACCGCGCGGGCAGAGGGGAAACCACGTGGGATGTCGGCCTTGTCCTGCGCAGCGACCACGAGCCTAACACCGTGAAACTGAAGAACCTGATCGGCGCCGATGCGCTCGATCTCGTGCCGCTGGAAGAAGCCGAGAAGCGGGCGGGCACGAAGTCGGGGTTCATCGGGCCCGTGGAACTCGACGTGCCGATGTACGTCGACCGCAGCCTCGAGGGCGCATACAACCTCACGTGCGGCGCAAACAAGGAGGGGTACCACCATTTCGGCTTCAAGCCCGATCGCGACCTGAAGCAGTTCAAAGGGTTCCACGATCTCCGGATGGCGAAGGAAGGCGACGTGTGCGCCCGTTGCGGCAAGGGCACCTATCAAGCATTCCGCGGCATCGAGGTCGGCCAGGTCTTCAAGCTCGGCACCAAATACTCGCAAGCCATGTCGTGCCTCTTCAACGACGAGGCGGGCATCGAGCGGCCAATGGTGATGGGCTGCTACGGGATCGGTGTTACGCGGACGATCGCAGCCGTGATCGAACAGAACTACGATGCCGACGGCATCATCTGGCCATGGGCCGTCGCGCCATTCCACGTCCAGTTGGTGAGCCTCGATTCGAACAAGCCGGACATCGCCGCGGTGGCCAATCAGTTGGAAACAGATCTGGAAGCCGCCGGCTTCGAGGTGCTGCACGACGATCGAGATGGATTGAGCCCCGGCGTGAAATTCAAGGACGCCGATCTGCTTGGGATGCCGCTGCGGCTCACCGTCGGATCAAAAGGGTTGAAGGATGGGATTGTCGAGCTGCGCGATCGACGAACGAAGGAAGTGACGAAAATAAAACCCGAGGAGGTGGTGAGCGCCGTGAAGAGCTATCACGAAAAGGCAAACCACTAAGAGCAGAACACGAAGGCACGACGGAACACGAAGGCACGACGGAAGACGAAGGCCGGCAGAACGCGAAGGCCGACAGAACACGAAGGCACGAAGGCAGAACCACTCAAGGCACCAAGAAAGAAAAGAAAATGTGTTGGGTTTGTGTCTTGGCGGGTTGAGCTGAGCTGGCGAATTGCGACGCAATCTGCTGTTAATTACTGCTGAAGCTAATATAGCTAATTCGCGTCTGCTTCGCGCGAAAAGCATGCCAACTTGGTTCGAACCGAGTTGGCATTAATTTCGCGAGTGTCTCACTTTTTGCAACCTGTGCTCATTTGGGTTGGGACCCACAGCATGTTTCGATGAACCACGTCGACTCGCCTTCCTTCGTGCCTTGTCTGCTTGCTTAAGATCTTCGTCTTCGTGGTTACACTTCCTCGAGCGTTTTCTTCTTCCTCCCGAAAATCCAGGCGATGGCGATGCTGATGATGTACAGCCCGACCATCGGCACGCCGACGATCATCTGACTCGCCATGTCGGGGCTCGGCGTAATAACCGCCGCGATGATGAAGATCACGAGAATGGCGTACTTGAAGTAGCGAATCATCCAGCGCGCCGTCACCACGCCCATCTTTGCGAGAAAAAAGACGACGGTCGGCATTTGAAAGACGAGGGCCATGCCGACGACCATCTTGATGTAGAGGCCGAACGCGGTCTCCACGCGCGGCATGAACGTGACGAAGTCGCTCTGGAACGTGGCGAAGAATTGCCACATCAGGCGGAAGACGACGTAGTGGCCGAAGGCGGCGCCGCTGACGCAGCCAATGGTCGCAAACAGGATGAAGGGAATCGCGAAGCGCCGCTCCTTGGCATACAACGCGGGCGCGACGAATAACCATACCTGCCACAGGATCAGCGGCGAGGCAATAATCAGCCCCGCGATAATCCCAATCCGGATGTACAGCATGAACGCTTCGGGAGCTTCCGTGAAGATGAGCTTGCCGCCGGGCGGCAGCAGCTCCTGCATCGGCCGCATCACGAAGTCGTAAATGCGCTGGATGAAAATGAACGCGATGCCGGCGCCCACGGCGAGCGACAGCAGCGCGTAGATCAGGCGGGTCCGGAGCTCGTCGAGGTGCTCCAGAAACGACATCTTGCCGGCAACGTCGCCCTCGCTATCGTCGAACGACCAGCGACTAGGCTCGTCGTTGGAATCCGGCTGCGGGTCGCGGAATGGAACGACACCCATAGTTACTTCAAGCGGGAACCGTTCTAGGCCCCGGCGTCTACGTGTGAAACGGGTTCGGGGTGAACGGGTGCGGCTGGCGCCGCTGGCGCCGCGATCGATGCCGACGGAGGTACCTCGGCCGACTTCCTTGCGGCTTGGATCTCCTCGGACCTGATCTCGTCCTCGAGCGTATTTTTCAGCTCGTTGGATGCCCGCTTGAACTCGGCGATGCTCTTCCCAAGCGATTTACCAAGCTCCGGGAGTTTCCGCGGTCCAAAAATAAGCAGCGCGATTATCCCGATAACGATCATCTCCGGCATGCCAATTGAGCCAAACATGGGCTAACTCCTTAATGTTTCGAGTCACCAATTATACCCCTAACTGTAGTACCATTTTCATTGCCATGCGTACATACCGATCCGTCTCTGTAGCGGCCTTTGCCATCGTGTTGTCCGCCCTCGTGGGCGGGTTTTTCGGCGGCCGCGTCCTGGCGACTCAGGATGGCCTCCCCGAACGTTACAACGTCTTCACGGCCGCTCTGAGCCAGATCGACGCCAGGTATGTCGAAAAGGTCGAATCGGATCGCCTGGTCTACGGCGCCATTAACGGCATGTTACAGACCCTGGACCCGCATTCGAGCTTCATGGACCCGAAAGCCTACGCGCAGTTGCGCGAGCGGCAGGAAGGGCATTATTACGGCCTCGGCATCAGCATCAACGTCGTGGATGGCGACATCACCGTGATGTCGCTCTTCGAAGGATCCCCTGCTTACAAAAAAGGTATCCGGCGGGGCGACGTCATCGCGAAGATCAACGGGGAAGACGCCAAGGGATGGACGAGCGACCAGGCGGTGTCGAAGCTGCGCGGTCCGCGCGGCACGCCCGTGCAGGTCTCGATCAAGCGCGCCGGCTACGACAAGCTGATCGAGGTTGAGGTCGTGCGCGACGAGATCAGCATTCCGAGCGTTCCGGCGTCGTTCATGATTGCCGCCGACACCGGATATATCCAGCTCCACGACTTCTCAGAGACCACCGATCGGGAGCTCGGCGCCGCGTTGCGCGATCTCACCGGCAAAGGCATGAAGAAGCTGCTGCTCGATATTCGTGAGAATCCGGGCGGACCGCTCGATCAGGCCATCAAAGTCTCGAACAGATTCCTCAAGCGCAACGAGCTCATCGTCTACACGAAGGGCCGCATCCCGAATTCGGATCAGGAATATCGCGCCGTTGACAACAGCGACTACACCAATCTGCCGGTCGTTGTCCTCGCGAACCGGCGCAGCGCGAGCGCCTCGGAAATCGTCAGCGGCGCCCTGCAGGATCACGACCGCGCGCTCGTCGTGGGCGAAACGACCTGGGGCAAAGCGCTGGTGCAGTCGATTTACCGCCTCAGCGAAGGCGCCGGGCTGGCGCTGACGACGGCGCATTATTTCACGCCCGCCGGCCGCCTCATTCAGCGTCCGTGGGACGAGACGTTCGACGAATATCTCTCCTACACGATGCGGGATCAGGATCCCAACAAGGTTCATCCACCAAGCGATTTGAAATACACGTTGAAGCTTGGCCGCAAGGTGTACAGCGGTGGCGGCATCGAGCCCGACCACCGGATGGACGGCCCGATGGAAGGCTTCAACCCCGGCAAGTTTGCGCGGCGGCTCTATCCCGGCATGTTCGCGACCTTCGCGCAGCGATTCGATCGTGAAGGCGACACGCGTTTTGGGGCAGCGACCGACGTGAAAGCGCGCCGGGCGATCACGAGGGAGTTTGTCATCGATGATGCGATGATCCAGGAGTTCAAGACGTTCGTCCGCGGGCAAATGAAGGACGCCAGCCAATTTGACGAAGCCGGGTTCAACGCCGACATCGAGTTCATCAAAGCGATGATTCGCTACGAGATCGACGTGGCGCTCTTCGATGTCGCGACGGCGAGACGGCACCTGCTGGAGAAGGACCCGCAGGCGCAATACGCGCTAACGCTTCTGCCTGAAGCGGAGTCGCTGTTGCGGGCAACGTCGAGCACCAGCGTGAAAGCGTCGCGCTAGGGCGAACACCACACTACTTAGGGTTCCAGTTTGTTCTTGCCCCACCATATGGGGCTTGTTACACTGGCGACCGTCTCTTGGATCCACGGGGCGCGCTTCGGGTTTCGGAGCGCACGGGTCCGACTCGGTCGCCGTTGCTAACCTTACAAGGCTTAATTCGTCGAGAGCGTCCCAGCCGCTCGTTGGTTTCGGTCTACCGAAGCTCGCGCGCGGCGTTTTTCTGTACTTTCGATAAGTAACCTTATGCGCTTACAACAACTCGAAATATCCGGCTTCAAATCGTTCTCCGATCGCTCGCACCTGAACTTCGATCGCGGCGTGACGGCCATCGTCGGCCCGAACGGGTGCGGCAAGAGCAATGTGGCCGACGCCATTACCTGGGTTCTGGGCGAGCAGAGCGCCAAAAGCCTGCGCGGCGACCGCATGGAGGACGTCATCTTCAACGGCAGCGACGCGCGCAAGCCGACGGGCACGGCAGAGGTGAGGCTCCGACTGTCCGATGTGCTGTCCATTCCGACGGGCAACGGGGCAGCGACGGCGCTGGCCCTCGGGGTCGGGGATCCGCTGGCGTCGCTCGCCGAAGACGACGTTCCGCCGATCGCCCGGACGGTTGAAGTGACGCGCCGGCTCTATCGCTCGGGCGAGAGCGAATACCTGATCGATGGCGAGATCTGCCGGCTGCGGGATGTGCACGAGTTTCTGATGGATACCGGCCTCGGTGCCAAGGCGTACGCGATTATCGAGCAGGGCAAGATCGGCATGATTCTCAGCTCGCGGCCGACCGATCGCCGCCAGCTGATCGAAGAGGCGGCCGGCATCACCAAATACAAAGCGCGGCGCCGGGCAGCCGAGCTGAAGCTGGAAGCGGCGCAGCTGAATCTGACGCGCCTCGAAGACATCATCTTCGAGCTCGAAAAGCAGTTTGGCTCGTTGAAGCGTCAATCGGCGAAGGCCCGCCGGTACAAGCGGCTGCGCGACGACCTGCGGCGTTGGGAAAAAGTGCTGTTCGCTGGACGGTATCGCGAAGTGGCGCAGAAGGTTGAGTCGCTGCGAGCGCACCTGGCCGATGCCCGCGAACGAGAATCGGCGGCAGCGGCTGCTGCCGGTGCCGCAGACGCCGATTTCAGCCGCGTGCGCCTGTCGCTCGTCGAGGCAGAGATGCGTGCGACCACCGCGCGCGAGGCGGTGCACGCGTGCGAGCTCGACATCAACACGCGGCGGCAGCAGATCGAGTTCAACCGTCAGCAGATCGAGGCGTTCGGCGTCCGCGCCGTCGAAGTCCGCGCGGACCTGGAATCACTTGAGGCGCGGCGCGAGCCAACCCGGCTGGCCTGCATCGAGCGTCAGGCTGCCGCGGCGAAGGCGCAACAGGATCAACAGAGCGCCGCCGCCGAGCTGGAGCAGATTGAACGCGAATACGCCGAAGAACATCGGCGAATCGAAGGGCTCGAAGCCGATGTCGAGGCGGCGCGGTCGGAGGTGTTTTCGGCCCTGAACGTGGCGACAACGCTGCGGCATGCCATCCAGCACGCAGAAGAAGCGTCGGCGCGCGTGTCCCAGGAGCTGGCGAAGCTTGCCGTCGAAGACGCCGACGTTCGTATGGAGAAAGAGCGTCTCGAGGACGATCGTGCGGCGACAGCCGATGGGCTGAGGCGCGCCCAGCAGGCGGCCGAAGAGTCGATGCACGCGCGCACCGCGCGCGAAACCGAGCTCGCGGCGGCCCGCATCGATCTGGACTGGAAGTCGCACAACCTGCAGGCGCGCGAGCGCGAGCTCGCCGGCCTGACGGCGCGGCTCGCCTCGCTGACGGAGCTCGAGAAAGCCCGAGCCGGCTACACCGAAGCCGCCCGCATGGTGCTCGCGGAGGCCAGCGCCCACGTCGGCCAGCAGGGCTCGGTTGCTGATTACCTCGAGGTGGACCCGGCCTACGAACGCGCGGTCGAAGCGTGCCTCGGCGATCTTCTTCAACACATCATCGTCCAGACACACAGCCAGGCTGACGCCGGGCTCGACCTCATCCGCGAAGAGAACGTGGGCCGATGCGGCTTTGTCGTGCTCGAAGGGGTGCCCGTCGAACATGCCGGCACGACCCTGAGCGCGGCAACCGCCCCCGATGGACTCGTGTCCATTCGAGACGCTATCAAGGTGACCGGGCCGCACGCGAACGCCATTCATTCCGCGATTGCCGATGCGTGGGTTGCCCCGGATTTGACCGGGGCGCTCGCGGCGTCACGCACCACATCGGCCGCCATCGCGACGCTTGCTGGTGAGGTTGTGCGTGGCCCGGCACTGGTCTCGGGTGGTGGTAAGGACGGTGGCCGCGCCATTCTCGGCATCAAGAGGGAGATTAAGGAGCTGCGGGATCGGATTGCTGGCGAAGAGGCCGAGCGCGATCAGTCGGTGTCGGAGGTAGCGGCGCTCGAGACGCGCGTCGTCCATGTCTCGAACGCGCTCGCGGCGATCAACGCCGATCTGCACAGAGAAGAGAAAGCGATTCTCGCCCTCGAGATGCAGCTGCAGCGATCGGCCGACGATCTCGAAAAAGTGGAAAAGAAAGGAGAGCTGCTCGGCATCGAGCGGCGTGGAGCGGAAGAGCAGCGCGACGGACTCGACGCGCGTCAGCGCGAGGCGCGCGAATCGATTGCCCGTCTCGAGCACGAGCAGCGATCCGCCGATGAGAAGCTGTCGCAGGCTCAGCATCGTCTGGGGGATGCACGCGACGCGCTGCAAGGTCTCGCACGGCGGGCGGCAGAGGCCAAGGCTGCATACGCGACGCAGATTGAGCGCGCCGCGGCGCTTCACACGGAGGTGGCGCGCCTGGAAGATGTGGAACGCGAGCTCGAGATGCGCGTTCGGGCGTCACAGTCGACCCTCGCGGATGTGGAAGGCCAACGCGACAATATTCGCAAGCTCGTCGAGGAGACGTTCTTGCTGCTCGATCGCGAGGGCGTGCGCCTCGAGACGCTTCGAACCGACGTCCGGGCGGCCGAGGACACGGTGACCGAGCTTCGCCAGGAGGCCGACCGCTACGAAACGGCGATTCGTGATTCGAGGAAAGCGCTCGAGTTGGTTCACCACGCAGTCGCGGAGCTGGAGGTATCTCGAGCGACCGAGGAAAGTCACCTGACGCACCTGGCGGCGTCCTGTGTTGAATCGCTCGACATGACGCTCGATCAGGTCGTGGCGGAAATCGAGAAATCGCAGCCGGCCGACGTGGTGGCTGCCGCCGAGCCTGAAGTTGAAGAGGTCGAAGAAGACGGAGCAGGATCCGACGTTCAGGCAGCGCCGGAGCCGGTGGTCGCGGCGTCGGCTTCGCCCGAAGAACACATCGCCAATCTGCGCCGGAAGATCGAGCGTCTGGGTCCGGTGAACATGATGGCGATCGATCAGTTTGACGAGCTCGAAACACGCCACACGTTCCTGACAACCCAGCGGAAGGATCTGACCGACTCGATTCAGTCGACGAGCGACACGATCAAGAAGATCGACGAGACCAGCAAGGTTCGATTCCGCGAAGCGTTCACGGCCATCAAGGAAAACTTTCAGGGCACGTTCAGCACGCTGTTCGGCGGCGGCCACGCCACGCTGGCGCTGATCGACGAGCACGACGTCCTCGAAAGCGGCATCGAAGTTGTCGCATCGCCGCCCGGCAAGCGGCTGCAGAGCGTCATGCTGCTGTCGGGCGGCGAAAAAGCGCTGACGGCGATCGCGCTCATGTTTGCCATCTTCAAATACAAGCCGAGCCCGTTCTGCGTGCTCGACGAAATCGATGCACCGCTCGACGACGCCAACATCGGGAGGTTCGTCGAGATGCTGCAGGGCATGCAGGATCACACCCAGTTCATCATCATCACCCATAGCCGGAAGACCATGGAGATTGCCGATCGCCTGTATGGCGTCACCATGGAGGAGCCCGGCGTTTCCAAGTTGATCTCGATCGAGCTGAACTAATCGAACATTCATGCCCAGCGGTTCGTCTTGTACCGCATGGCCACCACCAGCACTCTGACTTCGGCCCTCAGCCGTCCCGCCTTCGCGCTCCGCGCCTCTGCAGGCCCCGTCCTGCTGGCGGCGGCCTTGGGCCTGGCGGCGTGCGACATTCAGGTCGGCGAAAACGGGGGCGTGAAGGTGGGCATGTTTTCGGCCCAGGCCACCGACGAGTGGACGAGGACGTATCCGTTGGCGCCGGACGGACGCAGTGAAGTCGCCAACCTCAACGGCCCAATCGACCTCAGCGAAGGGCCCGCGGGCGCCAACGTCGAGGTGCACGCCAGCATCATTGCAAAAGCGCTTACGGACGCCGGCGCGAAAGATGTTCTTGCGAGGGGCAGGATCGAGGAGACGACGTCACCGGCCAGCGTGAAAATCGAGACGGTGATGCCCAGACCCAACCCCGGGTCCTACGAAGTCCGCTACACGCTCAAAGTGCCGGCGGGCGTCGAGGCTCGGGTTTCGGCGACAAATGGATCGGTGAAAGCCACGGGCCTCACCGGCAAGCTGAAAGCGTCGGTCGTCAACGGTCCGGTCGAGTTGCACGACATGGCTGGTGAGATCGACGCGTCCAGCGTCAACGGACCGGTTTCGGTAACGCTTATCAATCTGACGGCTCCGGTAAGATTGGAGACGACCAACGGCCGCCTCACGCTCGAGCTTCCGAAAGCGAGCCGGGCGAATCTGACGGCGCGCGTGGTCAATGGGAGCCTCAACGTATCGGGGCTCCCGGTGCAGGAACAGCGCGGCTCCCGCATTCGAAACCTGGAAACTGCGCTCAACGGCGGCGGTCCGGCGGTCGACCTGCGGACGACAAACGGCCGAATCACGATTACCGGAAGCGGAAACTAGAAATCCAGAAACCAGGAGCTGGCAGCTGGAAGCTGAATGAACGAAGACAAAGCAACCCGATATCATCGGCTGGGGCGGCGGGCGAGCGTCATCTCAGGGATGTGGACCCTGACGCTGCTGGTCGGCTTGATGTTGGGCGGGATCTCGGTTGATCTTCGGCAGTGGGCAGAGGATCTCGCCAGCCTGAAGTTTTATTTGAACGAGTATCAGCCGCTGATCGTCGGCTTATACGCCCTGGCGCTGTCTTTCGTCTTCGACGTCGCGCTCCTGCCCATCAGCTTCTACAAAGGGTTCGTTCTCGAGCGGCGTTATGGAATGGCCACGCAGACCGCGGCCCATTGGCTGAAGGATTACCTGAAGGCCGTTCTCATCGGCCTCGTATTCGCCGAAGCGAGCGCCGAGTTCGTGTATTACACCATCCGCCGCTGGCCGGACGGGTGGTGGGCCGTGTCGGGACTCGGCTACGCGGTCGTCACGGTTGCGCTCGTCAATCTCGCCCCTGTCCTGATCCTGCCGTTGTTCTTTCGATTCAAGCCGCTCGATAAAGCCTCGCTGCGCGAACGGTTGACGGAGCTGGCGGCGAAGGCGAATACCAAAGTGATGGGTGTGTACGAGTGGCGGTTGAGCGATCGGACCAAGAAGGCGAACGCGGCGCTTGCCGGGATGGGCAATACGCGCCGGATCATTTTGTCGGACACGCTGCTGGCCGAATATTCAGACGACGAGATCGAAGTGATCCTCGCGCACGAGCTCGCGCATCACGTTCATCGCGATATCTGGAAGGCGGTCATCATCGACACCGTCCTCACCTTCGCCGGCTTCTACGCCGCCCATCGCGTGCTGCGCGCCATCGTGCCCTATCTCGATTTGAAGGGTATCGACGACCCGGCCGGTATACCGGTGCTGCTGACGGCGGCAGGCGCGGTCGCGCTCCTCGTGAAGCCTCTCATGAATGCGCAATCGCGAAATCATGAGCGCCGCGCCGACGCGTACGCTCTGCGCATGACGAAGAACCCGTCTGCATTCATTTCGGCCATGCGCCGGCTGGGCCAGCAGAACCTCGCCGAGGATCATCCCTCGCGGCTCGTGCAGGCGTTCTTCTACACACACCCGCCAATCAACGAGCGGCTCCGCGCGGCCGAGGAATGGGCCGCGTCCTGACGAGCAACGCCGGACGACCACGGACGAAGAATTCGGTGTAGTATGCGCGGTCGCGGGTTATGTAGTCCCCGCCGTTATTCTTCAGATTCTTCAGAAGGGGGTTGTATGCCGATGAATGAGCTCGAGATGTTCTTCAACACGTGGGAGCGCGATACGGAGGCTACGCTGAAGCTGCTGAAAGCGCTGCCATCAAGCCAGTACGACTTCCGGCCCGATCCAGGCGGCCGATCGCTGGGCGAGCTGTCCTGGCATCTCGCGGAAGGCGACGCCTACATGAGCTTCGGCATCGAAAATGGGAAGTTCGACATGAGTGGTGCCAAGCCGCCGAACATCGAGCGGCCGCGCACAGTCGAAGCTCTCGCGCCGGGATTCGAGCGGATTCACCACGAGGCGGTCGCACGAATCCGCAAGCTGACGCCGGAAGATCTCGATCGTCAGATTTCATTTTTCGGCGCTCAGAATCTGACCATCCGCGACATTCTGTGGGGGATGATCATCGCCCACGGCACCTATCATCGCGGACAGCTCAGCCTTATGTGCCGGCTCGCAGGAGGCCAGACGCCGGGGTTGTACGGTCCGAACCGCGAAGAAACGGCCGCCATGCGCGCCGGAGCCGCGGCGCAGGCCTAGAGCGAGCCATCGGCTGCGGGCGGGTGCCTCTCGCCCGCAGTCGCCGACAGGCGAAACGCCGGGGCCTGAGACAAGTTGCTACGACCCGTTCCGAGACCGGCATGTACAATAACGCGCGCATGCCCGCAAAATTAGTGGCTCTTCCAAGTATTCTGGTCCTCGTTCTGGCGCAGGGCGTCAGCGGCCAGCAGCCGGCGCCGGCGCAATCGCGTGCGGTTGCCCAGGCGGCAGCACGCAAGGCGGCAATCGCCACCCGGATAACTCAACCTCCCTCAATCGATGGCGCGTTGGACGACGCGTCCTGGCAGCAGGCCACGGCGCTCGAGGATTTCACCCAGGCCGAGCCCTTCGAAGGTGAGTCCG